>ERZ857757.1974-NODE-1974-length-14502-cov-3.130131_pt1 | contig 14502 bp, 17 predicted proteins | sample MGYA00519764_ERZ857757 | MGnify/ENA primary metagenome ERZ857757 (study PRJEB31778, sample SAMEA3449359) | human gut metagenome | biome: human gut; feature: human-associated habitat; material: faeces | place: United Kingdom | collected 2010/2012 ... | reverse complement strand
GCTTCGGCTTCCTGATGGGCGCCTTCAAGTACGGCACTCCTCCTCACGGCGGCCTTGCATACGGTCTGGACAGGCTGGCTATGCTCATCACCAGGGCTTCCAGCATACGCGACGTCATAGCCTTCCCGAAGGTACAGACCGCGTCCTGCCTTATGTCCGGCTGCCCCGACGTAGTAGAGCAGGCACAGCTTGAGGAGCTGCATATAGAGACCGTTCCCGATAAGGAGTAAGCCATGGCGGGAGAAGAACTTCGCCAGACAGGTAAGGGCAAGCTTGCTGTGGTACGCTTCCAGCGCAGCGACGCCTGCGGCCACTGCAACGCCTGCTTTCATTTCGGCTCAAATGAGGCGGATATAGAGATAGACAACTCCTGCGACGCCGGGGTGGGCGATATAGTGGCTATAGAGCTGCACAGCGGCAGCATGTTCAAGGCCAGCGCCATAGCTTACGGCATACCGCTCATAGGGCTTATGCTGGGCGTATTTATAGGAAGCAGGATAAGCAATATGTTCGCGGTAATCGGCGGCGTACTGCTCTGCTGCGGCACCTACTTTATACTCAAGGGCCTTGACCCCGCGTTTTCCAAAATGCGCGAGTTCAAACCCCGCATGATCGAGATAGTGGGTCACGAAGACGAGCAGCAGTAATTTAAAAAACGATATTAAATAAAGCGCGGTGATTGCAATATGACCGCGCTTTATTTATAATCAATTAGTATGCACAAATTGGAACCTTCAGGGGGTGAAGCCATGATACAGCTTGACATTATAAGAGAGGCCGCGCCCGACGTTGCAGAAGCGATGCTGAATGAACTTTTGCGGCAGAGGAGAAATATAGAGCTCATAGCCTCGGAAAATTTTGTGTCGCCTGCGGTGATGGCGGCTATGGGCAGCCATCTTACGAATAAATATGCCGAAGGGTATCCTGACAAGCGTTACTACGGCGGCTGCGAATATGTGGACAAGGTAGAAACCCTTGCCATTGAACGTGCAAAAAAACTGTTCGGTGCAGAACACGCCAACGTGCAGGCACATTCCGGCGCTAATGCCAATACGGCAGTATACTTTGCCTTTTTGCAGCCGGGCGACACCATTATGGGCATGAACCTGTCGCAGGGCGGGCATCTTTCCCACGGTTCACCGGTTAATATTTCCGGCAAATATTATAATGTAGTCCCTTACGGAGTTACGCATGAAACCGAGCGCATTGATTACGACGAATTTGCGCGCATTGCCAAAGAAGCTCAGCCGAAGCTGATTGTTGCCGGTGCAAGCGCTTATCCGCGCGTAATTGATTTTGAACGCATGGCAGAAATTGCCCACAGCGTCGGCGCCATTTTCATGGTAGATATGGCCCACATTGCAGGGCTTGTTGCAGCAGGCCTGCATCCCAGCCCGGTTCCCTATGCCGATATTGTTACCACAACCACGCACAAAACTCTGCGCGGCCCGCGCGGCGGCCTTATTTTGTGCAAGGAAAAATATGCAAAACAGATTGACAAGGCTATATTCCCCGGCGTGCAGGGCGGCCCGCTGATGCACGTTATTGCCGCTAAAGCCGTTGCACTTGGCGAAGCGCTGAAACCTGAATTTAAAGAATATGCCAAACAGATTATTGCCAACTGCCAGGCTCTTGCCGAAGGCCTTATTGCCGAAGGCTTCCGCCTTGTTTCCGGCGGTACGGATAATCACCTTTTGCTGGTTGACGTGCGCGGGCAGAAAATGACCGGCAAAACCGCAGAACACCTGCTGGACGAAGTTGGCGTAACCTGCAATAAAAATACCATTCCGTTCGACCCCGAAAGCCCGTTTGTTACCAGCGGCATCCGTCTTGGCACTGCTGCCGTAACTACCCGCGGCTTTAAAGAAGCTGATATGAAAGAAGTTGCAGCCATTATCGGGCTTGTGCTTAACAACCCCGAAGATGCTGAAAAACAGGCAGAAGCAGCACAGCGCGTTGCGGCATTGTGCGCAAAATATCCAATGTATCCCATGCTGTAACAGATAATGAAATTTCCTAAGGAGGAGATTTGCATGCAGATAACCGTTGTAGAACATCCCCTGATTAAACACAAACTTTCCAAAATGCGCGACATTAACTCTACTTCACGCGATTTCCGCGAATGGCTTGACGAAATTGCCATGCTGATGACCTACGAAGTAACGCGCGACCTTGAACTGGACGAAATGCCGGTACAGACCCCGATTTGCGAAACCACCGGCTACAAGCTGCACAACAATATCGTTGTTGTCCCCATCCTGCGCGCCGGCCTCGGCCTTTTAAGCGGCGTGCTGCGCATGATTCCGAATGCCCATGTTGGCCATATCGGTTTGTACCGCGATGAAAAAACTCTGGAGCCGCATGAATATTACTGCAAAATTCCGCCCGATAAAGACCCGATTACCATTGTTGTAGACCCGATGCTGGCAACCGGCGGCAGTGCGGAAGCGGCAATTACCATGCTGAAAAAACGCGGGCTCAATAATATCCGCTTTATGTGCCTTGTAGCAGCACCGGAAGGCGTTGAAGTGCTGAAAAAAGCACATCCCGACGTTAAAGTTTATACGGCGGCGCTGGACGAAAAGCTTAACGAGCACGGCTACATTGTGCCGGGACTCGGTGATGCCGGCGACCGTATTTTCGGCACGAAATGAGTATGGATACAAGGCCGGACTGGGACCACTACTTTATGGAAATTGCCCGCGTGGTAAGCAAGCGCAGCACCTGTTTGCGCCGCAGTGTAGGCGCCGTAATTGTAAAAAACAGGCAGATTGTGGCTACCGGCTATAACGGCACGCCTTCCAGGCTTGAACACTGCGCCGTTACCGGCTGCCTGCGCGAGCAGCTTAAAGTTCCTTCCGGTAAAATGCACGAACTGTGCCGCGGCATCCACGCTGAGCAAAACGCCGTTGTACAGGCGGCTTTTCACGGCGTATCGGTAAACGGCGGCACGCTGTACTGCACGCACCAGCCCTGCGTGGTATGCACAAAAATACTCATCAACGCCGGTATTAAACGCATTGTCTACGCTAATCCCTACCCGGATAAGCTGGCGGAAGAAATGCTGAAAGCATCCAAAATGGAAATTACTATTCTGGACGGCGAAACAGAAAATTAAAATTAATGTTAAAACGTAAAGACGGCAGTGCCAATCGCGGCGCTGCCGTTTATGCTTATGAGGAAATTGGCGATTTTGGGGCTTCTATTAAAATTGTTACAAATCTGCAAAAAATTTTCAAAAAAGTTGTTCAAACTGCCGATTTTTTGATATACTATTTACGATAATCTGAATTGCTCAAATTTTATAAAACTGAATTTAATTTCCGGCTTTAAGCCTCGAGGTGGGAAAGTGCAAGTGTATATTTTAGCGTTTATTATAGCTCTTTTAGCAAGCTGGGTTTTAACCCCTTATGTAAAAAAACTGGCTTTTCGCATCGGCGCTCTTGACAAACCGGACGGACGCAAGGTTCATCACGGCATTATGCCGCGCTTGGGGGGCCTTGCTATTTATTTGGCCTTTGTCATTGCCGTGCTTGCCACCATGCACATGACGCGCGATATTTTTGCGCTGCTTCTGGGCGGTACAGTAATTGTTATCGTCGGCATTCTGGACGACAAGTACCAGCTGCCCGCCAAAGTGAAGCTGCTGGGGCAGATTGCGGCGGCGTTTGTGCTGGTGCTGTTTGATATTAAAATCGAATGGCTGAACAATCCGTGGGGCGGTTATTTTTACCTTGAGTATTTTTCCGTACCGCTGACGGTTTTCTGGATTGTAAGCTTTACTAATGTTGTTAATTTGATGGATGGCCTTGACGGGCTTGCTGCCGGTGTTTCCGGCATTGCTTCGGTTACGGTCATTCTTGTTGCCCTGCAGCAGGGCTTTTACCCGGTTGCCGTTATTACGGCCGCACTTGCCGGCGGCATTATCGGCTTTATCCGCTATAACTTTAACCCGGCAAGCATTTTTATGGGCGATACCGGCAGTATGTTTATCGGTTATATGCTGGCAGCAATTTCCATTTTCGGTGCTGTAAAAAGCGCGGCCACCATTGCGCTTCTGGTGCCTGCCGTTGCGCTTGGCCTGCCTATTATGGATACCGCCTTTGCCATTGTGCGCCGCTATACCAACGGACGCCCGATTTTTCAGCCCGACAAGGGGCATCTGCACCACCGCCTGCTCGCAATGGGCCTCAGCCAGCGCCAGGCAGTGCTTTTAATGTATGTTATCAGCGCAGTGCTGGGCATTGCCGCTATTTTGCTTACCGAAGTTGACGGGTATCTGGCGGCCGGCATTATTGCATGTATTATTTCCGGCGTCGCACTTGGCGCCAAAAAGATAGGCATTTTAAATGACAGATAAGGAGTGGGATTGATGGCAAAACTGAAAGTAATGACAGTTTTCGGCACACGCCCTGAAGCTATTAAGATGTGCCCGCTGGTTTTGGAAATGCGCAAACATCCTGACGAAATTGAACCGCTGGTGGCTGTAACAGCACAGCACCGCGAAATGCTTGATCAGGTGCTGCACCTTTTTGGCATTACTCCCGATTATGACTTGAATATTATGAGCGCCGGGCAGACGCTGTATGATGTTACGGAAAAAGCCCTGCGCGGCTTGCAGAAGGTTTTGGAAGAAGCTAAGCCGGACCTTGTTCTGGTACATGGCGATACTACTACCACTTTTGCGGGCGCTCTGGCAGCTTTTTATGCGCAGATTCCGGTAGGCCATGTTGAAGCAGGCCTGCGCACCGGCAACAAATATTCGCCGTTTCCGGAAGAAATGAACCGCAAATTAACCGGCGCACTTGCCGATTACCATTTTGCGCCTACCGCGACAAGCAAGGCCAATCTGCTGCGCGAGAACGTGCCGGAAGCAAAAATTGTAGTTACCGGCAATACCGTTATCGACGCTTTGAAAACCACCGTTAAAAAAGATTACCGCTTTGATGACGATGCGCTGCATGAAGTGCTTGACAGCGGCAAACGCCTTATTTTAATGACCACACACCGCCGCGAAAACCTTGGCGAACCGATGCGCCATGTTTATAAAGCCCTGTGCGAAGTGCTGCGCACGCATCCCGGCGTGGAAGCAATTTTCCCGGTGCATAAAAACCCTAAGGTACGCCAGATTGTAAATGAGGAGCTTGGGCATCTGCCGCAGGTTCACTTAATAGAGCCGCTGGACTACGAACCGTTTGCCAACCTTATGGCGCGCGTTGATATTGTGCTTACCGACAGCGGCGGAATTCAGGAAGAAGCGCCGGCACTCGGCAAACCCGTGCTTGTGCTGCGTGATACCACCGAACGCCCCGAAGCAGTTTCGGCTGGCACGGTAAAGCTTATCGGCACTGCTTATGAAGATGTGCTGCGCGAAACCAATCTGCTTTTGGATGACGCCGCTCATTACCGCAGCATGGCGGAAGCTGTTAACCCTTATGGCGACGGTAAAGCCTGCGCAAGGATTGTAAACCGGATTTTAAAAGAATTTGGTTTTGATGTTGAAGATTTACCCGAATTTACTGTAATTTGATATAGACAGAATTTGTGAAATATTTTAAAATAATATTAAGAAGGTATGAAGATTTCTAATATATTATGATGACGTGAAATTTGGTGAGCGCCATGAATGAGAATCTGGAAAAAGTGAAACTTGCCGACAGAAAACGGCAGGAAATAGCCAGACGCATTAAAGCACGCCTTGACAGGCAGCGCCGGCAGGAACTTGAGCGCATCAGAATGATGAACGCTTTTGCAATAGTTTCTTCGCTCGGCATGATGACTGTTATAGATTTTCTGCTTGCATACTGGGGCGGCGACTGGCTCGATAATTATTTTCAGACGGGTGACCATTTCTGGCGCAAAATCTGCCTCGGCCTTGCGGGCCTCACGTTTTTCCTGGCAATTTTTAAGTTAATTTATTTCAAACCCGAGGATACCAAGCCTCAGGAAGAAGAAAATGAAGAAAACGCTGAAAATGCCGTAATCGATAATTCAACAAAGGACAGCAAATAAAATATATTATGGGAAACTTTGATTTAACGCCGCTGGTTAAAAGCGGCGGGTATAAAGTTATTTACCGTCTGTTTGTCTGGTCCGTGCCTTTGGTACTGCTTTTATTTACGTTTGGAAACCATGATTTTGCCGTTTCTTTTTTCAGAGGCGTGGTAATCGGCTTGCTTGACACAGTCGTTATGTTCCACGGAATGAAGCAGGCACTGCCTTACGTCGATACTCCCCGAAAGGGAGTTAAAGTAATGCGCAGGTACAGATATTACCGTTTGGGCATTGCAGGCAGCATTTTTGTGTTGATGTTAAGGATGAAATACCCGGTTTTCGGTGCAAGCCTGGGATTTCTTCTGATACATATATTTTTAATCATCAATTTATTATTTTTCGCGTACCGTCTTAACAACAAGAAGGAAGCGTGAGGAAAGGAGTGAAAAGGATGGGAAATGAAGCAGCTGCTATGGCACAGGGAGCTGAACAGTCGGGTGAAATTATACATTACGCTGCAACAGAAATAGCACCTGGTATTGTAATCAATATGCAGACTATGTATATGACTTGGATTGCGATGGCTATTGTATTTGTATTATTTTTCTTAGTCTCCCGCAACCCGAAGTTAGTTCCGAGCGGCTTGCAGAATGTGATGGAAATGGTTATCGATTTCCTCGATGGCATGATGAACCAGAATCTTGGCGAAAAAGGCCGTAAATATATGGCTTCTTTCATTATTACCTTGTTCATGTTCATCTTAATAAGCAACGAAATCGGCATGCTTCCTTAGATTGGTGTTCATTGGACGTCACCGACCAACGACATCAATACATGTTTTGCACTTTCGCTGTTAATCGCCCTTAGTGCTTACATTGTAGGCGTTGCAAGACAGGGTCTCAAACATTTTAAACATTTTGTGCAACCTGCCCCCGGCTTTATCGTGTTGCACTTGCTGGACGCGGTTACCAAACCGTTGACTATGGCGCTTCGTCTTTTCGGTAACATTCTGGCAGGCGAAATTTTGCTGATAGTTCTTTATCAGCTGTCTCCGTGGATTATTCCGGAGTTCTGGGTAATGTTCAGCTTGTTCATTGGCTTTGTCCAGGCCTTTATCTTTACGATTCTGGCATTGGGCAGCTATGCTCTGGCGTTCTCCGAACATTAATTTAGTGTTTGGTGAGAGATTAAAAAATATTTAATTTTGAAAGGATGAATTAAATGTCTGAAACTGCAATTATTACGGCTGCATCTTTGATTGGTGCAGGTCTTGTTTGCCTTGGTGCTGCTACCGGTGCTGGTGTTGGTAACGGTAATATGTGCGGAAAATCTATCGAATCTATGGCTCGTCAGCCGGAAGAAGCTGGTAAAATCTTTACCAACATGCTGGTTTGCGTAGGCCTTATCGAATCCATGCCTATCCTTTGCTACGTTATAGCAATCGTTCTTGTATTTGCTAACCCTTTCATTTAATAGCTTGATTTGTGATGTTAAAACAACAGTAAAAGGGAGGGTCATAATTGATTGACTTCAACGCAACGTTAATTGCGCAGGTACTGAACTTTTTGTTCTTGGTGTTCATTCTCGCAAAATTTGCGTACAAACCCGTCATTAACATGATGGAAGAACGTAAGAACAAAATCGCAAGCGACCTGGAAAACGCTGAATTGGCGAAAGCCGAAGCTGAAAAATTAAAAGCTGAATATGCTGCTCAGCTTGCTACTGTACGTCAGGAAGCACAGAGCATTATTGACAGCGCACGTAAAACTGCTCAGTCTGTACATGACAAGATTATTGCTGAAACCAAAGCAGAACAGGAACAGATTGTTGCTTCCGCTAAAGACGCAATTGCTCTTGAAAAACAGCAGGCTCTCGGCGAAGTACGTGCTCAGGTTATCAAACTTAGTTTGGTTGCTGCCGGTAAAATCCTGGAACAGAAATTAAATTCTGCAGAAGATGAAAAATTGGCAGGTTCCGTTGTTGATAAAATAATGAAATAATATTGATTTGTGTTCCATAAAAGCCGGATTAAAGGGCTTTGCCTTCCTTTTTGGGCATTGCTTGTACCGGCAGATTGAGGTGATTGATACAATATGAAGAATGAAGAAAATATTGCTTTGATAGAGCAAGAATTGTCCGATTTCAAAATTGACCGCAGTTCCATTAAAGAATTGCTGGAAGTCAAAGTTACTACTGCTAAAAAACTGACTTCTGCCGAGTATCAATCCATTTCTGCAATTCTTACCGAGAAACTGGGCAGCGAAATTTACATGAATAAAGTTGTTGACCCGGCTATCCTCGGCGGCATCATAGTACAAGTTGGCGATAAAGTATTCGATGCTTCCGCACTGCGTAAGCTGAGAAAAATGGAAGTTGTAATGGATGGCATTGACATTCATGAATACTCCCTGCAGGATACTGCCAAAATCTCCGATGCTATGGGCGCTAAGCTCGAGAATTACACAGTGGATGTAGACCTTGAAGAAGTTGGCATTGTTGAAAAAATCGGTGACGGCATCGCAACCGTTATCGGTATGAAAAACGCTATGGCAGGCGAAATGGTTGAACTTCCGAACGGCGTAACCGGCATGGTACTTAACCTTGACCGTGAAAACGTCGGCGTTGTACTGCTTGGTGGCGATACCCTTGTTAAAGAAGGCGACATCGTACGCAGAACCGGACGCATTATGGAAGTTGGCGTAGGCGAAGGCCTCCTCGGCCGCGTTGTAAGCGCGCTGGGCGAACCTATCGACGGCAAAGGCAGCATTGCTTATGCTGAAAAACGCCCGATTGAATCTCCTGCACACGGCATTGCTGACCGTGAATCCGTAGATACTCCGCTTCAGACCGGTATTAAATGTATAGACGCTCTCGTTCCTATCGGACGTGGCCAGCGCGAACTTATTATCGGCGACCGCGGCACCGGCAAAACTGCCGTTGCTGTTGACACCATCCTTAACCAGAAAGGCCAGAACGTAATCTGCATTTACGTTGCTATCGGCCAGAAGGCTTCTAACGTTGCCCGTATCGTTCGTACTCTCGAACAGCATGGCGCAATGGAATACAGCATTGTTGTTGCAGCTACCGCAGCTGATTCTGCTCCTTTGCAGTATATCGCTCCGTATGCAGGCGTAACAATGGCAGAATATTTCATGGACCAGGGCAAAGACGTTCTGTGCGTATACGACGACCTTTCCAAACACGCCGTTGCATACCGTGCAATGTCCCTGCTGCTCCGCCGTCCTCCTGGACGTGAAGCATATCCTGGCGACGTATTCTACTTACATTCCCGTCTTTTGGAACGCGCTGCAAAACTCAATAAAGAGCTTGGCAATGGTTCCATTACCGCACTGCCGGTTATCGAAACCCTGGCAGGCGACGTAGGCGGCTTTATTCCTACCAACGTAATTTCCATTACCGACGGACAAATCTTCCTGGAATCCGAATTGTTCTATGCAGGTATCCGTCCGGCTATCAACTCCGGCTTGTCCGTATCCCGTGTAGGCGGTGCAGCACAAATTAAAGCAATGAAATCCGTTGCCGGTACCTTGCGCCTTGACCTTGCACAATACCGCGAACTTGCTGCATTCTCCCAGTTCGCTTCTGACCTTGATAAAGCTACCAAGGCTCAGCTCGAACGTGGCCAGCGCCTGATGGAAATCATGAAGCAGGGTCAGTACCAGCCTCTGACTGTTGAGAAGGAAGTTATGTCGATTTACCTCGGTACCAAAGGTTATCTTGACGACATCGATGTTAAAAAGATTACCCGTTTCGAGAAAGAATTCCTTGAATTTATGGACGCTGCTTACCCGCAGGTTGGCGAATCCATCCGTACCGAAAAGAAAATCACCGACGAAGCTGAAGCTACACTGAAAAAAGCTATAGAACAGTTTAAGGAAACTTTTCTTGCCAGTGAAGGCAGGTGATTGACTGATGGCTACTGCACGTGAGATTCATCGCCACATGAAAAGTGTAAAGAACATTGGTCAAATCACTAAGGCGATGAAAATGGTTGCTGCGGCACGTCTGCGCAGAGCGCAGGAAAGAGCTGCCGCCAGCCGTCCGTATGCTATAAAAATTAAAGAGGTTTTGAGTAATATCGTTGGCGATAAAGGAACTTTATCCGGACTGAACCCGAGAAAACATCCTTTAATTCAAAAACGCCCGGTAAAAAAGATTGGCTTTTTGGTAATGTGCTCCGATAAGGGCCTTGCAGGCGCTTACGGCAGCAATGTTTTAAAACATGCCATGGGTGAAATCTTAAAAGTAAAAGGCGAAGTGGTTATTATTACCTGCGGCCGCCGTGCCAGAGACTTTTTCAGACATCGTGGATTTAATGTCATTCAGGCACACTTTGGTTTCTCCGACAAGCCTTCTTACAACAATGCTGTTGAAGTAGCATATGATGCAGCACAGCGTTTTGCCGATGAGCAGTTTGATGAATTGCGCATTGTATATACTTTGTTCAAATCCGCACTTTCGCAGACCCCGACCAATGAAACTGTTCTTCCGCTGGAACCCCCGGCAGATGAAGCACCCAAAGGCGGCGAAGCACAGGTTAAAGCAAATACCCAGTATTTGTTCATGCCTGAAGCAGAAGAAATTCTGGCAGATTTGGCACCTCGTTATTTGGAAACTGTTATTTATGCCGCACTCGTACAGTCCGCAGCGAGCGAACTCGGTTCCCGTATGACTGCTATGAGTTCCGCAACAGACAACGCAGCAAAGCTGGTTAAGAGCCTTGAGCTTAACTACAACAAAGCACGTCAGGCACTTATTACCCGCGAGCTGACCGAAATCTGCGGCGGCGCAGAAGCATTAAAACAGAACTGATGATATATTAGTAAATTAGGAGGCTAAAACCTTGAATACTGGTAGAATAGTACAAGTTGTTGGCCCTGTTGTTGACATTGAGTTCAGTCCGAAAACAATGCCCGCGATCCTGAATGCTATCAAAATTGATGGTACAACTGATGACGGTAAAGTAAAAATTCACCTTACTTGTGAAGTTATGCAGCATATCGGCTATAACATTGTCCGTACTGTTGCCATGAGCTCTACCGATGGTCTTGTTCGCGGCATGGAAGCAGTAGATACCGGCGCTCCTATCAGCGTACCGGTTGGCCCCGGCGTACTGGGCCGTATCTTCAACGTTCTCGGTGAAACTGTTGACCATGATGACACGAAAGTAGAAGCAGCAGACTACTGGCCTATCCACCGTCCTGCTCCGACTTTTGACCAACAGGCAACAAGCACTAAAATTTTGGAAACAGGCATTAAAGTCGTTGACCTTATCGCTCCGTATGCAATGGGCGGTAAAATCGGTCTGTTCGGCGGTGCAGGCGTAGGTAAAACCGTTATTATTATGGAACTTATCCATAATATTGCAACTGCACACGGCGGTTACTCCGTATTCGCCGGCGTAGGCGAACGTACCCGTGAAGGCAATGACCTTTGGTGCGAAATGAAAGAATCCGGCGTTATCGACAAAACCGCTTTGGTTTACGGTCAGATGAACGAACCTCCTGGAGCACGTATGCGCGTAGGCCTTACCGGCCTGACCATGGCTGAATACTTCCGTGATGTAGGCGGCCAGGACGTACTTCTGTTTATCGATAACATTTTCCGTTTCATTCAGGCAGGTTCCGAAGTTTCCGCATTGCTCGGCCGTATGCCTTCCGCAGTAGGTTATCAGCCTACTTTGGCAAACGATATCGGTGCATTGCAGGAACGCATTACCTCCACTAAAACCGGTTCCATCACCTCCGTACAGGCTGTATACGTACCTGCGGACGACTTGACTGACCCTGCACCGGCAGGCACCTTTGCCCATCTGGATGCAACCACAGTACTGTCCCGTCAGATTGCAGAGCTTGGTATTTATCCTGCGGTTGACCCGCTGGATTCCACCAGCCGTATTCTTGACCCGCTGGTAATCGGTGAAGAACATTACAATGTTGCCCGCGGCGTACAGGCTATTCTCCAACGCTATAAAGAATTGCAGGATATCATCGCAATTCTCGGTATGGAAGAACTTAGCGAAGAAGATAAACTTACCGTTGCCCGCGCACGTAAAATTCAAAGATTCCTGTCCCAGGCATTCTTCGTAGCAGAACAGTTTACCGGTACCCCGGGACAATATGTTCCTTTGAACGAAACCATCAGAGGCTTTAAAGAAATCCTCGAAGGTAAACATGATGATCTGCCCGAAGGCGCCTTCTACATGGTAGGCACTATTGATGACGCCATTAAGAAAGCTGAAAGCATGAAGGTGGATTGATTGCATGGCAAATTTAATGCAATTGGAAATTGTAACCCCTGATAAATACTTCATTAAAAGAGACGATGTTGTATATGCAGGCTTTGAAGCTTTAGACGGCGGTTTTGGCGTATTTGCCAATCATATGCCTGCTATTGCAGCACTTAAAGACGCTCCTTTTAAATACAGGGACGCCAATAATGAAGAACATTTCATTTATTTATCGGGCGGCTTTGCTGAAATTGTAAAAAACAAAATTACAATTCTCAGCATTCAGGCTGAAGCAGCAGAGGACATTGACCTTGAACGCGCGCATGCGGCTTTGGAAAGAGCTGAAAACCGCATTGCCAACTTTACGGTTGATATTAACATTAAAAGAGCCGAAGCTGCCAAGGCAAGAGCTCTCGGCAGAATCAGGACAGTAGAACTTTCCATGGCTGCCAAAATGAGATAAGCTTAAACTTAAAACGCACCTCTTTACGGGGTGCGTTTTTTATTTGCTTAAACAAGATAACTTTATAAAAATAAGCTTAACAGTTGAAGTCATTAAAAAGAAAGGCTTAAAATTGTGCCATTACACAAAATGTTTGCTTGTTTTATAGGCGTAGATAAGATATAATATATTTATAATTTTATGCTTTTTTATGGAGGGCACAATGAATAAAGACAAAGGACCTAAAAAGTCAATATATTATTACTATATGCTGGCACTGGCAATTTTGCTTTTGCTGAATACGGTAATTATACCGATGTTTTTCAGCCCCAAGGTGCAGGAAATTTCGTACAGCAGCTTTTTGCAGATGGTGGACGAAGGCAAGGTAGACAAGGTAGAAATTACCAACAATAAAATTGCCGTACTTGCCAAAGACAGCGGTGATAAGGAAATTTACGTTACCGGCAGGGTGGAAGATCCGCAGCTGGTAAACAGCCTGATGGAAAAGAAAGTTGAGTTTTCGCAGGTAATACCGAAAGAACCGAGTTTGCTTGAAAATATTTTAACAAACTGGATTTTACCGATTTTTATTTTCTTTGCGCTGGGGCAGCTGTTTATGCGCTTTATGGCAGGGCGCAGGCGGGCCGTTGAACCTTGGCAAGAGCAATGCCAAAGTTTATGTGGAGGCGCAGACCGGCATTACCTTTGCCAATGTAGCCGGGCAGGATGAAGCCAAAGAAGCTTTAATGGAGCTGGTAGATTTTCTGCATCACCCAGATAAATACAAAGCGATTGGCGCCAATATGCCTAAGGGTGCGCTTTTGGTAGGCCCGCCGGGCACCGGTAAAACTTTGCTGGCCCGTGCCGTTGCCGGCGAAGCGAAAGTTCCGTTTTTCAGCATCAGCGGCAGCGAATTTATTGAAATGTTTGTTGGCATGGGCGCTGCCCGCGTGCGCGACTTGTTTAAACAGGCACAGGAAAAAGCCCCGTGCATTATCTTTATCGACGAAATTGACGCCATAGGCAAAAAGCGTGACAGCGGGCGTTTTGGCGGCAACGATGAACGCGAGCAGACTTTAAACCAGCTGCTTTCGGAAATGGACGGCTTTGACGGCAGCAAAGGCATAGTAATTTTGGCTGCTACCAACAGGCCAGATTCGCTGGACAAAGCACTTTTGCGCCCCGGACGTTTTGACAGGCGCATACCGGTTGAGCTGCCGGATTTGCAGGGACGCGAAGCAATTTTGCGCGTACATGCCAAAAATATAAAAACCGAACCCGATATTGATTATAAGGCCATTGCGCGTGCAACAAGCGGCGCTTCCGGTGCCGAACTTGCCAATATCGTCAACGAAGCTGCGCTGCGTGCAGTGCGTATGCACCGCGACAGCGTAACGCAGAGCGATTTTGAGGAATCAGTGGAAGTTGTTATTGCCGGTTATCAGCGCAAGGGCGCGGTAATACCCAAAGAGCAAAAACGCATTGTTGCTTACCATGAAATAGGCCATGCCCTTGTTGCGGCGCGGCAGAAAAATTCTGCGCCGGTACATAAAATAACCATTGTTCCGCGTACCAGCGGCGCATTGGGCTACACCATGCAGGTTAGCGAGGACGACAATGTGCTGATGAGCAAGGAGGAACTGTTCAATAAAATTACCACGCTTACCGGCGGGCGCAGTGCAGAAGAAGTTATTTTTAAAAGCATTACCACAGGCGCCAGCAACGATATTGAACAGGCAACCAAGCTTGCAAGAGCCATGATTACCCGGTATGGCATGAGTGAAAAATTCGGAATGGTTGCCTTTGAAACCCGGAA
>ERZ857757.1971-NODE-1971-length-14523-cov-4.123099_pt1 | contig 14523 bp, 10 predicted proteins | sample MGYA00519764_ERZ857757 | MGnify/ENA primary metagenome ERZ857757 (study PRJEB31778, sample SAMEA3449359) | human gut metagenome | biome: human gut; feature: human-associated habitat; material: faeces | place: United Kingdom | collected 2010/2012 ... | reverse complement strand
CCATGTTCAGAACCACAAACGGAAGCCCCATCGCAAAGTACAAACTCGGAACCCAACGGAGAGGAGAAAGCGATTGTCGGGAGTTTTGAGTAAGTTGATTCATTTTGTATACTATATATTAGATCCGACAAAACAATGCCATCTAATATATATAGTTCCACAACTCAATAAGATTCCCTCTCCTAAAGCTCTTTTTTTGATTTTTTCTTAAAATTAGAAACGAGAAAAATTTGACCCAAGAACAGATCAGCCGATTATATTTCAGAATATACTATCAATAGCAATAAGAGCAAATAATCCTTCAAAGACAAGCGTAATTTCATTGCCGCCTGTTGTAATTCCCTATCTACTTTTTTGAGGTTGATGCATAGCATGTCAGCAATCTCTTTGTAACTTTTTCCCTCCAGTTTATGAGCTATGAATACCTGTTTGGTCAATTCCGGCATTTGTTCCAGTTGTTTGCGGCATATCTCGATGATTTCCCGCTGGAATAATTCGTTCGGATTGCAACTTTCGATCGTGCGGGTATAAAAATCCATCACTCCGCGCTCCTTCATCAGGATTTTCTCATACACGGCTTTCCCCGTATATCTATCCCGACGATATTTCAGACAGCGTTTTTTTACGACACCGAAAAGATAGGCCTCTATGCTCGTAAACTGTACAGTTTCCCGGTTCTCCCAAATTGTCATGAAACTGTCATGGACAATATCTTCTGCCGTATTTGCATCATGTACAAGGCTATATGCCACAGCATATAGTTTTCGCTGGTATAGGCGAAATAACTTGTCGAACGACTGCTGGGTCAGTATGATAGTATCCGGTTTCATTCCAAGAACAAAGATAAGAAAAAATTAAAAAGATTATAATGCAAAAAAAATATTTACCCATATAATTGACCTGCAACAGGTTAATTTAATAAAAAAAATTATTTGCAAAAAAACGCATTTTAGAGGAGGGAATCTTATTGAGTTGTGGAACTATATAAATAGATGCGATATTATGACAGAATGGAAAAAAAGGTTACAGATGCAATGTTATTCCGTTTCTTCGCAGAGCAAACGACTTTGGAAGAAACCGATATGATTTCGGCTTGGCTGAACGAAGATCCGGAAAAGAATCAGAAAGTTCTCGATAAAGCATATAATTTGTATGTATTGGGCATAATGTGTGCACCTAATCCGGAGGCGGGTATAAATAATTCACGCTCTTTCCTACGTTTCGGATGGCCGAAAGTGCTGCGTTATGCCGGAGTTGCTGCCGCCATTTTACTGCTCGGAATTGCTGTCGACCATGTGCTTTTGAGTCAACGCATGAACCGGTGGTTACAACAGCAAACGACTGTCGAGGTTCCGGCAGGGCAGCATATTCGCCTAACGTTGGGGGATGGCTCCATCGTGGAACTTAATGCGCAGAGCCGCATCGTTTATCCTGCGATTTTCCCAAAAGGGGAGCGGCGTGTCCAGTTGAGTGGAGAGGCCATATTCAATGTCGCCCATAACTCTGAATGCCCGTTCATCGTGGAAACTTTTGCCTGTGATGTAGAAGTATTGGGTACGCATTTCGATGTAATCGCCAACCAAGCGGAGAATCGTTTTTCAACAGCTCTGTTTAGCGGCCGGGTTGCCGTGACGAATAAAAAAAACGGAGAATCCGTCATTCTGCAGCCCAACGATATCGTCAATCTTCGAGATGGAGGGTTTCAAATCCAAGAACTTGAAGATAAAGACGATTATCTGTGGATGGATGGTATTATTTCAGTGTACGGAATGCCGTTTGAGCAGCTGATGAGCAAGTTGGAGCGTAGTTATAACGTGAAGATAGAGATTCGGCGCGAAACCATGCCCGTCGTAAAATACAAAAGTTTGAAAATCCGTGTTTCGGACGGTATAGACCACGCTTTGCATATGCTACAACTCGCCTCGGATTTCACCTTTGAACACGATGCTGTTACCGATGTAATCATCATTAAATAGTCCATCCAATTATTAACTTATCTCAAATTCTTTAGATGCCTATGATGTAAACCACGAACTATCAACTCTGAACATTTGCTTCCTGATATGAAAAACCGATGAGTGGGCGAACACTCACCGGCGTATAGTTCAATCAGGAATATTAACCAATTCCCAACCATTGAACCAAACTTGACAAATGTATGAATAAAAAGATTATTCAGCAAATCTGCCTGTCTTTTCTTTTAGTTCTTACGCTCGTCTGTATCCCTGTTACTGGGGTGCAGGCACAGACGCAGAAGGTTTCCATCAAGATGGAAAACGTGCGTATGAAGCAGGTAATGAATGAGATTGAAAGACAGACAAAATTTCTTTTCGGAATCAATGATGATGTAGATGTTAACAGGCTCGTTACGGTAAATGTGACGAACCAATCCTTGCAAGCAGCCCTCGACCAAATGGTCAAAGGGACGGACATCACCTATCAGATCAGTAGTTCCAATATCATTCTCTCAAAAAAACAGGCAAAGCTCCCTGTTGACATTTCCGGAACTATCCGCGATATCAATGGCTCCCCGATCGTCGGAGCGACCATTGTTATCCGGGGCACCTCAATCGGCATCAGCAGCGGTTCCGATGGCTCTTTCTCGCTTCAGATACCCCCCCCCGCTGCCTCCCGGCAATTGGAAGTCAGCTATTTGGGCTATGAGACTCTGGTGGTCGATGTGGGTAACCGTACTGCTTTCGACCTTACGCTTCAGGAGTCGTCCGCCGAGATCGAACAAGTCGTGGTCACTGCTCTTGGTATTAAACGTTCGGAAAAAGCCGTAGCCTACAACGTACAACAGGTCAAGGCCGAAGACCTCACGACCGTCAAGGACGCCAACTTCATCAACTCGCTGACGGGTAAGGTTGCAGGTGTCACGATCAACACCTCGTCGTCGGGAGTCGGCGGTGCATCGAAGGTGATTCTGCGCGGTAACAAATCCATTTCGCAGTCTTCGAACGCCCTTTACGTTATCGACGGCATTCCGATGTACAACTTCGGTGGTGGTGGCGGTACGGAGTTCGATTCGCGCGGTGCTACAGAATCCATCGCAGACCTCAACCCCGAGGATATTGAGTCGATGTCGGTGCTGACGGGTGCTGCCGCGGCCGCACTCTACGGTTCGGAAGCCGCGAACGGCGCTGTGATGATTACGACGAAAAAAGGCCAAGCCGGGACTCTGAAAGCTACGTTTTCGAGTAATATCGAATTTCTCGCACCTTTCATCCAGCCGGAATTTCAGAATCGCTACGGTACGGGTTTGAACGGCCAGCGCAGCGGCTCGAGCATTTACAGTTGGGGCGAGAAATTACGCCCTGAAGCCCGTTACGGTTATACTCCGGACGATTATTTCGAGACGGGACACGTTTATACGAATGCTGTTACGGTTTCTGGCGGTACGGACAAGAACCAGACCTATTTTTCGGCTGCTTCGGTCAATTCGGACGGCATTATCCCCAATAACGAATACGACCGTTACAACTTCACGTTCCGCAATACTTCGTACTTTCTGAAAGACCGGCTCAAGCTCGATGCGAGCGCCAGCTACATCTATCAGAAAGACCAGAACATGACCAATCAGGGAGTCTATTCGAACCCGCTGGTTCCGGCCTACCTGTTCCCGCGGGGTGAGAATTTCGACCTTTACCGTCGCTTCGAGCGTTACAACGAAGGGACGAAACTCATGGAGCAATTCTGGAGTGCGGATATGGAAGGCGGTGATTTGCGCATGCAGAATCCCTACTGGATCAACTACCGCAACCTGCGCAATACGGACAAGAAACGTTATATGCTGTCGTTCTCGGCCAGCTACGACATTCTTCCGTGGCTTAATGTTGCCGGACGTGTCCGCATTGATAATTCGAATTCGCTCTACACGCAAAAACTCTATGCCTCGTCGAACACCACGATTACGGAAGGCGGCAAAAACGGCCACTATACCGAAGCCCGTGCTTACGACACGCAGACCTACGCCGATCTGATGGTAAACATTAACAAGACTTTCGGCGAGGATTGGTCTCTGAACGCGAATATCGGCGCCTCGATCAACAATATCAAGACCGATGAGTTGTCATACCGTGGGCCGATTCAGGAGAACGGACTTCCCAACATATTCAATGTTTTCGATCTGGATGACACGAAAAAACGTGCCGAAAAGGTCGGCTGGCACGACCAGACGCAGTCGATTTTCGCCTCGGTCGAAGTAGGTTGGAAACAGATGCTTTACCTCACGGTGACGGGGCGTAACGACTGGGCTTCGCAACTGGCCAATTCGCCCGAGTCGTCGTTCTTCTATCCGTCAGTAGGCCTGTCTTGGGTGCCTTCTTCGACATGGGATCTGGGCAAGACGTTCAGCTATCTGAAGATCCGCGGTTCGATCGCCTCGGTAGGTATGCCTTTCCCGCGTCACCTGACGGTTCCGACCTACGAATACGACGCTACGAACAAAGTGTGGAAGGACAAGACGCACTATCCGATCGGCGACCTGAAGCCGGAGCGTACCATTACCTATGAGGTCGGTCTGGATGCCCGTCTGTGGCAGCATATCAACCTTTCGGCTTCGTGGTATCAGGCCGACACGAAAAACCAGACCTTCGACCCGTCACTTCCGCCCTCGTCGTCCTATACGACCATCTACCTGCAAACCGGACACGTTCGCAATACAGGTGTCGAGCTGTCGCTCGGGTACGATAACCAATGGCGTGACTTTCGCTGGACGACGAACTTCACTTATTCGTGGAACAAGAACGAAATCCGCGAACTTGCGGCTAATGCCGTAAACCCCGTGACGGGCGAATCTCTGAATCTCACCAAGCTCGACATCAAGGGATTAGGCAAGGCGAAATATATTCTTAAAGAAGGCGGTACGTTGGGAGACCTTTATACGACGTCCAATCTGCGGTATAATGAAAACGGCTATGTCGAAGTGGACAATGCCGGTAACTTACAGGTTACCGATGAGGGTGAGGATATCTATTTAGGTTCGGTGTTCCCGGATGCCAATCTCGCATGGCGTAACGATTTCAGTTGGAAGGGCATCAATCTCGGCGTGCTGTTCACAGCCCGTCTGGGCGGTGTCTGCTACTCCGCGACGCAGGCCAATTTGGATCTGTACGGCGTTTCGGAGGCTTCGGCCGCTGCACGTGATGCCGGCGGCGTGCTGATTAACGGCCGTGAGATGGTCGATGCGCAGAAGTGGTACCAAGCCATCGGCTCGCAGTCCGGTCTGCCGCAATATTATCTCTATTCGGCGACGAACGTCCGTTTGCAAGAGCTTTCGCTGGGTTACACCCTGCCGACAAAATGGTTCCGCGACAAGATGCGCATGACCGTCTCGTTCGTAGGGCGTAACCTGTGGATGATCTACTGCAAGGCGCCGTTCGACCCCGAAGCCGTCGCCTCGACGGGACTGAACTATCAGGGCATCGACTATTTCATGATGCCTTCGATGCGCAGTCTCGGTTTCAATGTCAAATTCCAATTCTAAAGCGCAGAAACTATGAGAAAGATCAATATGAGCTGGCAGTCGGTGTTGCTGTCGGTCGCGCTGCTCGGATTGGCTGCCTGCACCGGTGATTTCGAGGACATCAACCGCAATCCCAATCAGGTTACGGAAGAACAGATGGATGCCCTCAATTACAAGACCGGCACGAAATTCAAGTCGCTGCAGAGTCTTGTGATTCCCGTGCAGGAGCACATGTACCAGTTCAACGAATCGCTTTCGGGCGGGCCGTTCGGCGGTTACATCGGTGCTACGGTCGATACATGGCAGACCAAGTTCGAGACCTATAATCCCTCGGCCGACTGGCGCAAATGGCCTTTCGCCAACGTCATCACCGAGACCTATACCCCCTATAAGGGCATCGTCAACGGCACGGAAGACGAAGTGGCCATCGCTTTCGCCCGCCTGTTGCGAGTGGCCATCATGCACCGTGTGACGGACTCCTACGGTCCGATTCCCTATTCGAAGCTGGAGAGCAACGAGTCGGTCTATGTGGAGTACGATTCGCAGGAGGCGGTCTATACGAAGATGTTCGAGGAGCTGGACGAGGCTATCGAGATACTGGGCCGCAACACGACGCTCCCGGCCGAAGCGTGGAGCCGCTACGACGGCGTCTACTACGGCAATATCGCGCAGTGGCTCAAATATGCCAATTCGCTCAAGTTGCGCATGGCCATGCGTTTGTCGTATGTGAAGTCCGACGTCGCCCGTGCGAAGGCCGCCGAGGCTATTGCCGGGGGTGTTATCGAGGCTAATGCCGACAATGCGGCGATGCACGCCGCGGAGAACCGCACGACGCTCATCTACAACGACTGGGGCGACCACCGTGTCGGAGCCGACATCCTCTGCTACATGAACGGCTACAAAGACCCGCGTATGGAGAAGATGTTCCTTGCGAACGATGTCGGCGACTATGTGGGTATCCGTATCGGCATCGATGTGACGAGCAAGTCGCAGGCCGTGTCGAAGTATTCGAATATGATCGTTGCGAGCGATACGCCCTACCTATGGTTCAATGCCGCCGAGGCAACGTTCCTGCGTGCGGAATATGAATTGCGCTGGGGCTCGGAAGAAACGGCACGGTCACTCTACGAAGCAGCCGTAAGGCTTTCGTTCGAGGAGCGCGGTGCCAGCGGCGCCGACGCCTATCTGGCCCAGACTGACGTCAAGCCCGCGCCCTACACCGATCCTGTCGGCAACTACAGCGCGATGGCCCAGAGCGACATCGGGATTCCGTGGGTCGACGGAGCCGAGAACTTCGAACGCAACCTTGAACGCATCATCGTGCAGAAATGGATCGCCATCTTCCCGCTGGGCGTCGAGGCGTGGTCGGAGCACCGCCGCACGGGCTATCCGAAACTGCTGCCCGTGCCCACCGACAAGTCGGGCGGCACGGTGGACGTAGCGCAGGGTGCACGACGCCTGCCTTACCCCGTCGAGGAATACCAGCAGAACAACGCCAACCTTCAGTTGGCCATCCAGACGCTCGATGGCGAGCAGCAGAACGGCAACCGCACGGGCGACGTCATGGGAACCCGTGTATGGTGGGATTGCAAATCTTATAACAACTAACAGCTATGAAACAGAACTTTATATTCACGCTGCTGGCGCTGTTTTCGATGCTGTCGCTCGTCTCGTGCAGCGACTGGACGGAAACGGAGGCACTCGACAGTACGGTCAAAAAGCCTTGGGAGCAAGATCCTGCCCTATGGGCCGAGTACACCGCGACATTGAGGGCCTACAAGCAGTCGGAGCATTTCATCGTCTATGCCCGCATGCACAATTCTCCCGAGAAAGCGACCGGAGAGCAGGACTTCATGCGCTGCCTTCCGGATTCGCTGGACATCGTGACGCTGACCAACGCCGACAACTTCTCGAAATTCGACGCCGAGGACATGTCCGTCATGCACGAGAAAGGCACGAAGGTGCTCTATCAGATCGACTATGCCGCTCGTGCGGAGGAATTCGCCGATGCGGCGGCGCTCGACGCCTACTTGGATAAGGTCGTCGTTGCCGTCGCTGCCAATGGCATGGACGGCTACTCGTTCACGACCGACCCGTTGGCTGCGGATGCCACGGCTCGCATTATTGATAGGCTTGCCACGGCCAGAACTGACGGTCAGCTCCTCGTTTTCGAGGGTAATCCCCTGTCGCTCGCTGCCACCGACCGTGCAAAGATGGATTACGTCATCCTCGATACGGAGAAACTCGAAAATGTTTTGGATGTGAGACTCCATGCCCTGCACGCTGTTAACTATGCCGGCATCGAGGCCAATCGGCTGCTGCTGACCGCCGAAATCAATGCGGCGCTGTTCGATGAAGACCGCACCGAGCACGCCGCTGTCGACGAAATGTCGCGCCGCGTCGTCGAACTCGGGCCTTATGCGGGGCTTGCGGCTTACAATATTGCCGAAGATTACTACCATTCCAAGATGAACTACCAAACCATCCGGCAGGCGATACAAACGTTGAACCCCTCTAAATAAAGACAGTCATGAACATGAAAAAGATACTAATGGCGGTTCTCGTTTCGCTCGTGGCTTTCACGGCCTGCGAGAACTACGGCGATGACAATCACAAGTTCGACAATGTCGTATACCTCGACGTCGCTTCGACGAGCGACGCACAGCTCACGACCTTCAGCAACACCCGGGCTACCTACGATTGCGCGTTGCAGGCGGTACTGACATATCCGGCAGGACAGGATGTGGCGGTGACGCTCACGGTCGACCCGTCGCTCGTCGGGACGTACAATGCCCGTTACGGTACGGAGTGGACGATGCTCGATTCAAAATATTATTCTTTGCTGTCCGAAACTGTGACCATTCCGGCAGGGAAGACGACCTCCGATGCTGTCACGCTGCGCCTCCGTGAACTCACCGGAGAAGGAGATGAGCAGACCGGAGCTTTGCCAATCGACGAAACCTATCTGGTTCCAGTACGCATCGGTAGCGCATCGATCGATGTGTTGCACGGCTCCGACGTGGCTTACTACGTCGTCAAACGCTCCTCGGCCATCACCGTCGCGGCACAACTTACGGACAACTGGATCGAGTTCCCGACCCTCGATAAGTATTCCGAAAGCAGCAAGGATTGGAACGGCCTGCGGGCTGTGACCTACGAGGCCCTGATTTACATCGACGAATTCGTGAAAACCAATACTGAAGGCAATCCCGTCAACATCTCGTCCGTCATGGGCGTTGAGCAGTACCTGCTGCTGCGTATCGGCGATACGAATTTCGAGCGCGAACAGTTGCAGTTCGACGGTTCGGGCAGTGGCTCGGGCTTCGGCAAGATTCCCGGACGCGACGCGATGAAGCATCTCGAAACGGGGCGCTGGTACCATGTGGCCTGCACCTACGACCAGAATACCCGCACGGCCCGCATCTACGTCGACGGGCAGATTCAGAGCGAAGTCACGGGCGTGGGCATCACGACGCAGAACGATAAGAACTGCATCAACTTGGCCATGCGGGCGCTCTACGACCTGTGGAACACCGCTCCCGAGGGCGACAAGGCCCAGTACGAAGAACTGGGGTACGATGGCCTGAGCGAGGCCTATCAGTTCTTCATCGGCCGCTCCTACGACGACTATCGGCCTCTGAACGGCAAGATCGCCGAGGCGCGTGTATGGTCTGTGGCCCGCACGCCGGAACAGATTTGGGAAAATATGTATGAAATCGAAAACCCGGAGAACGATCCGACGCTTTTGGGGTATTGGAAATGCAACGATGCCTCGGGAAATACGGTCAAGGACTATTCGATGTACGGCAACGACGGCGTCGCCAAGTACGACATCATTTGGCCGCAGGGCATCGAGATCCCGAAACTTAACGAAAACAACGAGTAACTATGAAGACGATTTTTGATTTGCAAACAGGGGTGGTAACGCTTCTCTGCACGGCGGCACTCGCGGGCCTTACGGCCTGCGAGGCCGATCCCGTGATGCAGGAAAGCGGGAAGTTGCCCGACAAAGGTTCCATCGAAGAGGTTCATGTGATGTTGTGCAGCAGCAATTCCGTGGAAAATAGGGTCGATGTGCTGCTGACCGAAGGAGGGGTTATGACGAAGAACTTCTACTTGAGGCAGACACAGCCGGCGGCAGCGGGATATTCGCTCGACGCATGGTGCGATGCATCTTTGCTCAATGACTACGATGCCGGAGATGAAATCGAACGCACACTGCTGCCGGAGGCGAATTACGAGTTTCCCGACGGCAAGACGCTCGACCTCTCGGCCGCAACGCAGCGCTCGGAATTGAAACGTATCAAGTTCTCGGCAAGCGGACTTGCCGCCGGGGAATATGTACTACCGCTTACGGTCGCTGCACAGGACGCACCGGACGCGGACAAGACGCTTTACTACAACGTTTCGGTTCGCCAACCCTACACCGACGAATACACCCTGCACGACGGCCACGACCTGTTCTTCGTGTTCTATGTCAATACGAACGATTTTCAGCCGTTGCTGGTCTTGGATTACATTATGCAGAAGAAACTGGCGCGCGGCTCGACCGTAGCATGGCACGAGGCCGTAGGCAACATCGTCAACCTGCGCACCGTCCAGGTCGGCTACGATGCTGCAACCAGCCGAGCCCTGCTCAACCTTGGATCCGACATGACCTATGTGCTCAGCCAATCGACGAAATATATCCGTCCTTTGCAGGAACACGGACGCAAGGTATGTATCAGCATCGAAGGCGGAGGCACGGGGCTCGGGTTCTGCAACCTCACCGATACCCAAATCGAAGACTTCGCCGCGCAGGTCAAGACCGTTATCGAACAATACGGACTCGACGGTGTAAACCTCTGGGATCGAAATTCCGGCTACGGCAAGGAGGGCATGCCGGCTGTGAATACGACCTCCTATCCCAAACTCATCAAGGCGCTGCGCGAAGCCCTCGGCACGGAAAAATTGCTGACGCTGACCGTTTACGAGGAGCCGACCGCTACTTTCTGGAATACGGAAGCGACGGGCGGCATCGCCGTCGGAGACTATATCGACTATGCATGGTCGGGCTACAACAGCGAGAGCGAAGCCCCGCAGCTGCTCGACCCGTGGCATCCCGAACAGGAATATGTTTCGGCCTATACGCAAAAGCCGATTGCCAACCTGCCCAAGGAGCGGTACGGTTGCGTCAACTTTCCCATCTATCCTGCTGCCCGAACGGAAGAAGAGGCTATGATGCAGGAGCCGGGCTTTCTTATAGACTGGATTTTGGCCGATTATAGACCGAACAATATCATTGTCTTCGATGATTTGCGCGCCCATTTGCAGGACAATTATGAAACAGCATGGGACGGTACATTTGCAATGCATTGTACGTTTATGGACCCTGAAAACAACCTCATTTTGGGAAGCAGAAAAGGATATAATTACCTGTTCGATAAAAACAGGCTCTCTAATATATCCGAGGGCATATACAATTACGGCAAATGGCTGAAAGACTGGAATTGATAAAAACGGTCGACAAAATACACCTGTGTTCTTCCATTTTATCCTCTCACAGCTCTTTAACCGGAGCAAACAAACAATTAAAATTCAAATCAAAATGAAACAAAACTTCAAATTATTCGCAGCATTGGCAGCCAGTGCAGCGATGATGTTCTCCTGCCAGCAGGCAGAGGACCCGACGATGGACAAGGCTCAAGAGCCTATCGTCAAAACACGTGCTTACGGAGACAAAACTCCGAAGGTCACCATTTATGTCGAAACCAACGACGTGAACCCGCTCAATGCCGGCGACTATATGCTCTCCGACGGTACAGCCTACGCCGATATCGTGGAGTTCTTCGCCGCCAATCTCAACAAGGAGACGGTCAACGGCGTGGTGCGTCCGACCCTCTATCTGAACGACAAGATGACCAACCTGCTCGAAAACGGCGGTGCCGCCACCTATGTAGCCGGCCTGCAAGCCAAAGGCATCAAAGTCGTGCTCACCATCCTGCCCAACTGGCAGAATATCGACTTCACGAGTCTCAATGACACGCAGGCCGACCAGCTTGCAACGATTCTCGCCTATGCCGTAAATAAGTACGGACTCGACGGAATCGGATTCGACAATGAGTACGGCGGCACGGTGACCACCGTTTCCGGTTCGTTTGGCAACCTGATCTCCAAACTGCGCGACAAACTGCCTGCCGGCAAACTGATCACGCTCTTCCAGTATAACATTCCTTCTGGTCAGATCGATGCAACGGCTGGCGCCAAACTCGACTATGTTTATTCCGACTTCGCGTATTACAACACCAGCATCAGCGTTGCCGGCGTAACCAAGGAGCATTATGCACCCATGTCGATCAATCTGGGTAATTACTATTCCGCCTATCAGATTAGTCAGTATGGCAATTATGCCTATGATTTGACCGAGGCCGGTTACGGAGCGATCATGCACTTCAACCTGCGCCGGACATCTGAACGGAACCAGTTATCGTTATTTAATTCCATTGCCGACGGAGCATGGGAGGAAACCGTTACTTGCGAGAACGGCAATCGTCCGCAGGACTGGACGTTCGTCAGCAGCGGTTATACCATCACCTACGACGAGGCTACGGCCGAATAACTCCTCTGAGATGTATTTTGTTGACCTGTTTAGAATCGGTTGAGCATCTGTAAGCGCCCCGATTTTGACCCGCACATCTTTTGAGGTGTGCGGGTGTTTTTAACTTTCGGATAAAAAAGCCGTTCGAAGAATATTCGAACGGCAATAAGAAAATATCCGGATGTAAATGTTGACCGATTCAGAATGTGAGCATCTGTAAGTCTTTTTGTATTGAAAAATTCACTTTTAATGAATCGTAACCGGTATTTTCTTTATGAAACGCATAAATTATAAATTTATTGTAGCAAAATCAAACTTCTCGGTTAAACCATAAATGAAATAGCATAAAATAAAAGCACGGACTTAACCTATTGACACCTGAGGAATGCTACAACCCGATGAACAGATAGGAGAAGCCCGTGCTGTTTTTTGCACGATTTCCCCTATCATCCCGTCCATCTTGTCTTTGTAGCATTTTCAGGTGTCGATGACAGGATTCGACAGCTATTCGCCGTTTGGCAAAGATAAGAAAATTATCCTACAGATACAATATATGCAATTTAATTCATTGTAATAAACGACAAATATAGATGGACAAATTGTTGCATACATCTTTGTTCAGAGCCATCTTAAAATCATTGAATCGAAAAGTTGTTTCTGAAAAAAGGCTGCAAACTTACTTTTTGAAATTTGCCCGCCTCATTACAGCACTTTGCGATGACACAGATTGTCTGTCGGCATTACATACGTTAAATTATACGCAAATCCAGTTCCGATTTCTGCTTTCTCGAATTCATGAACCGTCCGTTTCGCTTCCGCCATATATACACCGGGTTGTCGACATGACTCTCGAATTTATCTGCTTGGAAAAAGAGTTGTTATATCATCGTATTGAACACCCGCGATCTTTCATATCTGAACCTGCATTTACTTCACCGCTCCATTGGTCCAAACACTATCCTGCGATCAGCGTTTCGGAAATCCTTTGCGGACTCGATCGGATGACTCCACCTCCTTTCGTGCTGGCAGATGGTTCGACAGCTCCATTCAATTTGGTTGTTCGGGTCTTCGAGAATACATTGCATGTTAAACTCGGCGATCCGACTGATGTCAAACGCCGTGTTCTGGAACGCAAGAAAGATCGCACAAAATTTACCGATGCACTGCTTTATTCCTTGAATAAGGAAGATGAATGATTTTTTTCGATTTTTTATATCCGGGCGGATATCCGGACATGTAATTGGGTATCCTGAAAATTCCCATTTTTGCAAAGCAAACCAACCAATTCTGTGTAAGTCGAATTATGGAAAACTTGGACAAAAGCCAATTTATCGTCCTGCTCGAAACATCTCTCAACCGACGATTACTGTCCCCTGAGCAGAAGACTCTTGACGCTGCCTATGAAGATTACATCGACCTGCTGCACGGTCTTACTGTTCAATCCTGTAAATCGTCCCTCGACCTGCTGCACGAACTTGCCCGCCTCCAATCCCGCCTGATGCGGTTGCAGGAGCGAATTGTCGAAAAGGAATCTCCGCAAGTGTTGTTGCTCAAATCGGCGCTTCTATTGACGAATTTCGAGATCCGTTTAGTCTTTACCCGGGTTCGTTATCCGTCCATCGCCGCCCCGGTGTCGGTCGAAGTCCCCAAGTCGCCGCTGTTCCTCTCCGAGCAATTCACACCTACGGATATCATGGAGCTTGCTACGGCCCTGCAACTCTCCGGAGCCATACGCCGCATCGACGGCACACGGATCGATCTGGCGACACTTGTCGATGTGCTTTCCGGAACTTTCAACGTCCGTATCAACAACCCGGAGCAGTGCCGCCATACGCTCATCAACCGAAAGTTGCGTCTGACGCATTTTCTCGACATCCTGCGCAACAATCTGATTGCCTACAGCCAGCGATAGGCAGTCTTTTTCATTTAGCATCACGCTCCGGGGATTCATCTCTCGGAGCGTTCTTTATGCGGTGCGGACAGTGGCGGACTGGAGCGGACATGGGCACCTGTTTTTCTGCCGGAGATGTATCTTCGGGACTTTAATATCCTCTGCCATGCAACAGGAAGATGATTTGAAAGCCCTTGAAAGTATCGTACAGTTCGCCCGGGGGCTGGGCGTGTTTTTTCTTGTACTGCACGTGTATTGGTATTGCTACGAATGGCTCTCGTTATGCGGTCTGACCTATGGTTATGCCGACCGCCTCCTGCTCGATATCCAGCGTACAACGCTTCTTTTCTCCTCTCCCGTCATCACGAAACTCTGTGCCTTTCTGTTCCTCGTCTTGGGCTGCTACGGCACGAAGAGCGTCCGTAATGGCAGGGTCGACAGGCGGCATATCGTCGCTGCCGTCTGCCTCGGCTTCCCGCTGTTCTTTCTGAACGGCTTTCTGCTGTCGCTGCCCGCTGGGATCGGCTTCCGGGGCTGGAGCTACACGCTGACCCTCGGTGCGGGCTACCTCAGCCAGCTGGCCGCCGG
>ERZ857757.1968-NODE-1968-length-14530-cov-3.058722_pt1 | contig 14530 bp, 9 predicted proteins | sample MGYA00519764_ERZ857757 | MGnify/ENA primary metagenome ERZ857757 (study PRJEB31778, sample SAMEA3449359) | human gut metagenome | biome: human gut; feature: human-associated habitat; material: faeces | place: United Kingdom | collected 2010/2012 ... | reverse complement strand
CTGATGCTGCTCACGGGCATCACCAATATCCGCGACGTGATACCCTTCCCGCGCACGCCGGGCAATCTGGAATTTTAGCGTCAGCCAATATGCCGTACGCGCAGTCCGCCCGCCTCATGAACGACTATGAGGCGGACGGAGGGCAAAAAGACCGGCAATCAGCGTTTCCTTAAATATTCTTGTACCGCGCGCCATTGGCCGCCGAGCTGACCAGATGGGCATAGCGCCGCAACACCGGATAGGGGCAGTCCTTTTGGGGCCTGACCAGTTCGGCGCGGCGTTTTTCCAGTTCGGTCTCGTCCACCAGCAGGTCCAGCTTACGGCCCGGAATGTCGATGTGGATAGTGTCGCCCTCGCGCACCAGGGCAATGATCCCGCCGTCGGCGGCTTCCGGCGAGATGTGGCCGATGGCCGCGCCGTTGGTGCCGCCGGAGAAGCGGCCGTCCGTGAGCAGGGCCACGTCCTTGCCCAGGCCCATGCCGGTGATGGCCGCGGTGGGCGAAAGCATTTCGCGCATGCCCGGCCCGCCGCGCGGGCCTTCATAGCGGATCACAACGACATCCCCGGCAACAATCCTGCCTCCCTTGATCGCTGCGATCGCATCCTCCTCACAGTCGAAGACTCTCGCCGGTCCCTCGTGCACCATCATCTCATCGCAGACTGCCGAGCGCTTGACCACGCTGCCGTCCGGCGCAAGATTGCCCTTCAATACGACAAGTCCGCCGGTCTTGCTGTACGGGTGATCCACCGGACGGATCACTTCCGGATTCTTATTCACTGCATCCGCAATATTCTCCCCGACGGTCTTTCCGGTCACGGTCATGCACTCCGTGTGCAGCAGTCCGATGTCCGCCAGTTCTTTCATTACCGCATAGACGCCGCCCGCCTCGTTGAGATCTTCCATATAAGTCGGTCCTGCCGGTGCCAGGTGGCACAGGTTCGGTGTCTTCTCGCTGATCGGATTGGCAAATGCAATATCAAAATCAAATCCCACTTCATGGGCGATTGCCGGAAGATGGAGCATGCTGTTCGTCGAACAGCCGAGCGCCATATCCACGGTCAGCGCATTTAAGATGGCTTCCTTCGTCATAATATCACGCGGGCGGATATTTTTGCGGTACATTTCCATCACCGCCATACCCGCATGCTTGGCGAGCTTGATGCGCTCCGAATAGACTGCCGGGATCGTGCCGTTTCCGCGAAGTCCCATTCCCAGCGCCTCGGTGAGACAGTTCATGGAGTTCGCCGTGTACATTCCAGAACAGGAGCCGCAGGTCGGACAAACCTTCTCCTCGTATTCCCTAACTTCCTCCTCCGTCATCGTGCCGGCTGCATAGGAACCTACCGCCTCAAACATGGAAGAGAGGCTACGCTTTTTGCCCTGTACATGTCCGGCAAGCATCGGTCCGCCTGACACGAACACTGTGGGTACATTGATGCGCGCTGCAGCCATCAAAAGTCCCGGGACATTCTTATCGCAGTTCGGAACCATGACGAGCGCATCAAACTGATGTGCAAGCGCCATACATTCCGTGGAATCGGCAATCAGATCACGCGTCACCAGCGAATATTTCATACCGATATGTCCCATCGCGATTCCGTCGCAGACCGCGATTGCCGGAAATACCACCGGCACGCCGCCAGCCTCCGCAACGCCAAGCTTTACCGCGTTGACAATCTTATCCAAATTCATGTGACCGGGAACAATCTCGTTGTAGGAGCTCACAATACCGACCATCGGCTTGTTCATCTCCTCCTCGGTAAATCCCAGCGCGTTAAACAAACTTCTATGAGGTGCCTGCTGCATCCCTTTTTTTACATTATCACTCTTCATCTATCTTAACTCCGTTTCTGTCATTCTATCTGATCCGCTCGCAGATCAGATCTCCCATCTGTGCCGTGCCGACCTGGGTTACCTTTTCCTGCTGCTTCTCCTGCGGCATGATGTCGATCGTCCGGTAGCCATCCTTTAAGACCTGCTTCACCGCCTGCTCCACTGCATCCGCCTCCCGGTCCAGATCAAAGCTATAACGCAGCATCATGGCTGCACTTAAGATCGTTGCGATCGGATTCGCAATTCCCTTTCCGGCAATGTCCGGTGCCGAACCGCCGCTCGGCTCGTAGAGTCCGAACTTTGTATCGTTTAGGCTGGCGCTTGAGAGCATACCGATCGAACCGGTCACCATGCTCGCCTCATCCGACAAAATATCGCCGAACATGTTCTCCGTCAGAATCACGTCGAACTGCTTCGGGTCTTTTACCAGCTGCATCGCACAGTTGTCCACGAGCATATGCTCATAGGTCACTTCCGGGTAATCCTGCGCCACCTCCTCGACGATCTTTCTCCAGAGTCTCGAGGAATCCAGCACGTTTGCCTTATCTACACTCGTCACCTTTTTGCGCCGCTTCATGGCAATGTCAAAACCGCGCTTAGCGATCCGTCTGATCTCGTTCTCATCGTAGGTCAGCGTATCCGTCGCTGTCAGCACGCCGTCCACTTCCTCGGTCTTGCGCGCTCCGAAATACAGTCCGCCGGTCAGTTCCCGCATAATCATCATGTCAAATCCGTCCCCGATGATGTCGTCCCGAAGCGGGCATGCGGCTTTTAATTCTTCATATAAATATGCCGGTCTTAAGTTGGCAAACAGGTTCAGCGCCTTGCGGAGCTTTAAAAGTCCCGCCTCCGGTCTCTTCTCCGGCGGCAGCTGATACCACGGCGAAGTCGATGTGTTGCCGCCGATCGAACCCATCAGCACCGCATCGGAAGCCTTCGCGGAAGCGATCGCCGCATCCGTGAGCGGCTCACCCGTCGCGTCAATGGAGCAGCCTCCCATCAGAATCTCTTCATAGCGGAACACATGTCCGTAGATCTTTCCAATCTGATCCAGAACTTTCTTTGCCTCTGTTACGATCTCCGGTCCGATCCCGTCGCCGGAAATCACGCCTACCTTATATTCCATCTCTCTATTCCCTCTTTTCTTCCTGCCATGCAGGAATCCGTCTTGTATTGACTTTAGCACATTACTAACAGACAGTATATAAATTCTATAATAATGTATCTCGGGAAACAATGCAACCTCTGAATCTATTTTTCTTTTTCATGTATTCCATAACCTGGTCTTATTTACTGCTTTTTTAACGCAACACTTTTCAGTTCAAAATAGGCGAGCAGATTCTGGTTGCGCCAGTCCTCTGCATCCTCTGTAATATCATCCATACAAATCATATAGGGCTGCTCTGTATAAGCATCCACGAGTGCATCCGTTCCCTTCGCCGCCTCTAATGTATCGTGTCTTTCATACGCTTCCTGCGAGTATCTCTGCGCAGTTCCTGTTTTGATCTGCAAATGTGCCTGATAAGCAGTCGAGCTCTCCCCGCAGCCGATGAGCACCCCAAGCAGCAGCACCCCCGTCACAGCCAGATGGCCATGGGAGAGCTGGTTTATGACATTCTCCGAAGCAGTGTCCCCAGCAAGGACACGCACCAGCCATCCGCACAAATAGAACTCTACGACAAACAGTAGCAGCACATACGTAAAATACACCACATTTGCCAGTCTTCCATCACCTGCTGCTCCCATTCCATAATATGGCGGACAATACAATGCACAGATATACCCCACCGCCAGAACTACCACCACCAGCGGATATGAAAAACGGAATCCCTTCTCTCGGTACAGCCGCTGCGCCGCACGCAGGATAAACGGAAGGAACGCTACCATGCCGATGAGTATTTTCAGCCCCATCCACTGGTTGATCGCACTAATTCCCCATTTCGTTGCAAGCCAGATGGTTTCAAAAAAGCCCGGGGTATTTTCAAATGCCGACTGGCGTACCCTCGTGCCGGGAGAGAGCACATTGATCAGAAAACCTCCAACTGTCACTGCCAGTACCACCAGACTGTCTACAAAAAACGGCTTTCGATGTACCACTCCTCCATAAATCACACAGCCTGCCAGAAAAAGGATTCCGCCAAATGCCGTCACGTGATTACCGCCTGCCAGAAGCAGTCCAAGCAGTCCCGTAAGAACCATCTGCAGGATGCGTCTCTTTCCCTTTCCTCCCAACCACAATGCCGCCGAAACAAGCAGCAATAATACGCAGAAGAAAAACGTGTAATTGACCGCACCATTGTACCAGTAGATTCCCTGCACTGCCGATGGAATCCACTGCAGCATCAGAGCCGACATCATAAAACCAAAGGCTGCCGCCTCCAGCCTGCCCATTCCAAGCTTTCTGTACAGCACCTGCCATGCAAAAATCAGATTTGCACCATACAGAGCCGTAAGAATCAGACACGCAGCTATCCGATACCACGCTTCGCCAAAAATACCGGGCTCCAGTGCCTGTATCACCGCGGAGGCGTAAAGTCCCTGCCAGGTCTGGTAAAACTCGGCTGAAGTTGCAAATGCCGCCCTGCACACCTCCCACAGGGAATGTGTATCTCTCCACGCATGATAGGTTTCTGATGCATACCAGTAATCGTCTCCAGACGGATGGTTGTACATGGATAAGTGCAAAAGTGGCACCACCGATAAAACCGATATTACAATAATGATCCAAAGAATCATTTTTTCATGCTGCTTTTTCATATATCTTCCTCCATTTCCATCGCCGTATATTTTTTTCTCATCACTTTCATAATAATTCCCCTATGATCAAAAAAATCTGCCCTGTATTGCTACAAGGCAGATTCTCTTAGATTTCCATTCAATATCCTGCTTATTCAGCTGCTTCTTCCGGCTTCTCCACTGCGGAGATCGCTGCCTTCTGCATCGGGATGCGGCAGTTCTTGTTGCTTCCGAACTCAACGATTACTGTATCATCAGCAATATCGATCACTGTTCCATAAAAACCGCTTGTTGTTAAGATCGTATCTCCCACTGCAAGTTCTGCAAGCATGGAGTTCTTCTTCTGCTGTTCCTTCTTCTGCGGACGAACCATGAAGAAATACATAAACGCAAATAAAATAACCAGCCACACCACCATACTGATCCAGCCAGCGGATGACGCACTCTCTGTTGCTAAGATTGAAAACATCTGATATCCTCCTAAAATCATAAACTTGTCCGAAGTCATCCGACTTCATTAAAGAGTATTGTACACAAAACCTCGCTGTTTGGCAAGCCTTTTCCCTCTTACTTTTCCATTTCCTTTTCCCGGTTGATCTGTCCCATGCTGTATAGCTTTTCTTCCTTGTAGGAGGCAAAGTTTCCGGCATCCAGCGCATCCCGAATCTCTTCCATCATCGTGTTGTAGAAGTACAGATTGTGCAGAACACATAAGCGCATGCCAAGCATCTCTTTTGCCTTGAGCAGATGGCGGATATAGGCTCTGCTGTAGCGGCGGCAGGTCGGGCAGCCGCAGCCCTCTTCGATCGGGCGCATATCCTTCTCGTACTTCTGGTTGAACAGGTTGATCTTGCCCTGGTTCGTGTATACATGGCCATGTCGGCCGTTGCGGGACGGATAAACACAGTCGAAGAAGTCAATGCCGCGCTCCACTCCCTCCAGAATATTGGCCGGCGTTCCGACTCCCATGAGATAGGTCGGCTTGTTCACCGGAAGATAAGGCACGGTCTCATCCAGCACATGGTACATCTCCTCGTGTGTCTCGCCGACCGCAAGTCCGCCGACCGCATAGCCGTCCAGATCCAGCTCGGAAATCCGCTTTGCATGGTCGATCCGGATGTCCGTGTAGATGGCTCCCTGGTTGATGCCGAACAGCATCTGGTGACGGTTCACGGTATCCTCCAGCCCATTGAGGCGCTGCATCTCGTTCTTGCAGCGCTCCAGCCAACGTGTCGTCCGTGCCACGGAATCCTCCACATATTTCCGCTCGGCAAGCGCCGGCGGGCATTCATCGAACGCCATAGCGATCGTGGAACCGAGATTGGACTGGATCTGCATGCTCTCCTCCGGTCCCATGAAAATCTTTGCCCCGTCAATATGCGAGTGGAAATAGACGCCCTCCTCCTTGATCTTGCGGAGCCCAGCCAGGGAGAACACCTGAAATCCGCCGGAATCCGTAAGAATCGGACGATTCCATGACATAAACTTGTGCAGTCCTCCCACTTCCTTGATCAGCTTGTCTCCGGTGCGCACATGCAGATGGTAGGTGTTTGACAGCTCCACCTGACATTTGATCTGCTCTAAATCTTCCGTGGAGACAGCTCCCTTGATGGCAGCCACCGTACCCACATTCATAAATACCGGTGTCTGGATATCTCCGTGCACCGTATGGAAAACGCCTCTCTTCGCGCGTCCTTCCTGTTTTAATAATTCATACATCTGTTTTTCGTCTCCTTTTTATTACTCATGCAACACCGGCGCTGCTTCACGCCTCCATCTTCTTCCCGGTCAGTTCGCTTAACACGGTAAAATAATTTTCAAACGTCTTGCGGCAGCACGCCGGGTTCTCAATGACAATCCCGTCGGTTCTAAGTCCGACCAGGGAAAATGCCATCGCCACGCGGTGATCGTCGTATGTCTCCACGCTTCCGCCGTGGGGGCTGCCGGGATAGATCGTGGCAGCCGTCTCTTCCTCCTCACACCGGATGCCAAGCGCTGTCAGGTTCGTCTGTATCGCGTGAATCCGGTCGCATTCCTGCCCACGGATATGTCCGATTCCCTCTATGCGCACCGGCGCGTCGGCAAACGGCGCGATCGCCGCCAGGGTCAGCGCCTGATCGGAAAAATCGTTCATATTGACTGTGATGCCCCGTAGCGCACCGTCCGCCGGTCCCGTTACCAGGATGCCCTCCGGCGTATCGTCCGCGGTACATCCCATGTGCTCCAACACTTCCAGGAAACGCAGATCTCCCTGTGTGTTGTCCATATGCACATGCCGCACAAGCGCCCGTCCGCCGGTCACAGCCGTAGCCGCATAAAAATAGCAGGCAGCCGACATATCCGGTTCCACCATATAAGTCTCTTTCCGGTAGGAACTTCTGCACGGCACCTCGTAGTCTCTTCCGTCAAAAGCGACACTCACGCCGAATTCCTGCATCATCTTCCGCGTGATGCGGATGTATGAGCCGTCCGTCTTCTCACTGGTGATGTGGATCTTCATCCCTTCCGGAACCATCGGCGCAATCAACAGCAGCGCGCTTAAAAACTGTGTGCTCTTCGTAATGTCAAGAGAGAGCTCCCGCGGCGTCTCCCCTGCTGTCTTATCCGCCCGGGCATATCTGCATCCTGTGATGCGCACCGGAAGATGCCCTTCCTCCTCGAGGAATGTAATCTTCGCTCCCGCACCGGAAAGCAGATCGAACAGTTCCGCCATCGGCCGCCGCTTCATCTGCGCTGAGCAGCGGATCTCATAGCACCCGTCCGAAAATCCGAGCATCGCCGCAAGAAAACGCGCCGCTGTCCCAGCGCTTCCGACGTCGATTACCGCCTCCCCGCGGGGAATCCTGCCGCCGCAGCCCGTCACGGTCACGCACTTTTTTTCTTCCTCTATCTCCACTGTAAAGCCGAGCGCCACAAGACACGCCAGAAAGTGTCTGGAATCATCGGAAAACAGGACTCCTTCCACGCGCACCGTCCCTGCGGACAGCACTGCCATAAGAAGCGCGCGGTTCGTCATGCTCTTCGATCCCGGCACGGTTACCTTCCAGTCCACCGGCTCTGTTATCTTTTTCACAAGGTATTTCTCTATCATGAAATATTCTTCTCCTCGCCTGCTGGTACTTCTGCTCCGTCAAATCATAACATATTTCTGTTGCGGCGCAAAGTCAAATCTTTTATAATCGAGAAAGATCATTATGTAAGCAGGAGGGAATCACATGGCAGGGTCTACTTTGGGAACTCTTTTTAAAATCACAACCTGGGGGGAATCTCACGGAAAGGGCGTCGGCGTCGTCATCGACGGCTGTCCGGCGGAACTTTCTCTCTGTGAAGCGGATATCCAGAAGTTTCTCGACCGGCGCAAGCCCGGTCAGTCCAGATATGCAACGCCGCGCAAAGAGGACGACGCCGTAGAGATTCTCTCTGGCGTGTTTGAAGGAAAGACGACCGGCACCCCGATCTCGCTTGTCGTCTTCAACCGCAACCAGCAGTCCAAAGACTACAGCGAGATTGCCTCCTATTACCGTCCCGGTCACGCCGATTACACGTTCGACCAGAAATACGGCTTCCGCGACTACCGCGGGGGCGGGCGCTCCTCCGGGCGGGAAACCATCGGGCGTGTCGCCGCCGGCGCCGTCGCCGTCAAGATTCTAAACGAGCTCGGCATTACCTTTATAACCTACACAAAATCCATCGGCCCGATCGCCGTATCTTCCGATCGTTTTAATTTTTCCGAAGTCACGAAGAATCCGCTCTATATGCCGGACGCCGAGGCAGCCGAGAACGCCGAAAACTATCTGGATGCCTGCATGGCGGAACTGAATTCCTCCGGCGGCATTGTGGAGTGTATCATAAAGGGGATGCCCGCCGGCATCGGAGATCCGGTCTTCGAGAAGCTTAATGCGAACCTTGCCAAGGCGGTCATGTCCATCGGTGCCGTCAAAGGTTTTGAGATCGGGGACGGATTTGACGTAGCAAAAGCGACCGGCAAGAACAACAACGATGCCTTTGTCCTCGGTGCGGACGGCAGGATTGCCAAAGCAACCAACCATGCCGGCGGTATCTTAGGCGGCATGAGCGACGGAAGCGACATCATCCTTCGGGCTGCCATCAAGCCGACCCCTTCCATCGCCGCCACACAGCGCACTGTCAATCAGTCCGGGGAGGAGATCTCGGTCAACATCAAGGGACGCCACGATCCGATCATCGTTCCGCGCGCCGTTGTCGTGGTGGAATCCATGGCAGCCATCACGATCGTCGACGCACTTTTTTCCAATATGAGTGCACGGATGGATGCGCTAAAAGATTTCTACTCCTAAAAGAAACAAAAAGGTGATACTTCTTCTCCGCCGGCTGGCGCAATCGAAGTATTACCTTTTTCTTTTTCATACTTTCTAGCTCATCCGAATATGCTGATGTGTAAACAGATGATCCTGACAGTATTCGTAATTGCCCTCGCACTTGGAGCAGAAACGGAATTCCAGCGTCGGATCGTCAAGTTCCGTCCTGCCGCAGACAGCACACTTGTGCTTCGCACCGCCCGCATATCCCTGCGGTCTTCGCATGTCTGCCTTAAACTTCTGGCGTCTGTGCACCTCGTGCGGCGTATAGCGCTTGAGGTTTCTGGTGGAGAAGAAGAAAATAATAAAGTTGAGGAGCGACATAAAAATCGCCATTCTTCCCGCCCATCCGGTCTCAAAAAAGCTTAAAGCAATCAGAACGCCGTACACAGCCGCCATCCACTTCATCTTAATCGGGATAATGAACATCAGAAGAACCTGCATATCCGGATACATACATGCAAACGCAAGGAAGATGGACATGTTGATGTAACTTGTGCTGAAACTCGTTCCGATGAGAAGCATCTCCGTCGTCACACCGCCGTTCAAAAGATACATGATACCGTACAGCAGAAACGCCCCGATGACGGTAAACAGCATACCTCCGAAAATATAGACGTTAAACCGGAAGGTTCCCCATGTGCGCTCCAGTGTCGTTCCAAGCTGATAATAGAAAAGCGCCATAATGAGAAGATACACCAGATTCGTGTCTGTGGGCATAAACACCCAGGTAATCAAGCGCCAGACCTGTCCATGCAGGATGTGATACGGGCTCAACATCAAAAGTCCTATGATCGACGGATTCACCTGGTAGAGGACAAATCCGATCGTGTAAGCTCCGATCAGCCACACGATCAGATTGGGAACCGCCCAGTTGCCGAATTTACGTTCTAATTTATTTAACCAGTTCATACACTCTGTTCCTGACCTTTCCAAAAATGACATTACGTTGTTCAGTATATCGGTCGGGGAAATCTTTGTCAATCAGAGGGATTCTTCTTTACAAAAAGTTTATACTTTTCCGGCAAAATGCACATTGTCTTTTGACATATCCTGTCGTATAATGTAGAGTGTTTATCGCCAGATTGGCACTATTTATAATAAGAAGAAATCTTTTACATATTTTACTCTGCTAAAGTATTTACTTTACGAGAAACAGCCATGGAGGGAATTATGGAAAACAATACACTTCATAAATTGGGAATCGACATCGGTTCCACAACCGTCAAGGTCGCAATTTTAGACCAGGAGGATCATCTGCTCTTCTCTGATTATGAGCGCCATTTTGCCAATATCCAGGAGACCTTATCCTCCCTTCTCCAGAAAGCTTACGATGCACTCGGCGACTTTGCTGTTGCACCGATGATTACCGGTTCCGGCGGTCTGACACTCGCCAAGCATCTCGGTGTTCCGTTTGTCCAGGAAGTGATCGCCGTGTCCACTGCCCTGCAGCATTATGCACCGCAGACCGATGTTGCCATCGAGCTCGGTGGTGAGGATGCCAAGATCATCTATTTTGAGGGCGGCAATGTGGAGCAGCGTATGAACGGCATCTGTGCCGGCGGTACCGGTTCTTTTATCGACCAGATGGCATCCCTCATCCAGACGGATGCGACAGGTCTGAATGAATACGCCAAGAATTACAAGGCCATCTACCCGATCGCTGCGCGTTGCGGTGTCTTTGCCAAGACCGATATCCAGCCGTTAATCAACGAGGGTGCTACCAGAGAGGATCTCTCTGCCTCCATTTTCCAGGCAGTGGTCAATCAGACGATCAGCGGTCTTGCCTGCGGTAAGCCGATCCGCGGTCATGTTGCCTTTCTCGGAGGTCCGCTTCACTTCCTTTCCGAGCTCAAGGCTGCTTTTATCCGCACCTTGAATCTGGACGACGAACACGCCATCACACCGGAGAATTCCCATCTATTTGCTGCGATCGGTTCCGCTTTAAATTACAAGCCGGGTGAGACGACCACGCTCGTCTCTCTCCGCGACCGGCTCTCAGACGGCATCAAGATGGAATTTGAGGTTGCCCGTATGGATCCTCTGTTTGCCAGCCAGGAAGAGTACGACGCTTTCCGTGCGCGCCACGACGGACACAATGTCAGGTCCGCAGATCTCTCCACTTATGAGGGCAACTGCTATCTGGGCATCGATGCAGGTTCCACCACGACCAAGATTGCCTTAGTCGGCGAGGACGGTTCCCTTTTGTATTCTTTCTACAGCAACAACAACGGAAGTCCGCTTGCAACGGCAATCCGTTCCATCAAGGAGATCTATACGCTCCTTCCACCGAAGGCAAAGATCGTCCACTCCTGCTCCACCGGATACGGCGAAGCGCTGTTAAAAGCCGCTTTGATGCTCGATGACGGCGAGGTTGAGACGGTGGCTCATTTCTATGCAGCCGCGTTCTTCGACCCGGAAGTCGACTGTATCTTAGACATCGGCGGTCAGGATATGAAATGTATCAAGATCAAGAATCAGACGGTGGATTCCGTACAGCTCAATGAGGCTTGTTCCTCCGGCTGCGGTTCTTTCATCGAGACGTTTGCAAAATCCCTCAACTACTCTGTACAGGATTTTGCAAAGGAGGCTCTTTTTGCCAAAAATCCGATCGATCTTGGAACCCGCTGCACCGTATTTATGAATTCCAAGGTAAAGCAGGCGCAGAAAGAGGGCGCATCCGTTGCAGATATTTCTGCGGGTCTTGCGTACTCTGTCATCAAGAATGCTTTATTTAAGGTAATCAAGCTTTCCGATGCAAGCCAGCTCGGGAAAAATATCGTCGTACAGGGCGGTACGTTTTACAACGATGCCGTACTGCGCAGTTTTGAGAAAATCGCGGGTGTCGAATGTGTCCGTCCGGATATTGCCGGCATCATGGGTGCTTTCGGTGCCGCACTGATCGCCAGAGAGCGTCACGAGGCAGGCTACCAGACCTCCATGCTTTCCATCGAACAGATCAATGCGCTGACCTTCGACACAAAGCTGGCAAGATGTCAGGGATGTACCAACCACTGTCTCCTCACAATCAACCGCTTTTCCGGCAACCGCCAGTATATCACCGGCAACCGCTGTGAGCGCGGCCTCGGCAAGGAGAAAAATAAAGACAACATTCCAAACCTCTACGAATACAAGAACAAGCGCCTGTTTGACTACACCCCGCTTTCCGCCGAGGAAGCAGCACGCGGCACAGTCGGTATTCCGCGCGTTTTAAATATGTACGAGAACTACCCGTTCTGGGCAACTTTCTTTAAGAAGCTCGGTTTTTCCGTGGTACTCTCCCCGCAGTCGACGCGCAAGATCTACGAGCTTGGAATTGATTCCATCCCGAGCGAGTCCGAGTGCTACCCGGCAAAGCTGGCACACGGTCATGTGACATGGCTGATCCACCAGAACGTCGATTTTATTTTCTACCCGTGTATTCCTTATGAACGCAACGAATTCCCGGATTCCAACAATCACTACAACTGTCCGATCGTTACCTCCTACGCGGAAAATATCAAAAATAACGTGGACGAGATCACTTCCGGTCAGGTGAAGTTCTTAAATCCGTTTATGTCTTTCGCCAGCGAGGAGACGCTTTCCTCCCAGCTGATTAAGACCTTTGGCCAGTCGGAGTTCGGGATTCCGGAATCCGAGATCCGCGACGCGGTTGCCGAAGGCTGGAAGGAGCTTGCCGTCTGCCGGATGGAGATGCAGAAAAAAGGCGAGGAAGTCTTACAGTATTTAAAGGAGACCGGAAGACGCGGTATCGTCCTCGCAGGCCGTCCGTACCATGTAGACCCTGAGATCAACCACGGCATTCCGGAGCTGATTACCTCCTACGGCATCGCCGTACTCACGGAGGATTCCATCTCCCACTTACAGCCGGTGGAGCGCCCTCTCATCGTCATGGATCAGTGGATGTATCACTCCAGACTGTACGCTGCGGCAAACTACGTCAAGACAAGAGACGATCTTGACCTCATCCAGCTGAATTCTTTCGGCTGCGGTCTGGACGCCGTCACGACAGACGCTGTCAATGATATTCTGACAAAGTCCGGCAAGATCTACACCTGTTTAAAAATCGATGAGGTCAACAACCTCGGTGCGGCACGCATCCGTATCCGTTCCCTGATCTCGGCGATCCGTGTCCGTGAGAAGAAGCAGACGAAGCGCACCATCGTTCCGGCGAATTACAACCGCGTCGTCTTCACGGAGGAAATGCGCAAGAATTACACCATCCTCTGCCCACAGATGTCACCGATCCATTTTGAGCTGTTGGAGCCGGCGTTCCAGACGGCCGGGTACAACCTTGTTGTTCCGGATGTGGACAGCCGCACCTGCGTGGATGTCGGCTTAAAGTACGTCAACAATGACGCCTGCTACCCGTCCCTGATCGTGGTTGGCCAGCTGATGGCGGCCGTGATGTCCGGCGGTTATGATATGTCGCGCACCGCGGTCTTAATCTCCCAGACCGGCGGCGGCTGCCGCGCCAGCAATTACATCGGCTTCATCCGGCGTGCACTGGAAAAAGCCGGCTATCCGGACGTTCCGGTCATCTCGATCAATCTGAGCGGTCTGGAGAAAAACCCGGGCTTTAAGCTGACACTGCCACTGATCCAGCACGGGCTCTACGCGCTGGAGTTTGGCGATATCTTCATGCGCTGCGTCTACGCAACACGCCCTTACGAGGCGGTTGCCGGATCAACGGACGAGTTGCACGAGAAATGGAAAAAAGAGGTTATCGCCTTTATTACCCAGAAAAAGATGCTCTCCCACGGAAAGTTCAAGAAAATGTGCCGCGAGATCATCCGCGATTTTGACAACCTTCCGCGCAAAGACATCAAGAAACCGCGCGTCGGCGTTGTCGGCGAGATTCTTGTCAAGTTCCATCCGGCTGCCAACAATCATCTGGTGGAGCTTCTCGAATCCGAGGGTGCAGAGGCCGTTGTACCGGATCTGACCGATTTCCTGCTCTACTGCTTCTACAATACGGGCTTTAAAGCAGACAATCTCGGCATGAGCCAGAAGTCCAAGAAGATCGGCCGTCTGGGCATCAATTTCTTTGAGTGGCTGCGCAGCGCTGCAAGAGATGAATTCACAAAGAGCAGGCACTTTACTGCACCTGCGCACATCGATGATCTTGCCAGATATGCAAGAGACATTGTATCCGAGGGCAACCAGACCGGCGAGGGCTGGTTCTTAACCGGTGAGATGTTAGAGCTGATCCACACCGGAACACCGAACATCGTCTGCACGCAGCCGTTCGCCTGCCTGCCGAACCATGTGGTCGGCAAGGGTGTCATCAAGGAACTGCGTCACCGCTATCCGGGTTCCAATATCGTGGCCATCGATTACGATCCGGGTGCCAGCGAGGTCAATCAGCTGAACCGTATCAAGCTGATGCTCTCCACCGCGAACAAAAATCTGGCAAAGCAGAACGCACCGGAGCAGAAGGAACAGTCTGCCGACTGACAGATACAGAGAAAGGGGCTGCGCATCAAATGTGCAGCCCCTTTTCGTGATAAGTAATATTATCAGAAGATCACACCGTGGGATTTCAGATGGAGATACAGAGGGAAATTTGGTTCAAAAAATGTGGCATTTCTAACCAGCCGGATGTTTGCATCTTCGATGATCC
>ERZ857757.1964-NODE-1964-length-14538-cov-20.032521_pt1 | contig 14538 bp, 18 predicted proteins | sample MGYA00519764_ERZ857757 | MGnify/ENA primary metagenome ERZ857757 (study PRJEB31778, sample SAMEA3449359) | human gut metagenome | biome: human gut; feature: human-associated habitat; material: faeces | place: United Kingdom | collected 2010/2012 ... | reverse complement strand
AAATAGGTAGCGCCAACATAGAGAAGGCACCCAATAGGGTGTCTTTTCTTTTTGCTCAGCTTTGATTTGCGAAGATAGCTTGGGATGGGCGACCATCCCGTGACAGGTCAGTTAAGCTTACTTCTGCCCACGATACTTGGCGGGCCGACGCGCCCGGAAAAATAGGTAGCGCTAATATAGAGAAGGCTCCCTATTGGGTGCCTTCTCTATATTGGCTTTTAGTGACACCTCTGCATGTGCAAGGCCTTGTATGGGCGCCACAATATTTGACTATCTGTCTCACGAGGAGAGGGTGCGGTGTGTTTTCCGCAGCCGCAGAAGAAAGAGGACCGATACTCCCAGGCATAGCAGCTCAGAGATCAGCGGCGCGAACCATATCGAGCTGCCGCCGACAATAGCTGCCAAAAGGAGCAGGGCGCAGCTCTGCAGGATTAGTCCCCGCCCGGTGGAGATGGTCACGGCCGGCAGCGGACGCTCCATAGCGGTGAGGAACCCGGCAATATAAATGTTGAAGCCTACGGGCAGATAACACAGGCTATAGCGGCGGAAGGCATCCGTTGCAAAGTCCAGCATCTCCGTTTTGGCATCTGGCAGGAAGGCACCTACCAGAGCCGGTGCTGCCAAAAACAGCGCTGTGAAGCAAATGGCGGCAACGCCGCACATGGTGCGCAGCCCATAGCGTAGGAGCTTGCCGATAGATTCGCCGTCTCCCCGTCCGTTCTGGAAGCTAATGAGCGGCTGGCTACCCTGGCTGATGCCCATGGTGATGTTGATAACTAAGGTGTTGGAATAAGCAATGATGGTATAGGCCACCAGGCCATCGGTGCCGATACAGCGAAGGATCGTGTGGTTGAACAGGAAAATCATCAGGCCGTTGCACAGCTCGGTCAGGCCGTCGGAAATGCCGATGGGCAGCAGACGGCGGTAGATATTCCAATCCATGCGAAAGCGCACCGGGTGGAAAGTGGTGTGCTTGCCCAGGAAGTGGGTCATATAGATCACACAGGTGAGCAGTTGGCTTACGCCGGTAGCTGCCGCCGCACCCCAAATACCCATGTCCCAGTGAAAAATAGCCAGGTAATCCAGCACACAGTTGGTAGCACAGCCTACGCACACGGTGACCAGCGCCATCCGGGGCCGGCCGTCGGTCTTTACCAATACCTCCAAATTATAAGAGATCATGAAGCACACAGCAAAGGGCGCCAACCCATGAAGATAGTGGATGGTATACTCCAGCGTGTCCGCGTTGGCACCCAGCAGCAGGGCAAAGGGCTCCGTGAACACCATCACCAGGATGGAGATGGCCGCGCCGATTACCGCGAGGGTCACCAAATTTTGCGAAAAGAGCCTGTTAGCGCTCTGCGGATTCCCCTGCCCCAAGAGATAGGCAATGATGGTGGAGGTACCCACGGCAAAAATCACAGCGATGGAGAACAGCAGGTTGATAAACGGCACGGCCAGGTTCACAGCGCTCATGGCATATTCACCAACGCCACGGGCCACGAACAGGCCGTCCACAATAGAGTACAGGGAGAAAACCATGAGGGAGGCCACCGTGGCCGTGGAGAATCGGATAAATTGCTTGAGTAGACTATGCTGTTGCTGCATTTTGGATGAGGTTCCTTTCCATTTAGCGGCGTACCGCGATTTGTTTTTCCTGAAAACAGTATAGCAGAGGAAAAACGGTTCGTCAAGATTGACTATTGCGAAGTAAAAAGAGGAAATGTATAATAGGAAAAAAGGAGGAGCGTTATGAAAGTATATGTAATGGATTCTTTTTCAGACCGGATATTCGGCGGCAATCAGGCGGGAGTGGTGCTGGCGGATAAAGCGCTGGAGCCAGCGGTAATGCAGCAGGTGGCAGCGGAGCTGAAGCACTCGGAAACTGCCTTTGTGTGGCAGACGGAGGAGGGAAACCGGCTGCGTTACTTCACCCCGGCGGGGGAGGTAGACCTGTGTGGCCACGCCACTGTGGCGGTATTTGCTCTGCTGCGTAGGTTAGGCCGGATCGAGGACGGCACACACAAGGCACTTACCCGCGCGGGTGCACTGGAGATCGAGGTCAGCGGAGAGACGGTCTGGATGGACATGGCTCCGCCCAAAACCCTGGGTGTCCTGCCGGAGGAAAGCTGGGAAGAGCTGTATGGAGCCTATGGCTTGACCCTGGAGGACAGACCGGCGGACCTGCCGCCGGAGATTGTAAGCACGGGTCTTGCTGACATTATGATGCCCGTTCGGGATCACGAGACGCTGCTGCGAGCCGTGCAGGACGAACGGACGGTGACAGAACTGTCCAGGCGGTTCGACGTCACGGGGGTGCATATGTTCTGCCTGGGGGAGGAGATTGTGTATTGCAGCAATTTTGCCCCACTGTATGACATTCCCGAGGAGTGTGCCACGGGAACCAGCAACGGCGCGCTGACCTATTATCTCTATGAGCGGAACCTGGTGAAGCCGGAGCGGGAGAATCTGTTCCTGCAGGGGGAGCACATGGAGCGTCCCTCCCGGATCCTGAGCCGCCTGACGGTGCAGGACGGCGCAGTCCGGGTACGCATCGGCGGCCAGGCAGTCATGAGCCTTGCAGGTGAAATGGATCTGTAAGGTGCGCTTGTAATCCGCACGATATAGTGGTATACTGATAAAAATATCCCAAGAAATGCAGGAGGAAGTGCGAATGAAAGCGGCACTTGTCATCATGGCGGCCGGACTCGGCTCCCGCTACGGCGGCAATAAACAGGTGGACGGCGTGGGTCCCAACGGGGAGATCCTGATGGAGTATTCCATTTATGACGCCATTCGCGCGGGCTTTACCAAGATTGTGTTCGTCATCAAGCCCGGCATGGAGGAGATGATGCGGCGCATCTGCGGGGACTATGTGGCCCGGCGCACCGCAGCGGACGGCTCGGTGGTGGAGGTGTGCTATGCGGTGCAGGATTTCACGGGCCTGCCGGCGTTTTATCACCTGCCGGCGCAGCGGGAAAAGCCCTTTGGCACAGGACATGCGGTGCTGTGCGCCCGGCCCTATGTAAGTGAGCCATTCTGTGTGATCAATGCCGATGACTATTATGGCGTGGACGCATACCGCAAGATCTACCAGGCGCTGCAGCGCCTGCCGGAGCAGGGGAACGCCGCCATGGTGGGCTACCTGCTGAAAAATACCGTCAGTGAACGGGGCACCGTGTCCCGGGGCGTCTGCCGGGTGGAGGACGGGCGGCTCCTGGGTATCAAGGAGACGCTGAAGATCCGCCTGGAGCCTGATGGAACTATTGCCGACGAGGCCGAGGGCGTGCTTCCGGCGGACGCGGTGGTGTCCATGAATTTTTGGGGCTTTGCTCCTTCGTTTTTCCGGGAGTTGGAGATGTTTTTCTACGATTTCCTCCGCTATGAGGCCGGGGATAATATCAAAGCCGAGTGCATGCTGCCCAGCCTGGTGGGTAAACTCATCGGTGAGGGGAAGCTGAAGGTATCCGTGCTGCAATCCGCAGACCGATGGTTCGGCATGACCTACCACGAGGATCGGCAGGCTGTGGCGGAGGAGCTGAAGCGGCTCCATGCATGCGGCGTATATCCTGAAACGCTGCGGCTTTAAGGAGGGCAGAAATCATGAAAAGGACGCAAAAAAGACCTTGGTATAGAAAACCCGCCTGGCTGGTAAGCATCGCGGCGGTGCTGGTCGCCCTGGGGGTGGTGCTGTTTTTCCTGCTGCGCAGCGGCGACAAAAAGGAGCCGGAGGTGCCCGATAATCCACCGGTGGAGGACCCCACGCCGGCGCCCGACCCGACCCCCACGCCTGACCCGGAGCCGGAACCCACGCCTGACCCGTCCCAAGGGAGCTATACCGAGGGCGAGCAGACTGACGGCGTGTGGAACCTGGTGCTGGTAAATCCCTGGAACCCTCTGCCGGAGGATTTTTCCGTGGACATTGAGCCTTTGGACAACACTCGTGGCGTTGACAAGCGCTGCTATCCCCAGCTGCAAAAAATGATGGACGATTGCCGGGCGGCAGGCCATTCCCCGTATATCTGCTCGTCCTACCGCACCCAGGCTATGCAGCAGGAGAATTTTAATAGGCAGGTGGATATTTTCAAGGGCCAGGGCTATGACGAGGAGGAGGCTCAGGAGCTGGCCGCCCGGGAGGTGGCCGTGCCTGGCACCAGTGAGCATCAGCTGGGCCTGGCGGTGGATATTATCGACACCGATAATTGGAACCTGGATGAATCTCAGGAGAGTATGCCCACCCAGCAGTGGCTCATGGCCAACAGCTGGCGCTACGGCTTTATTCTCCGCTATCCCACTGGTACCACGGACATCACGGGGATCATCTATGAGCCCTGGCACTACCGCTATGTAGGCTGCCAGGTGGCCAAGGAGATTTATCAGCGGGGCATTACATTGGAGGAGTACCTGGGCCGGGCAGAGCACTAAATAGAAGAATTACCCCTTTATGCGGCGGGACCTCCCGGGTCCCACCGCATTTTTCTATCCGCCGCTCCGGCTTTCAATCAACGCAGCCGTAGGGCTGGCACCCCCGACGGCCCGGCTGCAGGCAGTCCTTGTTATGCGCAGGGACGGACGTTATGCCTACCCGTCGGGCGGGGTGAGAGCACCCCGCCGCTGGGGGTGTACTGCATTTCTTGTAATCTGTCATTGCGAAGCTGGTGATCGCTGTCACTGGCTTCGCAATTCTTAACCCCCATTCCCAAGGGCATCCGCCTTTCCCACGAAAAAGGACGCCGGCTCTTGCCGGCGTCCTCTCATACATCAGCCCGTCTTACGTCAGTTGCATTCCTTGGCCTGCTTGCTCTGCTCCTGGTTCTGGTTTTTGCTCTGATTCTGATTCTGATTTTGGTTCTGGTTCTGATTCTGATTCTTGTTCTGATTGTTCTTAGCCATACTGAGCACCTCCTTTTCCTTACTGTGTACGCCCTTAGTGTGCCATGAGCCGGGTAAAATATACAAATATTTCTCAAAAAAATATTGACATTGCTGCGCCCGGGTGATACAATACCATAGGAAAAACAAAGAAGGCAGAAAGCGTCCGCCTCACCTCCCGCCACAGGCAAAGAGGTCAATAGCGAAATGTGTTCCAGATTTAGGAGCGGTTTAGGCTATGCGGGTGCTTTCGGCATCCGTGTTTTTATTTTTGAATGGAGGTGTTTCGGCCATTAGCAAGCTGCAGCATGAATTGAACGAGGAAATCCGCGATAAGGAGATCCGCCTCATCGGTGAGACCGGCGAACAGATGGGCATTGTTTCCGCAGAGGAGGCCCTGCACATCGCAGACGAGCGCGGTTTGGATCTGGTAAAAATCTCTCCGCAGGCTGTGCCCCCTGTATGCAAGCTGATGAACTACGGCAAGTACAAGTTTGAGCAGAGCAAGCGGGAGAAGGAAGCCAGAAAGAACCAGCATGTGGTGGAAATCAAGGAGATTCGGATGTCCCCGGGCATTGATGTGGGCGATTTCAACACCAAGCTGAAAAACGCCCAGAAGTTCCTGGCTGACGGCAACCGCGTGAAGGTTTCCGTGCGTTTCCGCGGCCGTGAGATGGCCCATACGGACATCGGCCGGGATCTGCTGAATAAGTTTGCCGAGCAGTGTGCCGAAACAGCAACATTGGAAAAGGCAGCCAAGATGGAGGGGCGAAATATGTCTATTTTCCTCTCTCCCAAGGCAGGCAAGTAATTTCACTTTTCCGCCGCGGGCGGAGAACATACGGAAGGAGTATTTATCATGCCTAAACTGAAGACCCATAGCGGCGCAAAGAAGCGCTTCAATCTGACGAAGTCCGGCAAGGTCAAGAGAGCCCACGCTTTCAAGAGCCACATCCTGACCAAGAAGGACACCAAGCGTGGCCGTCGCCTGCGCTCCGGCACTTATGCCGATTGCACCAACGAGGCGACCATCCGCAAGATGATTCCTTATAAATAATTGACGGAAGCGTTAGAATAGGAGGCAAGTACAAATGGCAAGAGTTAAAGGCGCAATGATGGCGCGTAAAAGAAGAAATAAGACCCTGAAGCTGGCCAAGGGTTACTGGGGTGCCAAGTCCAAGCACTTCAAGATGGCCAATGAGCAGGTCATGAAGTCCCTGACCTACGCCTATGTAGGTCGCCGGCTGAAGAAGCGTGACTTCCGTCAGCTGTGGATTACCCGTATCTCTGCTGCCTGCAAGCAGAACGGCATGAACTACTCCACCTTTATGCACGGCCTGAAGGTGGCCGGCATCCAGATCAACCGCAAGATGCTTTCCGAGATGGCTATCAACGACAGCGTGGCTTTTACCGCCCTGTGTGACATCGCCAAGAAGGCCTAAGGAGCAGACAACCGTATAAAAAGGGCTTGCCGCCTGCACTTTGCAGGCAGCAGGCCTTTTTTCTGTTCTGATGCGGCCTGCGGCGCCGGATAAACCGGGTAAACAGGGCTTTTCCTGTTGCCAAAACTGGAAAAGAGGGCTATAATAAAAAAGAATACTATTGATTGACGAGTGCAAATGCGCCTGCCATTGAATTTTCTGTCCGTCAAAACCGGGTCTGCTCTTGCTAATCGATGGTACCCCAATACATAATGAGCTTTGAGGTATGAGGATGAAAACACAGGAAAAGCTGAACATGACCATGCTCTGCGATTTTTACGAGCTGACCATGGGCAACGGGTATTTCAAAAATGGCTACAAGGATCGCATCACCTACTTTGATGTATTTTTCCGCCGGGTGCCGGACGGCGGCGGCTTTGCCATTGCCGCGGGGCTGGAGCAGCTTATCGAGTATATCGAGAACCTCCATTTCAGCCCGGAGGATATTGCCTATCTTCGCGGCCGGAAGCTCTTTGACGAGGAGTTTTTGACCTATTTGGAGAATTTCCGCTTTACCGGTGACATTTATGCCATTCCCGAGGGTACGCCGGTATTTCCCCGGGAGCCGCTGGTCACGGTCCGTGCCCCGGCCATCGAGGCTCAGCTCATCGAGACCTTCACGCTGCTCACAGTAAATCACCAGAGCCTTATTGCCACCAAGGCCAACCGCATCGTCCGGGCCGCCAGAGGCCGCACGGTGCTGGAATTCGGCTCCCGCCGGGCCCAGGGTGCAGATGCGGCCATTGTGGGCGCCCGGGCGGCCTATATTGGCGGCTGTCACGGCACCGCCTGCGCTATATCCGACGAGCAGTTTGGTGTGCCTGCCGGCGGCACCATGGCCCACGCCTGGGTGCAGATGTTCGACACGGAGTATGACGCATTTAAGACCTATTGTGAGATCTATCCCACCAATGCCACTCTCCTGGTGGACACCTATGACACCCTGCGCTCCGGCGTGCCCAATGCCATCCGTGCTTTTGACGAGGTTCTCAAGCCTTTGGGCATCACCAAGTGCGGCATCCGGCTGGATTCCGGCGATATGGCTTACCTGAGCCGCAAGGCAAGAAAGATGCTGGATGACGCCGGCTGGACGGATTGTAAAATTTCCGTCTCCAATTCTTTGGACGAGTATCTCATCCAGGATTTGCTGCTCCAGGGAGCGCAGATCGATATGTTCGGTGTGGGCGAGCGAATGATTACCGCCAGGAGCGAGCCTGTGTTCGGCGGCGTATATAAGCTGGCCGCCGTGGAGGAGGAGAATGGGACCATTATCCCCAAAATCAAGGTCAGCGAGAACGTGGAAAAGATCACAATCCCTCATTTCAAGAAGGTATACCGCTTCTACGGCCGGGATACCGGCAAGGCTATTGCCGACTATATAACCCTGTATAACGAGCAGGTGGACGATGAGAAGGATATAGAGCTGTTCGATCCCAGTGCCACCTGGAAGGCCAAGACCGTGTATAACTTCACGGCTCGGGAGCTGCAGGTGCCCATTTTCCTGGGAGGAAAGTGTGTGTATGAGCGCCCGACCCTGGAGCAGATCCGGGAGTATTGCCGCCAGCAGGTGGATACCCTTTGGGATGAGGTGAAGAGATTCGACTATCCCCATAAGTACTATGTAGACCTCTCTCAAAAGCTGTGGCAGATCCAGCAGGATCTGCTGCATGCCAAGCATTTTGAGTAAAAGCCTGTGGCAGGATTGCCCTTGCGTGCAATCCTGCCGGCTTTTTTAAGAAAGGATTATTCCCCTATGAAACGAATTCAGCGCAAAACAGAGAGAAGAATATCGGCCGCTCTGCGCCTGGCTCTGGTGGCACTGTTGCTTTTGCTGCAGATTGCCTTGGTGATAGTGCTGGTCCAGGTACTTCGGCAAAAAATGTACATTGGTTACACGGTTTTGCAAATGCTGGGTGTGCTGTGCGTTCTGCATCTGTATATGCGTCCGGGTAGCAGTACCTATAAGCCCGGCTGGATCATTCTTATTATGCTGGTGCCGGTGGTGGGGTTGATCCTTTATTTCCTGTGGAACGGCAATCAGGTGAAAAAGAAGCTGGCACTGAAGGCGATGGCTATGCCGAAGGAGTCCCCGGCGGTGCAGGAGAGCAGCACCCGGGCACAGGCGGCGCTGACAGAGCGGTGGCCCCGGTGGGGCAAGCTTACGGAGTATCTGCAGCGGCAGAATTTTCCGGTGTTTGCCAATACGGAAATGACATATTTTCCAACGGGTGAGGCGTATTTGGAGGATTTGCTGGACAAGATGGAAAAGGCCCAGCGCTTCATCTTTTTGGAGTATTATATTGCATCCGAAGGGCAGATTTGGGAGCGCATCTGCCGGATTCTTACCGAGCGCGCTGCCGCAGGGGTGGAGGTAAATCTGATTCTGGATGATTTCGGCAGCATGATGACCATGCCTCCGGAGAATATTTATGCGCTGCGGCAAAAGGGCGTTTGGGTGCAGATGTTCAACCCGGTGCATCACTATGTGAATCGGCTGTACTTCAACTATCGCGACCACCGCAAGATTGCTATCATCGATGGAGACATTGCCTACACAGGCGGTGCGAATCTGGCGGATGAATATGCCAACCTAATTGTTCGCTTCGGCTACTGGAAGGATTGCGGCATCCGCCTGGATGGGGAGGGAGCCTGGGGCTTGACCCGGCAGTTTATGCACCTGTGGCTGCGTATGAACGGCGAGCTGCGCGGCCCATGGGATTCCTATCGCCCTCAGGCGGTGGGCCATGGCGGCGATTTTTGCCAGCCCCTGGTGGATGGACCGGATAACAACCCTGTCAGCACCATAGAGGATACCTATCAGCAGCTCATTGCCAATGCCTGCCGCTATGTGTGGATCACCACGCCGTACCTGGCCATTGATGAGCCGATGATCCGCACCCTGTGCATCGCTGCAGACAGCGGCGTAGATGTGCGGCTGATGCTGCCGGGGGTCCCGGATCATAAGTTTGCCTATATGGTGGCCCAATCCTATTTCGGGGAGCTGCTGCAGCATGGCGTGAAGATTTATACCTATACCCCGGGCCTGCTCCACGCCAAATCCGTAGTGGCAGACGGTGAAATAGGCTTTGTGGGGTCTGTGAATATGGATTACCGCAGCTTCCAGCTGCATTTTGAGTGCGGCACTCTGTTTACCGGCAGCGCAGTGGCGGCGGTGCAGGAGGATATGGACGATATTTTGGAAAAGAGCCGGCGGGTGACGCTGGCCGCCTGGCGAAAGCGCAAGTGGTATGTGAAAATTCTGGGTGCTGTGCTGCGTCCCTTTGCCATGTGGATGTAAAAGGAGAGAGAAAGAATGCTGATCCATGATATGAATACCGGCGACCGGTTCGAAGGCTATTATATTCTGCAGAACATTGCTCAGCGTACTACAGCGGCGGGCAAACCCTTCCTCACGCTGAATCTGGCGGACCGAAGCGGCGCCGTTACGGCCCAGGTGTGGGATTACACAGGGCCTATCGGCCCCAGTGATGTGGGCAAGGTAGCCTGGGCGGCAGGCCTTGCCTCGGAGTATCGCGGCGCCCCGCAGCTTACGGTGTATCGCATCCGCTTGGCAGAGGAGAACGAGGGCTATAAGATCAGCGACTTGGTGGCCACGGCGCCTATCGAGATGGATGAGACCTGGGCCTGGCTGCAGGAGACGGTGGATTCCATACAGGATGAGGATTACCGGGCTGTCTGCCGGGAGATGCTGAAAATCTACGGCAAGCAGTTTCGGCTCATTCCGGCGGCTAAGAGCATGCACCACGGCTTTGTGGGCGGCCTGCTCATGCACACGGCCTACATGGTGAAGGCTGCCGGCTTCTATGCCGGGCTCTACCCGGCGGTGGACCGCAGCCTGCTGCTGGCGGGTACGCTGCTCCATGACTTCTGCAAGTGCGAGGAGTTTGTCACCTCTGCCCTGGGCTTGGTAGCGGAGTATTCGCTGAAGGGCCAGCTCGTCGGCCACCTGGTGCTGGGGGCGGAGGCAGTGAGTCGTGCGGCGGCATCCCTGGGTGTTCCGGAGGAGAAGTCTGTGCTGCTGCAGCACATGATTCTATCCCACCACGGGGAGCCGGAGTTCGGCGCGGCCGTGCGGCCCATGTGCATTGAGGCGGAGCTTTTGAGCTACCTGGACCTGATCGACAGCCGTATGGAGATCTATACCGAGGCCATGGAGGAGACTCCTGTGGGCACCTTCAGCGGCAGGATATTCGCCCTGGACAAGCGGATCTATCACCATGCCTGAAAAATTTTCCAACTTTCACACCCACACCATCCTATGTGACGGTAAGGACCGGCCGGAGGAGCTGGTGCTGGAAGCGCTGCGTCTGGGTTGCCCGGCTATAGGCTTCAGCGGCCATTCATACGCCCCCTATGACGAGGCCTATTGCATGTCCCCAGCGCAGACGGAGACGTATAAGGAGGAGCTTTGCCGCCTGCGGGAAGAGTACGCCGGCCGCATCCGTATCTACATGGGCATTGAGCAGGACCTCTATTCTACCAGCCCTACGGCGGGCTATGACTACGTGATCGGCAGTGTACACTATCTGTATAGGGATGGCGTGTATCTGCCCATAGACGCCTCTCAGAGTGCCCAGGAGCAGGCAGTGCAGGCACACTACGGCGGAGATTGGTATGCCTTTGCCGAGGACTACTTTGCTGCCGTTTCCCGAGTCTACGAACGGACTCATTGTCAGGTGGTAGGGCATTTTGATTTGCTTACCAAGTTCAATGAGGGAGACGCACTTTTTTCCACGGAGCATCCCCGCTATCGCCGGGCGGTGTCCCGGGCGCTGGATGCCCTGTCATTGGCACCCGTAGTCTTCGAGATCAACACCGGGGCCATCTCCCGGGGATACCGCACAGAGCCGTATCCGGCGGGCTGGATCGTGGAGGAGCTGTGCAGGAGGGGGAGAAAGCGAATCCTGTCCTCCGATTGCCACACCAAGGAGAACCTGCTGTTCGGCTTTGAAAAATACAAGGATTGGATCCTATAGATTCCAAAAAGCACGGGGAAATATGTCCCGTGCTTTTTGCTCGTCATATTGTAGGAGAAGGATCCCCTTCACTGCCAATAAAAAAGAACCATCCCTTTTGGATGGTTCTTTCGCTGGAGGTGACACCCGGATTTGAATTGCATCGAGTGTGTAAAATGCTGTAAACTGGTGTAAAAAAATCAAGCAATTTCAAGGGTTTCCGGGTTTGAGTGTAAAATGCTGTAAATAATTGTTAAAGCTGTAAGGGGTAAACTAAGGGGTAGAAAAGGGGTGCTTTTTAATGCATCAAGCCGTTTCCGAACCATTCAACCGGCATTCTTCCATGACCTCGCGCAATTGCTCGTCACTGAGCTGCCGAACAAGCCGCTGGGCTTCTTGGCGAAGTTCCTCCATGCTGAGATTATCCATTTCATCCATTATGGCCCGCCTCCTTTTGATCTTCATTCATTTTTTCATTGGCAAGAAGTTCCTCCACGCGCTTAATAACATAGTCCAGCTGCTCGTCAAGTTCATTTAGCCGGTGCATAGTTTCTTCTTTCATGCTTTGCCTCCTGCGGCTCTGCGCTTCCTCCTGGGCGCGGCCTTTTCTGCTCTGCGGCCTTCCGCAAACCCGTAATGATACCCGGACATAAAGCAGCCATAGCCGCTCCCGCGATGATATTTTTTCGCCGCCAGCGCATAGTCCCAGCTTGGCGAATAGTAAGTTTCGAGAGGATCAGGCGGAAATTTTTCTTCAAACTCGCGCCAGCCTTTCAAGTCAACCTTTTCTTCTGCGTCTAAGCTGCGGACAATACCAATAACGACGCCGGTTACACGCAATTCATCCAAAGGGATTGTTTCGTTTTCTTCTCCGTCTGTGGGATCGCATACAAGGACGGTTTGCCCCTCGATAAAAAGACGCTGGTATAAGTCTTTCTTTTTTTGGGGGGAGTACATAAGGCAAATACGCCCGTTATAATCCTTGCTTTCGGTGTCGATCAAGCAAACATCGCCGTCCATGAGGACGGAAAGCTCCGGCCCTTTGCTCCCGCTTGTAACGCTGGTTCCGTCTGCCTGGCCGATGATCTTAAACAGCCTCTTCACGGAATTTTTCATAAATAAGAAACTCATTCTGTTTTTTCCTCCTTGCTTTCTTGGCGGGAGGCTGATACAATCGGGGTATCAACCTCCCTGCGGTGGTTGGCTATGGCTCCTATATCCGTTTAGCTTGGTCGGCGGTTCGGATATGGGGGCCTTTCTCATTCATCTGCGTGGCAATCTGCGGCCTTTTCGGTGTCGTGGGTATAGTTACCCTCTCCGCTGGTGTCGGCAGGTTGTGCGTCCTGCTGGCTGGCTTTATTTTTGAAATGCGCCGCCCTCTTTGCCCTCTGTTCGCTCATGGTGTTTACCTCCATTTTTTATTTGCAAGGGACGCGGAGCCGGGGGCCTTAAACATCTATGCTCTTCGGCAATCTCAATCTTTCTTATCCGTTCCGGCTTTTATCTTGCGTTCTTGGTTCAGCTTTCGCTTACTTCGTCCGCCTTGCCGTGTCCCTTGCTATGGTCTTATTATATCACGATAGCGTTATATTTCAATTGGCATTGTGTATAAAGATAGCGTTATATATTAGTGCAATTTGTTCAATTGCTATCGTTATATTTATATGTTATAATGCACAACATAAGGAGGTGAAAATATGACCGTATCAAAGGCGCAGAAAGCAGCAACGGCAAAATATGAAGCAAAAGTGTACGACAAGGTTCTCGTTCGACTGCCCCGTGGGAAAAAAAGCGAAATAGAAGCAGCGGCAAAGCCGAAGGGGCAGAGCGTAAACGGTTTCATAAGCGAGGCCATAGACGAAAAGTTGCAGCGGGACAACACAACCGAATAGCAAAGAGGCCGGGGCGATTTGCTCCGGTCTCTTTTTCACAGCGCAATTTTGCGCAGTCAGACAAAAAGATGGCGCTATCACGGTTTACTGTGTACGCCCATTTGACAATATATACAGGGTTTACCGTGCATTATTGTCTATTATTACACGGTTGACCGTGTTGTTATAATGTGCTATAATGCGGATAGTGGAAAAGCAGGCGTCGTGAAACGCGACACCAGCACACGCAAAAAGGAGGGAGTAAATAAATGGCGGTATCAGACGCAAAGAAAAAGGCAAATGCAAAATGGGATAGTGAAAACATGGCTACGCTTGCTTGCAAGGTAAAAAAGGATCACGCCGACAAATTCAAGGCATATTGTTCGGAGATTGGCAAGACTTCCAACGCGGTCTTGCGGGAATGTGTTTTATCTTGCATTGGTGAAGCTACGGGAGAAAGCCCACAGAAGCCCGCAGGAGCGTCGCAAGGCGAGGGGGCTATCCTTACCCCTGCCGCACTTAAAACGGCGCAGGAGGCCGCACAGAGAGCCGGGGAAACGGTTCCCGCGTTTGTTGGCCGTGCGGTTGAAACGCAGGCGCAACGCGACAAGGTTATGCAAGCAATGAGGACGAAAGAAAAAGCCCCGGATAAATCCGAGACTTGACAAGGGTTAGTATCCTGCTATAATGGAGATAGAAAAAGGGCGCTGCGACAAGCGGTTAGCCCGTCAGTAAATCAATTTCCAAATGGAAACCGTCACCGTGCCGGGTGGCGGTTTCTGCGTTTTACAATGATCGTAACCGTAAAAGGCCCGATATGTAGAGTAATTCGCATGGCGTCACCCCCTTTCGGGGTTTGTGACTAACCGCCTGCCGTTGTGCAGCGCCCCGCCCATAATGGGCTATCGACAGAATAACACAGGAGCCGTCAAAAAGCAAGACGGCTCCTGTGCTGTATATGGAGATTATGGCACTATTACGCACTCCCGCGCCCTGGTACTTTAGGGCGCTGCCTGCCGCTGTACTTCGGGCAGGGCTTCGCAAGGGGACAAAGGATAGGCAATCCCGCCGCCCTTGCTGCCTGCTGCCGGTCTTTCTCCGGCTGGTGGCCTTTGTATCACTCCCCGGGAAGAATAGTTAGAAGTTCTCCACGGCCTCGCCCGCGAGACTGTCCCAATATTCACTCATGTTTGCGGTATGCTCCGGTCTAAACTTGTCGCCCTCGTATCTCTCACCGCGGCAATAGTCGGAGACTTTAGAAAGATCATCAAACGCCCGCATGGCTGCGCCCTCCCCGCTCTGGCAGTCAAGAGCGATAGCGTTAAGGGCTGCGGCCTC
>ERZ857757.1959-NODE-1959-length-14567-cov-9.458448_pt1 | contig 14567 bp, 17 predicted proteins | sample MGYA00519764_ERZ857757 | MGnify/ENA primary metagenome ERZ857757 (study PRJEB31778, sample SAMEA3449359) | human gut metagenome | biome: human gut; feature: human-associated habitat; material: faeces | place: United Kingdom | collected 2010/2012 ... | reverse complement strand
GTTGACTCCGTACTCGCTTCCCTGGTTCATTCCGCGACGCTCGTAGTAATAGTAGTCGTCATTCAGCCGCAACTCCTCGGGAGTCACCTCTCGCATCTCTCCCTTCTCTTTCAGCTCCTCTATCTTCACCTCCATGATGTAGTCCGTGGAGGAATCGGCGACTCCAGGATGGTGGTGGAGGATTCGGTGCGACCGTCCTGTCAACTCCGCAACAGCGCTCTCGCCGCCGAGCTGGTCAATCAGCTCGTCCAACGGATTCAGCGGCAACGAAACGGTATCCACCAGACTCCGCAGTCGCGAACGGATCGCGTCTAACTTGGACTGCACGGTTTGCAGCTGCGTCAACAGTTGGCGCTGCGCCACGCGTTGGAGATCCTCCTCCTTCTGCGTGTTGTCTTCTTCGGGCGTTTTAACTTGCTCGGCTTCCTCTTCGCTGGAGGAGGAGCTGTTGTCCAGATTCACTACCTCTTCCTTGTCGCTCTGCGACTGTTGACTTGTCTTCTCTTCACTCTCGCTGTCGCTCGCAAACAGGTAGTTGGCAACACGACTACACCTCACACGCTCTCTTGAGGAATACGCCAGATTCTGACGAGACATCGCGCTTCGTCGCCGCAGAGAGCTCAGCTCTGCGAGTGAACAACAGTCCAAACACTCACTTCCATTCTCAGCCTTGATTTCTTCAATCTCATCCTCCGTCCGCATATTCACGTAGAGAAGGGAGTCTGGAATGACGATCGTCGGAAAGGCATTGTCCAACAGCTGAGTGAGAACTGCCTTCGGAGACGAAATGAAGCCATCGACGAACTGAAGAACTGGATGAAAGCCCGCTCAGAAGAATACGATCGTTTTCGTCATCACTGTTCTCGCCACGCGCCTCCAACTGACGCTGAACCTCCTGCCGCGTGCGACTGTCGCCCGTGCTCTGGAGACCGATCACGACGCACTTGCCGTCCGCAATCGCCTTTTTCGCAACGCGAATACACTCGGGAATCTTCTTGACAGCTCAGCCAAACAAATACCTTTGCAGACATAACCATGTGCTTAAAGAAGCGCTGGAAACTAGCCCAGTAGTAGCGCCACATCAGTTTCAGCGGGACCTGCTATGGCTCACCTCCCACTCCTAGTCGCACTTCACCCGAATCCATTGCATCGTCCAGGTCGTCGTCCACTCGTCGTGACGTCGTGTACTTGGCGAACGGCAACGCAAGCTACTTCTCAACGGACAGATAGAGAATACGTCCAGCGCTTCCTTGAAACCAGTGAACATCTGCTTCCAAATCTGGACGCTCTTATAGTACATCGACTCCATCTCCGACGACATGGCTGCCTCTTGAATACTAAACGAACACCCCTGAAACGAGAGTTGGCGCGACACGAACGCTCCCTTTGCCTTAATATCGCAGCACAGCATCTCCAGGAACGAAAGACCGCCTCTGCTCAGCTTCATCGCCAGATCGCTGAAGGACGAGTACGAAGTGCCCGAGCCCCACAGTCCTAACCGCTGCATGTATCCCATCTCCTTCTCGTCGCTTCCGCCCGTCGCGCTGCTGTAAACGACGCGGGCATTCGGGAACGCCTCCTGCAGGATGCTGACGGTCTGCGCGGTCTTGCTAAGAGACACCTTCTGCCCCTTCGCTCGTGTCATCGTTCCCGTTTTCGCGTTGTGACACTCGTCCAGAATGATCACGCCGTCGAATGTACGCTCGCCACACCAGCGGAGAAGCTGGTGATAGCGACTGTTGCTCGACGACTTGCTCGAACCCGACTTCTTGCTGATCAGCGTGCTGTATGTCATAAACAGAACTCCCTCTTTAAACGGCTGGTTTCTAAATCAAAGAACGACAATACAGAATACTGCTTGGGAATCATAACCACTCCGTATGGCGAGTCTCGCAGATTGACAACTGAAATCTCCTCGAAGCCAATGTCACGCAGATCTCGACGACAGTCGTGCACCAAATCCGCCGACTCCGATATCCATACGGCTTTGTGGCGCCCTCTACAGATTAACCGCGCGAGAAATCCCGACTGGGCCCAGTTCTCTGCAATAATACCCGCGAGCTGGCGGCCTTTTCCCACTCCTGCTCCATCTCCCAGCAGGAATCCGTAGCGATAGCCTACTTCTCACCTCCGCGCAGCAACCAAACCGTCTGGAGAAAACAGCTCGTGGCGTTGCGAAGCGTAAATGACTGTCTCCAGCTGAAGAGAGGAGAGAAGCGTGTTTTGGATGACTGGAGAGGGGAGGTGGAGTTGGTAGGTGACGTCGGGAGGATCGATGGCCGCCAGCGCTCTATCGCTCACCGCTCGTCTTCATCCCTACGATGTCTCTACCACTGGATCCGGATGTGGATTGCCAATGTGCACCTTCTTCGGAACGTAGTTGTGGAAAACCGCATCGCTGTATTGCTCGGCGAGTCCATTTCGTTGGTTTCTATTCCTCATTCCTCCTCCATTTTCTCACCTCCGATCAGATCGATCGACTGGGGCACCAGCGGAATCGATTCTTCTTGTCTCGTCTCTTTATACAACTCCCTCAGCTGCGTTATGTAGCTCGGCTGCAAATTCTGCGGCGGCTGAGGCTTCACGTAGGTATCCAAGTGCTTCACCTGATTCACCGACGAAGATTGCGATGCCAGCGGCTTCGACAACGATCCAGACGAAAAGAAGGAGAAAAGAGACTCCGCGACCGCTGCGCTTCGTTCCTTCTCATTCTTTGCATTCTCTATGCATTACCCCTTTCCTCCTCATCAACGCATTCGAGTGGAGAGACCGACCAGGAGCGTCTCGATGTTCGGCGTCTGCTGAGACACCGCGAAGCAGAACTGCAAAAGGTCCATCACCGCGCGCACGTCGTAGTTGGACTGGTTGTTCTGGCTCAGAAACACCTTCGCGTTGTCCGAATACTGCTTCACCGATTTGTTCAGCGTCACATTCAGGCGGGAGAGACCGGTCAAAACGTCCTCGTTGCGGCTCCCAATCAGAAACTTCAACTCGCTCAGTCGACGCACCAGAAGTTCGTGCGAAGCATCTGTGAAGATTCGGTTCTCATAGCAACGCGTCACAGATATGGAAAGCGTCGAGTGGATGCTTCGCAGAGCGGAAATAATGAACTCGGAAAGAGTCCACGAGGGGAGTTTCTCCTGCGGATTCAGTAGGTACTTCTGAAGGGCCTTCACGTCTGTCACCGATACGGGAGTCGTGGAATTGCTGAACTGAGAAGAGAAACTGTTTGTTTTCATTCTGGAAGACTGGGAATCTGCTTTCGATGTGGAATTGTCTGAAAGAGGGCGCTTGAGGGTCTGAGAATCCGATTTTTGAAAAGGGGAAGCTGACGACATCGTAGATGCGTACATGTTGCGACAATATGGATACGTATTCAGACGATTCACAATGAGAGGAGTAGCACCATATATTATTCCCGAGTGAACAAAACGGTTACCCACCACACACTACATCTCAGGAGCATCACAAACGACTACCTTATCAATTGCGAGTGAGAAACTTCCATTGTCATCGAAGTGGAAGAAGGTGATAATACGCGGATACTCCGAAGTCATATAAATATTCTGCCACCTCTGAATACTGCAAGTCGGGGGGAGTGAACCCAGACACTTTCCATTTACAGCAACGAGGACATCTCCGACCGAAATATGCGATGTAAGCGCCGTTTGGTCATTCATCCCCTGAACCATGACAACCTTAATATCCTCTAGTCCCGTTACAGATTGCTTTGCATTCACCTACTGATGGATGACTGAATGGTATGGTCTTGAAACTCGGATAAAGAACGAGCTTGAAGAATCACGTTCAAAGCCCCTTCACTCACATATATGCTATAAAATACTCCCTTCTGGGACATGGGATTATTTATGGCGCTTGCGCAGTAATATGTGCGGCAAATAATGCGTGGGAAGATCACGTAGGGGTGCTGAATCTAATCAAAATTTCCGGTCCTCTATCTATGCATCTGGTGACCCTATTATTTCTTATCAAATACAAATATCGCTAGCATCTCTGATTATTCAATGTTATTGAAATGGTTCAATGAGCATTATAGCACCAGTTGATATTGCCTTATGTCCATCTTTTCTGTTGAGTGTCGTATTTCGTACTGGAAGTGGTGCAGAGTTACTCGCACATCAGTGGTGTGTACGCTTGCAGCTTCCATTTTCCATATAGCTTGATTTTGGAGATGTCTGTGTTGGTGCTTGTTTTGGTCTATGATGTGTTTGAATGTGTATATCTATGGATAGCCGTGTGGATAACCTTGTATTTGTATTGCTTATGTGCCGATCTTAGTTCAGTCTCTCTTCCTTTCACATTGTTGCTTTCTATTGCCAGGAAACCATTGTCTATTCAAGTTGAACTGGAGTGCTTACGTTTGTTCTTTTCGTCATTGCTTGGATAGTGTGCATTAACGGTCGTGTTTCAACAACTCTGTTCTGCCCTTTTTTCCGTTACTACGGGTTCAAGTCGCGCCTGCCATGTGATTGTGTATCCATTTCCGAGTGACTTCCAACATGTCTTTCATTTCGTCTTTCCTTTTGTTCTGCCACATTAGCTTGTCAATCAGTTCAAGGCCTTTCATGGTGTATTATTTCTCTACGTTATCATCTCATACTAGGGAAGGAGAAGTGGTTTTCTCACTCTGAAAGTGGGTTCCTAGTTTCAATGTATGATACAATTCTACACTCTTTCGTGTTCACTATCAGCATACTGTCTTCTTGTCTTAATGAGATCGTAGATGATCATGTTCTTCATCCTTGTATCTGCTATTCTTGGCGACCGTCTGTCGTTTTCTGATGACACCCGCCTGTGCCGAACTGTTACAGCAGGAGATTTCGTGTCAGTTGCTGAATGGAGGGCAATCACTATCTACATTGTGGAGCCTTTGTGTATAAGTATTAATTCATCTGCACGTGTATGCTGGATAGTAATAGGTATCAGGTATATGCGTTTGAAGCTCGATCGGGAGCATTATTTTGTTTTGCGTATGCTTTTATGCTGTATCACTTTGACTTACATAGCCGAAGGATTTGGTGAGTTATGGTCATGTACTTTCGATGATGACGAAGATGAGTGACTACTGTTTATTGATACAATTCGATTTTTGATACAACAGTGTTGTTTGAAATCCAGTACACACACTTTTTAAATGACTATGGACTGGGATTAATCGTGGTGTACTCATTTGCTCATCGCTTTCATTCTCTTCCGTGCCTCCCTTGTGAGGTTTATCGAATATGCAGTACATATTACTTTTGTCTTGATTACTGTAATACAATCACCTAAAAGGGATCAGTGTAACTAGTTCCTTATTCACTATTTGATAACATGACTGTATTCTCATAGGATATTCGCATTGTCTCGTAATTGTCTGATTATATGGGTAGGCGCAAATGGTTCATATTGTACTGGACAAGCTAGTGATTCATATCTGAGCACCTGCATCAAGGAAGAGGAATAGTGTAGTTATTACCATCACCCCGTTTTCTGTAGCATTCATGAATTTGAGTGTTTGCCATATTACGAATTCTTCACAATCTTGTGTATTGTTTTTCAAAATCAATCATGAACAATGTCTTCAAAACTATGATGAAGGCAACGCAGCCAGAGTATAACCGTTTTATTCGTCGTGCTATTATCAGAGATATGGGTAGCTCTGCTTTTCCTCTTTACTACTCAGGACTAGAACCGGATGATACGAAAAGATACAAGGAATATATCCAACAATACAAGTGTTCTTCCGATTACATGCTTAGTCCTAGGATTATGTACCCTTTCACAGAATGGAAGAGCATTCAAGAAGGTAATCTATTCATGACTTGTCAACAAACTAGCATGGAACTATCCAATGAGAAGCGAAAGTGATTATCGGAAAGAGTACTTGGATGCTTTAAGAGTATACTGCTGGAAGCATTCTAGCTGGGATGCGGATGTTGTTGAGCGCTATTTTCAGTTGTTGATTGATGTTAACAATCCTACCATCCTTACCCATGCTGTGGCTAATATTTTGTTGCCTTGTCTACCTTTGCTTGATTTCTGTAGAAGTGATGCTGACAGCGATTGCTCAGGGCTGATGGACCGCATTGTGGAAGAAGCGAAAAGAGTACTGTTTTTGCCTTTGTATTGAATTAGCTGACCGAGAATATTCCGGAAGTTGATAATGCAATTGCTGCGTTGTTTCCAAATACGGATACCCAGCAAATTGCTCATGCCGACTGTGAAATGGAGCTCCCTCCTGTCGTATCACCTTCTCTTCCTCAATCTGTTAAGGATTGTGTTCTTAACTCTCTTTCTGATATGCTATCCCGCTCTACCGATGTGAGAGTGTGTAACAGCTTTGAGAACTAGTGTTTGGGACCTACCATAGACTGCATTGATTCATTCATGAAACCTTGCCACAGTTATGTCTATTGCATTTGTCAATTGTATAGAACTGAGTAAGCGTATTCGCTTTTTGGCAGCTGGAGTCAAGCGAATCTACGCTGGTACTGCAGAGTCCTATGTGAAGGATGGTCTTGAGTGTATCGCTATTGGATTAGGGAATGAGGAACTGACACTAAAGAGTATCAAGGAAGAAGTATTGCGAGCCAGTTGTATTCCTCGTTTTGTCAAGAAGGTTATGCGTTGCCCGCAGTGTAAACGATGGAATCTCACGAATCGAGTGTTCTGTGAGGAGTGTTCCCGGAATCTGACTGTTGATGACGATTGGAGCAAGTGTGCTCTTTCCGATTGCCGTTGCAACTGTGATGGTAACAGTGAGAGATGGATGACGTTGACGGCGGAGGAAAGAAGAAGCGCGACCTGCATCCACTTCTCCAAGCAACCAACAGATGACTATGTTTTGTTCATCCCTCCTGAAGCTATCATAGCAGACTATATGAATATGGGCTATACAGATGAGATGGTGGGATTGAAGGAAGACCAAATCAAGGAGCTAGCAAAGGATGCGGATGCATGCGGTTTTCATCATGTCCTTCTCACCGAGAACGCGAAACGGATCTACGAAGCGATGGGGTTTTCAGAAGCAGCAGAAGCTGTTGGGAGTCATTTGTCTCGTTTTCAAAAGCATGACTCCTTGGATGTGCTTTCGCGTGTTGTTGATGAAGCCGCGCAAAGTGACTACTACAAGCCTACGAGTTGTCTGGAGAGTACTCATACCAACTGCTTTTCAGTAATCGGTCTAGATTCCGAACAGTCGCAGAGGTTTCGTCCGGATTCACCTGTTTCTAACTCTGTTGAAGAGCAATCCTTGGGAACACCCTTCTATCAGTTAATTGATGACTCAGAATTCAATAAAGAGGCTAATGGAATGAGTGTTGTCCACCTGAAGGATATGAAGGGTTACGACAATATTGGGCTGAAATCGATTTGGGATCCCCTTTCCAGCAGATATGATTTGATTAAGTGTACGTTGTTTACGCAGTTGATAATACCTCAGATGATACGAAATGGAGTTTTTTCTACATCCATTCCCTTTATAAGAGGTGTATGTACGAGTTCCCAATGCTCCATTGTGTTGATATGATCACAAAGAATTCAAATAGGGGTAATCCCGTCGAGCCCTTTTCCATGCGTGCTTCCCCGAAAGTCATCAATCAGGAGAGAGTCTGTACGGTTCTAAACAAGAAGAGAGAGGTTAACGCAGTAACAGACAGTTCTTTATCACCATTCATGACAACAACTAAACGTTATTCCCTTCTGAACGGCGTTACATCGTTTGATCGTCTGTTGTTTATGTTTACCGCCTCAACGGATGGCGTTTCTGTGTGGAAACAAAGCCAGATCAACAACTCTATCTACGTTTTCAGTATGTTCAACGAGAACCTGTCTAGAAGAAGTGCCATGCGCAATCTGGATGCGTTTTGCGTCTTCTTGGTGAGATGCAATACTGATACTCCTGTCGGTGCTGAGCCTTCTCCATCGCTAAATGTATTCGAGAGCTTTGTGGCGGATTCGGATTTGAACGGCCCCTTTAGTACTCCTTCTGAAAAGCGAAGACGGCGTTCGGCTAATGATAACAATCACTCCTCTTCTGTTATGGATGCTAATGAAAACAGCATTGGTGCGGTCACTACAATAGGTGGTGAAGATACTGCCCTAAGTGTATCGCTTGGATCTCCTTCTGGAAAGAAGTGTCCAGCGGATTCAGACTTCCGAGAAATCCTTCACCTCGCTCTCGGTTATATCAAGGAGTATGGAAAGAGGGGCTTTTGTATTCGTTCTGGTTCCACCCTGTATTCGATTCATTATGCTATCACCTCTTTTCGTTGTGACATCCCAGCTCAGGAAACTCTTGTGGATAGTACTGGAAAGCATTCATCGAACAGTCCATGTCTGACTTGTGATACTCGAGTGAGAGTATTTGACAAGTACTACATGGGTTTCCTTCCCTGCGTTCAGGCTTCCATGGCAAGGAATCGGAGTTCTTTGGCTACTCTAAACTCCTCTGCATTGGTGCTAAACCCTGATGACCCTTTGCGACTGCTTCCTGCATTTCTCTTGGGAAAGAATATGAGTGCTGTGAAGGAGAAGATGAGAGAGAATCTAAAGGACAATGACGAGATGTATACGGTTTTGGTGAAGCTCTGTTCATTCATCCCTCCAAATGCTCTCGTATATCAGCTTCCAGAAACGGAAAGTTGCAATCTCTATGGCTCTGGTAATCCATTTGTTTCAACTCATGCAGGGGAAACAATAGGGAGGATTGATATTGAGAAGGTGACTTTCCTGAAGAAGGAAAGCTGTACTGCTGCTGACCTAATGCACTTAACCCATAATGTGGCTGACCGAATTCTGGCTTATCTATTCGTTACTGATTTCTCAAAGGAGACAGTAGAAGATGAAGCTATGATGTATGCAAAGGGTACCATATATCAGAACAAGTCTATGGCCTTTAGAACAACCAGTATTTTTGAAATACTTCGAAAGAGTGCTTTGGATAGACTGAACTCAATCTATGCCATGCTACCTTCAGATCTTCAGTCATGGGTCAAGGCTCTGGTCGAGGATGGTGTGTACAAGAAGCCAACAGCCAATCAGAAAATGCGTTTCTGTTTTTCTGTGTTGCCTTATCTATTGATTGACTCACTTCATTACTGCGTTGTTTGGTGTTTTGTTCAATTCTTCAGCGTTTTGTCAACCATGTACAACTTCGACGGTCCATTTGAGGAAATGGAGAGCCTTCAAGGAGTGATGGATACAACACTCTACGTGATGGAGAATCAAGTGCCTCCTTCCTTCTTCACTCTTTGTTTTCATCAGTGTCTTCATCTGGATATCTATTATGCCATCAATGGACCTCTCAAGAGTATCGACTGCTATCATGGCGAGCAACAGTATTCGGGACTTGCAGATGAGTCAGTGGGAGGCAACAAGCGAGATCTGACGATTGCCAAGAGGAGAATTGTGTTGATGGTTTGTTGTCTTTGTGCTAAGGGGGCTTCTCTATGTGGTCCCGGTACACCAATTCTCAATTCACAGGGTAATATGCAGGTTTTTAACGACAAGTCGTTCCTCCGACGAGGCGAGTTGAACTGGATTGCAGACAAGTATCGCTTCACGGCCGATTCTTTACCCCTCGTTTCGTTTACTGACGTGGAACTCTGTGGAGGTGTACACTCATACCTCAGTACTGGTACTATCTCTCACGATACTGGATTGGTTCCCCCTTCTAACTCAGATGTCTGGGCTACAAGTGTTGGAGATTTGAATGGCTATTGGAATAAGCACTACACATTTGTGAAGTCCCATTTCACATATGCTAAGAAGTGGGATAAACTGAGATGGAACAACCAGAACTTGAGCACGTTTTCTGGAGAAGCGAATTCCAGTGATGGTGAGGTTTTCCCTCGAGCTGGGTTAGCAGCTGCCTATTCAGTGGATCGTAAGATTCATCTCTTTGCGGTAGTTAGCTACTTTTCCTTTCATGTGTCTGAGGAGGAGGCACACTTCCAAGCTCAGGTATTTGAATTGCCAATCCATAGACTCCTGCCTTTGAACGATTGCCCTTTTAGTTTCTACTTAAAGGTTGCTGAAGTCAAAGCGATGACGCCTTGTTACACAATGATCTCCCTACATCGTCTTCATATGAATGATGTGTTCTGTTTTCCAATTGACAAGGATACTATGTACATTGGTCTCGATACGACATGTGTTCGTCAGTGGCAGATAATTCACGAAGTATGTTTCCCGATAACCAACAATAAGAAGGAAAACGATTCTTCTGTTATCGAACTGTAACTATATCTATTTGTTGAGAAGCAACAAGACAGACATTGGTGTGATTAGAATCTGTTGTAATAGAATCTTCATTGAGATAGTTAATGGTCTCTTCTACTTCCAGGTTTTCATTTTGTTGGGTACTACCTGAACTGTCGTTGACATTTGGCCTTGCTGATAAAACGAATTCCAATACTACGGAACACACTACCAACAACCATATACAACTATCAATTCCACTAACTTTCCTCCTTTGACTCTCATATAACTCTAATGAACTATCTTCAGTCGCTTTTCGCTTTCTTTCATTCTTATCACTAGTCTAGATTTCAAATAACAACTGTCATCACTTTTCTCCTCAGGATATCGTTCAGCATCTTGCCATACACAGTTCTATTAATTCTATCGCAATTTGTACCAAGCGAACAACCTTTAACAAAATCCAAAAAGAGGCAACCAAAGGAAAACAAAAGAACATCATCTGTTTTAGTATCGCCATCAGAGGATAAACTGGTCACAAGGTTCATATATTCACTCTTTCTTTGCTTTATATCACACCAGTATGATGAAACTAAGGAATTCAGAGCACCGCGTTCAGTCTAATTTGAACAATTGTAAAACGCAATTACAAATTCAGGTGAATCCATTTTCCATTCTTTTCTTGCTTCCTCTGAGTCATGCAATGAAGTAATAGGACCATTGATTACTAAGTTATCAGACATACACATAATCCACATAAGGGAAGAAAAGGGATTGCGAGAGTGCGTTTCATTAAGAATAGGTTCTCGTTCTTCTGTGCGTATATGAGAACATCTTTCATATAGGCTTTAAACTCTTTCAAAATATCTTCGTCGCAAATACTAAGAATTAAACTCTCTACGGTGATATGATGAGTTGGAATCATACCTGTATCTTGGGCTGAGAATACGACACCATTAGCAACAGAGTCATTATATATCTGCTTCATTTTTCGATGAAAGATCGCTTTCATCAGAGTCCTGGAGTCTATCCACTCTCTCAGCAGTGTTGAACAGCCACTGGTATCTTTTCCATGATCACTGTTACTGTGATTCTCCTCCATGGAATAGATGAACATATGGGGATACAATCGAACAGATACTAATTCTCTAGGTACAATCTTGATCTCGACATTCTGCCGTTGTCATGCTTCCACCTTTCGCGTATCTTCTCAAATTACTTTTCAATCGCTGTTTGTGCGATGGAAATGAGTTATTTGGAAGGTGAGGTGATATGCCATGATGACTGGTTGTTGTTCTTGTGCGTTACGAAAACAGTGTCAGAATGGTGGTGTAGGGTAGGGGAAAAGACCAGGTCTAATGTGTTGTAGAGGTGATTTTCGACACTTTTGGTCTGAACGAGATGAAGAGGTGGGATGAGGTCGAGGATGCATTCGCTGAACCTGAGGCTGTCAGAATTGGAGGAAGGGACTGTGACAAGTGAGGTAAGTCAGTGTTTGAAAAGGGTGGCTGTACTGATGTGTAGGGTCTCAGGAGAGGTAAGGTTGAGATTCTTACTCCTTCCAGTGCATTCTAATGATCACATACTAACCGTTTGTGTAGCTTTGCCTTGTTCTACGGGCTTCTTTGAAGATGCAGAAGAGTGAAGTAAGTATGGAAGTGATATATAGTCGTTCCTGATGGCAGTGCAAAGAGTGAGTTGTGGATGTGAAGCCTGATGGTATAGAAGTCCTATCGGAGTGAAAGGAAGGGAAGATGGCGAAGACTTCAGCGCGGTAGTCAGGTAAGTGGTTTATGATTGTTCTAATGAATAGAGAAGCTGAGTGGTGGCTCTGAAGAAGCTCCTATGAGCTGCTACAGCGACATCAAGGATCCTATGAGCCCCTTGTGGGTGAGGATCCTCTAGATGGTGTCGTTGTGACAGTTGATAGGAGCTTCGGATGAGCCGCCAGCGGCAGCGAGTGCCCTGGCGAGCTCAGCGGGAAGTGACGGAAAACCGTGGAAGGCGGTCCGCTAATATCTGAGAATAACCGTGTTGTTTGTTATTCGAAATAGGGATTTCTTTTGGAAACATGATGGTCAGTATTTCTGGATTCCAGAAAAAGTATAGATTTTGTATGGGCTCAAACCGTGAAAGCGTTTTCGTTACCAATAACAGCAGCGCTTGTATAAGTGGAGATGAACAACATCCATAAATAGTTTTCTCGGAAACATCAAATATACAGAGATAGAGGGGTGCAAAGTTTGCGAGTTGGGGTTACCGCGGGAAGGTTTTCTCCAAAAATTCGCCCGAATCGGTTTCTCGGTTTTTCCAGGGGTTTTCATTTCTTAGTGTGGGTACTAGATCAGCCGATTAGAGAAATGATCGACATAACGCTTCTGATTTTACTCATTCTCTTTCCTGTGTTCACGATCATTATTGGATGCAGGTTAGTATCCTACTACCTATCCGACGACTTTTCGAAGGGATTCTACTGGGGAAAGTTTGTCTTTGTAGGAGGATGTCGAGAGATCCCTGATAGGTAGATCCTCTGCATCACGGTGACGGTGTCGGCGATTTGCTTCTTTCCGCTGGATGTCGCGAATGCAGGAGCGTCGATAGATTGCACTACGGGAGACAAGCAGTGCGGAGGGTTCAATTTCACTGCCATCTGGTATTCGCTCTTTGGGATCATCGTCGTTTTGATGGTGGTGGTTCTGCCGTTCACCATCTTCTTTTACGAGACGATGGATATTGAGCAGCCTCCGCTGTGCAAGCGCCTGCAGACGGCGTTTGGGTACACGATCACGGTGGTGGTGGTGGTGGCGGCCCTGACGTGGATCTTCTGCATGATTGTGAACAAGGCGTACATCGCCATCACGGAGTTCGAGGTGACGGCGGCGAACAGTTTCCTGGTCAGCGAGAGCGAGGTTCCGTCGCTGATCAGTAGGCGCAGAGTGGGGGTGCGACCTAGTTCCGGATGCGATGACGGTGATGAACGCGACGGTGCTGTCTACAGAGGAGATGCGTGCAGCAGACAGCATATTCGGCACAGCGGCAACGTTAGAGATCAAAGTGACATGGTTCGTGCGGATGCTGACATTGTTCTGCGTGGTGGGGTGGCTGTTCTTCGTGGTGTTCGCAGGCATCGGCGTGATCGGACTGCCCTATAAACTGATCCAGTAGCCTTACATGCCTCTCCCCACTAGTGGCTTCCTCAACCGTCCGACCTACATGCCCAAGGACCGCTTCGACCAGGAGAAGAAAATCTTGGGGCAGCGCATCCAGGCCCTCATCGCCCAGGGGGAGTCGATCACCCGCATGATGGAGGTACCTCCCTTTCCCCGTTTCCACCTAGAGCGCCAAGACCGTCGACGTCGGTTGGCGGGAAAAACGCCGCCTAAAAAAGGAGTCCAAAAAAGCGGCCGAAGAATACCGAAACGCCTGCAAGGAGCTGGATACGGATTACCTGACGTTGCGCGCGCAACATTTGAACTACAAGGACAACAACCCGCTGCTGCCCGTGTTTTCCCTCCTTCTCGGGATCCTCGCGGTTATCGCCTCCCTCCTCTGGCTGCTCCAGCTCGCCCTCTACGTATTCCCGCGGCAACTCGCCGGCTATGCCGTCGCGCCTTTCTTGAATTCCCTCTTTTCCCGCCTCGCGCGGCTCTTCCCCATTCTGGCGGCAGCATTGGTAGGGGCGTTTCACCGGTGTGACGTAGCTGCTGGCGCTGGCGCTGTACTTCATGTTCTGCACGACGCAGGGAGCCTTCAGCTTCGGTCTGAAGCTGTTACTACTGGACGTGCATCCCATGGAGCCACATGACACACTCATCACCTCGCTCGTGTTCAACGGAGGGTAGGCTCGGCGGAGGGTGGTCACCAGTCTGATGCTGCTCACGGTGCTGCCGCTGCTGCAGTTCTGCGTGAAGGCGTTCGGCGACTACGCGGCGGAGGCGGAGGTGGTCGATATCCTGAGAGGGTGTGTGAAGGGGGCTCTTGACTGCAGGCATCTTCGGCGTACAGATGGAGTACCTCCGGTTCGTCTCCTGGCTCTTCCAGAATAACTTCTTCATGTGGCTCATGCTCGCGTTCATCTTCCTCTCCGCCATCTACTATGTACATGTCCATCGTTGATGTCATGTAGTCCTGCCGAAGAACCGACAAGGAGAGAAAGATGAAAAAGACCATCCAGAAACTTAAGGAGGAGGACCAGCATGGCATCGAGTTGATGAAGAAGAAGGAGGAAAGGGACAAGCAAGATATGGCATAATGTATTCTGTATGGATTGTTTGTTGTGCATGCGTTGTTGGGTGCATGGATTGTCACTTCCTGGGTTGTGTTTATAAATGGATCCATACCCATTGGGTTGTATCACACCATAG
>ERZ857757.1956-NODE-1956-length-14587-cov-3.667080_pt1 | contig 14587 bp, 12 predicted proteins | sample MGYA00519764_ERZ857757 | MGnify/ENA primary metagenome ERZ857757 (study PRJEB31778, sample SAMEA3449359) | human gut metagenome | biome: human gut; feature: human-associated habitat; material: faeces | place: United Kingdom | collected 2010/2012 ... | reverse complement strand
ATGATGACGGTATTTTTATCCAGATTGTTTTTTTTCAGGTATTCCCGGATGTCGCCCAGGCTCTTGTCCATCCCCTGGATCAGGGCGGAATAGCGTTTTTCGTTGTCGGACCATTTGTGGCCGTCATTGGGGTTGGAGTACTCTTCCGCAAACCTCTTGTCATAACCGCGCATGTCGAAGGGGGCATGGATGGCGTAGTGGGACATGTACAGGTAGAAAGGCTTGTCCGCCTCCCTGGGGTTTTTCCGGATGGCGTCCAGGCGTTTCAGCGCCTCCTGCGTCAGGGCTTCCGTCAGGAATGTGTCGTTTTCATAGTAATTATTTTCATCCAGTCCGCGGACATGGAAATTCCCCGTGCCGTATTTCCGGGAACCCCGGTAGTCCGCCGGGCCGCCTATTTCCGTGCCGGCGATATTGTAGTCAAAGCCGAAGAGCCTGGGATTGGCTCCGGGCGTATTTTTGGAGCCGAAATGGGCTTTTCCGCAGTGGATGGTGGTATAACCCTGTTTTTTGAGCAGGGCGGGCAGCCCAAGCACCTGGGTGAAGGGTTTTTCCATCCTGTATTGGATTTTTTCTTCCGTCAGGGGAAGATGGGTGGTTCCGGATGCCCTGGTCCCTGCCGGCTGGATGCCGTTGACGCTCCAGTCTGCGGGAGCTTTGAGCGCTTGATGGCCTGCGTCCGTGGTTTGGTCACGCAGGAGCGTCCAGTTCGTGACGCGGTGGCGGGCGGAGTTCATGCCGGACATGAGGCTGCACCGGCTGGGGGAACAGATAGGCTGCGCGTAGGCGTTTGTGAAGACCATGCCCTGCTTGCCCAGAGCCTCCATGTTGGGCGTGCGGTAGCGCTTGTTCAGGAAAGTAGGTTTGGGAGTGCCGTCCTCTTCCCGCCAAAAGGGCAGGGATGTATCCTGCCAGCCCATGTCGTCCACCAGAAAGAGGATGATGTTGGGGCGTTTCGGTTCTGCCGCGCGGGATGCTTTTACGGAAGCTGCGGAAGCGGAGCAGGCGCTTCCCAGCAGGAACGGGATGAGAAAGGCTGCAATACGGGAAATATTCATTACTAAAAAGACCAGTGCTTATAATAACGCATGAGACGGACGTTTCTGTCAAGGATTCGTATTCCCGCGGCAGTTTGTTCGGGAACGCCCCGTTTTTCCGGTGCGGCGTGTACCGGGATGAAAGAGCCTTATTCAAACAGGGCCGGATAGGATTTCCGGGCCAAGGCCGTGCTCAAGTCCACGATAAACCTGCTGTTGGGGGCCTGGAGCGCCTTTTGCGCCATGTCCCGGCACTGGCCGTAGTCCAGATTGCGAATGGCATACCGGATGATGGGGACAAGGTGGACCCCCACGGACATGGAGGTGGCCCCCAGGCCGATCAGCAGGGGAAGCAGGGTGATGTCCCCCGCCATTTCCCCACAGATGGCCGTGGGAATGTTTTCCCGTTCTCCGGCGGTGATCGTCATGTCCATGATGCGTATCACGGCAGGATGCGTGGGGCGGAACATATTGGCGACGCGGTTGTTGACCCGGTCTACGGCAATAGTGTACTGGGTGAGGTCATTCGTGCCTATGGAGAAGAAATCCACCTCGCGCGCCAGCACGTCCGTCATGATGGCGGCGCTGGGCACTTCAATCATGATGCCCACTTTCAAGTCCCGCGCATAGGGGATGTTCTTCCTTTCCAGTTCTTCCCGGCATTCCTGGAGGATGTGCTTGGCTGTGACCACTTCCGTATAGCCGGAGACCATGGGGAACATGATGCCGCAGCCGGGCGTGTCCGCGCAGGCACGGAGAATGGCCCGGAGCTGCTGCTTGAACAGCTCCGGGCGGCTGAGGGAGACGCGGATGCCCCGCCAGCCAAGGAAGGGGTTCGGTTCCGGAGTGCGGAGCTGTTCGCACGGCAGCTTGTCGCCGCCGGAGTCCAGGGTGCGGAAGATGACGCCGTGGGGGGAACAGCCTTCCGCCAGTTTTCTGTAGTAGCGCGTCTGTTCTTCTTCGTCCGGCATGCCGGATGGGTTGCCCAGCAGAAAGAATTCCGTGCGGAACAGGCCTACCCCTTCCGCTCCCACCTCCTTGATGCCGGAATATTCATGGGGGAACTCCACGTTGACGGACAGGCGGATGTTGCGTCCGTCCCTGGTGATGGTGGGCAGGCCGCGCAGCGCTTCCAGCGCCTTGTAGGCCTTTTCCTTTTCCACCTGGAGGCGGTGGTAGTATTCCTCCGTTTCTTTCGTGGGTTTCAGGATGAGCACGCCCTTGTAGCCGTCCAGGATGGCGGGGGAGTGGCTTTCCACTCTCAGAAGGGCCTGGTCAAGCCCCACGACGGCGGGGATGCCCATGGAGCGGGCGAGAATGGCTGTGTGGGAAACGGAGGAACCTATTTCCGTGGCAAAGCCGTGAATCAGGCTGGCATCCATGGCGGCCGTGTCGGAAGGGGTCAGGTCGTAGGCCACCAGAACCTGGTCTTTTTCTGTTTCTTCCTCGTCTTCAGGAGGTTCTGTGCTGCGGAGGTTGTTGATGACCCGCTGCATGACATCCTCCATGTCCGCCGTTTTGGCGCGCAGGTAGGGGTCGTCCACACGGCGCAGAACTTCCATGTAGTTCTGCATGACCACATAAAAGATGTGCTCCACATTCTGGAGGCGCTTGAGCAGTTCCGTCTGAACCTGCTGGAGGATAATTTTGTCCTGAAGGAGAAGGATGTGGGCGTCGAAGATGGAGGCATCTTTCTCTCCGGATATCTGGATCATGCGTTCCCGCAGCGTCCTGATCTGGTCCGCAGTGGTTTGCAGCGCCCGGTGGAAGCGCACCAGCTCGGCATCCACTTCTTCCGGGGAAATATCGTACGCTACGGGTTCCTTGGAACCGCTGATCTGAATTTTAATCTTGCCCAGGGCAATGCCGGGGGAAACGGGAATGCCCTGAAGCCAGGTTTCTTCCGTTGAAATGGGTTCCTGAATCATCTGCGGGCTTAATGGCCCGGTCTCATATGGCCGTGAGCCGGAGTGTTCAATCTTCTTCAAACTTGCGGGAAATCAGGTCTTCCAGCGCATTCAGCGCTTCCTGTTCGTCCTTCCCTTCCGCCGTGATGGTGATCTTGGAGCCGTGGCCTACCGCCAGCATCATCAAACCCAGAATGCTCTTGCCGTCAACTTCCTCGCCATCCTTCTCCACGACAATGTCTGCATCAAATTTGCTGGCCAGTTTGACGAATTGAGCAGCCGGGCGTGCGTGAATGCCGAGTTTGTTGATGATGGTGAGTTCCTTGGTGACCATGGAATTTGAAGTAAGGGGTGATAACGGTTGCTACAACGGTAAGTACACTAATTAAAGTTTTTTTCCAAGAGTTTTTTGTCAGTCCTAGTTTTCGGAGGATTGGAAGTTTGACATGAGGCGGCGGTTGAACTCCCCGGCCATGTCGATGCCCATGTCCTTGAGATGATAGTCCATGGCGGCTACTTCCACCAGCCTGGCAATATCCCTGCCGGGAGCCACGGAAAGCTGAACATGGAGCACTTTTTCCCCCAGGACGTCCAGCCCCTCCCGCTCCAGGCCAAGCCTGTCCAGCTCTTCCTGGTCCTTGGCGGGAATGAGGGTGACGATGAGGTCCAGACGCTTGTTGTGGCGGATGGATTTCAGGCCGAAAAGGGTGGTGATGTTGACGATGCCCAGGCCGCGCACCTCCATGAAGCCGCGGCTCATTTCCGGAGCGCTGGCCACCAGTTCTCCGCCCACGTTGCGCACGTACACCATGTCGTCCGCCACGAGGGCCGCGCCGCGTTCAATCAGGCCCAGGGCCGTTTCACTCTTCCCCACGCCGCTCTTGCCGCGGATGAGGACGCCCACTCCGCGCACGTCCACCATGCAGCCGTGCAGGGTGACGCTTTCCGCGAATTCGTTTTCCAGAATGATGGTGGCGGAGTTGACGAATTTCATGGTCACCAGGCTCGTGCGGAAAACGCAGACTCCGGCTTCATCCGCCAGCTCCACGATTTCCCGGGGGGGAATTTTGTCACGGGAGAAGACGATGCCCGGCACCTCGCACCGGAACATGCGCTGAATGCGAGATTTGCGCATGCCTTCCGGCAGTTTTTGAAGATAGGCCAGCTCCGCGGAGCCGAAAACCTGGATACGTTTGTTGGCAAAGTAGGAGTAGAAGCCGGCGATTGCCAGCCCGGGGCGGTTGAGGGCGGGTTCGCAGATGTGGCGGCTGAGGCCGGCGGGGCTGTTGATAAGTTCCAGTTGAAGGGCTTCCTTGTACTTGCCGTAAAATTTGGACAGGGTGACGAAATCCACTTTCTTCACTTTGGATTTGCTGAACATAATCCTATATAAAGAAACAAAACACACGCGAGAGCAATCAAATATTGTTCCCGGCGCCATGTGCGGGCTCCATTTTTTGAAAAAAGGCCCGTTCCGGCATGGAATGCCACACTTTACCGGTTGATTTGAAGCCCCAGGCATGGTCTGATGAAGGCATGAACAGACTGGATCAATTAGCCACCTTGTTGAGATTTCCAAGCATTTCCGCACAGAAGGAACACGCCCGGGACGTGAGTGATTGCGCGGACTGGCTGGTAGACAAATTGTCCGGCATGGGATTGGAAGCAAAGGCCTGTAAAACGCCCCTCCATCCCATTGTGCTGGCCCGCAGCCCGCGGGAGGAAGGAAAGCCCACCGTGCTGATTTACGGCCATTACGACGTGCAGCCCGTAGATCCTGTGGAATTATGGGAATCCGACCCGTTTGAACCGGAAGTGAGGGACGGGAAGATTTACGCCCGCGGCGCTACGGACAACAAGGGGCAGCTGTTCGCCCATATTCTGGGCGTGGAGGAATTGCTCCGCCAGAACGGAGGCCACCTCCCCGTAAATGTGATTTTCCTTCTGGAAGGGGAGGAAGAAGTGGGCAGCGGCAGTCTTTCCCAGTTTATCAAGGAGCACAGGGAAGAGCTGGCCTGCGACGTTATTGTAGTTTCCGATACCGGCATGGCCGCTCCGGACACCCCTACGTTTTCCTATGGGCTGCGCGGCCTGGCTGGGGCGGAAATTATCGTCAAAGGCCCTTCCGCGGATCTTCATTCCGGCGTGTTCGGAGGAGCGGTGGCCAATCCCATCGCCGCTCTTGCGGAAATAATCGCCTCCTTCCACGATGAAGAGGGGCGTGTGGCCGTGAGAGGGTTTTACGACGGCGTGGAACCTATCGCCACATGGGAACGCAGCATGTGGGCCACGGTGCCCGGCATGAGCAATGAGGAGCTGGCTCAGCTGACGGGCGTGGAAACCGTGGTGACGGAGGCCGGTTTCACCGGAGCGGAATGTATTTTTGCCCGCCCGACGCTGGAAATCAACGGTATCGGCGGAGGTTACCAGGGTGAGGGAAGCAAGACGATTATCCCCAGCCATGCCTTTGCCAAAATTTCATGCCGCCTGGTGCCGGGACAGCAGCCTGAAAGGATTGAAACCCTGCTGGAAGAGCATGTAAAGAAACATTCCCCCAAGGGCGTTACGGTGGAATTCAGGCGGGGCCATGGCGGGAATGCTTACGTGTGCGATCCGAATTCCGAGTTCGGTCTTGCCGCCCAGCAGGCGCTGGAAGAGGCTTTTGGCCACAAACCCGTGCTGGTAAGGGAAGGAGGCAGCATCCCGATCATTGAAGAGATGAAGCGCGTGCTGGGAGCGGATGCCCTGATGCTGGGCATGTGCCTTCCGGATGCCCGCATCCATTCCCCCAATGAAAACTTTCCCGTGGATTTGTTCTCCAAGGGCATTGACATGAGCCAGATTCTTCTGCGCCGCCTGGGGCAGATCAAGCATTGACCTTTTTTATGGACCAGCCTGTAGCCGCTGAAATAGTCAACCTGCACAAGACCTTTAAAACAGGTCTTGGCAAACCCGTGGTGCATGCCGTGCGGGGGATAGACATGAATATCCGGCAAGGGGAGGTATATGGCCTCATTGGCCCGAACGGTTCCGGCAAGTCAACCCTGATGAAGGCCCTGCTGGGGCTGGTGAGGCCTACGGAAGGTTCCTGTTCCATTTTCGGCAGGTCCAGCCTGGCTCCGGACAGCAAGGAGGAAGTGGGCTTTCTTCCGGAAAATCCCTACTTTTACAAATTCCTGACGGGGGCGGAAACTGTTTCCTTTTACGGCAGGCTGTGCGGCCTGAGTGGAAAATCCCTGAAAGAGAAAGTCAGGGAACTGCTGGAGCTGGTGGGATTGGCTGATGCGGCGGACAGGCGGCTGGGCGGCTATTCCAAGGGGATGCTCCAGCGCATCGGCATGGCGCAGGCCCTGGTTCAGTCCCCCCGCCTGCTGGTTCTGGACGAACCGACCGCCGGCGTGGATCCTCTGGGGTCGAGGGATATCCGGAACATTATCGAAAACCTGAAAGGGCGGGGGATGACCGTATTCCTGTGTTCCCACCTGCTGGAACAGGTGCAGGAGGTTTGCGACCGGGTGGGCGTCATTTTTAAAGGGCTGCTCATTGCGGAAGGGTCTGTGAATGAGCTGACGCGGGATTCCGACAAGCAGGAAATACTTCTGGAACATGCTTCCCCGGAATTGATGGAACGGCTGAAGGAGATGGTGAAGGAAGACGGCCGTGCCGTTTGGCTGGAGGATGGGCATCCGCGCAACTCCCTGGAAAGCGTATTTCTAAAAAGTTTGTTGGAATGGAAGGAAAAGCATCCCAATCCGGAACCGTAAGCGGTCCGGCGGCTGCCAAACGGGAAGTGCGCCGCATGATACGTGAAAGGGTGGGCGGATTGGATGACGCCGCCCGGGAAGCCATGTCCCGTTCCATCTGCCGCCGTGTGTCGGCTCTGGTGCGGGAGAGGAATTTCCGGCGCGTGGCTGTTTTTGCCGCCAGGCCGGGAGAGGTGGATTTGCTTTCCCTGCTGGATCTGCTTCCGGACCGGGAATGGTACTTCCCGCTGGTGCATGAGGGGAGAAGGCTGAGTTTTCACCGTATATGCCATCACGGGGAATTGGTGGCGGGCAGCTGGGGCATACGCGAACCCGGTCCGGGATGCCCGGAACTGCATGCGGGGGAAATGGATTTGATCGTGCTGCCTGGGGCCGCATTTACCAGGGACGGCAAGCGGCTGGGGTATGGCGGCGGATTTTATGATACGCTGCTGGCCGGCCCGGCTGCTGGGGTGCCGCTGGCGGGAGTCTGCTTCCCCTGCCAGCTTCTGGACGATCTGCCCATGGAAGCCCATGACAGACATGTGGACATGGTGATTGCGCCGGGAGGGGAGTAACACCCTTCCGGAGAAAAGGAAAGAGGCTAGATACGGAACCGGTGTTTCTGCACGGTCAGTTTATAAAACAGGTCGTAGCGGGCGTTGAGCAGGGGCTGGAGGTATTCTACTCCTCCGGCTACCTGGCCGCGGATGTCCGCATACAGTTTTCGGTAGTCGGAAAGTCCGCTGATCATGGCTTCATACAGGGGGGTGCGCAACCCGCATTCCACGGCAATGTGCATTTCCGCCGCTGCGGCCACGATCTGGCGGGACAGGCGGAACTGCATCCAGGCCAGCCCCAGGTTGCCGCCCACCCAGACGGCCAGGGCCGCGCCCACGCAGGCGAACCCTGCTGCGTGCTCTCCGAAACAGCCCAGCAGGGCTCCCAGAATCACCAGAAGGAGCATCAGCTTGATTTCCGTCCTCATCACATCCTCCTGATCCAGAAAAAGCTTGCTGAGGCACGGCTTGATGCCGAAGTCCTTCAGGGGCATGTAAATGGAACGTCCCAGCCTCTCCTTGTACACTTCCAGATCCGTCTGGAGCTTTGCGGCCGGGAAATCCCCTATGTCGCAGTCCCATTGTTCCTTCACGCGCGGGCGCACATGGTTCCAATGCGTCTGGCAGATGTTCAGGAATTCCTTGTTGTAATACGCGTGCCGTTCCTCAATGCCGGATTTAACCAGCTCATAAAACCATTCGTCAATGACGGGAGGAAGCTTGTGCAGGATCATCGTGCGCCGGATGGATAGGAAACGCCCCATCTGGCGTGCCGACTTTTTCCCCAGACGCGGCACGCAGTCCTGCACGTATTGCGCGTACGCCTTGAGGCGTGCCGGCATTTCATCCTCCATCTGGAGCTGGATGCGGTCGATTTCCCGGTCAATAGATGTCAGGAAGCCGGAATCCATCTTGGAAAGGCGGCTCAGTTCATCAAGCACCTTCCCCTGTTCTTCCAGAAGGCTGTCCGTAGCCAGCAGGAGGCGTTCCACGCGCTTGTCCGTCAGTGGGCTGCGTTTCAGCACTTCCTGAACGCATGCCGTCAAGGCTTCCACTCCTTCTCCTGCATGTTCTCCGGCGGTCGTGACAGGGTACAGGGGCAGCTGCACGCCCAGGCGTTCCCGGGAGGTGGAGCGTAGCTCCTCTTTCAAGGATTGAAGCTTCTCAAAGGAGAGCAGCTCCGCATGGGTGATGACGAGAACCATGCGGGAATGAAGACGTTCCTCCAGCGTCCGGAGATAGTCCCACAGGGCGGAATGGTTGCCGTCACTGGCGGAAATAACCACAAGGATGGCATCCGATTTGGGAACGATGTGCTTCAGCTTTCTGGGGGCATCCTCCTGTTCCAGGCCGATGGTATCCCAGAACTCCAGGTTGAGCAGGGCGTCCGACGGGTAAAAAAGGTCCAGAACCCATTCATGGGTGTGTGGGGCGGGATGAGGCCTGTACTGCCAGCGGACCAGTGTGGCTTCACTGGACACGCGGGAACAGAACCGTTCCCCGGCCAGGGCGTCCAGCGTAGAGGATTTGCCGGACCCTGTCATGCCGATGACGGTGACATTCTGCGGAGAGCAGCATTCGGCCAGGGCTTCCTCCACCTTTTTCTGGGAATCGAAATGACGGTCGGGGCCGATGCGGGCGGAAAACGCCGCGGCGGCATCCGCTACGTCCCGCACCGCATGCGGAATCACGTTTTTTCCTCCTGTCAGCATGGGGTGATGAAATCAGGTCTCCGTCCGGGCTGTTCCGGTTTTCCGGAACAAACCTACACGCCGCTTTTCCTTCTGTCCAACTAAAATCACGAAGCGGGAGCGTACGAGCGGCCGCCGAAAATAGCCGTCCCTACGCGGACGAGCGTGGCTCCTTCCTCTATTGCCGTTTCAAAGTCGTGGCTCATGCCCATGGACAGTTCCGTCAGCGTGGCTCCTCCCCTGCCGGACAGGACTTCCTTAAGCTCCCGGAGGCGGCGGAAATAGGGCCGCGCCTCCTCCGGATTTTCCACCGGGGGGGGAATGCACATAAGGCCGGCGATTTCAAGATGGTTCAGGGAGGACAGCTCCGACCATTCCTTTTCCAGGGTTTCCGGGAAGAATCCGAACTTACTGTCTTCATTGCCTACGTTCACTTCCAGCAAAATGCGGGGCCGTTTTCCCGTTTCCTGAGCCACGGTATCCATGAACCGGGCCAGGCGCAGGGAGTCCACGGCATGGATCAGCGTGAAATATTCCAGGGCCTTGCGCACCTTGTTGCGCTGGAGGGGGCCAATGAGATGCCATTCCGTATCCGGAGGAAGGGAGGGGATTTTTCCCAGTCCCTCCTGGACCTTGTTTTCACCGAAAATGCGCTGGCCCGCATCATGGCACGCTTTCACATCCTCTGCGGGAAAAGTTTTGCTGACGGCGACGAGGCGGACGGAACCCGCCGGACGTCCGGCGCGGAGTTCCGCTGCGCGTATGCGGGAGAGAATATGTTCCAGATTTTGTTGGATGCTCATGATGGATGGTTCAGTTCAGGGATGGCTGTGCGGACGCGTGGCTCATGATATGGTGCAGGGGAGAGAGCCGCCGCATGGCCATGGCCCAGACCTTGGAAGAATCCGTTTCCAGGCAGATGTCCGGCACCATGGGGGAAACATACCAGGCACGGTCATTCAGTTCCCGGCGCAGCTGGGGCGGCGTCCATCCGCTATGGCCTACGTAGGCGCGCAGGATGGCGCGGGGGTCTTCCAGGTATTCCAGGGCCTGTTCCTCTTGCAGATGAAACTGGACGCGCAATTTATCCTCCGTGCGGATGAAAGCGGCGAAGATGAGCTGGTTGCGTTCTACGGGCCCTCCCTTGAAGATGGGCACGGCATAAAGGGATTCCGGTATTTCCGTATGGCGGGCTACGTCCCCCACGTTCATGCCGGAGGGATGATTCAAAATATGGCCGATGACAAATTCCTTCTCCGCCCGGCTCAGGAAGATGACGGAATGATGGAATCCGGCGCCATCCAGGTAGGGGGCGGCAACCAGAAGGTGCCCCGCCAGGTTTTCATTGCTGATATCTTCGTGTTCCATCATGGCCATAAATCTACGTTACCAAATGTGACGGATGCAGGCAACCATGCGTTCAAACGGCCATGTCAGGAGGCGGTGAAAACGGAACACCGGAAAAACAGGAGGGAAGGGGAGCTTTTACCCGAGTGTATAGCGGGTCCCTCCGGAGGAACGGACGGCGGTTCTTGAATTTCCGGACGCCCTGCGGGCGACCGCCCTCCTGGCGGGAACGGATTTTTTCCCGGTTGATGCCGTTTGCTTGCGGGAAAGGGCAACGGCGGGGGGGCGGGAAGCCCTGCGGCGGTGGGAAATGACGGAGGACGTATTGGCATTTTCCATGCGGTCTGGAGCGGAAGTCATGACCAGCAGGGAAGAATCCTGCATTTTTTCCGCCTGGGCCAGGGCTTTCAGGGACGCGTCAATGGAACAGCGTTCGATTACGACCGGGTCACCGGTACGGAGCAGGTTGAAGGCCTCATATACGTCATTGCTCGTCATCCGGACGCAGCCGTAGGAGGCGGGGGTGCCGATGGTGCGTTCCTCCGCCGTACCGTGGATATAAATCAGGCGCGAGTGAGCGTTCCGGTTACGGGGTTCCAGGCCTTCCAGCCACATGATGCGCGTGACGATGGGGTCCCGGCCCGGAGAATTGGGCGCGACGCATTCCCCGGTGGGCTTGCGGCTTTTAAACACCATGCCCTTGGGCTGTCCGCTGCCGATTTTGGAAGCGATGCGATGGGCGCCCAGAGGAGTGCGGCAGCTTCCCTTTCTGTCTCCTAGGCCGAATTTGGAAGTGCTGACAGGGTAGGTCTTCACCACCCGGCCATTGCGCATGACGGCCATTTTCTGGTCCCTGACGCTGACGACCGCGCCGTCTTTCACGATGGCAGTGGGCTCATAATCCGGACGGGAACAGGATGCCAGGACTCCGAACACAGCGAAAGCTGCGCCGGCGAGTTGAATCAGGCGTGCTGCTTGCGAGAGAGACGCAGGCATGAGAAAGGCGTCAGTTCTTGGCTTTGGCAGTTTGCTTGGCGGGCAGCAGGTTGGAAATCATGCGGCCCAGGGAACAGAAACCTGTGTAATAGAAACCCAGGAAAGGAATCATCAGGATGGGGGAAAGGTAATGGCCCTGGCGGATCATGATGATGATCAGGTTCAGGAAGAAAGTTCCGCAGGCGATTTCCAGAACGGGAATGACGACGGATTTAATAGCCCGGTACCCGTTGCGTTTGAGCTGGGAGACGTGCCGACGGTCTTCCTTCCGGTCTACGCCGTATTTGGGCGTGCGGACGAAGGCGGACTGATGGCCGAAGATGGCTTCCAGAACAGCCTTGGCGTTGTTGACCGCCATGCCCACGCTCAGCGTGAGAAGGAGGGGGAGGTACGGCAGTTCCTTCCACCAGGATTTGGGACGCACCACGATTTGGGCGCTCATGTAAAAGATGCAGACGGCCACGCTGGTCATGAAGAACAGGGCCACATTCACAAACCACATGAAGACCGTTTCATTTTCCGGAATACGCTGCGTGCAGATGGGGTACACCAGGAAGCAGAGCAATGCCAGGAGCAGATAGGAATAATTGCAGGTGAGGTGGGTGGTGGCTTCTACCTTGGCTTTAAGGGGGGCATTGGAGCGCCAGATGTCCAGCAGGATTTTCTGGCAGACCTGAATGGAACCCTTGGTCCACCGGTGCTGCTGGGACTTGAACCCGTCCATGTCCACGGGAAGTTCCGCCGGGGTAACGACGTCGTTCAGGTAGATGAAGCGCCAGCCCCTGAGCTGGACACGGTAGGAAAGGTCCATGTCTTCCGTCAGGGTGTCATGGGACCATCCGCCTGCGTCGCCGATCACGCACTTGCGCCATATGCCGGCAGTGCCGTTGAAGGTGAAGAAGCGGCCGGAACGGTTGCGAGCCGTCTGTTCCATGGCAAAATGGCCGTCCAGGTACATCCCCTGGATGCGGGTAAGGAGATTGTATTCACGGTTGATGTGGCCCCAGCGGGTTTGAACGAGGCCCACGTTTTCATCCGTGAAGAAATGGATGGTTTTTTGCAGGAGATCCGGTTCCGGAACGAAGTCAGCATCCAGAATCAGCAGGAATTCCCCCTTCGCTACTTTGGTAGCCGCTTCCAGCGCGCCTGCCTTGAAGCCGGTGCGGTCCGTGCGGTGGATGCAGACGGCGTCAAAGCCGCGGGACTTTAATTCCTCCACCTTGCGGTAGCATTGTTCCGTGGTGTCGTCTGTAGAATCGTCCAGAATCTGGATTTCCAGCTTGTCCTGCGGATAATCCAGAGCGGCTACGGATTCCAGAAGGCGGTCCACGACGAACTTCTCATTGAACATGGGGAGCTGAACCGTCACGACGGGCAGTTCCTGGAAGCGTGCTTTGGGCTGGGGCTTGTTATTACGGTTCTTCCAGTACAGGTAAACGATGCTCAGGCGGTGGAAGCCATATCCTGCCAGGCCGACGAGGACCAGAAGATAGCACAAAAGCCAGATAAAATTGTAATTTAAAGACATGCAGGGGGTACAAAGGGGGTTGGTATCTTTTTGCGTCAGGGAAGGGGGATTTCCTTGACGTGACGCCCGTATAGGACACCATAGGGCGAGAGTCAAGACATATTCCGTTTTGCTTAACCTTTTTGAGTGTTGTTATGAAGAGATTGTATCTGCTGGCCGCAGCTGTATCCGTCACGGGGGGAATGGCGTTTTCCGCTCCACAAGAAGATGCCCCGGAGAAGGAGGCGGCAGTACTGGATGTGCAAACGCCGCCGTCCGGCAAGCAGGACCAGCCGGCCATTCCGGAACGCCTGCTGGACGACTCACACATGAATGAGGAGCTGGGCATCAACGAATTTACTGCGCCGTCCATCCGCAAGATTTTTGAAGATTTGGAGGGGCTTCCTGAAATACCGGAAAAGGTGGCGTTGCGCGCACGCCCGGAGCGGCCTCCCATGGACCGCTGTTCCCTGGCTCTCCAGTTGGGCGGCATGATGGCGGACGGCTTCGTAATCGTGCAGTGCGGCAAGATGAATGAGGTGAAACCCATTGCTCTGGATCTTTCCAGCTATGCAAAGGCCATTGGCGCCGGAGAGAGGGTGAACCGCCACGCCGCCAGCCTGCTGAAAAATGCGGAAGACGGGGATTTGAGCAGTTTCAAAAACAACCTGGCCCTTATTCAATCCGATGTGGAACAGGAACTCGCCTCCCTGAGGGATTCCGATATGGCGAACCTGATCGGCCTGGGGGGATGGATACGCGCCCTGGACGCCGCTACCGCGGCTCTGGATAACAAATTTGCGGAGGACAAGGCGAAAGTCATTTTCCAGCCGGATGTCCCGGAATATTTTCATTATATTCTGGACGGGGTGGAGCCGGAAATGAAGGAACGCCGGGACATTGCCAAAATCATGAACCTTCTGACGGTCTTGCAGGAGCAGATGACGCTGGCTCCGGACGCCAAACCCGACAAGGCCGGCGTGGAAGCCATCCGCAAAACGACGCTGGAGTTGCTCAAGGCGGCTCTGGCCCCTGTGGAATCATAATTCCTCTCTCCGGCAGGCATACATCTATGGTTCTTCCCCTTTTGACCAGTCTGGAAGTGCGTCTTACTCCCCGCAGCCTGTACTTGCGGAATGAAAAACTGGAGCGGATGATTCGGGATGATGGCCGCATCCCGGTGCAGCGCATCCCGCTGGCGTTGAACGCCCGCCTGCCCATGGATGTGCGGGCACTGGCAGCGCAGCAGGTGCCGGATGATTTCCACGCCCGCTATGCCGCCCACGCCAAAACCTACCACTACCGCCTGCGGTGCAGCGCGGTGGATGATCCCTTTGATTATGAGACCTGCCACCGGGTCAACGGCCCGCTGGACCTTGCCGCCATGCAGGCGGCGGCTGCCCATTTTGTTGGCAGGCATGACTTTTTGGCGCTGTGCGCTTCGGGTTCTTCAGCCGCAGCCCACGGCGATACGGTGCGCACCATCACCGCCTGCACCGTGCAGCAGGATGGCGAGCTGTATACCCTGTCCGTAACAGCGGACGGCTACCTGTACAACATGGTGCGCATTCTGGCCGGTACGGTGCTGCAGGCGGGCCTTGGCAAAATGAATCCGGCCGCTGTGCCCGCTCTGCTGCAAAGCAGGAACCGCGGCCAGGCCGGCCCCACGCTGCCCGCCAGGGGGCTGTTTTTGTGGGATGTGCAGTACCCGGATTTAGAGCGCCCGAACGACTGAAACAACTACGGCAATACCGCATAATTCTAAGTGCCGATACGGCGAGCGAGGTGCGGCAGATGCT
>ERZ857757.1954-NODE-1954-length-14600-cov-11.947955_pt1 | contig 14600 bp, 17 predicted proteins | sample MGYA00519764_ERZ857757 | MGnify/ENA primary metagenome ERZ857757 (study PRJEB31778, sample SAMEA3449359) | human gut metagenome | biome: human gut; feature: human-associated habitat; material: faeces | place: United Kingdom | collected 2010/2012 ... | reverse complement strand
GAGGGGCAATGCTGTATTCCAGCGCCGAGGCACTGGCCGCAAGGGATGCCATCATGCTGATGACAAGCGCAAAGGTTAAAAACTTCTTCATTCTGTCGCATCCTCCTCATCTGCGTTTTCTTTTCTGTGCTTTACCAGCAGCGCACCGCCGACACCGGCTCCTGCCGCAGCCACAATTCCGAGGGGAATCAGCACATAGGACCAGCGGAAAGCGGATGCCGCGGAAGGTACGTTCGCAGGCTCTGCGGGCTGGATGGGTGTTCCCTCAAAAATGGCAACATAGCGGACACGGTTCAGGGCGATTCGGCTGACGGTGCCGGTATAGTCAGCCGTGACGGTGTAGCCCTTGACGTAGCTGCTGGTGGCGCTGCCGGTGTAGGTGGCGACGGCGGTATAACGGTCTGCTACGGCATAACCGTCCATGTTGGCGGTATTGTCGGTCTGCCACTGAATGTCGGAGAGCGTCAGGGTCCTGCCGCCGTCCTCAAGGCTCTTGGGGATGTACTGTGTATCCTGCTCGGCAAGATTGGGATAGCTGCGCTTGACGGAAAGCTGCTTTGTAGAACTGCCGTAGCCGGACGGCTCGACCTGCACGGTGTCAAGTCGGAGTGTCAGGGTTCCCATGAGCCCGTCGTCCGTGATGAAATCACGCTCCTGCGGCAGCAGCGCCAGCACGGATTCCATATCCTTTTTGGCGCTCTCGATAGAAACATGCTCCGTATGCTGGCGGCTCTCGTTTTCCGGAAGCTCCTGCTTCAGAAGGTCCGTCAGGGTGTACTGAAAGCCGTCCTGCCGAAAGTCCGAGCGGGGAATGCCCGCAGGATCGTCTTCCGGACTCAGATCATAGATTTTCTTCAGTTCCGTGCCATCGTCACTGCGGACGATGGCGGTGGGGTAGCAGACCTTGGCGTCCGGTACCGCGGGTTCAAAGTCCGCCGCCAGCGCAGCAGGTGTCAGTGCCAAAGTCAGGCACAGCGCCGCAGCGCAGAGAGATAACATTCGTTTCATTTTGTGTTCCTCTTTTCTTTATTTTTATAGTGATTTTTCGTCTGCTCCAGCAGAAGGTCATATTCCCAAGGCTCCAGCTCTAAGGAGAGGTAGGCACCGTCTTTCGACATACCGTCTACCCGGTAGCTCAGCACAAGTGGAAGATGCCGCTGCTTTTTCACGTCCTGGGGTGAGATCCAACCAACGCCGCCCACAAAAACGGAACGGATGGCGGAATCGTAGTTTTCTTCATAACCCTGCCAGAGAAGCGCCTCCCGCAGTTCTTCCCGCAGCTTTCTGCGATGGGGAACGGGAACCAAACGCTCCGGCTCCAACAGGAAACGGGGACGCAGGGTTTTTAAGCAGATATCCAGTGCAGTTTTCAAAGCAGCATTCTTTTTCGTCAAGCCGCTGCGCCGGTAATCTGCCGCCAGAACATCCTCGCCCTGGGCATCGCCGGGGAAAAGGCGTACACAGCGGATGAGTTCGTAGGCGTGGGCATCATCCATCATACCAAGGACACGGGTCCCATCCATGGGGAGCGTCCGGTAATGGTCGATGGCCTCCGCCAATGCGGAAAACTGTCTCACATCCCATCCGGGTCTTCCGTGGCGGAGATCGTCCACGGTGTAATAGGTCATGCACATTCAGACATCCTCCTCACTTCATATTCATGCCGCCCATCGTGGGGGCGTCGATCTGCTCCTGCGCTTGAAGCTCTGCCAGCTTTGGCTTTGCCCATTCCGGAAGGAACTGGTCATCCAGTACGCCGATGAACTCGTTGCGGTTCCAGCGTGTCATCTCCCCGTCGCTAAGGCAGGTGCAGCGCACCGAGCGGCCAATGGCGTGAGGCGAACAGCCAAAACCGTCATGGGCATACCAGAGCTGGTTTTCCTGACTCCAGCAGGATTCTTTCAGCGTGTCGGGGCTGAGTACCAGCACCTTGCTGGTATAGTCCTGCTCGGCGCGGTCACCGACACAATGCTCCGCGCCAAAGAGATTTAACGCCTGCACCGCCTTGCGGTAGAAACTGACGAAGCCATCCAGCACAGCCGGATGGCTTCGGACAACAAAATCGCTGTTGTGGTTGAGATCTGTGGGAATATATATCTTCTCTGCCCAATGCTTGTTGGCGTAGCTGAAACGCCCATCCCACTTGAGTTCGTGCAGCGTATTGGCGAGCACCCATGCGGTGCGCTTGTAGCCGTATTCGTCCAGCACGGCCTTTAAACAATCTGTCTGAAGGTTCATGCCATCAAAGTTCTGGCGAATGGCGTCCTCGATAGCATTTCGGCAGGCAATGTTTGCCTTGTGGCTCTCCCGCCAAAGGGAAAGCTCATTCCGCTCGCGGGCTTCAGCAGCGGAATACGGGTAGAGGTAGGTATCATTCATCCCGAGACCTCCTCCTTTTCCAGCAGACGGCACACGCCCTCCATCTGCACACCGGAATCCTCCAGCATGGTGCGAACATCATCGTCCAGCTCGTCGATGAGCACATCTGCGGCGGTTTTCTCCGCTGCCTGCACGATGACTCTGCCCTTCTCTACAAAGGACTCCAGCGCGGCGTTAGGCGAGATCCCCGCCTCCGCCAGCTGGCAGGGTGGGATTTCAAGACCGGAGCAGTGCGGTTCATGCTCACAGACGCCGCACGCCGTTTCCGCCACGCCAGTCTCCATCGCCAACTGGCTTCTCTCCGCCAGACGGGAGATCAGCTGCGGTGTAACGGCGGAGATGAGAGAAATGGTTTTCAGCATTTCCGCCACGGTGGGATCTCCCGGAAGCAGGAGAATACAGCCGCTGTCGGTATGGAGGATCAGGTCGCTGACGCCTGCAAGTCCGGAGAGCTGCAAAGCGGCGCGGGGGATGGCAAGAGTTTTATTGTTAGTATCATGGTTCAAATTGAATTTCATGCTGTTTTCCTCCTTGGTGGATATTTTGGGATATGGACCAGCTTCAGCTCCCATTCGCCCAACGGCTCGTCGAAGAGGTTCATCTGGCTGGTCATGTAGGGGCGGGGATCGTAGTTGGTGATGATGAGTTCGCCGAAGGACGAGCCCTTTTTCTGAGAGAGCGGATTGCTGCGTTGGAAAGACGAAATGTACCAATCCTGATAGAGCTTACGGATAAAGGGACAGTCGTTGTAGGACAGTACCACATAACTGTCACGGCCAGTTAGTACCTGCCAGAGCCGGACATGGAATCTGCGGAAACGTCCCAGCTTCCCAGCGACACGGTAGAGCCGCTCTGTTTTGACATAGGGCGGATCGGCATAGATAAGACTGCCTTTTTTATCTCGTTCCCGAATGAGCTGCAAGGCGTTTTTGTTCTCCAGCGGCACGTCCTTCAGTCGTGCGGACACTGGCGGAAACATTTTCAGAAGATGTTCCACATCCATTCCCTTAACGCCGAAAGATGTGACCGTTGCGCTGAAACTGCCGCGAATAGCAAGGTAATACGCTGCCGCTCGCTTCACATCGAAAAGAGCCAGCCGTTCCTGAAAGATGGGGAGCAGTTCTCCTGCCTGCTCCTCCGTAAAGCAGGAGCGATCTCCCAGACACTCGATCTCCGCCTGCACATTTTGAAAGTAGACCTCCTTATGGGCAACAAAGTCGCGGTAATACTCGAAGAGCTTGCGGCCGTGGATGGGCAGGAATTTCAGTTCCCGCAGCAGAACATTGGAGCGTTCCTTGATGCAGGAATACAGGTTCACCAGCTCGGCATCCAAATCGTTATAAATGTCCAATCGGTTTGGGTCCGGCGGCAGCGCGAGCAGCACTGCGCCACTGCCGCCGAATGGTTCCACATACTGCGTAAGCTTGGGCGGGAAAAGCTGCAGGATGTACGGTGCGATCTTCTCCTTGCTGCCGATCCAGGGAAAGGGCGGCTTAGCCATGTCCGGCCTCCTCGTCCTCACGGAACCGATCCATAGACCGTTCCAGACCGTTGATGGCCGCTTCCAGTCCTGCCGCCATCCGTTTCAGCTGGCGGATGGTGTCGTAGACCTCACCGGCAGTTGTGGCGTAAAAGTAGCCGTTGCGGTCGCTGGCGATGGGATGGGTCTTGCGCCGCAGCTGATTCACCAGCTTTCGCAGGTCGGTTCCGCTGACATGGAGCGTCCGCTCCAGCTCCGTCCCACCGACGCGGTTTTTCCTGCCGGAGCAGGAGCCTTTGAGGTAAGCCAACAGTTGTTCATCGCGCATGTTTTCTCCTTTCCGGGGTGATTTCCCGAAAAAGGGCATAAAAAAGAAGGGGCCGATCCCCTTTCGGAAAATCGGCCCCTAAAAATATTCTTAACCGCGCTCGCGGTTCAAGACGGTATTACTTCATTTTCATTTCCTGTTTCTGCGGGGGATACTGCACATAGTCGCTGCCGATGAACACGCCGGGATGCTCGTCCTCGTAGCGGCAGCCCAGCGCACCCAGGTCCATGTACTCATACAGCTCATCCGGGACGGTAGTTTCGTTGGCGAGATAATATCTGCCCAGCGCGGCATAGCTGTTGACGCCCTTGAGAATCGTGTAATCACGCAGCCGCTCCGGTGAATTTGCGAAAATCTCTCCAGCCTCCGCCTCGCCCTTTTGCAGAACGATGGCGGAGAGAATCGCCTTTTCGTCCTTGGTCAGAGCGCCCATCCTGCGACGGGCCGCCTCGAATTCCTTCCGCGTCTTGAGCGGCAAGGAGAGTTTATATTTTTCTTGAAATTGTTCCCTGGTCATTTCATTTTCATCTCCATTTTCTGTGTTTCCTGCATTGGTGACAGCATGGGCTGATAGTCCGCACGGTGCAGCAGACCGTAGGGCGAGAGCACTGCGTTGTCCTCCCTGATGAGGTCGCAGCCGTAGGCGTAGAGGTTTACATGGGAAATCAGCAATTCCACCGAGTGGTCATCCGTCATGAAGTGAAGCTGGTCGATGGCAGTTTCCTGCGGTGAGCTGATCTCCGGTGTGAGAACGTAGTCATCCAGACACTCTGTCAGGCTTATGGCGGTCGCAATGTCCTGTACTTCAAATTGCTTCAGCAGCGCCTTCAGCTTTGGAAGCTGCTTTTCAGGCGAGGGCATATCCCGCACCGCTGCGGCGAGCACGTTGAATTCGTCCAGTTCCATGGGCAGGTCGGTGAATTCTGCCGCATAGGGAATGATTCCATCGTAATCAATGACCGTGACGCCCTCCCAGCCCTCCGTGCCGAGCTGCGCCTGCGCATCCAGCAGCTCCGCCTCTGCTGCGGGAAGGATCAACGTCACCGTGCGGTCATCGCCAATATCGGGATGCAATCCGAGCGTGAGCTGGAAGAGGTATCCCGGCTTTTCCGGCAAGTCCTTGGCGCAGGGCGGCGCGGTTGTCAGTTCGCCGTCCCGCAGCACATACAGGTTTCCCACAAATACGCCGTTTTCACTGCATCGCATCATTCTTCCGATGCCGGCGAAGTCCAGCATCTCGAATACCTCGTCGGATATGCCGTCCAACTCGGGGACGAACTCGTTTTCCGCGTAGAAGCGGCCAAGCTGTGCGTCATCTGCGGCATCCACCACATGGTAACAGTCGGTTTTTGCGCTGACAGCCAGATCTCTTATATCCTGCATTGTGATGACGCCGCCGTTGGTATCGACTTTATTCTGCACCTCCATGCGTAGGAAACCGTCAAAGGCGATCCCTTGTACCTCGTCCAATGCCGCAAGCTGTGCGGCAAGGTCGTTGAGCTCGTTGAGGCTGATATCTAATCCATCCAAGTGGGGCGAGAGATACTCAAAGGCAAAGTAGTCTTCGATCTCCATGTACAGGATATCGTCTGTCTGAAGCCGCACCTTTTCCATGGCGTCCCAAGCCTCCCACGGGGAGGCGGGCAAGTCCAGCGTGGCGTAGGCGTCATTGTTGGGAACATCCGCCTTTGCGAGATATACTTGAAATATCTTCTTATCCACGGCCAAGCCCTCCCATTTTCATTCCGCCCTGCTCGTAGACCTTCGGGTCTGCGCCAGGGACGCCCCAGCCGAACATGGAACCCGTTTTCATGGCTTTTTCCTGCGCGGGGGTAACGCCAAGTCGCTCATTGTTATAGTCCGCTATCTCACGGTTATGCGCTGGATCGTTCGTGTTCCAATCGCTGGGGTAGTAGCCGCTCTCGCCGCGCTTAATGCAGATGAGCTCGCCGGTGCCGGGGAGGGTGGAGAAGCACAGCTCCGGCAGACCTTCCACCAACTTGGGGGAAAAGAGTTCCTGCTCCGTTTGGATGCTCCACTCGCCCGAGTTCCAAAGGTGGACATGCAATTCACCGCCGTCATCCACGGAAATCTCCCGCTGCTCAAAGCCCTCGCCCCAGCCGTCCGAAGCCTGCCCAGTGAGATATTCCTTTAAGGTTTCCAGCTCTGTGTCGGATAATTCCCCGGCGACACGGCATTCCGCCACGCCCCAGAGCTGCCGGTCACGCTTCTCCACGGTGAAGACGGCGGAGCGTACCTTGCGGTCAACGCTGTCGGCTTCATCATACCAATGCATGAGACCTCGCTCGGTCTCCTCCGGCATCCGGTTTTTCACCAGCGCCGCCGTGATCTGATCCTGATAGCCGCGCAGCTCACGGCCCTCCAGCAGTGTGCTGCTATCGTCAAATTCGCCATACTCGTTTCGCTCGTAGAGATCGGCGGTCAGGGGCATATACAGCTTGAGGGTGGTGAGCTTGGGAGGCAGCACCGTGAAGCTGTCCTCGCCTGGAATGAGTGCCAGCGACCTGCCGTTATCCCATTTCATGTGGAGTTGCCCCGCATCGTCTACGAAGTCTACTTCGCCCTCGGTGCCGGGAAGAATGGGCGCGTAGGGATCGTCCATCGAATTAAGCCGGATGCGAGTGCCAGGGGGATACTGTTCCTTGATAAAATCCACCATTTTTCTCTCCATACTCACATTCCTCCCATTGTCATGCCCTGCTTGGGCGCTTTTTGATATTCCTCCAACTGACGGGGATTGTCCTCGCCGTAGAAGTCGAAGATCATGTCATCCACCTGCTTGCGGACGCTGGAATCGTCGGTCAGCACCTCGTAACGGAAACCTGTGGTCGGGCGGTACGGCAATTCCTCTCGGACACATTTGAGAAAGGCTTCGGCATCGGTAAATTCCTGTGTATCGCCATTGGCATAGGTGACGCGGCCCACCAGAGGCTTGTCCCGCGCCATGTTCTGCCGCTGGACATCCAAATCATAAGCCGTACAGTAGCAGTTATAATCTCCGGGGGACGGATTGCAGCGCAGGCAGTAGCGGTAATGCTCGGTTTCCACGATGTAGCCGTAGTTCTGTACATAGCCGCCGGTGATCTTGCCTCCGTGTTCATAGCAGAAGCGTTCCATGGCAAAGCGGCTTTTCAGCACATCTTCACGCAGTGTGTCCACGACCTCTTGCAACTCCGCTTTGAACACAGGGCTGTTCAGCTCCTCCGGCCCCCTCGGCCACCAGGTATGCCAGAACTCATTTCCACTGCGACCGAAGTCCATGCGGATATGGCCGATGGTACCCCGCCGTTTATCTTCTTCGGGGTGCGGGGTATAAAATAAGCCCGCCTCATCAGGGCGGGCCGGACGGATATGGAATCTGCTCATATTTCCCATCATTTTTACCTCTTTCTTGTGGTATAGCTACACAACATAGCACATATAGGCTGTAATAGCTACTGAAACATTTGCTGCCCCTGCGTCTGCTCCTCCGGAAAGGGTGGGTCTAATCGTCGCAGCCGACCAAACTCCGTTTCTACCACATGGTCATTTTCCATGCAGTCAGTACCATACTTTTCAAAGTCCATGTAGCCTTCCAGTTCGCAGACGGCCTCATCGTCCAGTCCCAGAGTTTCCTGTAAGCGCTGCTGTCCATAGCCGTAGGCACCTTCTGTGATACGCTGGTAGTTATCCAGATTTTGTAGGAGCTCTACAGCTCTGTGCAGGGTTTCCGGTCGTTCAGCATCCAACACAGCGGCATAGGTCAGAAGCATCCCGTCCTGCTGCCAGATACCTTCTAAGGCCTCCGCAAAGTCGTTGTAATCCTCCACGGCGGGGCAATCCGTGTCGCAGATCAGTTCTCCGATATAAGGCACCTTGAAACGAATATCACGGAGCATCGCGTCTGCGAAAACATCGATATCAAGGTAAGCCTTCACAGCATCGAGGCATTTCTCGTCAGCTGGGAGGACGAGGGTGTAGTCCGGTTTTCCATTGACGTGCAATGTCATGCGGAGCATTTCATCCCGGCTCTCGTCCCGCCAAGGCTCTGCCGGTGAGAGATAACTGTGGTCGATTGACATATCCGGCGTCAGCAGACTGCGTGCATTCGGGACAAAGGCGCTGTAGCGGGCGTAGTTATAGCCCTGCGGGTCAACAAGGAAGCCGTCTGTTCCGTCCGCATCGAGAATGAGCAGGCAGTGCCTGGCGTCATCATCGTGTCGGATAGCATTTTTGTTCTCAGCGATGAAATCATAATCCATCAACAATGCACGACTGAACTGCTGAAACCGCTGGGCGGGCAGCTCAATAACCTTGTCCACAACACAGGCTTCACCTTCGTACTCGGACTGCTTTCGTCTCAGTTCCGCCTGAATGATCATGCCATGCCTCCCATCTCCATGTGGCTGCTCTGACTGCCATCCATGATTTCCGCCAGACTGGCATAGCCCTTGTAGGCGATATAGCCCCGGTCGGTGAACATTCCGTCCTCCTCATTCATGCGCTGCAGAGCGTAGCCTTCATAATCGTAGAACTCGTCCAGATTCTCATCGTAGTCGAAGTGACCGGACTGTTGGATCATGTACTTGCCGTATTCCTCCGGCGTATGCGCACCGAGAGCGAAATCAAACAGGTCGAGATTCTCCACCAGATTTTTGACTTGTTCTGCATTTTGAGGCTTCGCCAGCGTTACCACAGCGCCCAGCTTTTTAATGGCATCTGAGGAAAGTGCCTCCGCAGCCTGTGCCAGGGCATTAAGGTCTGCGAGGCTTTCCTGTTCCATATCCAGCAGCTCATCCACTTCATCCAGCAGTTGAGTATCCTCCAACCGAAGCCGGACATCCGCAGGATCCGTGATACCTGCACGCTGGAGAGTGCGGTCAATCTCCTCCTGCACCATGGGGAGAAACAGCCATGTGATGTGATTGGTGTCCTCTGGCTCGGCTTTGGAGATCACCGCAACGGTGATGGCGTTCGGCTCATAGTAGTAGCAGGGGAAGAACCGGCCGTCATAGACCGGCTCTAACTTCATGCCGTTATCATAGACAACACCATAGGGCGTGATCGTGCCGCTGCCGCTTTCAATGAGCTGCCGCGCGGTTTCCTCGCCGTCCAGCGCGTTCAGCTCATCCACACTTGCGCTGCCGCCGTGCAGGTTCATGTAGTGATCCCGGCCAACGGTGGAGAGGTCAGAAAAGTTTGTAATGACTGTAGCCTGTTGGCAGCAGAAGGTCAGGTTGATCAGATCCTTCAGTTCAAAAAGCTCCAGCTTGTGGGCCATCGCCTGAAACTGTGCGGCTTCGCCGGTATCAAAGCTATCCAGCCGCTTGGCGAGGTAGTTCAGCTCCTCCACATTGACCGTAAGCATCTCCGTGCGCTTGAGCACAGAGTAAAAGCTGTTGATCTCCTGCACCTGGCAGTCGGCTTTGACCGCGTCGCCAATTTCCAACGCCTCCAGCAGCTCCATGCAGTGTGCGTACTGGTCGTGGGGGATGGGGAACGGGATAGTTGCCACTCCGTATTCCGGGTGATGCGGATTGCCAAGCACCGCTTGTATCATCATGTTTCGTCAACTCCTTTTTCCAAATTCAAAACCGCATCTCCGTATTTGGCCATCAGTAGTGCGCCAGTGATCAGGTGGAACGCCTCATCTGTGACCAATTCCGGAGACGCAAGGTCCGCAAGAGTAATATTGCAGCAGCCGACTGCAATGGCCTTCGCCGCCTGGTAGACGCTGTATAGCTCCGGCTCGATCCCTCCGAGCCGGACGCTTTGGAAGTCAAAGCCGTCGTTCCTGCATTTCCAGATCATCCTGCGCCAAAGGCTCTCGTATGCCGTGAGCAGGAAGAGAGCCGCTTTGCTCCGGTCAGACAGACGCCAGCAGCGTTCCCGCCAGTATGTCCATCTTCGCCGGTGGGCATTGGACAGGAAGAATTGAGGGTTTCTTTCTCTGAGTTGCTGATGCATCCGTTTTCGGAACTGCGGCCCCATAGAGGGTGCGAAGCACTCCCGCACGAACTCATTCACTTCCAGAACACCCGCTTCGATTCGTTCATCCAGGCAGGTACATTCACATAGGCGGCACGGATGCTTGCGGACATAGTTCTGGCAGTATTCGCACGCCACATCTTTGGGCGTGTAATGGAATGGGCTGCGGTATATCCCGCCACCTCGGGGCTTTTGACCAGGCTGAGACATCATCAACTGCTCCAGCGCCTGCAGCGGCGTGTCTCGCATGAAATAACACGGCATAAACGAACTCCTCTCTGAAACGAATAAAAGGCCGGAATCTTATTGCTAAGACTCTGGCCCATACCGTTTGATATTACATTGTCTGTTCCTGCGTCGGTTCCGCGTCCTGCTGCTGGATGCGCTCCATAATGTCAGGCAGACACTCCTCAATCTGTTTCCGTACCTCCTGAATTGTCTTTTCCTGATCGTATGACAGTTCAAAGCTGCCCTGCAGGGTGTCCGTGCAGCAGCGATAGATCTCAATAAGCTGCTCCTCTCGGAAGAGTTGCTGCTTGGGGATCAGTCCGGAGCGAACAGCGAAGTCCCGCTTCGCCGCGTCATAGTTGCCGAACGAATATAGACCGGTGTAGTAATGACCATGACATACGCCCTTGCGGTCAAAGCTCCAGTCCCAAGTAACGAACTGGGCACCATATTTGCTCTGGATACCGGCCAGCACGATGCCATTGAAATCTGCCAACACCTTGTAGCCATCCTCCAGACCATCAGCTTTCAAAAAGGGCGCCGTCTCCATCTGCCGCATATACTCCGCCGTGGTCCTGACGACCTCATATACCTTGTCCTTGGCATCGAGCCGTTCCGGCTCATTGATATCCTCATTGCGGTAGGTAATGCCGCCATTCTCAGTCACCTCACACAACGGCGCACCGTCAAGCAGGACACGCAGCCCGCCAGTCTGAGTCCTGTCTGTGTGAAATCCTTCTCGGGCAAGGACGATCGCTACCTCTCTGAGGTAGCGGTTCTTTTCTTCTGCGCTGATACTCATATAACTCCTCCCATGCGTAAAAAAATAAGGCCGGAGCGATTATGCTCCGACCACAAATACAGGCGCTGCTACCAGCGCCCTTTTTGAAATGAAAAAGGGCGCCGCTCCATTGGTCCGTCAGGACCAACAAAACGACGCCCAAATCTTTGTGATTCTTTTTTGAGAAAAATGCAGCTGCCAGCCGGAAAAACGCCGTTCAAAAAGGGCACCGGCTGAACACATCTGCCCGAAAAGGGAAAACGCCCGGTTCGAATCGGGGCAGACGCTCTGAAACAGCGATTTGCATCTATGGTTTGAAAGAAAAAATCCGGGCCTGAAAAAGCCCGGAAACGGTTGATGCGCCTGACTTTTCGCCAGACGCATCTATACCGTTTCGTTAATATGGTCGGAGTGTAATTATAGGATTTCAGAAAACGCAGATATATCAATGGTTTGCTGGCAGTCGGCAAGAGGTATTTATTCTAAAAGATTAAAATTTAGAGGCATTCCGCTCAAGAGTGAATTTGAGCGGAGGTTTCCGCAGGTTTGAGGGGGAATTTACCACCTCACCAAAACTTGCAGTCAGAATGCTTGCATCCTCCTCTAAACCAGAGCGAATGAGCGCCTCAAGTAGCAAAACAATGTTAAATCATTAAGTAACAATATATATTTTTTGAAGATGTTCACGCAATTCGTTGTTTAATGCTTCCACGTTCTTTTCAATCGTTTCAAACGACTGCTTGTCAGAGTCAGTAACTCTCTCAGCTAAAGATATTTTTCCATCAAGATAGTCCTTAAAACGCTGCTGATAATTCCAAAATTGTGTCGTTGTCAGTTCAATTATCTCTTTATATTTTTCGTAGATGTTTTGTGGGATAAAAGCAGCGTTTTCATATAATAGCTCTTGCAGAGTGGCAGCTTTGTCAACCATTTTTGTGTATGTTCTGATTTCTTCTGCAACTTTCTCCCGATGGTTTTCCCCTTCTTTTTTAGGGTAATGCTCTTCTTCAATCGTTGTATATAGAGTTCTGATAAACTCAAACATTCCTTTTGATAGTTTGCGATATACCTCAAATTCAATATCGAACTGAACCTTCGTTACATATGAACGCTGGGTTAAACCTGCTTTATAGGCTTCAAGCTCTTTATCAATGCGCAATTTGTATTTTTGCTCAAGACGTGTTGCAATTTTATTAGCAAGAAAACTTGAAACAGACATGATAATTGCGCCAGCACCACCCATACTGAGGATTATCAAACCCACAGTTTCTAACAGATTTTTCAAAAGAATACCCCCTGCCATTTGTTTATTATTAGGACTAATTATATACTATAATGTTATAGAAAGCCACTTGCTCTGCAAAAAAATCGCCGCCCAACAGGACAACGGGCGGCGTTTTCATATATAAAACCATGAAGGGAGGTCACTTTCACCCGGCCAGTCTGCGGACTGGCTTTTTTCATGCCACGAAAAGGAGGTTTGCAAATGGCAGATGATAAGAAAAACATTCCCGAGGCAGCCCCGCCCGCCGAGGCTCCCGCTCCTGCGGTAGAAAATGCCGCCGTGCCGGAGCAGTCTGCTCCCGAGCCTGTGTTGACTGACGCAGAGGCGGTCATGCTGGAACACGAGGGGCAGGCGGCGCTCTTTGAAATGGGCGAGGCCGTGCCTGATCCCGCTGACGCTGTTACCCACGCCGAGGTGGAGGAGCCCGCCGCTCCCGAAACTCCCAAGGCTGAAATGGAGCAGGCGCAGCCGTCCACTCCCGGCAAGGTAGTGGATTTTGCTGCCGCCCGTGACGAGGCGGACAAGGAGAAGAAAAAGGCAGTCAAGCAGAAGCAGCCCACCGAAAAGGACAAGGCCGCCAAACCCGGCAGAGGCCGTCCGCCCAAGGATGGCAAGGCCGCTCCCGATAAGGCAAAGCCGCCCAAACCTCGGGACAAAAAGTCCCAAAGCAAGCCCACCCCGGAGAAGCCTGCCGTGGATAAGGGCGGCGCTCCCGCTGGCACGGAGGTCACGCCGGAGCCGTCTGCGCCCCGTGACGCCACCCGTGCCGAAAAAGAGGAGATCGTCTATCTCAATCTGTCTGACCTGCATCCGTTCAAAAATCATCCCTTTGGTGTCCGGGACGATGCGGAGATGCAGGGGCTTGTGGAGTCGGTCAAGGCAGCGGGCGTCAATCAGCCCGCGCTGGTGCGTCCCCGTGAGGATGGCGGCTATGAGATCATCGCAGGCCACCGCCGCCAGCGGGCAAGTGAGCTTGCCGGGTATCGCAATATGCCCTGTATCGTCCGCAACATGACGGACGATGAAGCCATCCTTGCCATGACGGATGACAACCTCCGCCACCGTGAGCGTATTTTGCCCACGGAAAAGGCGCAGTCGCTCAAAATGCAGGTGGAGGCCATCAAGCACCAAGGCTCCCGTCCCGGCGAGGAGGACAAGGACGCTGGAAAACGCTCCACGCAGGTCGTGGGAGATCGTAACGGCATGAACTACAAGCAGGTGCAGCGGTATATCCGCCTGACCGAGCTTGTGCCGGATTTGCAGAAAATGGTGGACGAGAAAAAGCTGGCGTTCACCCCGGCGGTGGAGATCTCATTCATCCGCCCCAAAAATCAGAGGTATATCGCCGTGTCCATCGAGGGGCAGCAGTCCTCGCCCTCGCTGTCGCAGGCGCAGAAAATGCGGGAGCTGGACAAGAACGGCAAACTCAACGGCGATGTGATTGACGGTATTCTGTCGCAGGAGAAAAAGGAGGTAGACAAGGTGATCATCAATAGTGCGGAACTGGAAAAGTATTTCGGCAAGGACAAGTCCCCGAGGGAAATGAAAGACAAGATCATTTCTCTGCTGGATGACTGGAAGGCCAAGCAGCCGCCCGAGCTGGGCAAGCCCGAAAAGAAAACGGATCTGGAAAAGTGACCTTGGGACTTTTTGTCCCGAGGTCTTTCGTTTGTGAATGGAGGTTTTTACAATGAAGCGACCCCTCGCATATATCACCGCCGCGTGGTGCGGCAGCGACCACGAAAACACAAAGCTGGCGGCGCAGTATTGCCGCACGGTGTATGAGGCGGGCTTTTCGCCCATCTGCCCGACGCTCTATCAGCCCCTTTTCCTCAATGACGCCGTTCCCGAGGAGCATAAGAGCGGCATCGACATGGGGCGCGACCTGCTCCGCCGTTCTCATGTGCTGGTGGTGTGCGATCATACCGTCACCGAGGCTATGAAGAACGACATCGCCGTTGCCCAGCGGCTCGGGATCACCGCCACCACCCTTGAGGGCATTTTGACCGTCAAGGGACAGGGACGCAGATAAGATGACGGCGCTCCGGCTGGGGAGCCTGTTTGACGGGATCGGCGTATTCCCGCTGGCGGCGGTGCGCTGCGGCATTGAGCCAATATGGGCAAGCGAGAT
>ERZ857757.1948-NODE-1948-length-14643-cov-7.635865_pt1 | contig 14643 bp, 14 predicted proteins | sample MGYA00519764_ERZ857757 | MGnify/ENA primary metagenome ERZ857757 (study PRJEB31778, sample SAMEA3449359) | human gut metagenome | biome: human gut; feature: human-associated habitat; material: faeces | place: United Kingdom | collected 2010/2012 ... | reverse complement strand
AAAGAGTGTTGAGCTTTGCCTGCTGTGCCTTAATTTCATCATCGGAATAGTTTTCTGTCTGATATTCGATTAAAGTCCTCACGCAGTCCCGAAGCTCTATCATACCTTTTACACGGTTTTCAGCTGTTGCGTTCAGCTCAATCTTACGCATAAGGCTGTTCTCTCTGAAATACACATCTCCGTCAACAACCGTAAAGCTAAAATTTCTGACATTCGGGTCTGCCGGAATTGTTATTTCCTCGTCATTTGAAACATCGTCAAATTCGTATTCCGTTATGCTTGCGTGAATATTTTGAATCGCACCGTCAAGCTGTTCGGCAAGAGAAATATCCTCATTCGGCTCACAGGTAAGGGTCGGACCGAAAGGACCGCTGACCTCTTTGAGTTCGCCCATAACCATATCTGGATTATCAAGGAAATACTTATTTACAAACTGCCCCTCACTAAACTCACCGACTTCAACCCATTCGGGCATTATATCTGTCATACGCTCTCTTTTTTGCAAAAACAGAATATCTGCCGTAACCTCTGTTCCGGCGTTTTTCTTAAAGGTGTTATTCGGCAAGCGGACAGCACCGATTAAATCGGCTCTTTGAGCTATATATCTGCGCACCTTTGAAGTACGCTTATCCATAGTGCCGGAGGAGGTAATAAAGGCAATAACGCCGCCCGGTCGCACCTTATCCAAAGTTTTTGCAAAAAAGTAATCGTGAATAAGGAAATTATGCTTGTTGTATTTCTTGTCAAGCAGCTTAAAATCTCCGAAAGGCACATTGCCGATTGCCACATCAAAAAAGCTGTCAGGAAGTTCGGAGCTTTCATAACCTTGTATGGCAACGGAATTTTTCTGATAAAGCTGTCCGGCAATTCTGCCCGTAATACTGTCAATTTCCACGCCATACATTTTACTGTCGCTCATACTCTCCGGAAGAAGTCCCATAAAATTGCCTATTCCGCACGACGGCTCCAAGATGTTACCCTGCGTAAATCCCATATTGGAAAGCGCCTTATACATTGCCTTGATTACAACAGGCGGAGTGAAGTGTGCCGTAAGTGTTGACGCTTTCGCTTGCTCGTACTCATCGGGTGTTAAAATTTCTTTCAACTGCACGAAGTGCGAATCGGCTCCGGCGCCTCGCCGGTCATCGAAAGCGTCTGCAAGACCGCCCCAGCCGACATACTGTGATAAGATTTCCTGTTCTTCGGGAGTAGCAAGACGGTGTTCAAATTCAAGCTGATGCAAAAGATTTACGGCTTCAATATTCCTCTTAAATTTCTCTTTCAGTGTACCGTAACCGAGTTCATCATTTGTAATTTGAAAATTGCGTCTTTCCGACAACGGTATTTCGGGATACACAACCGTGTTTTGCACTCTCTGCGGCTTTGCTTTTTGAAATTCTGCCGTAAGCCGCGGTTTTGCCTGTTCTGCAATTATGCTCTTGACAAAATCTACGCTCTCACTGCGGAATATGGGAAAACCCGTACTGTTTTGAAAGGTTATATCCTTTAATGATACCTTGTTAAAATCAGTATTTACGCTGTCTACAACAAATTTGCGGTCATCAATGGTGAGTTCTGTTCCGACAAGATTTTCGGCGTTTTCCTCCGGCTCGTTTTCCGCTTGCTGTGCTTGTTCGGGTATAATCTTATCTGCCGACAAAAGCCTGTTATATTTCCCGTTTTCATCGGCAATGACAACATCATACCCGGCATAAAGCAGCTTGTTTGCGTATTCATCAAGAATATGCTTCGGAAATCCGCACATTTTGTATGCGTTATCCTCAATTTGCTTTGAGGTTACGGCTATATCAAGTACCTGTGCCGCATTTTCCGCATCTTCGCCGTAGCTTTCGTAAAAATCACCGAGAGGAATAAGGGCAACGGTTTTTGAGTCGTTATCGTCCCTGTGAAGCTCTGCAAGATATTCGGAAAACGGCTGCTTGGGTTGTTCCTTTGTTATGGCGTTGTATAACTCTATCTCGTTTTCGGTTATATCGTGATTTTCGCCATAGTCGAGCTTTATTTCAACGCCGCCGACAAGCTCTTGTTTTTCCTCGTCCGACATTTCTGCGAGTCGTTCCGGTATGGTTTCTTCTTTGACCTCCTCAATTCTGTCGATATGCGGGAACAGGTTATATTCGCCGTTCACATATTTTTCGAGGTCTTGTACGGCTTTTTCTCTGTACGGATAGCTTCGTGCGTCAGAAGCAGTTTCCGCAAGCAGATTTTTCAAATCCGTCAGCATTGTCTGCGTATGCGTTGTATTACCTAACTTTTCAATAACGATGTTGGTTGCGTTGGTGTATTCCGAGCCGGAGGGATACGGCTTAACCATACCTTCGGTTATGTCATACGCATAGGCACGCCGGATAGAATGTGCAACTTGTTCCTTTTCGTAATTCGGAATGTTTTTGATTTCCGCTTCATTTAAGTAATTACGGCTTTTTATGAGCCTGTCAATACGCTTTTCAGCCTCGTTCCATTTAAGCGTGATTTTCGCATAGGGTTTTGTTAAATCACCGTGACTGAACACAATTCCTTTTGCATTGTGATCTTCGTTGTATAAACCGGTATAACTGCCGCCGATGCCGTAGTGGTCTTTAAGGAATTTTATTCTTTCCGCCTTGTCGGAGTGAGCATCAAAAAAGGTGTATATCGTATATTTGCTTTCCGATATATTTGACCCTCTTTGAAAAAGTTGGTTGATTTCATCGTTTGAAATAAATCGCTCCGGCGGGGTATAGGTAAGCTCTTGTGCCGCAAAGTTTTTTCTTGTGATATACAAATCGGCGAGCATACCGTTCACAATATTCGGATTATTGTAACTGTAATATACAATATCTTTATTTTCCGCATACATATCGCATAATTTTTGCGTTACCGTCTTTATTTCATCTAAACCGTCCGATGTTTTCAAAAAACTTGCCATACGCTCTGTTTTATCCGGGAAAACGCCGTCAAGCCATTCTTCTTTAACGACAGATTTTAATTCTGGGAAATCGTCATAATTCAAATTCCGATTCAGTTCAATAAACCTGTCCGCAACCTTGTCATACTCATATCTTTCCATTTGCAAAAGCGTATCTTTGGGTGCAAATCTTCCCAAGTCCAAAAGCTCGTCAATGCGCTTTGCGGCATCTTCCCAAGAAATGAGTTGTGCTGTGTTTTTGTTTGCACTATCGCCATAGGATATTCGTATTCCGTCAGCGTTCCACCAAGCCGATACTTTCCGTCCGTCAAAGATAAATCCTTTACCGTCCGTCTTATACAGATTTTTCAGAAATTCTGCTTTGTTTTCAATAGATTTATCCTTTGAAAACTCGATACATATTTCAATTACGCTGTCTTTATCGTTTGAGCCATCGCATAAAACCTCATCAATAATCTGCCGGGGCATAGAAAAAGCAGCACCGAAAATTTCGTGTGCTGCTCTCTGTACGGTTTCTCGCTGTTGTTCTTCTGTCGGAATGAGGTCGAACAGACTTAACTGTAAACTACCTCCGGCAGTACGATTTCTTCTGCTGAATGGAGTAGGTTGTTCATCAATCCTGTCCACATCATCGGGTCTTTCGCTTTCAGTTCCTCGTTCACGCCCTCTGTCTGTGCCAATTCCCGAACTATCTTCTGTATCTGCTCGGTCGCTGATGTCTGTATTTCCAGCAGATGCTCCGTTATCTTGCCCGTTATCATCAAGCTCGTGTATAGGCTCGGTCGGCTCTGTTTGAGAAATTTCCGCCTCATCTGTCCGTATTTGCCTATCTGTACTTCCGCTTGTTCCGTTGTCAAGTTCGGAATCAGGTATCCGTTCACTTCCGTGTATGTTATCTCTGTCATAACTATCCGTCCTTTCATTATTTATTGTCGGTGTGCCTTTTTCTTCGATTTCATTATACACCGCATTTTCTTTTTCCGCAAAATTTTTTCGGGAATTTATTTCTTCACGGACCTCCGCACGGATAGTTTCGGATATATTCCGCAGCGTTTCCTCCGATATGCTTGATACCGCATTAACCAAAACCGAAAGCGTTTCCGCTGTGTTAAAGTTCATAATATGCGGAAAGTCCTCACGCTCAAAAACATTATCTGCGTTAATTCCAAGTCTTTGAAGTACAATATATGCAATGCTCACTTCCGCAGTCTGCTGAAATTCCACATCAATATTAAGCTCGTCCAAGCCGTCCAAAAAACTGTTTTCTTTTGCGTATTTAAGTTCTGATAGATAGTCTGATTTACTGTCCTCGACCGCATTTTCTGCCGCTGAAAGAATTGCGTCCGTGATACTGCTTTTCTTTTTCAGCCCACCGAACGAATTTTCAAGCGTTTCGATAATGGCATTGTCAAAGCGGCTGTTGTACTGCCACAGCCGTATCGGACCATTGTTACTATGCGTGTCGGAAATATCGAAAACATAGTCAAGATATTGTCCTCTGTCGCCCTCACGGAGCAGGGCAATACCTTTAGCACCACGGTTTATCCAAGACTTTAACCGTTTATTCCAAACATCAATGCTTGCACACGCCGTTGCGTCCGGGCGTTGAGCATAAATAAATAGCTGGTCTTGAAAGGAATATTTATATTGCCACGCCGCACTTTTCAAAAATGATGTCCATTTCTCATAATCGGATAGGCTTTTGCCGACTTCATTTGATAAGGCACAGATATTTTGCAGCTTGCTCGCCATTTGCATTTCACCTCCAATAATTTATTTTGCAAATATTATTTATCCTCTTTTTCGATAGGCACATACTTTGTGCAAGCCTTTCCGTTATGAAATTCCAAATACGGACACATCGGCTCGTTTGGGTCAAGTTTTAATGCGTCCGCACCTGTTTTGCAGTTAGGGCATAATTGTTTTTTGTCGTTATTCATTTTTTATCGCTCCTTTGTTTTTGCATAGAAAAAGAGCATTGAAGTGGTTAGTTTCAATGCTCTTATCGTGTTTGCTATTAAATTTTATCTGCACATCTGCACAGGTTCACGAAGCCGCTTTGCCATTTCAATGCCTTCGGCAGCTGTTGTGATTTCGCCGTTTTCTATCATTTCGATAAGCTCCGCACGGTGTTTTACATTTAAGCAATACACGCTCCGACACAGCCTTTGAACAGTTCCGAGAGTATCACGCTCCTTATGCTTTAATTATACAGTATTTTCTGTGATCTTTCAAAAAATCATCGTTCCGGTTCGTTATCGTTTTTTGATTTTTCGGAAGAAACAAATCTTTATTTGTCATTTGGTGTATCACCGTCCATATCTTTAAGGCGTATCGTACTGACAATTCTGTATCCGTGCTTATTTGCAAGAGCCTTTAATTCAGCTATGAGATTTCGCCGTTCCTCACGCCGCACAGCTTTCATTGCTTCATAGGCGGTAATGTCAGCACAACCGCTGCCATTAAGTCTGTCGTTTATATTTTCGCACAATCACTTCACCTCACCGTTCATTCGTTTTAGGCGACTTCTTCATAACCTCAATAGCCTTGATTTCATCAAGCACCCGTCTGCAAAAGTCTTTTTGTGCCGCAAGCAGATTTGTAAAATAATGTCCCCAAAAATAATCGTCTTTGCCTTTGCATTGCCAAGTTACAAAGCTATTCGGATTCTTTTCGTGAACGCCAAGCACAAATTCAGCGCCGCCGACCGTTATTTGATTTACAATAATAAAGCCTTGATTTTTTCGCCATTCCACAATCAATCACTCCGTTTCTTTTTTGTCAGCTTGCCCGGCAGAGATAAAGCAACACATAAATATAACGCCAAGAAATCCGCCGACTGCAACACCGAATAGGAATATAAGTATAAGTTTTAACATATTCATCGCTCCATTTCATTTTCCCGTTGCCTACGCCATTTATCAAGGAGCTTCAAAATAATTTCCTCCATCTTTGCTTTTGAGTAGCTTTTCGGAAAGTATTTTTTTAGTTTGTCCTCGCCAAGCGTAATTTTAACCGTTTCGGGTTTCTGTTCCATCATAATGCTTTCGATTACGGTATCGCTCAATTTGCCCTCCTGATGAAATTGACGCATCTTTCGTGCCTGTGCGATAGAAGGAGAGGTTTCCTCTTTTTCAATAGACTGCATAACAGCCGCTTGCTCCTTTGAGTCGAGATAAGATATTTCAACGGCGGCGTTCATTGCAATTTGGTTGTTATCCACCATATCCAAAATTGGATCTATGAGGTTTGTTAAGCGTATGTATCGTTGGATTTGGTTTCGACTTTCTCCGACTTGTTCAGCCAATTCAATATCCGAACGCAACTTTGTCCCAATTTGGGACGAAGTTAAATCGGTTCTCGCACCTTGTCTTTTCATAGCTTCTAACTTCATTTGATAGGCAAACGCTTTCTCGCTCGGCAAGATATGTTCTCGTTGCAAATTACTGTCTACAAGCAAAATTGTAGCCGTATCATCATCAAGATTTTTTACCACAACAGGAATATCGGTTATTCCGGCAAGCTCACACGCTTTAACTCTGCGATGTCCCGAAAGTATCTCATAACCGCCGTCTTTGTGCGGTCTTGCGATTACGGGTGTGAGTACGCCGCATTGCTTGATACTCTCCACAAGTGCGTCCATATCTTCATCAAGCTTCACCTTGAACGGCTGCTCCGTAAACGGTTTTAACTCGGATATGGGAACAGGTTTTATTTCTTCGATATTTCGCTGTTCCTCGCTCTGAAAAATACTATCGTATGATTTCAAACTTATGTTTAGTCCATTGCTCATTGTCCATAACCTCCTTCGTTAGATTTCTGTACGCATCAGCAACTTTACCGTTTTTGTCGTAACTGTAAATGCTCTTGCCGACCGCAGAGGTTTCCGCTGCTTTTACAGAAAGCGGTATTTCTGTTTTGAAAACTTTTATATTGCCGCCGTAGGTCTTTCGGATAAGCTGTGATATATCCTTTGCAAGATTTGTGCGACCGTCAACCATAGTCAGCAGTATTCCGTTGATTTTAAGTGTTGGGTTAAGCTGCCGTTTAACCTTTGCAACCGTACCGAGCAACTGTTCAAGCCCTTTTGCCGGAAGAAAATGCGACTGTACGGGAATGATTACCTCATTTGCCGCCGTGAGTGCGTTTATTGTCAGCACACCGAGCGACGGAGTGCAGTCTATCAGCACATAATCATAATTGTCCTTTATCTGTGAAAGATAATTTTTCAGCACACGCTCACGGCTCATAGTGTTCACCAAAAATGTTTCCATTCCCGAAAGCTCAATGTTTGCCGGAATAAAGTCCACGCCCTCCGAGTGATGTAAAATACCCTCGCCGTATTCCGTCGGTTGCTCATTGATACTCTTTTCCATAAGGTTTGAAATTGTAACCGACAATTCATCGGGGTTGGGATAACCCAAACATTGTGTTAAGCTGCCCTGTGCATCATAGTCGATTAAAAGCACCTTTTTGCCCTCATTTGCAAGTCCGATACCCAAATTTACGGTAGTTGTTGTTTTGCCTGTTCCGCCTTTCTGATTTGATATTGCGATTATTTTACCCATAAAAACCATTCCTTTCATTTTCTAATCTTGCTATAAGCATTTCTCCGTCAAGCCGTGTCAACGCACGGAACCATTCGGAACGGAAAAACGCTTGATTTCTGCTCTGCATTGCGGCGAATATGTATGTCGATAGTCCTTTACCGCTTGCAGAATTATGGCATTTGCCAGCAGTCTGGTATTTTCCACACACATCGCCTCCAATTCCTATACATTTGCCATATCGTATTTTACTTTTGCCGCAAACCAATTATCTGCCGTTTCAAACGACCGATAAATCGTTGTAATTAAAAATGCCCGGATATTCCGGACATCTGATGTGTTGCTCCGCAGGGCGAAGTCTATATATTCGATATGCGACGAGTCAATTTTCAAAAATCTGCTTTTTACAACTTCGTGAGGATATTCTTGTTTGTTTATGCGGATTGTCGGCTCGTCGCTGCATACCACATCGACCATAATTGCCACAATTTCATCAAGCCACGCCTTACTGTACCTTTCCGAGATAATGTCATAGTCAATGTTTTTCTTGATTAGCTTTTCATACTTTTGCCGATTTTCTATCCATCGTATCGTATCAATGCCTTTCGGTGCAAGAGAGGTATTCTCATTTTCCTTTCTGATGGGATAGGATATGATTTCAGTATCGTTAGGTTCAATATTACTCTTTTCAGTATCATTAAAATCAGTATAGTTATTATCAGTATTATTTGAGTATGATTTCGGAACTTCTTGAATTTCGATTTTCATATCTCTTGAAGTATGATTTTCATACTTCTGCAAGTTTGAATTTAATACTTCTTGATTTTCGGTATTCATACTTTCGGTATTTTGATTTTCATACCGCTTTTCTTTAGGATTATGTATAAAGTTTTTCACATAAATTATGTTTGGTCTGCCAAGCCCCTGTCGTTTGCGTTCAATAAGTCCGATACCGTTTTCAAGCTCGTCCAAAAGCTTTAATGCTTTTTGCTTTGCACAACCGAAATCACATAAAATATCATCAATAGTGTAGATGATATACACCCGATTTTCTTCATCAAACCAACAATTCTTTACCGACAAGCTCATACGGTCAAGCATAAAGCTATACAGTACCTTTGCTTCAACAGAAATACCGGAAAGCGTTTCATCGGTAAATAAGATTTTAGGAATACGGTAAAACGAAAACTGCTCCGCTTGACTGCCGTAAAAGTATTCAAACTGTATTGACATTGATTTTCACCTCTTGCGTTTTAGTGTATAACAAAAGACAGCCCTGTATAAAACAAGACTGTCTGTAATATTCTCATGTTTACTTATATTTTCGCATACCTTTTTTGTTATATCAAGGATCAAAAGTAGTAAATTTCTTTTCAAAATAAGCGATATAACCTTATTTTACGAGTTTTCAATTATTTCGTTAGTTTTTGCTGTAGACGCAAACGGTTTCGCATCATTCCCATAAAAACAACTTGATTCTAACTGATATTGCTTTTATCTTATGCAAAAACTAGGATGTAGATTTTATATTCACAAGAATAGATATAGTACAAAAATTATCAATTGCGTAATGACTCATTGTATCGTTTCTTTTTTCAGATGTTGTTGTTTTGTAATATGGCTATTGTTTTTCCAAAAAACACCCTTAATTTCCCTTACCATGTGCATGGGATTTGGGTGCAATGCGGCAGGCGTTGTGGGCTGTCGGATCATCGATTCGCCGCGCGAGCGGTTGATTGCGATCCTCACCAACAGTTTTGTGCCGTGCAACGGGCGGTTTCCGCTGTTTGTAACAATTATTTCGCTGTTTTTCTTGGCCGGGCATGGTTCATCGCTCTTGTCGGCGCTCATTTTATCCGGTTTTATTCTGCTCGGCGTTCTGTGCACGCTTGCAGCGTCGTTTTTGTTGGGGCGCACGGTTTTAAAAGGAGAACCGACCGCGTTTACGTTAGAGTTGCCGCCGTTCCGGATGCCGAACGTGCGGCAGGTGATCATTCGCTCATTTCTCGACCGAACGTTATTTGTATTGGGGCGTGCGGTAGTAGCGGCCGCGCCGGCAGGGATTCTGATCTGGCTGCTTGCAAACGTTTCGGTGGAAGGAGCGGCGCTGTTATCCTATTGCACAGGATTTCTCGATCCGTTTGCACGCGTTTTCGGTTTGGACGGCGTGATTCTCATGGCGTTTATATTGGCGCTGCCGGCCAATGAAATTGTGATTCCGGTGATCGTCATGACCTATATGGCAAACGGGACATTAAGCTTATCGGGGCTGGAAAACGGAGCGTTATGGGAACTTTTGTCCGCCAACGGCTGGACGACGGTGACAGCGTTATGCGTGATGTTATTCTCGCTCTTACATTTTCCGTGTGCGACTACACTGCTTACCGTGAAAAAGGAGACCGGGCGAATCCGGTGGATGGTGCTTGCGGCTGTTTTACCGACGGTATTCGGTCTTGTTGCGTGTTTTGCCGTATCGCATCTGTTTGCATAACGCTATGGAGTAAGGGACTTTTCGTTAAACGAAAAGTCCCTTACGGCGGCTTTGCCGCCTGCCGATTCTCACGCGAAGCGTGAGTTAGCCGCCCTGAAAGGGCGGCTGGGAAGCCGTGGTTACTTTTCGGAAAGTGACCAAAGAGGCACTTTGGGAGGGCTTTTCTTTTTCGGAAAAGCCCGGAAAGAGTGCTTTTCGTTTCGCGAAAAGTATTAGGGACGGTTTTGGTGTTACTTTTTCGCTTGTACGAAAAAGTAACCAAAAAGTACACCGAGGGCTGCGGCCCTCTGGACTCCGGAGAGCGGTTCAAAACCCGTGCGGTGGGATTTCAGATGAAATTTGAAATGGTCAGCGTATTAAGATTTTTTGCGAAAATTCATAAGAACCGCGATACGCACGGCCTTGTTTTGAACCGGTGCGAAAGGGAAGTTCGGGAGCAAACGCAGAATCGGGTTTTGTGGGAAATTGAGGTTGCAGTACAGGCTTGACGCCGCAAGCGGCTGTTTAAAAGGGAAAGTGTACGTTATCTTTGTTGCGGTGGAAACGGGAAATTGACGTGAGTGATTGGAAAGTTTGGTGTAAATCTGTGGTTTACATAATATGCAGAAAACCGGAATTTTTATACTCTCACAAAGTTTTTCATTTTCTCAAAAATGGCTCTCTGTCCTCTCAAAAACGAATTCCCGCCAAACTCCCCCATTCCCTGAAACACATAACCTGCTGTCCGCCCAAATCAAACTTCGCCTTTTTATAAATACCTACAAATCCTTGCGCAGTAAAATAACCCCCTCGCACCGGTTCAAAATACTCCGAGCTGTATGGCACAAGGCTGTAAATTTTTGTAAAACATCTTGATAGCACTTGGTTGGCGTTTTAATAAGTAATCCCCACGCTCGGAATTTTGAACCGTACCCCGGGAGTCCAGAGGGCCGCAGCCCTCGGTCTGCTTTTGGTTACTTTTCGCAGAGGCGAAAAGTAACATGAAAACGTCCCTTTTAGTTACTTTTTCGTACAAGCGAAAAAGTAACAGAAAATCGCCCTTTGGGTTCTTTTTGCTAAAAACAAAAAAGAACCCAAAGTTTTTTTAAATCGGCTAAAACCCCTTGACAGCACGTGCCGGATTTATTATAATAGGATAGAATCCATATTTATGCGTATCATAAGGTCTTGTATGATTTTCCACCGTCAGACGAAAGGAATTTTTTATGATCCAGCAGGTTTTTGACTTTTTCAGCGGCGTCGGTGAATTCTGGGCGTTGTTCTTCGTTTCCGTCGTTCCGTTTATCGAATTGCGCGGTGCAATTCCGTTTGGAATCCTCGCTTTGAAAATGCCGTGGTATCAAGCTTTTCTCCTGTCGTTCGCGGCAAATTGCCTGCCAATCCCGTTCGTCTATTTTCTCACACGTCCCCTCTTCGATTGGCTTCGGAAAACCAAACTTTTTTCCGGCTTTATCGATCGCTTTGAAGCGAAAATGATGAAAAAATCCGAAAAGGTGACAAAATATAAAATCATCGGCCTTTTTCTGTTTGTGGCTGTTCCTTTGCCCGGCACGGGCGCTTATTCCGGCAGCGTGATCGCCGCCTTGTTGGACATGCCGTTCAAAAAATCCTTTGTTTCAATCGCTTGCGGCGTATTTGTCGCCGGAATTATCATTACTTTGCTTTCTATGGGCGGTCTTATGGCCATCAAATAGCACGCCTTTTTCCGCTTTTGTTTTTTGTCCGCTTTGAACAGCGCTTGTCCGACGGGAGATGATGTCTTGACAAATACTTTTTCCGGTTTGTATCAGCAAAATCCGGTGAAACGCGCGCACCGCGAAACGGCCGCTTTGGCCGCTATGCTTCTTCTGACAACGGTGCTTTCGTATCTTGCGGCGCTTGCCGTTTCGTTGATAGGCCCGTTCTTGTCGAGCGGCATCAGCCTGGTCTTAGCCCGTCAGTTCGGCTTTTCAGCAAGCGAAGCACGACTTATTTTGGCAGATCTTTCCGCGTCTGCACTGTGGACGCAGTTCTATTCGATGTTAGCGGAGTTTGTCACATTCTTCTTACCGTTTGCTTTCTTTTCAAAATGCATTCAAAACCGCCCGTTCGACGAGGTTTTCCCGTTGTGCGGCGGTAAAAAAATCGGATTTTTCCCGGCGCTTTATGCCTGCCAGATGACCGTAGCGTCGGCCGCAAGCGCACTTTGCAATGCAATAGGCGGCTTTGTGGCACCGGATTTCTTTGCTTCATATCCCGTCGAGGACGCAGTGGGAATGACCGGTGCGGAAACGCTTGTGTATTTTCTGTCGCTCTGCGTATTTACTCCGTTGGTGGAGGAATATGTATTCCGCGGCGTGATCTTCGGCTCGCTCCGTAAATACGGGTTCGGCTATGCGGCTGTGGCAAGCGCGCTGTTGTTCGGATTAGCGCACGGAGGACCGTCGTCGCTCGCGTATGCCCTGACGGCAGGTCTTATTTTCGCGGCGGCTTATGAAATGACCGGAAGTGTGAAGTGCGGCGTGCTTTTGCATGCCTTAAACAACACGGTCAGTTTTTTGTTCGGGACGTTTTTGCCGCAGTATACCGACGAATCGTTTATCGAAACGGCCAATATGTTTTTTAACTTGTTAGTCGGCGTGCTTGCTGTATGGGGTTTTGTACACATGCTCCGCTTGGTGAATGCGAAAAAGCGGGCAGACGGAGAAACGCTCGAAAGAGGCGGCTCCGAAGAGATCCACGAACCTGAACCGCCCGCCGCGCAGACGCCGCAGGTTCCGTTAAAAGCGTTTTTCTCGTTGGGAACGGTGTTTTACATTCTTTTATTCCTCTATAACATGATGATGATTTACTGGTACGGTTATTGACATGACAGATAAGGAAAAATTCATGCGGCATGCGATAGGACGTGCCAAAACGGCGGCCAAATACGGCGAAACGCCGGTCGGAGCGGTCATCGTAAAGGACGGAAAAATTATCGCAGGCGGCAGAAACCGGCGTGAAACCGGAAAAAACGCGTTGTACCACGCGGAGCTTGCCGCCATTGACGCGGCTTGCCGCAAGCTTGGCGGATGGCGTCTCATTGGGTGCGATTTGTATGTAACGCTCGAACCGTGCCCCATGTGTGCCGGCGCTATCATTGCTTCGCGCATAGAACACGTTTATTTCGGGGCATATGATAAAAAAGCCGGTTCTTTCGGCAGTATTGCCGATTTCAACACAATCGGCTACAATCATAAACCGCTTGTGACCGGCGGTGTCTTAGAAGAGGAATGCGCCGGTCTTTTGTCAGATTTCTTTAAAAATTTACGCTTGAAGAAAAAGCAGAATATAAAGGGTGATCAATCATGAAAAAGACAGCGATTATCGGACTTGGTTCCATCAGCGCAGTTCACGTGGCCTCTTTAACGGAAGGCGATTTTGCGAAAATTGTCGCGATATGCGATATTGACGCAGAGAAATTAGTCAAAACGGCGGCTAAGATTCCCTATCCGGTACGCACCTATACCGATTACAAGGCAATGCTTGCCGAAGTAAAGCCGGAGGTGGTGCACATCTGCACGCCGCATTTTCTGCACAGCGTCATGGCTATCGACAGTATGCGCGCCGGTGCAGACGTTTATCTGGAAAAACCGGCGGCGTTGAATTACGACGAGGGTTTGGAAATTTTAAAAGTAGAAAAAGAGACCGGCAAAAAGGTGTGCGTCTCGTTTCAGAATCGTGTGATTCCGACCAATCTGACGGCGAAAACCTTGATCGATTCGGGCGAACTCGGCGCTTTTCTCGGGGCACGCGCCTTTATGACATGGAACCGTTCGGGCGCGTATTACACGCAAAGCCCATGGAGAGGCCGTTTTGCGACCGAGGGGGGCGGCGTGTTGATGAATCAGTCGATTCACACGCTGGATCTGTTGTATTATTTCGGCGGTAAAATCGACTATACGCAGGGGACGACGTCGTTACGCAAAAATGCGTCGATCATTGAGGTAGAGGACACGGCGGAAGCGACTCTTTTCTATGAGAGCGGCCGGACGGCGATCTTCTATGCGACCAACTGCAACGTGGTGGACTCTTCGGTCATGATTGAAGTGTATTTAGAAAGAGGCAAGCTGTTATTGCAGGATAACAAGCTTTATAAAGATGTCGGCCGAGGTTATGAACTGGTAATAGATGATTCGGCGCAGATGGCGTTGGGAAAACTGGTATGGGGTAACGGACATGCCATGATGATGCGCCGGTTTTATGCGGTTCTTGACGGTGCGGACGAATACTATTGCACGTTGGAGGACGCCTTGCAGGTATTAAAAGTAATCGGTGACATTTACAAGACATCCGGAAAACAGGAGAGTGCGGTTACGCGGCCGCAACGATAAAGGGCGGCTATGCCGCCTGCCGATTCTCACGCGCAGCGTGAGAGAGCCGTCCCGAAAGGGGCGGCTCTTGTTGTTTCTTTTAGCAAAAAGAAACAACAAGAGGGATGTTTTTCTTTTCCTGATAGGCATGGAAAGAGGCTCTCAGGGAAATTTTCCTTTTTTAGAAAATTTCCCTAAGGGACGGTTTGGGGAGCTTTTCGTTTCGCGAAAAGCCTGAAAAGAGAGGTTTTTGTGTTACTTTTTGCTTCTGCGAAAAGTAAGTAAAAGGGGACGTTTTTTCTGTTACTTTTTGCGGCGTGCAAAAAGTAACCAAAAACACGCCGA
>ERZ857757.1945-NODE-1945-length-14664-cov-3.311589_pt1 | contig 14664 bp, 15 predicted proteins | sample MGYA00519764_ERZ857757 | MGnify/ENA primary metagenome ERZ857757 (study PRJEB31778, sample SAMEA3449359) | human gut metagenome | biome: human gut; feature: human-associated habitat; material: faeces | place: United Kingdom | collected 2010/2012 ... | reverse complement strand
CGAAAAAGCTGCCGCTAATGTAATAAGGGGAACGAAGGCCCCACCAAACCGCCGTGGTGACGGCGGTATGATTATTTGCAATCTTGGTGTTACCAGCTTTGTAATAATCATACTGGGCCTGATAGTTCTGTTCATACTGGTTGGCGTAGCTTCTCGTACCAAAGACTTCAAACTCGGAAAGATCAAACAGGTAATCGGTAGTAGTTGTAACATTACCGGAACTGTTGCTTGCATTGCCCGTGTTATCGGTGTACTTGGTCACGGGTTGCATCACAGCACGAAGGTCAGACGGAAGCGCCGCCATCAAACTGTTTGCCAAGGGGCTTGTGGGGGTTCCATCATTGCCATAAAGGGTTTTCCGCTTATAGCAAGCGTTCCAACCACCGCTGTTCGTGTTGCTGGTGTTCCAACTGAAATAACCTGTGCCAGAAATATTAGTATTGTATTTGCTGTCACACAGGGCAACAGCGGCACTCCCAATTTTTCCGATCTGAAAATGGATCTTATTCCCGCCTTCACGGGCCGAATTGTGATTGAACCCCAAAATGAAAACATTGACCGCCAAATTGGAAAAAGTGGTGTTACCCACCTTACCATTGATCTTGATTTCCTTCACATCACCAACGGCCCAATAGTTGGCCCCCAAACCTGCGGAACTGACTTCCCGGATGGTTGCCCAACTGTTATCGTTCAGAACCTTGGTGGGCAATGTCACTTCAACGGAACAGGTCTTATTGGCCGGGGCCGTGTGGTTGGTGCCAGCGGCCACGCTGACGGTGATTGTGGCGCTTCCTTTGGCCTTGGCGGTAACAGTTACCACCGAACCGGAAACACTCACAGAAGCCACCGTGGGGGCGCTGGAAGTGGCCGTAATCTTACCATCACCCGCCCTTGTCACGGTGATGGTGTCCGTGGTCTTTGCGGCGGTCAGTTTGATGGAAGTCTTATTCAAAGACAAACTACCAGCGGCCTTGGCAATGCTCCAAGCAACCGTTTTGGCCCCGGTGCTTCCATCAGCCCACTTGTAGTTCGTTTTCGGCGTGAAGGTGGCATTGTAGGAACCGGCGTTCGTGCCGCTGGTAGTTCCTCCAAGCGTCATTTTCCCGCTGTCATAGTTGTTCCAAGTGGGGCTTTGGGCCGAACCGGTATAAGTAAGGCTGTTGCTCTGCGTGGGGATCGTCATGGTGGCGGCGTTGATCGTCCAAGTCACTTCCTTGGCGGTCTGCGTACCGTCTGCCCACTTATACCGCCCCTTGGGTGTGAAAGTGGCCGTGTAGGTTCCCGCATTGGTGCCGGTAGTCACGCCGCCCAAGGTCAGCGCATCGGGGTTATAAGCGTTCCAAGAAGGACTTTGGGCCTGTCCGTTATAGGTCAGGGTGCCATTCTGCGAAGGAAGAACATTGATGGTATAGACGATACCGGACACAGCATCCAAGGCCGCATTTGCGGCATCCTGTGCGTTCTGTGTGGCTTCCACACAGGTTCCGATCTGGTTCAACAGATACGGGTGGGCGGTCTGATCAAGGTCGTGTTCGCTCACCTTTTTTTGGGCCGTACCTTTGGGATCATAGTTCATGTTGGGAAGCTGTTCGGCGGGAACCTTACCATCCACCAGATCAGCCTTCCCGGATTGACCTTTCTGAAGGGCTTCAACGGCATCCGCATTGGCCTTCATTTGGGTATCAATCTTATCCATGTTTTCATTCTGAACCCCTACATCATAAAATTCAGATTCAAGGGGTTTAGTCAGCTTGTAGTTGGTTGTTTTATTCGCCATTCTTCAAAACCTCGTTTCTCAACTGATTATGGGTATAGGCGGCAAGCTGGGCATGGGTGAACCGCCCAAGTTCCGCATGGGTGTTATAAAGCTGAAGCAAGGTCACAACCATGTTTTGGGGAACAACCCGGTTCAGCAAAGATTCAACATCATTGAAGTTGTTCTTTGCGGCCAACCCGATTTTCACAAGAAGCTGATAGGTGCCTTCTTCCACATCAGCGGAATAGTTTCCCTTCCCGCACAGCGTTTCAAGGATGTTCCGAAGTTGGGGTAAGGTGTACGGAAGTTCTTCATTGATCCGGGTTAGAATACGGAACCGGCGATCTTCAAGACTGTCCGTGCCTTTGGGGGTGATCCCCAAAATCTTTTCCCACCGGGAAAGGCCCATGTTTCCAGCGGTGGGAATGAACTGATTATCAAGAAGATCATCCGTGGTATTCCACGCCTTTTCAATTTCCGGCTGTTCGCTCCCCATGATTCCCTGAAACTCCGCATAATCACGAATGACATAGGGAAGATAATCAATCAGTTTGCGTTCCATGCTCCCGGCCCCCTTATCCGCTGATCACGATGGTTCCCGGCTCAATGGTTCCCAAAACCGGAATGTGGTCAAGGGTCAGGGTACAGTTCGCCGCTTCACCGTTGATCTTGGTGTTGGCAATATCCAGAATACCGGTGATTCCCAACAGGCGGCTTTCCACCTGACTGATACGAACCACAAGGGCTTCATTCTGGTCTGCCCAACTTTGGGCCAGTTCCAAGAAGTAACCGTTGATTGCTTCCGTGACATAGGCGGAAACATCATCCCAACTCCATTCCCGCTGATAGTACAGATCGAAGGAAAGGTTGATGGTATCTTCACCCACGCCTTCAACCCTCACCACATGGCCGATGGGGGCAATGCCCACGCCTTCACCGGCGTTCTGAAGGGGGTCAACTGCGGTCTGCACCTGATCCACAAGGGCTTCCGAAGGCTTCTTGAAGGAACTGTTGATGATCACCAGCTTCACGGTTCCGCCCACGGTCAGCTTGCTATTGGCTCCCGCCGCATACACGGCATTCAACCACGCCTTGATTTCCTCGGACACACCGGAAAGGCCGCTGATCCAAGTGTCGGTTCCCGTGGGCGGGATCAGCTTGGCCGGGTTCAAATCGCTGTTCCAAACCCGATATACCTTCACACCGCCCACGCCGGGAATGGCGTTCACCTTTTCCAGATAATCCGCACGGTTGCCGCCGAAGGCTTGGGCGTTCAGGCTATCCATGTAACGCTGTCTGAAAACCTCAGTATCTTCTTCATCCTCACCGGGGATCACCACGGCGGAAATGGAACAGGTTTCAAGCCCGTCCACATACTCAATGGGAATCACCGTTCCGGTGTAGTCATTACCGGCTTCACCAGCGGTTTCACAGGTGATTTCATACTTACCACTTCCACGGTCAGCCGAAACATAATAGTTCAGTTCTCCAATGGAAAAGCGGGTGTTCATGGGAAGGTGCAAGGTGGTTGGTGTAATGCTCAACTGCAACACGGCGGGGCTTGCCGGTTGCGGTTTCAGCCCCCTTTCTGCCGCCCTCAAAATGAGATAAGGGCGGGTTGCGGTGTCCGCAAAGGTTTCATTCAGCACCGTATCAAGGGCAATATAAAGGTTCTGCAATTCCACGGCGGCGGGGGCATCACCGCACCAAACCAACGAACCTTCACGGGTGTCCAAATTGCCATTGATGGAAAGCGCCTTCTGAAGCATCCGGGAAAGGATTGCTTCATAGGTCTGTGCTTCATACATCAGATTTCAACCCCCAATTCTGCATTGATTTCGCCAAAAATGCTGACCACCGTGAAGGTAGTCAGCACTTTCTTTTTGTTCACCGTAAATTCAAAGTTCTGAACCGCCGTGATCCTATCATCCTGAAGCAAGGCTTCACGAACCCGGCGTTCAATTTCGGGAATACAGTATTCCACATCTTTCCCGATCAGATTATGAAGTTCAACCCCATAATCCCAAGAATGGATCAACCATTCATAGCGTTCTGTGTTCAGGATCAGAAAAACCGCCTGTTCCACAGCTTGGATTTCATCAATGGTGCCGATGATGGTCAGGTTGTTGTGGTTCATCCTGAAAGTACGGCTTGGAAGGGTTTCAATGGTGAAATCCTGTTTAATATCATCCTGCACTTGCGGAATCATCATCAAGCCCCCTTTACTCGGTCAATAACCACGAATTTCTTTCCTTGCTGAACCCGGATCAGAAGCACCTTTTCACCGGCCTTCAAAGCGTTGTGAACCTTGAAGGTTTTCTTGCCAACATAGGCGTGTTTGTGGGCTTCATAAGCCGCCGCACCAGAACCACCGCCTTTGTCCTCGGTGCTGTGGTTCACCGTCATATCAACTTCAAAATCAGTCACATTCCGGGTCAGGATCAGCATTTTGGAAGTGTAGATGGATTTCTGATCCACCTGAATTTTCAAGGGTGAAGCGGAAAGGACTGTTCCAAACAGGATGTTCACCGGCTTGCTGGATTCTTGTGCTTCCATAGCCGCTTGTTTAATCACATCAACAGGATTAGGCAATAAATTCACCTCCGATCAGGTCAAGCGCCATCATGTGTTCATCACCCTTGAAGGTATGGGTGACTTTATTCACCACCATGTAATTGTTGGTGACAATATCGCCAAGATTCAGGGCCACCACCACGGCGCTTCCAGCACGAACCCGCACATCACCGAAAGCGTTCTGAATGGTCAGCTTGCGGGTTTTCTGATCGTACAGTTTCAACAGGGCATCCGCCTTGGCGGAAGCACCCGTTTTGGTCTGAACTTCTTCAAAATACTGAAGAACACCCCATTGGTTCATTTTCGCCCCGTTCTGTGCAATGAACAATTCCCGCTTACCGGTTTTTTCATTGTTATAGGCCAGCTTAATCTTGTTATAGGTTTGTTCATCAATACTGGATTCATAGCTGAAGTTTTCCCCGGTTTCTTCATCAATCAGAAGGTTCAGCTTCATGGTATTGATGTTCTTCAGGGTCAGCTTCCCGGCATCGTCATATAGAACATAAAGCTGTTTGGTATTCATCAGGGTTTCATCAAGGGCGCTCTGGATCATATCAAACAGGGTTTGGTTTTCTTCCACGATGGTTTCAAGGGTATAACCGGTATCTTCCACCGTGCCAAGGTTCAACCGGAAATCTGTTGCAATGCGCTTCAGAAGGTCAGAAGCCTTCAGCCCTTCTTCCGTGATGGTGTCCTTATTCTTCAAATAACGCAACTGATCATAGGCCACAACATCAATGGTGCCGCCCTTGTCACGCTTTTTCTTGAACACAAAACCATAGAACATGGCGGTTCCGTTCACAGTCAGCTTCACCGGATCACCTTCAGCAAAGTTCAGCCCCGGCCCCTTGACAACGGTGAACTCCAACTTGCCGGGGGTTCCCTTGCGCTCCAAGGTCAGCCGTGCGCCTTCCTTGACAACGGGGAATTGGATGGTGCTGTTATGCTGGATGAACAATTCAACTGCCAAACGGAATCACCCCTTTCAGGAAGGCAAAGTAAGAACCTGACCGGGATAGATCAGGTTCGGGTTCTTGATTTTGTCCTTGTTCAGATTATAGATTTTCGTGTAATCGGCCCCGTTGCCCAACTGCTTCTTGGCAATGTTCCAAAGGCAATCACCAGATTTCACCGTATAGGTGGCGGCTTTCGGGGCCGTTGTGGTGGGCCGGGGTGCCGCCTTAACCGTTGCGGTGGCGGTTCCCCCGGAAGTCTTGGCCGGTTGCACGGTCACGGTTTTGGTGCCATAGGCTCTGTACTGTTTCAGGTTGATCTTCACCTTCACATCAAAGCCTTCACCGGCATCATCGGTGATTTCATAGGTTTCAAGGCCAACGGTCAAATTGGTGTAATGGAACATCCCGCCACCGGGCTTTTGCCGGTTCAGAATGAATTGGAACGGGGTCTTACTCACCTTCAGCCGTTCAAACAAGGACAGGTAATAGGCGGCGCTTTGCGCTCCACCGTTGCTGAAGGGATAGGACACTTGGGGAAGAACCAATTCAAAGGACACATCCGAAAGGCCAGCGGCCTTCAGAATGTTGATTTCTTCCCCGTTGATCAGGGTCATGGTTTTGTTCTGGTTGTTGATCTTTACCGTCACCTTGGAAGGGGTGATGGGCATAAGCGTTCCCGCCATATACAGTTTATATGCCATTACTTATGCACTCCTTCCGCCGATACCGCCAGCCGTTCGGCAAAGTTCTCCGTCCATGCGTCCATAATCCCATCAATATCCATTTCAGAAGAAATGTGGTTTTCATTGTGCTGTTCAACCTTGATTTCAGCGGTAGTGAACCGGTTGATTGCTTCACGCTCCGCAATGTCACGAAGATAGGCCAAATCTTCTTCAGCAATATCCAAGGCATCAGCGGTGGCCGCTGTGTTGGCGGCGGTGTCACCGGTGTTTCCATAGATTCCATCAAGGGTGTTGCTCAAATCGAAAGCCCCCATAGAATCCAAACCGGAAGCATCAAACATTCCGCCAATCTTATCATCAATCCCTTGGCCGAAGTCATACCCGGCATCCCAAGCCCCGGAATAGGTGGCCCGATAGTCGATGGTGGGGGCGTTTTTGTCCAAGGTGATTGCGTTTTCATTTTTGCCCCAAGAAGTAACCGCACTTTGAAGGCTTTCAAGGCCAGAAGTCCAGTCAGTTCCAAAAATAGCATCAATGATGGTGGTTACAACTTTACCAAGGTTCAGGAACCACCCGATGATTTGACCGATCAGGTTTGCCACGGCATCACCAAAGCTGTTGAAGCCGCCGTTGCACACATTCAGAATCCATTCCACGATTCCAAGGAACGGGGCCACAAAGATTGTCCAAATGGCCTGAATGATAGCGTTCAAAACGCCAATGGCACAGTTCAGCACAAATGCACCGGCCACGGCTACCACACCACAGATAATTCCAGTTGCGGAAATGGTGGAACCGGTCAGCTTATTGATTGCCGCCACAATCATATAAATGGCCGCAATCACGGCAATGATGATCAACAGAATCCAAGTCAGCGGACAGGCCAGCAAAGCGGCATTGAAGCCGTATTGGGCGGCTGTGGCGCTTGCCTTTGCCATTGCTTCCGCCTTCTCGGTAGCGGCAAGGGTAGTATTTGCAACGGCGGCTTTGTACGCCTGAACCGCCGCAAGGCCCTTCTGTGCATTGCTGATAGCGGTGATTGCATTGTTGGCAATCAGATAGCCGTTATACAACAGCATTGCCGCCGCAATCCCCAAAACAAGGGGCTGAATGATCCCCCAATTATCCACCACCACGGAAGCAATGGAAATCAGAATATCCAGCACCGAAGAAGCGATATTGGCAACCCCGGCAAGGCCGTTGATCAGGGCCGTGGTCACTTGCTGGAACTTGGAACTGTTGGCAATCTGATTGATTTTGGTCAGGATCGGGGCGAACATGGAAAGGGCTTGATTCTTCATCCCGGCCCAAATCTGCGCCCAAGTCTTGGGCATGGAATCGAACTTTGCGTTGGTTTCGTCCGCCATAGCAAACATGGCGTTCTTCACCACTTCAGCCGTTACCTTGCCTTCCTGTGCAACAGACTTGATGGAACCTTCCGCAATGCCCATATATTTTTCAATGGCTCTTGCGATACCCGGCGCACCATCCAGAATGGAATTTAGTTCTTCACCACGAAGTGCACCCGCCGCCATCGCCTGTGTCAACTGGATCATGGCGTTGCTCTGTTCTTGGGCCGTAGCGCCGCCAATAACGAACTGCTTGTTCACCTGTTCCATGAAGGCAATGACCTGATCCATATTGCCATCGAAGGCGTTACCAGCGTTCAGGCCAAGTTTCGCAACGGCGGAAGCGGTGTCAAAATAAACGGATCGGGAACGCGGGGCGGAAGCCATGATCTTCTGTTCCAAGGCTTCAACGGAACCGCCATCATCCACAAGCAAATTCAATCGGGCTTTGGTGCTTGCCAATTCATCCGAAATGTTCAGCACCTTATTGATCCCGGCGATACCACCAGCGGCAATGGCAACTTTCTTGATGATGGACAGAAGCCCGTTGGCGGAATTGCTACCCTCACGGATGGAATTGTTGAAATTCTGCTGTTCGTTGTTGGCGTTCCTGATATTTTCTTCAATGGTATCAAAGGCGGTTCCCGCTTTCGCCCATTCTTCACGGGCTTCCCGGATTGCCGCCGTGTCAACGGCTCTACCGGAAGCCTGTTGCATGGCTTCAAAGGTGTTCAGCACAACCCCCATTGCCTTGTGCATACTCTGAAGGGGGCTGGTAACACCATCATAAAGGGCAATAGCGGCCCGGATATTTCCCACAGGGATCACCACCTTTCTTGGAGAATAGAAGCCGGGGCCTTAATGGTGGCGGCCCCGGCGCTGTTTTCGTTCAATTTCCTTCTGCTTCTTCTTTTCGGCTTCCACCCGAACATCAATGGCCGCAATGATGAAGGCCCGTTCACGGCGGGGCAAGGCATAAAAGGCGGAAGGTGTCAAATGAAGTTCGTGAAGGCAATAGTAAGCAATGTTCGCTTCACCATCACCTTCACAGATTAGTTTTTTGCTTCATCAACCTCATCCTGCATGGTGGTATCAAAACCACACACTTCCTGAATCTTGGTCAGGTATTCGGCATATTCGCCGGGGGTCAGCATGGTTTTCAGAAGGGCATCAGCGCCCATGACCTTGTAGCTGTCCTGAAGTTCCTTATCATTCAGATTGGGGAACACAGTACAAGCCACGGCCAGCTTGCCAAGGTAAAGATCATAGTCGGTTTCCTTCTGATACTGGTTCTTCTTGCCGGGAACCGGAACACGCTTGGCACAGGACTTCCGAAGGGCTTCATCCTCGGTGCCGGTGATGGTCTTGATCTCCCAAGGAATGGGGTTGCCATCCTCACCCAAGAAGCGTTTAGAAGCAACAAACTTGATGTTCTCGACGGGAACGGCGTTTTCAGCCAAAAAAGCGGACAGGCTCATTGTTTTTTCCTCCTATATTTTGATACGAAAAAAGGCCCCGGCCCCTACCGAAGTAAGGCCGGGGCGCTCTGCTTACTGCATACCGGCCAAAAGGCTGAAGGTTTCGGGCATCTCGAAATCTTCAAAGGTGAAGTCCATATCTTCATCCAAGTATTCCGCATCAGCATCAAACTTGGCAAGCAAGCCGCCATCCATATTGCAATCCTTCAGGATCACGGTCTGACGGCCCACAGAAGAAGTGGGATCTTCATTTGTCACCTGAATGTCAAAATAGACATCCTCGCCGGTGTCCTTATAACGCTTCATCAGCTCACGGAAGATGGAAGTGTTATAGTGGAAGGTGGCGGAACCCGTACCCTTCCAGCCGGTGGCCTTATTGCCCTTGCCGGTCTTGCCCAAAATGGGAACTTCCGTTTTGTTCTTCTCAAAGTTGGCTTCAAGGTTGATAGCCTGCATGAAGTTGTAACGGTTATCCCCGATGGTCACGAAACATTCAGCCAAGGAAGCGGAAACAGCATCCTTGGCGTTCATGATGGTTCTATCTACCATGATGGTTGTACCTCCTTACTGAACATAGACGGTCATATAAAGCTGTTCCATAGCGTTCACGGGGGTCACATAATCAGTAACCACCACGGATTTCTTGGTATCGCCCTTTTCAACCGTCACATTTTCGCCGCTGAAGTTCTCAATGGCCCGAATATCCTGAAGTTCCGTGTGGTGCTTCACAATATCGTTCCACAGGCTGATCCGCCCGGAAGCATCATTGGGAACCTTGCCAAGATACTTCTTGCCGAACAGAACGGCAATATCATTGGCAATCTGATCCAAAACTCGGATCGTCTGGTTGCTGGAAAAGTCGCTGGACTTTTCATCCGTGATGGAAATGAAGCTGTTAATGTCAGTCAAGACACACACCGCTTCATCCACACGATGGAACATGAAGGAACCTTCCCTGATACCGTTTTCAAGCTGTGTCTGCGTGAAATCGGTGTCCACATCGTATTCACCATCATAGGTCATGTTGGTGGCGCTCTTATTGACCGCCGTGCCGCCGATCACACCCGTAACCCAAGGGATCAGGGCGGTGGAAGTCTTGTCGGAAGTCAGGCCGTTCTTGACGCTCACAACGCCTTCATAGTCGGCCAGCTTGCGGAAAAGAACCACCTGAAACTTCTTGCCCACATCATCACGCATACGCTTTGCGAAAGCCGCAAACAGGGCGGTGATGGTGGCCTTGCTCTCGGTGCAACCCATAGCATTGAAAGTGTACGCTTCCGCCTGATCAAGATAGGTCTGATAGTCGGAATCGGCCACGGTGCCATTGGTGCCGCCCGTCAGGGGCAAGGAAGCGGTCAGGGAAAGGGTTCCGCTGGACTTCCAATCCACATAGGCATTGGCCTTCAGATCGGTGATAGCGGCCACACCTTCCTGAAGATCAACCTGAACAGTTCCCAAGAAGGTTTCCACATCGAACAGGGGCTTCTGTTCGGTGCTGTTTTCATTGGCCGTGATCACAACCCGAAGATCATTGCCACGGGTGCCGGGGTATTTGGCCGTTGCGTAGGTGTTGGACGCTTTCACGCCGCTGGAACCAAGGCGGAAGAAATGAACGGTCTTGGCGTGAAGGAAGATTTCACGCATGGGCTTCAGTTCATCCGCCGTGTACGCATAGCCGAAAATCTTCTGACTGTTCTTGATGAAGTCAGCCTGTTCCACCGTGAAAATCTTGCCTTCAGGCCCCCAATTCATGGCAAGGGGGATGGTGACAATGCCACGGTCAGAAAGGGTGGCGCTTGCCTGCGCCACAGAAATGAAGTTGATATATGCACCGGGCAGAACCTTGTTCTGCACCAAGAAGGTGCCGCCGCCAAGGGCCATATTAGTTCACCTTACCTTTCATAAAGTCTTTGATCAGCCCATCAATCTGATCATGGGTGTATTCCTTCCCATCTTCCAACAGGACAGACAGAAGATCACGCCGGTCAGCGTATCTCTTGAAGGTCAACACCCGTTCTTTGGGGAATACCACCGGGGCCGTGATGGTCGGTTCCTGTGCGGTGGCGGCTTTCTTTCTGGTAGCCATTCAATCACCCTTTCTTTGGCTCCACAGTAGTTTCCAAGGTTTCCATTGCGGTTTCCTCGGTTTCTCTGCGAAGTGTCAAATTGTAGTTCACGAAGAAGTGAAGAACCCCGTCTTGCACTTCATAACTCATGGAAGTTCCGTGAAGCACATCCCCATTGGGAAGGGTGATGAACTCCAAACATTCCATCAAATCCTCGGCCATAGTGAACAATTCAGCGTTGTTTCTCCCGCTGGTTGGGAAATAGTGAACATCCAGCGGGTTCCGGTTCATGAATCGGTTCTTCTGCAACGGGGAAATGTCAGGCTTCAGGACAGCAATGAAAAAACAGGGTTCCTTGAAGCCCTGTTCCACATCATTCTGATAGATTTTGTACCCGGCTCCAAAGGTGGCGTTCAGCTTCATGGAAACACCTTTGATGATTTCATTGATCAACTGAACACCCCCTTCAAAGCGTCATACAACATATCATTCAGAATGGACGGGGCCAAGGTTTTCACTTCCTGTTCGGAAATCGTCAGCATGAACCGCCCCTTCACCCAACTTGCCTTCAGGGTCTTTCCCAAGGCGGGAACATAGCGCCCCGGTGTTTGCCGGTGGCCGTATTCCACATAGGACGCATATTCCAAATTGTTGATGATGGTCACGGTGTACTGCTCCCCATGTTTTTCAATGGGAAGGATCGTCCAAGCGTCACGCAAGGAACCGCCACGATAACCGGGCCAATATTCTGCCTTGGCTTCATCCGTGGCATACGGCGGAACCACACCAACGGGGGTTCTTTTCTTCACCTTATTCAGAAGGATTTGGGCAATCTTCTTGGCGGCATCCCGGCAAAGCCGATCCATGTCAACTTCCGAAAGCTGTTGAAGGCGTTCATCCAGCTTCTTCAATTCCCGGTAATCACATCGGCCCCATCTTCCCATCAGGCCCACCCCCTGAAGGGTTCAAGCATGATTTCTTGATGGTTGGAGAAAACACCCGGTTCACCGGAACGGGAATAGGTGAAGGTTCGTTCCACATCATTTGGCCGGGTGACAATGATCTTACATCCTGCGGGAACCTTCACATCCGGGGAAAGGAACAGCTTCACCACCTGTTGGGCGGTTGCCACTTCATCCCCATTGGTTGAAGTTAATGTTTCAAAAGACAGCTTGCACGGCTGATTCTGAAGAAGCGGCTTTTCTTCAGAATCCGTCAGGTGGGTGACAGGATCGGTGACTTCCTCACGGATGAAGATAGAACACCGATCCTTCCACAACCGTTCCAAGGCGGTTCGCACGGCCTTATTTACCATACCAACCGCCTATAACGGTAGATTTCACCAATGCGCCCGTTGATCAGATAATCAATCAGGCTGTTCAACCTCTGTTCAGGGGTTGAACTACCTTCACCAAGGGCAAAGGTAATGTTGGTGTCACCTTCCTGAATGGATTTCACCGCCGCATCCAAATCAAACCCTTCAAGCTGTCCAGAACACTTCTTCATGTTCAGGTATTCGCCCACGGCCATAGAAACGGCCAGACTTTCCAACCCCTCCGGGATTTCGGAAAGGTTGGAAAGGTTTTTGATCCGCCATTGAACATTGTTCAAGACAATATCCAACAGCGGATCATCAGCGGCCCCCGCCACGCCAAGGGCCGTTAGCATTGCAACCGCTTTATCACGCAACGGGGTTCACCGCCTTTAGCCACGGGAAAGAATCCGGGCAATGGGAATGGCCTTGTGGTTGATGTAGGAACGCTGACTTGCGGTGCTTTCACCGGAATGAACCAGCGTCCAGTTGCCGCCGTTTTCCAGTTCAGCCGCCGTGGGGCTGGTGCTTGCCTGCGTTTTCTTCTCATAGGACAGGCCGAAGGGGGCGAAAACCTTACGCTGACGCATATACAGCAAATCCTCACCGCCGTTGGTCTTGGGGTCACGGGCCATTTCATAGGGAACCTTTACGCCGATGTCCTCATAAGAGAAGGCACCGTTGCCCATAGCGTAGGTGGTGTACTGAACACCAGCAACCACATAATCATTGGCCGCAAGGGTCTTGGAACCGAAGTAGGGCGTGACCTTGGACAGAAGGATTTCACCATCAGCGGGGGTGCCAGAAGCGACGATCTTCAAAGCGCCGGTGGTGTTGGCATCGGCATCGGCATCGAAATAGCCTTCAGAAACGGGCATCTGATCGGTGACGATCACCAGCTTGCCGTTCCAAGTACCCAATTCCAAATCACGCTGAATCCCATCCTTATCGGTGTACTTCAGGCGTTCGATCAGGTTCAGGTTTTCAAGGCCGGTGGAAACATCACTATGGCAGAAAACCAAAGTGAACTTCTTCTTGTTCGCACCGCAAGCCTTGTTTGCCGCCGTATTCAGGGTGGTGGCGGTCATAGCACCGGAAACGGTGGTGGTGTGCTTCTCCACAAATTCCTTGTTCTTGGCATCGGCGGTGGACATGGCGAAAATGCCCTTCAGGATGGAAAGAATGGTGGCTTCATCCAGTTCATCCTTGTACTGTGCAACCTGTTCGCTGATATTCGCCATGAAATCAACGCCACCGGTCACATCATAGGAAAAATCACGCTCTTTCCACGCCTTGGCACGGCCAACCACCACAACACCCTGTTCAAAGGTCTTGGTGGAAGTGGCGGTAATGTCGGTAGAACCGTCATAGTTCACCGCATCACCGTCAATCAGGCCACGCATGGCAAGACGGGCGTAGGCGGTGCCGTTCTGACCGCTGAACACTTCCTGAATGTCAGGGTTTGCGGCCAATGCACGGGATTTCTTGATTTCGTTCATGTTCAGGTTGGGAACACGGGCCACCATGTACTTGAACGCTTCAGCATTGAAACTCTTGGAATCAAACTTGTTGTTAGGCATAGTTCAAAACTTCCTTTCTAAAAATAAGATTTGTAGGGGTGTTGGTTAGTCCAACTTTGCATCCGGGTGGGCTTCCAAATACTGACACAGTTCATCATAGGTCATTTTGGAAGGATCATCACCGGCCGGGGGTGTATCACTCTTTTCACCGGGCTTGGCACCCTTGAACTTCTTATCAGGGGCCTTGGTGTCAAACAGAAAAGCCGTGTCCTGACCGTCCACCAGCTTCTTGATTTCGTCACCCAAACCCTTCACCGTGCCATCATCGGCCAGTTCAGCCTTGGCAAGAAAATCAGCCATCAGCGCCTTAACAGCGGTGTTGTTCTTGGCCTTGGCTCCGGTCAATGCCATATCAACGGCGTTGCTGATCTTCAGCGCCTTCAGTTCGGCTTCATGGGCCTTCTTCTGGTTGGCGTTGTCGGTCTGAAGCTGTGTGATCTGATCCTGAAGCGCCTTGGTGTCACCTGTGGACTTCTTCAGCGTTTCAAGCTGGGTGTCACGCTCTTTGATCGTGTTCTTTGCGTTGGTCAGTTCGGTGTTGACCTCATTGAAGCGGCTTTTGGTAACGAAGGAACCGTTCAGGCCCTCCATGACCTTATTGGCCTGTTCCTCGGTCAAGCCCCATTCCAACAGATTTTCCTTTGTCATAGTGATAACCTCCAAATCCTTTTTTACCGTGGGTTAGGAACCACGATTTTATTTAGATTTCTGTTTACCGCCCACAAATCCAAAACGGCGATGGTATGAAAAAACCACCACCGGCCAAAGGCCGGGGTGGTCAAATCATCAGATATTAAATTGGGGTGTTCAAAACCGTTCCATCAGGATATAGCGCGCGCCATCCAGCGCGGCTTTGGTATCTGCCACGCCTTTATCGGCATCAACATATTGTGCAGCGGCGACTTCTGGC
>ERZ857757.1943-NODE-1943-length-14699-cov-2.993103_pt1 | contig 14699 bp, 18 predicted proteins | sample MGYA00519764_ERZ857757 | MGnify/ENA primary metagenome ERZ857757 (study PRJEB31778, sample SAMEA3449359) | human gut metagenome | biome: human gut; feature: human-associated habitat; material: faeces | place: United Kingdom | collected 2010/2012 ... | reverse complement strand
AATGTATTCCGCCGCCATCAGCCATTCTTCAATAGTTGCGGAAAGGCCGCGTTTTAACAGCACCGGCACGTTGGTTCTGCCAAGTTCTTTTAAAAGCTCAAAGTTCTGCATATTGCGTGCGCCAACCTGAATCAAATCAACGTCTTCAACAAAGCGTTCCAGCATTCTGGCAGACATAATTTCCGTTACAATCGGCAGCCCGGTTTCTTTACGTGCTATTTTTAAAAGGTCAAGCCCTTCTTCTTTTAACCCCTGGAAAGAGTATGGCGATGTACGCGGTTTGAAAGCACCGCCGCGCAGCAATGTTGCACCGGCAAGTTTTACGGATTTGGCAACGCCGACAATCTGCTTTTCATTTTCAACTGAACACGGGCCGGCAATAACAGCCAGCTTGCGCCCGCCTATTTTTACGCCGCTTACGTCGATAACGCTGTCTTCCGGGTGGAAGCTGCGGTTGGCACGTTTAAAAGGTTCCTGAACGCGCATTACCTTATCGACGCATTCGTTAACCTTCAACATGTTCATATCCAGCGCGCTGGTATCGCCGATAACGCCTAAAATAGTCTGGCCGCTGCCGACGATTTCATTAATCTGATAGCCTCTGCCTTCAAGATTTTCCTTAATTTTTTTCCATTCCTGTTCCGGCGTGCCGGGTTTCATTACAATTACCATATTTCTCTCCCCTTTAATAATTTTTGATTAAACCTATAAAAAAAATCAGGCCTCGTAAGAGAGCCTGATTACAAAAACTTGTTTAATTTACAGCCAACTGCTGAAGTCAAGGCATCTGTTTACGGTATAACTTCTATGAGATTTTGAGCATGCAAAACGGCCAGCGCTAAAGTAAAAATAGCCCTGGCTAAAGCCGAAAAAGTATGTACTTTTAGCATTTTGCTGCCAAATCTGTTCCATAAATACACACACCTTAAAGTTATTTGATGTTGTAATTTTAACCTGCCTGAATAAAGCCGTCAAGCAAAAATACAAATTTTGGCAAAAATATTTTTTGCGCAAATTATTTTGTAAACAATGTTACAGCAATTTACATAAGCGCCGTTATGCCGCAGTATAATGCCGTGCAGGCACCGATAACGACAAAGACTTTGCTGAGCCGTATAAATAAACGCTGATTAATTTTATGAAAGCAGCGCTCACCCAGCCACATGCCTAAAAGCAGCGGCAGTGCAGCATAAACTGCAAGCAGCATTAAATCCGCACTGATGAAACTTCCTGCTGCCAACAGCGATGCCATTGTGCCAAGGCTGCCGAAGGCAAAAATCCAGCACATATTGGCGCGCGTTACCGTTTTATCACGCCCTTCCGCCAAAAAGTACAGCGCCACCGGCGGGCCGCTGATACTCGTCATTGCCGCCGAAAAACCGCTTATAAAACCTGCGGCAATGCGCCCGGCAGTTTTATTCTGTATGTTAATTTCAAATTTTCTGCCCATTAAAAGCATTACGGCAAGCAGCATTATGCCAAGTAAAATTTGTAAATACGCCGCCGGTATGGCATTTAAAACGTAACCGCCGGGAATGCTGCCCATAATGCTGCCGAAAACGGTTACCAAAACCGTATGCCACTCAAAATCGCGGCGCGTATTCCACAGCGCCACAACTTTGGCAAGAAATGTGCCGAAAATAATAAACACCACGGTTTCTTTAGGCCCTAAAACCGGCATTAAAAACGGCACCGCCACCAGAGAAAGCGTAAAGCCAGTAACGGCAAAAAACAAAGAAGCTATAAAAACACTTACCGAAATATATAAAACAAATAATATATCCGTAATTTTCAGCCTCCTTCTTTTGCCTTTTATTATGCGTAAATTTTACAATAAAGCCGTTATGCCGCGGTATAACGCCGTGCAGGCGCCGATAACAATAAAAATCTGCGTAAGCCTTATAAACAAATGCTGATTTATTTTATAAAAACAGCGTTCGCCAATCCATGTGCCCAAAAGCATAGGCAAAGTAACATAAGCCGCCAGCAGCATTAAATCGCCGCTGATGCTGCTGCCCGAAAGAGCCAGTGAAAACATGGTACCGATATTGCCGAAGGCAAAAATCCAGCACATGTTGGCACGCGTTACAAGCTTATCGCGCCCTTCGGTTAAAAAATACAAAGCAACCGGCGGGCCGCTGATGCTTGTTGTTGCAGCGGAAAACCCGCTTAAAAAGCCTGCCGTTATACGCCCAACAGTTTTATTTTTAACGCTTAAATCAAAGTGCATACCCATCACGAAAAGCACAATTACAAGTACGGTTCCCAGCAAAATCTGCAAATATGCCGGTGATATGGCATTTAACAAATAGCTTCCCGGCAGGCTGCCGAGCACACTGCCTGCAACCGTTACGGCCACAGTATGCCATTCAAAATGTTTGCGCGTATTCCACAACACTATCATTTTTACAAGGCAGGTGCCAAAAATTATGAACACAACCGTTTCATGCGCACCCAAAACAGGCATTAAAAATGGCACTGCCACCAGGGCAAAACCGAACCCGGTAACAGTGCTGAATAAAGACGCCATAAATACACTTATTGAAACAAAAACAATAAGCAGTATGTCTGTCATTTTTTATTGTCCTTGTTTTCTTCCAGAAGAATTGTCCAGCCTTCTTCCTGGCGTATCAGCCCTTGACGCAAAAGACGCCCCAAAGCACGCTTAAACGCTGCTTTGCTGATGCCGAACTTTTCTTTAATTATTTCCATCGGCGTATCGTCGCAGTAAGGCATTTTGCCGCCGCGTTTCTTTAAAAAGCTTAAAATATCTTCCGCATCGGCAACCATAGCATGTTCCTTCTGCTGGCGCATGGAAAGGTTCAGCCTGCCATCGGCACGGACATAAGCCACACGGGCGGTAATTTCCTGTCCGAAATCAAGCCTGCCGCCGGGCACTTCGCTGCGGTGCAGGAAGCCTAAAAAGCGCTGGCTTGTAAAGATGAAAAAGCCTTCCGGCAAAATATTATAAATAGTACCTGTTACGGTATCACCGACTTTAATGCCGGTGGCCGGTTTCGATGCCTTCTGCATTTCCTTGTCCACGCGCATGCTTACAGCCTGACGGCCTGTTTTATCGCGGTACAGCTTAACCCATACAAGCTGCCCCGGCGACACATGCCCGCGCATCTGGCTGTACGGCAAAAATACGCCGCGCTCTGCGCCGATATCGACAAAACCGCCGTCGCGCGTAACGCTTAAAACTTTAACATAGCCAAGCTGCCCTTCACGCATTTTTGGCAGTTTCATGCTGGCGGTAAGGCGTCCGTGCGGATCGAGATACAGGTAAACCTTAACGGAATCGCCAACCTTTACCTCGGTTTCCTGCTGCAATTTATGCAGTAAAATATCGTCATCGGTATTGCCGGTGCCTGCGTCCAAAAATACACCCATTTCGGAAGCACGCACTGCTTTTAAAGTTACTACATCACCGGGACGGTATTTGGAATGCGGCTGCACTTTATTCATTTTCTTCCTCCGCAAAAGATTCCGAAGGAGCGTCTGCCCACAACTGTTCCAAATTATAAAAATCGCGGTCTTCTTCTAAAAAGATATGCGCCACGCAGTCGCCGTAATCCATTAAAATCCAGCGTCCTTCGGCATATCCTTCTGTATGGGAAGGCAGAATACCTTCTTCTGCCAGTTTTTCTTCAATATTGTCGGCAACAGCTTTAACAAGCGTTACGTTATCTGCGCTGGCAATAATAAAATAATCTGTCAATGGCGAAAGGTTTTCCATGTTTAAAAGCAAAATATCCCTTGCCTTTTTGTCAGATGCTGCGGCAGCGATTTTGCGTGCTACCTGCTGAGGGGTTAAATTCATTGTTCAGCCTCCTTTGCTGTGTTGTCATCATTTTTTATGTTTTCTTCTGCCTGTCCGGCATTATCTGCTGCACGGCTTTCGGTTTCCCCTTCGTCTTTCATATAGGGAATACCAAGTTCATCCAAAGTTCTTTCAACCTGCTGCTGCGAAGTACGCCAATAGCTTATGCCGTCGGGCGCATCATAAAAATCGCCGTAAAGCATGCAGCTTTTTAAATTCTGGTCGCCAAAAAGTTTAAAGGTGTTGGCGGCCTTAATCATCGTCATGGTATCCATATCGGTTTCCACATGGCGGTCTACCGTAGAAAACAGCGCCGGTATTTTGGTAACGGTATCAATATTAAAAATCTGCGCCGCCAGTGCCATCATAAATTTCTGCTGGCGCTGCACGCGTCCGATATCGCCAAGCTCATCCTTGCGGAAACGCACATACTGCCCGGCAAGCTCACCGTTTAAATGCTGGTAGCCGTGCTTGATGTCAATTACAAGGTCGGCGTAAGGGTCTTCGTAGTACATGTCTTTGTCAACGTACAAATCAACGCCGCCGATAAGGTCGATGGATTCTTTAAACGCGCGCCAGTCTACAAGCACATAATAGTGAATAGGCACGCGCAAAAGATTGGCAACGGTTTGCTTGGCAAGCATTACGCCGCCGTAAGCATACGCCGCATTGATTTTGTCATACCCTTTATGCCCGGGTATCTGCACCATGGTATCGCGCGGCATGGATACAAGCGCCACTTCGTTGCCTTCGGGGTCGAAACTTGCCAGCATCATGGCGTCTGTACGTTTCGGTTCGCTTTCTGCTGCTTCGCTGTCGCCGTCGTCAATGCCCAGAAGCAATACGTTAATGCGGCTGTTAAGCGTTTCATCCGCCGTTATTTTGCTGTCGGCACCGACAATATCTACCTTGGGCGGGGCAATAAGATTATCATAGCACCAAACCGCGCCCCAAAAACCTGCCGTTACAACAGCGGCCAGCAGCACTATAAAAAATACCAGCCTTCCCCACCTCAGCCTGCGTTTGCGGTGCGGGCGCTGCGGAAGGTTATCTTCTTCTAAAGCCATAAAAATCTCCTAACAGCAAGTTTACTTTTTTAATTTTACAATCAGCTGGTTATATCCAAAAATGCAGTCCGGGTGGATTAAAAGTTTATTGTCCAGCAAATATTCAATGGTATTGGCGTAAGATTTAACCATGGCTTTTTCCAGATTTTCAAAGCAAACCTTACGCAGTTTTTCCACGCCGTCAAAATCCCTGCCCGGCTCAATCAGGTCTGCCAGGTACACAACCATATCCAAATCAGTCATATCCGGCGCGCCGGTACTGTGCAGGCGGATTGCCTCCAAAATTTCCGGGTCGGTTACGCCATATTTATGTTCGGCATAATACGCGCCCATTTTTGCATGCAGCAAAATCGGCTGGCGGCGTTCCACATAATCAACTTCCATGCCAAGTTCTTCGGCTTTTTCAACCTGTCTATCGGTCGGCACTTCACGCCCGCAGTCATGCAAAAGTGCGGCAACGGCAACTTTTTCCTGCGGCATGCCGTAATGCTCTGCCATTTTCAGTGCCGTTTCGTAAACGCCGAGCGAATGTTTAAAACGTTTGGGCGGCAATGCTTTTTCCAGCATATCCTTCATTTCCTGAATTGTAAGCATTTATTGTTTCCTTCCTTCCGCTTAACGGTATAAACCCTTCTCTAAAATGTAGTCACGCACCGCTTCCGGCACCATACCGTCAATGCTTTCGCCGTTTTTTATGCACTCGCGTATTTCCGTTGACGATACGGGCTGCTCAGGCATTTTTAAAAGCATAATTTTTTCTTCGCCAAGCCCGCCGAAATATTCACGCGCACGGGCAAAGGCTTTGGCATAACCCGGCCTTGCCACGGCAACAAACGTAACTTCATTCAGTAATTCATAAATATGGTTCCATGTATTAAGCTGAGGCACGGAATCCGCACCAACAATAAAATACAGCTCATATCCCGGATACTGCTTTTTTAATTCCAGCACCGTATCATAAGTATAGGAAATGCCGCTGCGTTTTAACTCCACATCGCTGACATCAAAATAAGGATAATCCTGTACTGCCAGTTCCGTCATGCGGTAACGGTCTGCTGCCGGAGCAAACTCCAGCCCTATTTTATGCGGTGCAATAAAGGCCGGCACAAAAATTACCTTATCCAGATTAAGGGTACGGTACACAAATTCCGCGCTGCTCAAATGCCCTTTATGAACAGGGTCAAAAGACCCGCCGATAATGCCCAGCTTTTTTACTGTCACAGCTGCTTTCCTCCAAAATAAAACATATCTATCAAGTAATTATATCACATCTTGGCAAAAAATTGAGCAATTTCTTCCAATATCCAGATAATTATTGCAAAAAAAATTAAAGCTTTCAGCCGGTCTTTAATATCAAAAACAGTTTTAGGCCTTCTAAGATATTCATAGAAGGCCATTAAAACTTCTTTATATGTAGTTTTATGCTTTTTATTTTTGCCGTTATTCATAGCGCAGTGCCTCAATCGGGTCGAGCAACGCAGCCTTGCGCGCCGGGTAAATGCCAAAGAACAGGCCTATGCCGACCGAAAACAGTACCGCTATTAAAATTACAGGTACGGAAATTATCGTCATCCACCCCGCAAAATAACTGATGGCATAAGAAGCGCCTACGCCAAGCAGCACGCCCAGCGTACCGCCGACAATGCCTATAACCATCGCTTCAATTAAAAACTGCAGAAGAATATTATCGTACGTTGCGCCTAACGCCTTGCGGATACCGATTTCACGCGTACGCTCCGTAACAGAAACCAGCATAATATTCATAATGCCAATGCCGCCTACCAGAAGGCTGATTGCCGCTATGCAGCCCAAAAGCATGGTAATGGTATTTGCCGTTTCCATCATGGTATCCATTAACGCCGCCAGATTGCGCACCGTAAAATCATCATACTCATCATCCTGAATTTTATGGCGTACGCGCAGGAGTGCTTCCACATCAGCCTGCACCTGGTCAACTACATTTTCATTCTCTGCCTGAATGGTAATGCGGCTGATGTAAGTAATGCCCATCATACGGTTCTGCGCCGTTGTAAGCGGAATAAATACCACATCATCCTGGTCCTGCCCGCTGGAGGACTGGCCTTTCGTCTGCAAAACGCCGACAACCTTAAACGGTGCCTTATTAATGCGCACGGTTTTGCCAACAGCGTCGCCGTCCGGGAATAAATTATCTACAATAGTCTGCCCGATAACGCAGACACGGTCACGGCTCGTAATATCCCGCTGGTTTAAATTGCGCCCGTCCTCAAGCTGATAGTTGCGGATATCGAGAATATTCGGCGTAGTGCCTTCAACACTTGTCGTCCAGTTCTGGTTGCCCGCAACAAGCTGGTAAGAACGCGAAACCGCAGGTGCTACGTGCGCAATGCTGTCAATCTGTTTTTCTATTGCTTCGGCGTCTTCGGCAGTAAGCCTGGCGCCTTCGCCCATCGGCAAACGCGCGCCGCTCGGCGTGCGCCCGCCGCTCATTACAATTAAAAGGTTGCTGCCAAGGCTGGAAATATTGCTTTTTATCTGTTCCTTAACGCCAAAGCCAAGGCTTACCATGGCTATAACAGCACCGACGCCGATAATAATGCCCAAAAGCGTTAAAAAAGTACGCAGTTTGTTGGTAAGCATACCGTCAAGCGCCATTTTAATGGATTCGTTAAACATCTGCCGTCACCTCCACTCGTCACTGACGAGTTTGCCGTCGCGCATAACCAAAATGCGTTTGGTCTGCTGGGCAATATCCGGTTCGTGCGTAACCATAACAATGGTTTTGCCCTCATCATTCATAGCTTTAAAAATATCCATAATTTCATAACTGGATTTCGTATCAAGGTTGCCGGTAGGTTCGTCCGCCATAATAATAGCCGGATTATTAACCAGCGCACGGGCAATAGCCACACGCTGACGCTGGCCGCCGCTCATTTCATTGGGTTTATGGTCAAGCCTGTTGCCAAGCCCTACCGATTCCAGAGCGCGGGCAGCACGCACCATGCGTTCTTCTTCATTTATCCCGGCGTAAACCAGCGGCAGCGCCACATTAACCTGTGCCGTAAGCTTAGGCAGCAAATTAAAATTCTGAAATACAAAGCCTATTTCCACATTGCGCGTATGAGCCAGTTCGTCATCATTGTAACCGGCAATATCGCGTCCGCGCAGAAAATAATGCCCGCTTGTAGGCCTGTCAAGGCAGCCGAGAATATTCATCATTGTTGATTTTCCGCTGCCGCTAGGCCCCATGATAGAGGTAAATTCGCCTTCACCTATCTGCACGTTAACATGGTCAAGCGCATGCACAACGCTGTCGCCCATTATATAAGATTTTACTATATCTACAAGCCTGATTACTTCTGCCATGTCCTGCCTCTTTCACAGCCTGTTAAATCGGCCCTCTCATATTATTCTGTTGGGTAGCGCGCTGTTTAACCAAAAGCACGTCGCCTTCTTTAATATCGCCGGTAACGGCTATGCTGTCCTCACCCGTTAAGCCGACTGTTACATCAACATCACGCGAAGTTTTCGATGCCTCGTCATATACCTTTACATAACGGCGGTCACCGTCATAATAAATGCAGTTAGGAGGAACCATTAAAGTATTATCCTGCTGCTGAATAATAATATTCGTTCTTGCCGTCATTGTAGGCAAAAGTTTGCCTTCCGGGTTGGCAACATCAACATAAACGGTGTAATAAATAACATTGTCTTCCGTAACGGCAGAGCGGGAAATAAGGCGCACCGTACCGGTAAAGGTTTCTTCCGGGTAAGCGTCAACCGTAAATTCAACAGTCTGCCCTACTTTTACACGCCCTATGTCAGATTCGTCAACCAAAGTATCAATCTGCATATCGTCAAGGTTAGCCACAGACATAATTACCTGCGGTTCACTGATACCGGAGCTGATAGTCTGCCCAACAGGAGTAGGTTCGCCAATAATGTAACCGGCAATAGGAGAAGTAATAACGGTATCGTTAACATCAGAAACTGCCTGGTCATAATTAGCTTTGGCCACGATATAATCGGATTCCGCCAAATCATAATCGCTGCGCGAAATTGCGCCCTGAGCCAAAAGCGCCGTATAACGGTTATAAGTAAGTTCGGCATTGTCAAGGCGTGCCTTCATCTGGCGCGCAGTAGCCTCCAAAGCCGTGGCATCCAGTTTTACCAGCACCTGGCCAGCTTCAACATGCTGATTTTCTTCTACCAGCACTTCCACAATTCTGCCGGTAATTTTAGAGCTGATATCGACATTGTCCACAGCGCTTAAACTGCCGGTTGCCGAAATACTGTCCTTCAAAGTACCGTATTCAACTTTAGCCGTTTTTACGGTTGTTTCAACCTGCGTAATGCTTTGGTAATACGAATAACCGGCATAACAAATTGCCAAAAGAATAACCAAAAATCCTATTACATATTTATTGTTTCTGATAAACTTCATTCCAGCACCCCTCCTTATAATTTTCAATTAGCTTTCACTAATTAAATTATAACATTTTCAGCTTTGTTCTTAAATATATATTAAACGCAAACTATGGCAAATTTATGTCAGTTTTTATTTTCTTTTGCGGCACAAAAGTGATATACTAAAACCATAAAGCAACATTAAAGGAGGCATCCATTATGAAAAAATCGTCATGGCTCATATTGCTCGTTTTAGCCTTTATTGCTTACTGCCTGCTGCGCAAAAAACGCCGGGAAAATCAAAACGTTAATGAAAACTGACCGTTATCATTTAATAGATACTCTGCGCGGCTTTGCGCTGATTAATATGTTTGTTTACCATACTCTGTGGAGCATGGCGAATATTTTTCATTATAAAATCAGCTGGTTTCCGTCATTTTATACTTATTTATGGCAGCAAAGCGGCGCATCACTGTTTATTATTCTTTCCGGATTCTGCTGGGCATTATCCAAAAAACATTTTAAGCGCAGCCTAGTTGTTTTAAGCTGCGCTCTTCTTATTTTTATATGTACATATTTTTTCAGCAAAAATAGCGTCATTACTTTTGGCATACTGTCCTTTATCGGTTCGGCAATGCTTATTATGCTGCCGCTTGCTAAAATATTGCGGCTCATTCCGCCATTTACAGGTTTTATTGTAAGCCTTGGTCTGTTTTTTGCCACAAAAAACATTATTCACGGCGCTATCGGTATTAGCAGCTGGCAATATACTTTGCCGCCTGACTTTTACGCCAATAATTTTACTGCTTATATCGGCCTGCCGCCGCAGGGCTTTCATTCAGCAGATTACTTTCCGCTGCTGCCATGGATTTTTATGTACATCGCCGGATATTTTATTTATTACTGCGTACAAAAACCTATAAGCAAAAATAATATTTTTAAATTCAACTGCAAACCGCTATCACTTTTAGGCCGACACTCTTTAGCGGCATACCTAATTCATCAGCCTGTAATTATTGCTTTATTGTGGATTTGTTTTAAGGTTATTAGTTAAATCAAATTGTTGTAATGTATAATCGTAAATTATAACTGTATATTTTTGTGGATTAAAAATAAAAATTCTGAAATCAGAGTTTCATCTCAGATGCAAAGATTTGTTAAAGAAGCAATTTTATCAAAGAATCTTACTAAAGTATAAAAAATCATAAACCGTAAGAACGATACTTTGCACAATACTATAAAGTATGACAAAAAGCGGATGGCGTAAGCCATCCGCTTTAATTATTCTAATATTAAGCTGTTGTAAGGCTGGTATTAGAAAGTGAATACAACTTCAGACCACAAGGTCTGAGCATCTTTGCTTCCTTCACGTTCTTCCAAATCGAAATATTTAACAGCTGCTACAATGTTTTTAGCAAGTGTAACGTTTGCGCCTACTTCAAAGCCTTTATAACCGTCAGCTGCTGCGGCATCATTTACAGAATAAGTTCCATCATCATTGTAAGCATACGGAGCATCTGCATAACCGCTCAGGTTTGTCGGCAGCAGATAGGTTGCAAACGGACGGTCGCTATAGTTAGCGTATACGCCCCAAGAACCTACTTCAGAAGCTTTAGCACCGCCATAAGCAAGACCTACCAGATAGCCATTAGTATCAACATCTTTTTTGGCTAAAGTTTCTGCTTTGTCATCAGCTGTACCATTGAACCAGGATGCTCTCAAAACAAGATCTTTGGCAACTTCTCCAGAAAGAGCAACTTCCACAATTTCGTTATCGAATTCAGTATCTGCTCTGTAATATCTTACAGTAGTATCAACTGCACCAAAAGAAGTTTCTACACCTGCTACATATACACGGTCGTCAGACAGCATATCAATATCACTATTGCCCTTAAATACGCAGCCAGTAACTTTTACATCATCACCATAAGCAAGCTTAACACCGTCGCCGCGTACATCGACTACATCAGCATAAGTAAAGTCCATGCGGCCTGCATCCATTTTAACACCGCCAACACGGCCGGATACAAATGCCCAGTTAAAATTAAGGTCATCTTCACCTTTAGCGCCTTTGTCGTCATTACCGGTTACATACTGTTCATTATGAAAACGTCCGGTATAAGTCCAATCATCATTAATTGTACCGTTTACAAACAAACGGGAACGCAGACGCATATTATTGTCTTTCTTATCACCGCTTACATCTTTGTAGGAAGCACGGATCTGACCGGTGATTTTTACGTTGTCAGCTTTCTTTTCAAGGTTAGCTACGCGTACGCCGAGGCTGTCCAGTTCGTCAGCAAATTCTGCTGCCAGTTTGTCTACGTTTGCGCCTTTTGCCATAGCTTTTGCAACGATCTGTGCCATTTCATAACGGGTCATCAGTTTGTCGCCACCGTAAGTGCCGTCAGGATAACCGTCTACAACGCCTTCTGCTGCCAGTTTGTTAACTGCGTCATAAGCCCAGTGGCCAGCCGGTACATCGCTGAACGGGTTAGCTGCATATGCAGATGCAGTTACGCCGAGAGCCATAGCCATTGCAAGTACTAAAGATTTTTTCATTTTTATTCCTCCTCAGGAATTTTATTTTTATAAAACGCCTGCGGATAAAGCCTGTCTTTTTAGCAACTGCTTCGTGCGAGTCTCCTGGTTTCCTCTACTCTGCTCATTGCTTACTTCAACATTTTTCATCCTCAGCGGTTTATAAACAATAAACACCGGTTGAGCGACTCCTCAGTCTCACTCAACTTACTATTATTTTAACTCATAAATCTCAAAAGCGCAAGTTATAAATGTTTAAATTTTACAAAAATTTAGCCAATTTTATTTTTTCTTCACTCCGGCACGTTAATCTGCGCCGTTAAAATGTTTTCAATCGCAAGGGCTACACCGTCATTATCGTTGCTTGCCGTAACCATTTTGGCATATTTCTGCACCTGCGGTTTGGCATTGGCAACGGCCACACCAATGCCGGCGTTTTTAATCATGCTTAAATCGTTGTTGCTGTCGCCGATGCACATAATTTCTTCCGGCTTAATGCCAAAGCTTTCTGCCAGACTTTTTACCGCCTGCCATTTATTAACGCCCGGTTCCATAAGTTCAAGGTAATTATCTTTGGAACTTGTTACGTCTACACGGCCTTTAAACTTTTCTTCCACATCTTTCCATGTTGCTTCAAAATTTTCTGATGCTGTCATTAAAAGCAATTTATTCGGAGCTTCTTTGATGCTGTAAATTTCTTCGCCTATCGCTACAGGCTGAATACCGGAAATTTTAGCGTACATACGCGAATATTCGTTTTCTTCTTTTACATATAATTTATCGCCCATATAAACCTGTACATAATGCCCATTTTTTTTAACATACTGCAATAAATCAAGCGCTGTCTGCAATTTAAGCGGGCTGTTTACATAAACTTTGCCGCTGATCGCGCCTTTAACCAGCGCGCCGTTATACGATACCAGCGGCACATCGAGGCCAAGCTTTTGCGCATACGGCTGCATTGAGCAATACATGCGTCCGGAAGCAAGCGTAAAAACTATTCCTTCCGCAATGGCTTTTTTTATGGCTGCTTCATTGCGCGGAGAAATTTCTCTGTTATTATTTAAAAGAGTATCATCCATATCACTGGCAATAAGTTTTATCGTCATATTATTAATTCCTTTCGTATTTAAGTTTAATTTTATTATAACATACTTATGATAATAAAAAACTTTGCTTTTAGCGGCTGCTCAAGTATAATAATTATAAAATACTTTTAAGGCGGTAACATTATGTTTGAAGATTTTTTAAAACGCATGACCAAAGGTTTTGGAGCAACGATGTTTTTGATAACGCTGCCGGTTGTTATGCTGGTGGTTGGTTTATTATGCTATACTATTTTAGATATGTTCGGATTCAGCAATTACGCTTTGCGCTTATCATGCGGTTTTGCAGTTATAGGCGGGGGAATATTTGCCTGCAACTGGAATAACTTTTTAAACCAGAAAGACAAGCAGTAAAAAATACCGGCATCTGCATTAAAGCAGGTGCCGGTATTTTTTTATTCGCATCCATCCAAAAGTTTTGCCGCTTTAATTAAATCGCCAAGGGTGTAATTTTCTATTCCGCCGTTTTTAACAACACCTGCAAGGCTTGTATCCGAATGGGTCCCGGGGGTACCATATAAAAGTGCATCGGTTTCTACTTCAAAAATGTTTGTCAGTTCGTTAAGCATAGTTACAGTAATGCCGCAGCGTCCGCGTTCCAGATTACTCATATGAGTCTGTGTTACACCAAGAAGTTTTGCAAGTTCAGACTGGCTCATCATTTTTTTTACACGCGCCAGCCTGATATTGGCACCGATTTTTTTGTTGTCTATAACTCTCTTTACAGACATAACAAATCCCCCTTTGTATCCATTGACTTTTTTGTAACAACCCGGCAGATTTTGTTAAAACTACAAAAATCTAAACTCCGTTTTTAACTGTATAAATATTATACACTATTTTTGTCCATTTATCTATTAAATTTTTATATTTTATGCAAAATAAAGTAATTTTTGCGAAACATCCTTTTCTTTTAATATTTAATATAATTTTTATTATATTAAATATAATAAATCCGCTGCATAAAAATAACAGCCTGCCGTTTTTAATAATGACAAGCTGTTATTTTTTATTATTTGTAAAAAAATTTTCTTAAATTCTGCCGTTATGTCACTTATTTCTTCAATATTTTTTATATATCCGCTCAATTTAACGGCTTTTTGCAGGCCGCAAACAGGTTCTACCAAAGTAAGAAATTTAGCTTTACTTTCTTCCCATGTCATAGGGTTATCCGGGTCACCTTTTGGGTAATCAACCTGCATTTGGTATTTTGCGCCGTCTTTCATTTTTATAATAATTTCCGAAGCAAGTTTTGCAGGATTTTCCCTGTTCAGCAGCTCCTGTTTTTCGTCTTTTACTACTGAAATTTTATCCATCATTTTCTGCATAACAGTACTGCTGCGCGCCTGAGCATTAAATTCGTCAACGCCAACCTTGCCGTAAACAAGCGCCGCCGCCACACAATACTGTATGCTGAATTTGCATCCGTAAACATTCTGCGGCGCAGGATTATTAATAAGAAAATCGGTTATATTATTTACCCTGATTTCCACGCAGTCAATATCTTCCGGCTTTATGCCGTGACTGCTGCGCAAGGTTTGTGCGCCGTAAACCGCCGCATGGGCATGTTTGCAGCAGGCATAAGGTTTAAAGGAATTATGCTGGATTTTTAAATCATTATAGGAAAGGTTCTGCGTAATTTTTTCTATTCTCGGCGCTTCGGAAAGAGCCGGGCAGAAGCCCTTTTCGCCTTCCAGAATTTTGCTGGCAGCCGTAAATCCGCTCTGCGCAAGATATGCCGAAAAAACACCGGCACTGGCAGCACGCCCGGCGTGA
>ERZ857757.1939-NODE-1939-length-14715-cov-23.526126_pt1 | contig 14715 bp, 7 predicted proteins | sample MGYA00519764_ERZ857757 | MGnify/ENA primary metagenome ERZ857757 (study PRJEB31778, sample SAMEA3449359) | human gut metagenome | biome: human gut; feature: human-associated habitat; material: faeces | place: United Kingdom | collected 2010/2012 ... | reverse complement strand
TAAAAAACATATTGTCAACGCAAAAATTTTCGCAAAGTAACATACTTTGCGAAAAAGCGCGGAACGCCTTGCGCTGCAAGGCATTCCAGATTTACGCCAAAAAAAGTCGAAAATTAGAACTCGTTGTTGACACGGAAAAACGGCTGGTATATACTGTTATTCGGTTGAAATTGGAAAATTTTCGCAAAGTATGTTACTTTGCGAAAAAATCGAGGCTGAAAACTGAATAAAAGGTCTTGCGAAATCGTGTGGCTGTCGCTGTAAAGGCGGTATATCATTACCGTCAGGCGGCAGTTTTGAAGGAACGGGGTGATACCCCCTGCGGACGGCGCTGTTGACGTAAGGAATGGACCAAAGCGGCAGAAATGCCGTGTGGCGAATAGCAGCCATTGGAGCGAATGCTCTGAGAAGGTAGGTTCAGGTACGAGAAGGGCAAAAGCCCTTCGTGACGTTAGGGCAGAAGAATTGCACGATGGAGGATCAGTGTTGGACAGCGGGCGATCTCTCCCTGACGGCATAGGCGGGAGTGCGCGCTGGCGAGATTCGTCAGCGCATTTTCATTTCTGCCGGATCACCGCTGGTTTTCTTTGGAAAACCGGCGTTTTTTTGTAAGGGAGGACTATGCCATGTCACACAGGAATCCTCGCGAGAGATTTGACTACAAGAGTTGGTTTGAGCGTAATGTGGCCAAGCGTACCGTGGCGGCGCTAGAAGCGCGGGACGCGGCCTTTGCCGAAAAGCACGCAGAGACGCCGCTGGCGCATTTGGCGCAATACGTCGGCAATCGTGCTGAACTGCTGCGGCACACGCCCAGTCCCTGCGAGATAGACGGCGGCACGTTTATCGAGGAGCGCTTCGGCGGTTGGGCCGCAGTATTGGAGATGGCACGTCTGCGGCCACCGGCGAAAGAGCCCAAATTGAAAGACACCGCACGCTACAAGCGGGAAAAAGCCGTGCAGGAGCCGCTGTTCTACGAGGAATCCGAGCGCAGGAAGAAAGCGAAACGCGCCAAGGCCGCAGCCAGCCATGCGGCGCAGCAATCACGGCTGAAAGAGAAAAAGCGGCTGGAGCAGGAAAAGAAAGAGGCTCGTGATGCCGCTGCCCGCCAGCGCGAAGTCGAGAAAGCGGCAGAAGCCGCAGAGCAGGAAGTGTCCTGCTGAGTTACCCTTGTCAAGCCATGACGGTCTGAACGGAGACTGTCAGCTTTCCATAAGGGTGGGAGGGGAAAAGCCGCCCCTCCCACCTCCTCTCTTTGTTGAACGGCAAGACCAAAACCACATACAAAAGCAAATATGTTACCCGTCCCTGCGGGGCAGGTAACGGGGAAAATACGCCCCATCTGCAGGGCGAGAAACAGGAATAGGAGCAAACACACATGATCTCTTTGAGTGAAATACTGCATACCATCGCCCAGGCGCTGATGATCCCCTGCCTCATTATACTGATAATTCTGATGGCCGGGGCGGTCTGGCAGATCGGCGACATCGTGGTTGAGTACATCGCGGAGCGCCGCGAGCATAAGTGTAACGTCCCCCAGCTGCTGCGCGACGTACACGCGGCGGGTGCGGACGGCCTTGCGGAGCTGATTGAAAACAGCGGCCTGCTGCGGCGGCAGAAGAAGGCCCTGCTGGAGCTGGCGGAGAGCCGGGGGCTGCCCAAGGACACCCTGACGGCGCTGGCGGAGCGCCTGCTGGCCACGGAGGAGGCGCGGAACGCCCGCACCACCTCCATCACGGACATGATCGCCAAGCTGGGCCCCATGTTCGGCCTGCTGGGCACGCTGATACCCCTGGGCCCCGGCATCGTGGCGCTGGGACAGGGCGACACGGTGACGCTGTCGGAGTCCATGAATGTGGCGTTCGACACCACCATCGCGGGCGTTATCAGCGCGGCGGTGGCCAGCGTCATCTCCCACATCCGCAAGCGCTGGTACAACGACGATATGGTGTCGCTGGAAACGCTGATGGAGGCAGTTTTGGAGGAGGTCACGAGCGATGTTGAAGGGTAAGTTTTCCTCCCGCCGCCGGGTGACGGAGGAGGTGGACGCCATGTCCGGGCTGGCGAATCTGGCGGATGTGATGCTGGTATTCGCCTGCGGCCTGATGGCGGCGGTCATTCTGAACTGGAATGTGGATCTGAGCAAGACGCGCGTGGAAATCCTGCAAAGAGAGCAGATGCAGGAGCTGGACAACGCGGAGGAGATGGAGCAGGACATCCAGTCCTCCAGCAGCTTCGAGCAGAAGGGTACGGTGTACGAGGATCCGGAGACCGGCAAATTGTATGTGGTGATGCCAAAGAGCAGTAACTAAATAGTTTTTATATAGATACGTTCAACAACGAGAGGAGACAGATCACATGAAGAAACGGACAAGCAGTATGTCCCGGCGCATCGTGAGCCTGCTGATGAGCATGGTGCTCACGCTCACGCTGGTGACACCCGCGGCGTTTGCCACGGAAGTGGTAGACGGCAGCGGCACGACCATCGTCGAGGGCGATACGAACCCGGCTGATCCCGCCCCCGGCGAGGACAGCGAGAACAATGAGGACAAGAACACCGAGGACGGCAAGGACGAACAGCCCACCGAACCCGGTGATGAGGATAAGAACCCCGATGAGGATAATGGTGACGATGCCAGTAAGCCCGATGGGGATAGCAAGGACAAAGAAAACCCCGATGGGGATAAGAAGGACGAGGAAAACAAGAACGAGCAGCCCACCGAGGACGAGAATAACGGCGATGACGAGATCGCTCTGCTGAACGCCGAGAACGCCGCGGATGCGTGGGACGGCAAGGACGTTAACACCGACTGGTATACCAAGGCGGAGGATGGCACCGGAACAGCGGACAAGCCGTATGAGATCAACACCGCCGCGCAGCTGGCGGGACTGGCGCAGCTGGTGAATGGTGGGACCAACTTCTCCGGCAAGACCATCAAGCTGGCGGCGGATATTGATCTGAATAATCAGGCGTGGACGCCGATTGGAAATGAAAATGGCTTTGACGCTGAACTTGCCTTCTCTGGCACGTTTAACGGGGACGGATATACCGTTAGCGGATTGAACGTTCCCGACACATATTTTCCGGGTCTGTTCGGTCAAATTAGCACGAGCGCAGCGGTGCAGAATCTCATCGTGAAAGGTAGTGTCACAGGTGGCGAGAAGGCATATGACATTTGGGGAGAAGCTGCCGGTGTTGTGTGCGATAATAACGGCACTGTCCAAAACTGCGGCTTTTATGGTAGCGTGAACGATGAGATTGGGCTTGACGCTGGCGGTGGTGTAGCTGGCGGTGGCAATGGCAAGGTTCTGAACTGCTGGTACTATATGACCGATGAAAGCTCTTCTGTTTCAGTTGTAAGCGTTTGCACCGCTACCAACTGCGTTGTGATTTCGTCCTCTGGTAATATGCCAGCGGACAAGCTGCTGGCAACGCTGCAAACCAACGCGCCCGATACAGGGAAGGTGTGGTCGTGGAAAGAGGGCGATGCGTATCCGACGCTGGTGAGCAATGTATCCCGCTCGATGACGCTGAAGCCCTATCTGAATAGCTGCACAGCAAAGGTGTCTGTGTCCGGCCTCACGGGAGAGAGCGGCGTATATCTCCTCGAGAACGGGGTCAACACTGTCACGCTGCTGCTTGACAGCGGCTACAGCGGGGAAAATGTTTATGTTCGCACCAATGCGGCAAACGCAGACGGACAGATTCAGCTCACAACAAGCGGAGTATCGGTACCCATAGGGAACGCAGAGAAAACCATCCTGTATTATGGAACTGAGGAGGATTTTGAAGCAGGTAAGTGGTATACCGCCGGCGATGCTCCCTATCAAATATCGACTGGCAGGGAGCTGGTATATTTGGCGCAGCTGGTAAACGATGGGAACAACTTTTCCGGCAAGACCATCGTGCTGACGGCGAATATTGACCTGTCGCTGATTTGCCATGCAGCAAACGGGGAAACAGGCGCAGCTGAGGTGAATTGGACGCCAATCGGCGTGGGTTCCGCAAATGCAAAGGAACAAAAGCCCTTTTCCGGCACGTTTGATGGGCAGGGGCATACCATCAGCGGGCTGTATATTAACAATTCCTCAGCGAATCAGGGGCTTTTCGGATATATAGATAGAAGCGCAATCGTACAGAACCTTATCGTCACCGGCAGTGTGACAACAGGTGGAGACGCCACAGGCGGTATTGTAGGAAAGAGCCCCCGAAATAGCGGTACTGTCCGCAACTGTGGATTCTACGGCACGGTAACGGCAACAGGAACAAGCGGCGGTGTGGTCGGCGGCGGCAAAGCGGAAAACTGCTGGTACTACTCGGATGGAACGGCATCCAATCTTGATGTGTGCGGCGGCACTGCTACCAACTGCGTTGTGATTTCGTCTGCTGATCCCATGAAGGCAGCCAAGCTGGCAACGCTGCAAACCAACGCGCCCGAAACGGGAAAGGTGTGGTCGTGGAAAGCGGGCGATGCGTATCCGACGCTAATCGATCCCCCCAAGACCATTACCATGCAGCCGGTTTTCCCGGACTGCACGGCGGCGGTCTCTGCCAACGGCACGCCCCTCAGCGCGGACAAAAAGTACACCTATGAGGTGACAGAGGATTCCGTTGTCATAACGGTCAGCGATAGTAGCAAAACACTCTACTATGCCGCCAGCGAGAGCGAAAAAGACTACAAGCCGGAGGGCGGCAGCCTAACGAAGATCGACAGCACGACGTTCAACAAAAACGACCTCCCCAAGACCTATTATTACGGCACGGAGGAAGATTTCCAGCTCCTTGCCGCGTGGAACAGCGCGCTTGGACGCAGCGGAAATACTGCGACGATCTCCACGGCTGCCCAGCTGAAGGCGCTGGCCCGCATGGTCAACAGCGGCAAGGACAGCATGACCGGCAAGACCATCACGCTGGGCGCAAGCATTGATGACCTGAGGGGCATCGACTGGACGCCCATCGGCACGGAGAAGAATCCCTTTAAGGGGACATTCACGGGGTATAGCCGAAGCGGCGGCTATGCAACCATCTCCGGTCTCTCCGGCGACCTGTTCGGCGTGGTGGAAGATAGCAAGACTAAGATTCAGTATGTGACCATCAGCGGCGGCAAAGGACGGCTGGTGACTACGCTGAAGTCCGGCACGGTGGAGAATTGTATGTCCACCGCAGATGTCACCGGCGCAGGCGGCGGTTTGGTGGGACAGAACAGCGGCACGGTGAATAGCTGCTACTACTACAATGCCAAGAGCAAAAACACCCCTGCCGTGGTCGGCAGCGGCACGGTGACGAAGTGCTTCTATTTGGCAGATACTTCCACCTTCGGCGCAGATATCGACACCGGCGCACGTACAGCGGAGGAGTTCCAGCTGGGCCGTGTGGCGTATGAACTGGGGGGATCTTCTTACGTTTGGGTGTATGATACGACTAAGGCAGAAAAGATGCCGCAGTTGGGAAACGCGTCCACGTCCTTGACAATGGCGGCAGCGAGTGAGCTGAAGCTGACTAAGCCGGATAATCAGCCCGAAGATGTAGTGGTCACACTTGGTAGCAGCGACAAAAAGGTGCTGACCGATGTCGCTGGAAACCAATACTACTATGCTGCAAGCGGCTATATTGGTGGCGTGTCTGATGTGCCGGTCACATTCACCGCTCCGAAGGGGTATCAAATCGTGTTTGCTCCTGCGGCAACACAAGTGGGAGGAAAAGACTATCTTCGTATAACCGGCAGTAATGTGGAGTATACCTATTCACTGGTCAAGGCCGACATTCGCTGGTATGAAAGCGCTGGGGCGGAAAAAAACTACGTTCTCAAGAGTGCTGACGAATTGATGGGTTTCTGCCTGCTGGCCAATGGAAGTATTGATGGCGTATCCAAGAATTTTAATGGATGGACTCTGTCGTTGGGTAATAACATTGATCTGGAAAATAGCGAATGGAAGCCCATTCCACGTTTTGCAGGTGCTTTTGATGGCAAGGGCTATGAGATCACGGGCTTAAATGTAAACTACACAGGTGGTGACTTCAATTCAAAGACTGCGGGAATGTTTGAAAAACTGGTTTCGCCTGGCCAAATATTGAACCTTGCCGTATCGGGATCAGTGCAGGCAGACGGCAAGATAAATTATGTGGGCGGAATTGTCGGTACGACTGAAAGTGGAAGCGAAATCCGTTTTTGCCGCAGTAATATTGCTGTTAAAGTCGATGCGGCAAACAGCACCACCAACGGCATGGCATACGGCGGTGTGACGGGTAAAGTTCAAGGTGCGATTTCCAACTGCTTAAATGAAGGAACGATAACCGTAGATAACATTAAGAATAAGTGTTACATTGGTGGCGTAGCCGGACAGGTCGGCAGTGCAGCGGATCTCTGCTGGAATACCGGCAGTGTAACCGCTTCCAGCACGGCAAATATAAAAATATATACCGGCGGTATTGTCGGATACGGAGCTGCAACAAACTGCTATAACAACGGGAGTGTCACTGGTGCAACCGATAAGAATAGATATGTGACGGGCGGCATTTCGGGCAATGGCAACGTGACCAACAGCTACAACCTGGGTGACGTGACCGGTGCGGAAAGTGGTACCTACGGCATCAGCAGCCGAGCTGCCACCAACAGCTACTATCTCTGCAAGCTGAACGGTGCAGTTGAGCAGAAATATATCAAGGATAGCAGCAGTGAAGCGCAGAATATCACCGCTACCACCGAGGACAACAAGACCGTGTACAAGGTGGATGGCACCGAGCTGGTGGAGTTGCTGAACAAGAACAGAAGCACTTACACCGAGTGGATCAACAAGCAGGTCGCGCCCTATAACCCTGTGCATATCACGCGCTGGGACGGCAGCTTTGAACCCGGCGTGGAGGGCGTGATCACCCTTATCTATGACCCCAACGGCGGCGAAGGAGCGGCTGTAACGGAGCAGCAGCGGGTCGAAGGCGATACCGGAAGCTTCACCATTAAGTCCGATACGGAATTGGGCTTCAAGCACGAGAACGGCACGTTCCTCGGCTGGAGCACAAAGCCCAAAGCGACGACGGCTGACAGCAACTATGCTGCCGGTAAAACGGTATCGGTGAAAAAAGGCGAAACCGTGACGCTCTATGCCGTGTGGTCGCCGATCTGGGCAGGCAGCGGCACGGAAGCTGATGCCTATCAGATCTCCAACGCCGCCGACCTGACTGCCCTGCAAACGCAGGTCAATGACCAGGGATTCACCTATGATGGCAAGTGGTTCAAGCTGACGGATAGCATCTCGCTTACCGGGAACTGGACACCCATCGGTACACCCATGGCGTTCGCCGGCAGCCTGGACGGTAATGGAAAGACCATTGACGGCCTAAATGTAAATGTGATCTCCGGCAACGCAGGCCTATTTGATTCCGCAAGCGGCGGCACATTCAAAGACCTCAAGCTGAATGGAACAGTTAACGGCACATTTTACACCGGCGGATTGATTGGCGGCGGCAGTGGTGTTACGTTGGACAATATCGAGGCAAATGTGACCGTCAGCGGCGGCTCTTATACCGGCGGACTGGTGGGACGTTTGCTCGGTACGTTGCCTGCCACAGCGGAGCGCACCCCGGATATAAGCAACTGCACCGTTCACGGCAGTGTAATCGGCAGGAGGTATGTCGGCGGTATTGCCACCAGCAGCGCTGATAACTCACCAAAAATAGAGAACTGCCATAACTATGCAAGTATTACCTCTACTGGTACTGGAGGGAACAATGCATCCGCTGCTGGCATTTGGGCGTGTAATACTTATAACGCAAACGGCAAATTTATAAACTGCACCAACAATGGGGCGGTTACCGCGCAGAAATACGCGGCGGGTATCGCCACGGCAGGTACCGCCGTCATTGGTTGTGTGAATAGCAATGCGGTAGTGAGCAATAATGGCCTGGCCGGTGGCATTTCCAATAACGCTTTTACCGTTGAGCGCTGCGGCAATGTCGGCTCAATTACCGGCTGCAAATCTCCCAGCGAGGAAACTGGTGTAGCGGGTATAGACAACTACGGTCAAAATGTTCTGTATTGCTACAATACGGGTGTGGTCACCTGCGACAATGAAATGTGGGCATACGGTATCTCAGCAAACGGTCGTAGTAAAATCAGAAATTCCTTCAGTTATGTTGCAGGAAAAGACCTTGGCCTTACTCCTAACTTGCCTAATGTCGAAGTGACCAACAGCTACTACCTTGCCAGCAGTGCTACGGCAGTGTCCAGTGCAGGCGAGTACGCCACGCTGGCCGACTTCGCCAGCGGCAAGGTAGCTTGGGGTGTCGGCGGCAAGGGCGAAGGCTCCCAGGGTGGCACTGGCCAGGATGCAAAGCTCGGCTGGTGGAAGCAGGACAAAAACGACGCATATCCGACACTGCTGGACAACCCCGATATGAGTAAGCGGTACTACCGTACAGACGTAGACTGCGGCACTGGCGGCGAGGTGGAACTGGCCCGCAATGCAAGCAGCACGGTCAAAGAGCTTTCCAGCAAAGAAGCAGTCTATGGGCCTGCGGGTACCAGCGTGACCATCAAGGCCACACCCAAGGACAACACCTTCGGCCTGAAGTCCCTGACATGGACGCATAACGGCCAGACTGATGTTCTGCCTGCTAAGGGCACGACGAACATCGTCATGCCCGCAGAGAGCAATGGTACTATCCACGCCGAATTTGCCAGTGTTGGCCCCGGCGGTAACGGTGGTTACTACTACGGCGGCAGCGGCGACGGTACCGGCACCGGCGATAAGGACGACGAGGGCCTGCAGGACGGCCTGAATATGGATGTGGAGTACGACATCAAGGGCCTTGTGCTGGGCGCCTACGCCGAGTGGGGCTCCAACGGCGGGAACAAGTCCTTCCAGAAGTGGCTGGAAGAAAATCCCAACGTGGTCCGCGCTCTGCTGACCAACAGTCTGGACAACATGGCCACCGCAGCCGTGGGTAAGAAGACCGATGAGGCCAAGGATCTGGCGGCTCTGCTGCTGGCCAGTCTCAACGAGCACACCGGCGTGGACGGAAAGAACGGCGACACCATCGCCAAGGCGCTGCAGAAGTACATCGACTCCGGCAGCGAGGAGGTATTCAGTGCGTGGCTGACCGGTGGCGGCGGCATGGCCAGCGGCACCTACGAGAGCATCTACGGCCAGTACGCCAGCAGCCTTGCGGCACTGGCAGACCGTCTGTACAGCAAGTGGGAGGCCAGCGGCACGTCTATGACCTTCCCGGTGTGGCTGGACTCCCAGCAGGTGACGATGGAGAGCCTGTCCGAGAACGCGGAGGAGCCTGACGCCGAGCCTGACGACACTCAGACCACTGAAGCGCCGGAGGATGTGCCGGACGGACAGGATACCGAGGGCGGTGCCAGCGGCAACTCCGTGTGGGAGGTCATCGGCACGGTGGTGCGTGAGAATCCCATCCTCGTCTGGAGCATCGTGGCCGTCATCGCGGCGCTGATCATCGTGGGCGCGGTACGCCGCTACCACAAGGTCAAGCGCGATGAGCGGGACGACAACGGTGCAGAATAAGAGATAGGGACGGCTCCGCAAGGAGTCAGTCTGCCGATTCGCGTGGGCGGAATTTCCGTCCACGCGAATACGGCTATATAAACGGAAACGGGAGGGATGCCTCTGTGAGAAGAAAAGTGCGGAATTGGGCGGCGTTTCTGCTGGCGCTGGCGCTGGTATTGGGCATGATACCCGCAGCTTACGCGGCGGGATACAGCATCACCGTCAACGCCCCAACAGGGAATGATCTGCCCTATTGGGTGTTTGAGAAAGTGGGCGTAGACAGCGCAGATGTGCTGAACCTGACGGCCAACGAAGGGCATACCCTGCCCACAAATAAGGTCGCCCGTGTGTCGCTGGCTGTGGGCAAAAACAAAGAGGATGAAGCTGCCTGCGGTATCTCCATCAATGGGATGTACTATGTGCAGTCGGTCACGCTGGAGCATCCCGACTTCTTCACCGGTACGGTGGAGATCCAGATCGGCAGGGATGCCCAATGGAGCGAGGAGACGTGGGGCAATATCACGCCGGTGGAGGGCTCCAACATCCTCGGCCGCGTGCAGTTCAAGAACGGTACGTTCACCGGCGATGTGAGTATCACCGTCAGTCCCATGACGGCAGAGCAGGCGGAGGCGGCGCAAAAGCAGAACCAGCGACAGGTCGTACCACAGGGCAAGTACACGGTGGCCCAGATCTCCGAGGCCATTCAGGGCATTATGACGCAGAAGCGTTCTGCGCTGGGGTTGTCTGAAACTGATAATCTCCTCTCCGGGGACGAATTGACCTACGCGGGCAGCTCCGCCACAGACTGGCTGCCCATCGGTCTGAGCCGCTGCGGTGTAGAGGATGACTACGATGCCTACCTCGCGGCCTTGCAATCATACGTCGAGCAGAAGTACCGTGAGCCGGACAAGCTGGACCGGGTGAAGGCCACCGAGTGGCATCGTATCTCCCTTGCTGTGCTGGCCTGCGGCGGCGATCCCACCCACTTCGGCAAGGATGAAAGCGGGAACGACATCAACCTCATCGCGGACGGTGTGTACGACCGCGGCAAGACCGTGGACATCGGGGCACAGGGCCTGAACGGCTGGCTGTGGGGGCTTATCACACTGGACAGCATGAAGTACAACATCCCCGCAGGCTCGTCCTACACCCGCACGGAGATGATCAAGAGGATACTGTCCTTCCAGCTCCCGGACGACGGATTCAGCCTGCGCTTCGCACAGGGCAGCACCGCAGATCCGGACATCACGGCCATGGCGATACAGGCCCTTGCGCCGTACTACCGAAATTCGACCTTCAACGTGAAAGACCCAGTGGACAAGGCGCTGGGCTGCCTGTCCGAATTGCAGCTGGACACCGGCGACTTCCGCAGCTGGGGCACGCGGAACTCCGAGTCCGTGTCGCAGATCATCGTGTCGCTGTGCTCCATCGGCGTTGATCCGCAGAACGACACCCGGTTCATCAAGAACGGCATCAACCTGCTGGACGCGCTGTTTTACTACCAGCAGGAGGACGGCGGCTTTGCCCACTCCTACGAGTCCGATCCCGGCAACCCCTCCGCCATTCCCGGCGAGAGCAACAGCATAGCCACCGACCAGGCCCTGCTGGCGCTGGTGGCCGTGTGGCGGCAGGCACAGGGTATGAGCATCCTGTACGACTTCCGCCCCGGCAGCGTGTCCGCCAAGATACTGACGCCGGAGGAGAGCGAGGTGTCCTTTGCGGGGAGCTATGAGTTCACCGAAGCAGACCAACAGCAGGCGGACGCCCTGCCCCAAAAGCTGACCACGGAGAACGATGCCGAGGTGACAGCCCTGCTGAATAAGCTGAAAATGAGCCGTGACTTCGACGGCTACGACACCTACATGACCAAGCTGACGCAGGCCAAGAGCGACATAGACGCGCTGTACGCGGAGATAGAGAGCCTCAACGCGGACATCCAGGAGCAGATCATCTCCATGACCGAGCCGGGACTGGGCGAGAAGCCCACCGTGGACAGACTGGTGAAGCGGTACAAGGCGCTGCCCGACCATGACAAAGCATTGGTGGAAAACTGGGATGCCGTGCTGGCGGTGAAGGCACAGACGGACGCGGCGCAGCGAAACCTGTTCCTTATTATCGGCGGTGTGGTGGTCGTCATGGTGGCCGTGACGGTGGTCGTTCGCCGCAGGAGGGAGAGCAAATGAGAAAGCATATCACAAGATTACTCACCACACTGCTGGCGCTGGTGATGCTTTTGCCCATCGTAGCACAAGCTGCCCCCACAGACGGCTGGACGGACGAGGCGGAGCAGGCGTATCAGACAGTGACGGAGCTGATCGTCCAGCGCGTCAGCGAAAGCAAGGACTACCTCGCCGCGGCCACGCAGGAGGAGAACGCCAAGGCGGTCTATGCCCTGTGGACCTCCGGCGCAGCTGTCCCCAGCGGCTTTTATGACGAATACTTGCAAGCATTAGCCGACTGGCTGGACCTTGCCGTCAAGCGGGGCAAGACAGCCTATATCCCCGGCGCGATCCGCACGGTGGCGGCTATGAGGCTGGACGTGACTGACTTCGCCGGTCACGACCTCATGGACGCCCTGCGGAAGCCGGAGTTAGTGGAGGCGGACGAGGACAGGTTGGATATGCTGCTGGACCTGGACGCCGCAGGTGATGCGGGTAAGACGGACGAGTTCAGCGCGCTGCGGGAGCAGCTTCTGACCGAGGCGCTGGCCCGTCAGCAGAGCAGCGGCGAGTTTCGCTATACCTCCCCATGGCCTGCCGAGCTGAAGCAAAAGGGCGTGGCTGCCGAGCCGGACCGGTTCGACTACATCCTGCTGACGGCAAAGTCCGCGCAGGCGCTGGCGCCTTACCAGAGCCGTCCGGAGGTCAGGGCCGCCATAGAAAAGGCGGTAAGCTATCTCTCGATGCAGCAGCTGGACAGCGGTGGCTTTCTCAGGTACGGCGAGGAGGACGTGGAGGAGGATGCCGCCGTGTTGGAAATGCTGGCGGCGCTGGATATCTCCCCTGACGACGGGCGATTTGTAAAGAACGGCCACACCGTGCTGGACGGCATGATGGACTGGTATCAGGAGAGCTATTTTGACGGTGCCCCCGCGCCGGGACAGGGGTTCTACCGACATGATATTCTTTGGGGGTACCGCGGATCAGGGGATGCTTGGTACGCCTCCAGCTCATCGTTGATGTCCGATCCGGATGCCCCGGATGACCGCGGCAAGGCTGTGGAACGGCGAACCTACATAAACGAAGCGGGACTTATAGGGCTTTGTAGTGTCAGACCGGCAGTGGCTGTGGCGGGAACACCGTCCGCAAGCACGCCGGAAAAGGGAAACCGTCAAGACAATGCCATAGATTACAGTGAACTTTTACAGGCGCAGTCTGCGGATTATGCACAGAAGCTGGCAGAGGGGTATTACGGGGATGGAAACAGCACGATCGTTTCCGAGGGTGCTCTAAGCCATTTGGCCAAGGAGATCTTATCCATGTCCGAAGCCGGCGGCGGTAAGCTGCCGGAGGAGCAACGTGCACAGCTGGAAAGCCTTGTTGAGATGCTGTCGGGAGCCAGCGGCGAATATCTGATGGGACGCAAGGCGAACACCTACTCGCCGGTTCTGGTGCAGGCCATGAAAGCGCTGGATATGGATCCTGCAGACGTAAACGGCATGGACTTTTTGGCACCGTTGACAAATCTCTCTGCCATGGACACTGCGGAATACAGAGAGGCGCTGATGGATTTTGACTCGGTAGATGCGTCTATGTGGCGTAAGCGCGGCGTGGACGCGGATACGGTCGTGGACAAGTACGCCGCCGGTATACTGCAATATCAGACGGCAGACGGGCAATTTGACCCTTACGCAAGCTATAGCGGGATAGTTACCCCGATACTCCGGGATTATGTGCAGTACACTGCCGAGAATGTCACCGCCCTTGCTCCCCACGCGGACAAGGAGTACATTTCCAAGGCGATAGACCGTGCCATTGAATACCTGTCCTCCGTACAGCTTTCGGATGGCAGCTTTCCGGGTATGACCGGTACTTCAAACGGCGAGGCAACGCTCGCCGTGCTGGAAATGATGGAAGCGCTGGGAATATCTCTGGACGACCCTCGCTTCGTGAAAAACGGAAATACCGCGGCGGACGCCATGAAGACCTTTTATGTAGACGGAGTGGGCTTTCTTTCCAGCTTCGAGGTGGAAGCGCCGCTGGATGATTTGGGCAGCCTGCCGGTCTACGCCGATCCGGTCATGGATGCTTCTGCTGCCGTTTCCGCCCTGACCTACCTCCAAGCCGCCGAGGACGGCACATTCGGCCCCGACGGCAAGGGCAGCAGCGTGTTCGAGGTGGTGGGCGCCGCCCTGACGGAAACGCCGCTGGGCGCGATCTTGCTGGCGGTTATCGTAGTGGCCATACTGGCGTTTGCCATGGTGCGCCGCTACCGCCGCATCAAGAGGGAGCAGTGACATGGGTACGAAGCACAGATGCGCAGCGGCATTGCTGCTGGCGGTATTCCTGCTCTTCTGTACCGCCTGCGGCGCTGCTCCTGTGCAGCCGGAGGATACAGAAAACAAGGATCAGTACATGACCGACCCTGTGCCGGAGGGCAAACCTACGCCGGTAGAGCCGCAAGATACGACGGTGGATACCACTACGACCCACACCTGTACTTTCTCCATCTCTTGCGAGACCATTCTGGACAACATGGACAAGTGCGTGGAGAACAAGAAGTTCCTCGTGCCGGAGGACGGCATTGTTTTTCCCGCCACGGAGGTGGAGTTCAGCGAGGGCGAGAGTGTGTTCGATGTGCTTCAGCGTGTCTGCCGGGACAATAAGATCCACATGGAGTCCGTTTGGACACCCATGTACAACAGCGCCTACGTGGAGGGAATCCACAACCTGTACGAGTTTGACGTGGGCAGCCTGTCCGGCTGGATGTACTCTGTCAACGGCTGGTTCCCCAACTACGGCTGCTCCCGCTACCAACTGAAGAACGGCGATGTGGTGGAGTGGCGCTATACCTGTGACCTTGGCTATGATCTCGGCAGCGGTATGGGTGGATAATGGAGGCACCATGATATAGAGAACGCTGATATAGGAAGCGGAGTTCCCGGACCGCATTGGCCTCTGGAGATATTCGAGAGGCCGCCCAACCATGCGGCTAGACAACACAACAAAGCGGACAAAAAGCCAAGGATGGCCCTTTGCGGCCATCCTT
>ERZ857757.1938-NODE-1938-length-14729-cov-12.562287_pt1 | contig 14729 bp, 8 predicted proteins | sample MGYA00519764_ERZ857757 | MGnify/ENA primary metagenome ERZ857757 (study PRJEB31778, sample SAMEA3449359) | human gut metagenome | biome: human gut; feature: human-associated habitat; material: faeces | place: United Kingdom | collected 2010/2012 ... | reverse complement strand
TCCGGCGACATGTGCGGCGGAGAAAATACCGCTCGGCCTGCAAACGTGCGCGCTGGCCGCCAAGAGCGGGCAGCGCGTGCGCTGCCGTCAGGCCGTGAATTCTTTTATCAAAAAAGTAGTACTTTTTTGATAGAAAGCGCCCCCGAACCGTTTTGGGTTCGGGGGCGCTTGTGCATCCCTCTGCCATCCATGCCGCGCGTCAGCACGCGCTCTGCTTCTGCCGCAGACTCAGGCAGTCGGCAATCATGGCGATGAACTCCGAATTCGTCGGCTTGCCCTTGATGTTCGAAACCGTGTAGCCGAAAAACTTCTGCAGCGTCTCCAGATCGCCGCGATCCCACGCGACCTCGATCGCGTGGCGTATTGCACGCTCAACGCGCGAGGGCGTGGTGTTGAATTTGCGCGCGACCTCGGGGTAGAGCACCTTGGTCACGGAATTGATGACGTCCATATCGTCGATGGCCAGCATGATCGCCTCGCGCAGGTACTGGTAGCCTTTGATGTGCGCCGGGACGCCGATCTCATGGATGACGTCGGTGACGACGCTCTCGAGCGTGGGCGCGGGCTCGGGTGCGTCAAGCTGTGCGCACAGGCTGCCGGTGCGGCGGCGCGGACGCGCGGTCTGCCGGATGCGGTACACGAGCAGCGGCGGGTCGACCGGCTTTTGCATGAAGTACATCGTGCCGAGATCGGCACACTCCATGAGCACCTCGTCATTGTAGATCGCGGATGTAACGATTACGCGCGGCGGCTTCTCCTTGGCCTGCAGCCGCGCCAGCAGCGACATACCGTCAACGCTCGCCAGCACGAGATCAAGCACAACCACGTCGGGTTGAAATTCGTCGACGAGCGCCTCTGCGCGCAGCCCGTTGTCCGTCTGCGCGACCAGCTCCATGTCCGCCTCCCGGGCGATGGCCCTGGCATAGGCTGCGCGATATTCCTCACTGGGCTCTGCCACCAGTACACTGATTTTTGTTTCCATAACCTTCTCCTCTGCAAAATTTCGGGCTTGCGGTCAGCTGTCTGATGAACCGCTCGTTTTCCCTGTCTTGCGCGGATATTTTACCATGTTTGGGATGCTGGAATCGTGTGGTTCTTGGCGAATAACCCTAAGTTTCCGTTGACATAATCTGATATACTTCGTCGAAAAGCACAAAGATTCGGAAAAATCCATTTTTTCTCGCCCGCCTTCGACAGGTGGAACGTGTCGAGCAGGTACCGGAATTATGTAAACCTATTTTTCGACGCGCACCGTGTTTCCTTGACGAAAGCCGCCCACGTGTGCGGCGCTCAGTCCTTACTGCCGCGCTTTTGTTCGTGCTTTGCCTTATGCTCGGCGTGCCGCTCGAGGCGCTCGGCCTTGTGCTCGGCGTGCCGCTGCATCTTGCGCGCGAGATCCTCGGCGTGCTTTTGCGCGCGCTCGGCGGAGTGCTCCGCGTGGCGGCGGGCGTGCTCGGCCGCGCGCTGCGCCTTCCTGGCCAGCTCGGCCGCCTGCCGCTGCTCACGCGCGACCTGCTGCTCCGCTTGGCGGCGCAGGTGCTCCTCAAGCTGCCGCTCATGGCGCAGCTGCTGCTCTGTGGCGTGCTGCTCGCGCCGCTCCTGATGCGCGGCGGCGTGCTGCTCATGCCGCTCGAGCAGCTCGGCCTGATGCTGGGCGCGGCGCTCTCCGCGTTCGGCGCGCTCGCGCTCGATGCGGGCGCGCAGCTGCTGCCGGCGGGCGTCGATGCGCGCGGCACTCGAGGGGTGGTTGGCGTGGAAGTCGTGGTCGAGGTGGTCGCGGCGCTCGCGCACGTGCTCGACCAGCTCGGGATAGTCCTGCTCGACGCGGTCGATGAGGCTGTCGCGCTCGACCTCGAGGTCGGTGAACACGTCGTCCTCGGAGTTTTCGAGCAGCTCGGCCAGCTCGTCCGTGTGTCCCTCGAGATGCAGCAGCACCTCGTCGGCGTCAATGCTGCCGAAGTGGAAGTCCTCGTTGAGGAAGTGCTCGAGCATGGCGCGGCGCGCGCGCACGTCGTCCGTTGTGCGCATGCGTGCGAGCATGAGCTGGACGTTGCGCTCGATCTGCACCTCCGCGTCCGCACCGTAGAGCCACTCAAGCTCCTGCAGCTGGCGGATGTCGTCCATGTTGCCGGGGATCTTCTGATATGAGCTGCCGGGGTCGAGCGTCACGCCGGCGTCGCGCAGCGCGCCGCGGATCGTGCGGCGTACGGCGCCGGTCTCGATGAGCTCGCCGGCCTCAAAGTGGCGCAGCTGGTCGTTGACCTCGCCGATATGCTCGGTCAGATAAAAGCGCACGCCCTGCGCGCGCAGCTTGCGGTTGAGCGCGACGAGCCGGTCGCAGGCGGTGATGTCCACGCTCACGACGGCGCTGCCGTCGACGATGACGGCCTGCGTGTCGGGCTGCAGCGCGCCCTCAATGTCTTCCTGAAAGCGGCGGATGTTTGCAAAGAACAGGCTGCCGCTGAAGCGGTAGAGCACGATGTGCGGCAGCGGCTGCACTCCGCTGACGCGGTCGATCGGGAAGAAGCCGGACTTGCCCGGCAGTGTGCCGAGGAAGGTACGCTGCGGCGCTGCGGCGCGCATGAGCACGTCGACAAACGACAGCACCATGCCCACGAGCACGCCCTTGATCGCACCGAGCAGCAGCACGCCGAGAAACGCTCCGGCGAAGATGCCGAGCTCCACGCGGTTGACGCGCCAGAGCCGCCGCGCGATGCCGAACTCCGTCGCCCCGATGAGCGCGTTGACGACGATGGCCGTCAGCACCGGCACGGGCAGAAAGCGGATGAGCGGCGTGGCGAAGAGCAGCACGAGCAGCATGGTCACACTCGCCGTGACGGACACGAGCTGCGTTTTCCCGCCGTTGCGCTCGTTGACCGCCGTGCGCGACACGCTGCCCGACACGACGCAGCAGCCGACGAGCCCGGCAGCGACGTTGCCCACGGCGTAGGCGGCGATCTCGCGGCGGCCGTTGAGGCGGTAGCCGTTTTTCTGCGCCGTGCCGGACGAGGCCAGCAGCGTCTCGGCCAGGATCACGGCCGCGACCGGCAGCGTCGCCACGAGCGCCTCGGTAAACGGCAGCGCCGTGAGATCCGGCAGCAAGAGCTTCGGCAATCCGCGCGGCACGGCGGCCAGCAGCGCCACGCCCCGGTCGGCCAGCGGCGCAAATGCGCCGAGCAGCCCGCCGAGCACCATCATCACCAGCACCCACGGCACCTTCGGCCACTTGCGCGGCGCGAGCAGCAGGATCGCCAGCGTCGCAAAGCCGAGCGCAGCGGTCGGCAGGTTGACGGCCTTTGCCGCGTCAAAAATATGCTCCAGCAGCTCAAACAGCTCGCCCGTGCCCGTGCCCGAGCCGAGCAGCTTCGGCACCTGCATGAGGATGATCTCGCAGCAGACGCCGCTGATGAACCCGCCCATGACGGGCTCGGAGATGTAATCGACGGCCCTGTCCGCGCGCACGAGCGTGAACACTGCCAGCCACAGCGCGACGTAGAGCGTCAGCACCGGCACGATGCGCATGGCCTCCGCGCTGCCGGCTGTGACGCCGAGCGAGGCGAGCACCGCGCCGATCATGGCGGCGGGTGCGGCATCGACGCCGAAGATGAATTCCCGCGTCGTGCTGAGCATCGCAAAGAGCAGGATCGGGATCAGCGACCCGTACAGGCCGTAGACCGGCGGCAGACCTGCCAGCTGGGCATAGCCCATGGAGATTGGGATGGACAGCAGCGCAATGAGCACGCCGGAAAACAGATCCGGTCCGAGCTGCTGCCGGTCATAGCCCCGCAGGGAGGCAAACAGCGGTTGTGAGAGCGCTTTCATAACATCACCTGAATATTATATAAGGTATGGGATCCCCTGCTCAGGCGAGCAGGGTGTCGAGTCCGGCGTCGAGCCGGGCGCTGCGTTTCGGGCGCGGACGGTCGATGATCCGGCCGCGTGCGACGACCATGTCGAGCGTGCGCAGTGCGCGCAGATCCGCGAGCGGGTTTTCGCTCGTGACGAGCATATCGGCGCACAGGCCGGGGCGGAGCGTGCCGGTCACGTCGCCGAGCCCTGCCATGCGCGCGCTCTGACCGGTGGCGCAGTAGAGCGCGCAGGCGTTGGACGCGCCGGCGTATTCGTGGAAATAGCACAGCTCGCGCCAGAAGTCGTACTGCGCGACCCACTGGCAGCTCGTGTCGTTGCCGAGCACGACGGGGATGCCGTGCGCGAGCGCGGCCTTCGCGCAGGCGATCATGCCGTCAAAGACGACGCGGCCGTTGAACTGCTCGTCCTCGGTCAGGTGCGTGACTGCGCGGTCAAAGCGCGCATACGGCAGCGCGGGTGAGAACGTCGCGCACAAAAATGCGCCCCGCTCCTGAAACAGGCGCAGGATCTCCGCGTCCGGCGCCGCGCCGTGTTCGATGGAGTCGACGCCGTTTTGCAGCGCGATGCGCACGCCCTCCGTGGACTCGGTGTGCGCCGCCACGGTGTAGCCGAGCGCGTGTGCGCGCTCGCACACAGCGCGCACCATCTCAGCCGGCATTTTCACCTCGCCGGGCATGCCGCGCTCGGTCGCGTCCATGACGCCGCCGGTGATCATGAGCTTGACGAGGTCTGCGCCCTGCGCGTGCACGGCGTCGACCTGTGCGAGCGCCTCGTCAACGGTCCTGGCCGCGATGGCGACCGAGCCCGCCATGTGCCCGCCGGGGACGGAGATGGCCTCATTCGCCGCGAGCACGCGCGGCCCGATGCGGCGTCCGGCGCGGATCTCGTCGCGCAGGCGCGTGTCGAACGTGTCCAGCCCGCCGACGGTGCGGATCGTCGTCACGCCGCCGAGCAGCTCGGTGCGTGCAAAGGAGCACACCATGCGGTAGGCCACCGCGCGCGAGACGGGGTTTGAAAGGATGCGGCGCACGAGCTTTTCGTTGTCGCGCTGCTTTTTCTGGATCTTGCCGTTTCCGGCCAGATGCACGTGCATATTGATCAGACCCGGCAGCAGGTAGCGCCCGTGCAGGTCGATGCGCGTGTACCCCGCCGGTGCGGTGCCGGCGGGCACGATGTCCGTGATCGTCTCGCCGTCCGTGAGCACGCACAGCCCCGGCTGCACGCGCATATCCTGTGTGCCGTCGATCAGGTTGGCGTTATCAAAGGCGTATTTCATCGCAGTTCTCTCTTTCCGGACCGGTGCGCTGCGCCGGTCAAAGTGCATAAAAAGGTGGCTTCGTGTTTGGTCAGGCTGCCAGCTGCACCGTCACGCCAGCGTGGCCGTGAAGCAGTGCCACTCCTCAAGGCTGTCGTGCGCCGTGACCGTGAAGCCCGCGCGCTCGATGGCGGCGCGCACCTCGTCCTCGCGCCCGTCGATGATGCCCGAGCAGATGAACGTGCCGCCCGGGGCAAGAAATGCCGGGGCGTGCGCGGCCAGCGGGATGATGACGTCGGACACGATGTTTGCCAGCACGAGATCATACCCCGTGCCGAGATGCCGGCGCAGTCCGGCATCGGCGAGGATGTCGCCCGCGCAGACGGTGAACCGGTCGTCATAAAAGCCGTTGAGCGCGGCGTTGCCCGCCGCGACCTCGGGCGCTTTGGGGTCGATGTCGCAGCCGGTGACGTGCGCGCAGCCGAGCAGCAGCGCGCCGATGCCGAGGATGCCGCTGCCGCAGCCGAGGTCGAGCGCGGTCTTGCCCGCGCCGGCGTACTGCTCGAGCGCGGCGAGGCACATGCGCGTTGTGGGGTGGCTGCCCGTGCCGAAGATGAGCCCCGGATCGAGCCGCAGCGCGATGCGTCCGTCCGCCGGCGCATCGAGCCATTCGGGCACGACGACGAGCTTTTCACCGACGGCGATCGGCTGATAGTACTGCCGCCAGTTATTCTCCCAGTCGCTGTCGCGCACGGTCGCGGTCGTCAGCTCGCGGCCGAGGCCGGCGCGGATGGTCTCAAGCTGCGCGCGGCCGTCGTCATCGTCCGAGAGGTAGAACTTGATGCGCGACACGCCGCGAAACTGCGCCTCGAGCGCGTCGTCAACGTAGTCCCAATACTGGTGGTTGTGCTCGAGAAAGTCCTGAAAATCCGCCTCGTCTTCCACGACCATGCCGCCGGCGCCCAGCTCGGCCAGCTGCGCGCAGACGTCGTCGATCTCATCGCTGCGGGTGGGGACGGACACTTCGATCCATTGCATATGCAGTGCTCCTTTGTGCGTGATTTGCCGCCCCGCGCAGGGCGGCATGCGATTATTATTATATGGTATTTTCTCATTATACCGCGTGGCGCGGCGCTTGAAAAGTGGGTGCGACGGCTTTTTACACATTTTTTGGCATGCAGGCAAAAAACGGCCCGTTCGAGCGGAGCGTACATCGGCCGACGGCCGCGGGAATATTCGCGCGAATGCATATTTCGCTGCCGCTTACAGGCGCCGCAGTGCGGGAAAGTGCGTATAAACACCCCGCTTTTGTGAATATCACGGAAAGAATATGATTTTTTCGGCGAATTTTATGCAGATGGAGGGTTGACATTTGCACGAAAAAGGTGAATAATATGCACATCTTATGAATGAATAATCAATGGAGGCAACCATTATGAAAAAAGAAGATATCAAAAAAGTTGTCCTTGCTTACTCCGGCGGTCTGGATACGTCCATCATCATCCCGTGGCTGAAGGAGCACTACAACAACTGCGAAGTCATCGCCGTGTCCGGCAACGTCGGTCAGGCCGACGAGCTCGACGGTCTGGAGGAAAAGGCCATCAAGACCGGCGCGTCGAAGCTCTACGTGCTCGACCTGACGGACGAATATGTCGACGATTACATCATCCCGACCATGCAGGCCGGCGCCATGTACGAGGAGTACCTGCTCGGCACGAGCCATGCGCGCCCGTGCATCGCCAAGGGCCTCGTCGAGATTGCCCAGAAGGAGGGCGCGGACGCCATCGCCCACGGCTGCACCGGCAAGGGCAACGATCAGGTGCGTTTTGAGCTGGCCATCAAGCACTTCGCACCCGATATGCCCATCATCGCCCCGTGGCGTGAGTGGGACATCCAGTCGCGTGAGGAGGAGATCGCCTACGCCGAGGCGCACAATGTGCCCCTGAAGATCAACCGCGAGACCAACTACTCCAAGGACAAGAACCTCTGGCACCTGAGCCACGAGGGTCTCGACCTCGAGGATCCGGGCAACGAGCCGCAGTATGAGAAGCCGGGCTTCCTCGAGCTGGGCGTGAGCCCGATCGACGCACCGGACGCCCCGACCTATGTCACGCTCGACTTCGAGCAGGGCAAACCCGTCGCGCTCGACGGCAAGCAGATGAGCGCCAAGGACATCATCCTCAAGCTCAACGAGCTCGGCGGCGCCAACGGCATCGGCATTCTGGACATTGTGGAGAACCGGCTCGTCGGCATGAAGTGCCGCGGCGTGTATGAGACGCCGGGCGGCACGATCCTCTACAAGGCGCACAGCGTGCTCGAGACGCTCTGCCTCGACAAGATGACCATGCACGAAAAGCAGAAGCTCGCCGTGACCTTCGGCGAACTGGTGTACAACGGCCAGTGGTTCACGCCGCTGCGCGAGGCGCTCAGCGCGTTCGTGACCAAGACGCAGGAGCACGTCACCGGCACGGTGCGGCTCAAGCTCTACAAGGGCAACATCATCAACGCCGGCGTCTGGAGCCCGTACTCCCTGTACTCCGAGGAGATCGCCACCTTCGGCGCGAGCGACTACAATCAGGCGGACGCCGCCGGCTTCATCCAGCTCTACGGTCTGCCGATCGCCGTGCAGGCGAAGGTTGACGGCAAGAGCATGTAAGCGGTACAATAAATATATCGTAAGATTTTCTCCCCGCGCCGGGCCTCCCGGCGCGGGAAGATCGTTCCAAAAGCCTCGCAGAGTTTGCGCCCGCAGGCGCAAAGAAATTCCGATCATTTTCTCCGGCGGCGTGTACGGCGGAGAAAATACCGTTCGGCTCGCAAATGTGCGCGCATGGCGCGTGCGCTGCAGCGAGCCGCATCTTTTTCAAACGAGAGCCCGGCGAAGCGGGTCTCGTTTGAGATAACGCACGAAGGGAGACCATCACCATGGCAAAAATGTGGGCGGGCCGCACGGCCGGCGTGACCGATCCGGTCGCGGACGATTTCAATTCCTCCATCCGCTTCGACAGCCGCATGTACCGTGAGGACATCACGGGCAGCATGGCGCACGCGGCGATGCTCGGCGCGCAGCACATCCTGCCTTCTGCGGACGCCGATGCCATCATCGACGCGCTGCAGGGCATCCTCGACGATCTGGACAGCGGCGCGCTCGCCATTGACCCCGCGTGCGAGGACATCCATATGTTTGTCGAGCAGGTGCTCACCGCGCGCATCGGCGACCTCGGCAAGAAGCTGCACACCGCCCGCTCGCGCAACGATCAGGTCGCGCTCGACCTGCGCATGTACCTGCGCAGCGAAACGAACGACATCATCGCGCTGACGAAGGACGTGCTCGCGGCGCTCGTGGAGCAGGCCGAGGCGCACAAGGGCGACATCCTGCCCGGCTACACGCACCTGCAGCGCGCGCAGCCCATCACCTTCGGCCACCACCTGATGGCCTATGCCATGATGCTCCTGCGCGACATTGACCGCATGCAGGACGCGGTCAGGCGCATGAACGTCTCGCCCATCGGCTGCTGCGCGCTCGCCGGCACGACGTATGACACCGACCGGTTCTTTGAGGCCAAGCAGCTCGGCTTTGACGACGTGGCGCGCAACAGTCTCGACGGCGTGTCCGACCGGGACTTCTGCGTCGAGCTGCTCGATGCCTACGCCATCGAGATGATGCACCTCTCGCGTCTGAGCGAGGAGCTGGTGCTCTGGTCGAGCTGGGAGTTTCAGTTCGTGCAGCTCTCGGACAGCTACACGACCGGCTCGTCGATCATGCCGCAGAAGAAAAACCCCGATATGGCCGAGCTCGTGCGCGGCAAGACCGGCCGCGTCTACGGCGACCTCATCGCCATGCTCACGGCGCTCAAGGGCCTGCCGCTGGCATATAATAAGGACATGCAGGAGGATAAGGAGGCTGTGTTCGACGCGGTCGACACCGTGAAGATGTGCCTGCGCGTCATGGCGCCGATGCTCGCGACCATGACCGTGCGCGCCGACAAGATGCTCCACGCGGCGCAGACGGGCTTCCTCAACGCGACTGACCTTGCCGACTATCTCGTCACGAAGGGGCTGCCTTTCCGCAGCGCGTACAAGATCTCCGGCGAGCTCGTGGCCTACTGCATCGCGCATGACACCGTGCTCGAAAAGCTGCCGCTCGAGACGTTTCAGACCTTCAGCGCGCTCTTTGATGACGGCGTGTATGCCGCCATCGACCTCAAAAACTGCGTCACGCGGCGCGTGTCCTACGGCGGCACGTCCGTGCCGAGCGTCGAGGCGCAGATCGCCTGGGTCACGCAGCAGCTCGAGGCATAAGCACATACGTATATTTTTTACAGGACCGGCGTTCCCAAATGGGAACGCCGGTCTTGAGACTGTCAAAAAGTATTCCTTTTTGACAAGGGGATTGCAGTCTGCCGCGCGCATAATTTGTGCGCCGCCGGCGCACAAATTCCACACTTGCAGCCTGAGCAGTATTTTCTTCGCCGCACATGTCGCCGAAGAAAATGATTGGGCTTTCTTTGCGCCTGCGGGCGCAAAGGCTACGAGGTTTTTGGACAAGCTGATGACCGGCGTTCCAAAATGGGAACGCCGGTCTTGCATTGCACAAAAAAATCCTGTACAATAAACAAAAATTTGTGCAAAAAGGCTTGCCATTTCCGGGGGGGGGGGGGGTATCCTTTTTAATACCCACTTTGTTGAAAAAAGGAGAAATGGTATGAGAAAGAAACTTCTGAGCATCCTGCTTGTCCTGAGCCTGATGCTCGCGCTCGTGCCGGCGGCCTTCGCGGCGGACGAGGTCTGGTCGTCCGGCACCTGCGGCAAAGAAGGTGACGGCAGCAATATCACCTGGACGCTCTATAAGAGCGGTCTGCTGACGTTCACCGGCACCGGCGCCATGCGCAATTATAAATCCCCGGTGGAAGACGGCACCCCGTCTCCTTGGGCGGAGCACTCCGGCATCCGGCGCATTGAGATCGGGGAGGGCATCACGTCCGTCGGCAACAATGCGTTCCATGCCAGTGAGGGGATCGAGTCGGTCACGCTCCCGTCTACGCTGCGGAGTATCGGCAAGAGCGCTTTCTCCGCCAACGGCATTTCGGAGATCATACTACCGGACGGGCTGGAGACGGTCGGTAAAGGCGCATTCGGCTATTGCCGCAGCCTCAAGCAGATCGTTTTGCCGGAGAGCGTAAAAACGCTTGGCTACGGGGCGTTCGTTTGGTGCACTGCTCTGGAGTCAGTCACGTTGCCGAGCGGCCTCACGAAGATCGATGGCTATACGTTCGAGCATTGCGAAAGCCTCCGGAGTATTACGATCCCCGAAGGGGTCAAGACAATCGGCCCCAGCGCGTTCTATTGGTGCAAGGCGTTGGAGGAAGCGGTGCTCCCGAGCACGCTGAAAAAGATTGGCGACAGTGCCTTCTGTCGCTGTGGCAGCCTGGCAAAATGCCCGATCCCGTCCGGCGTGACGAGCATTGGGGACACCGCATTTTCCGACTGCTCGTCGCTGACGGAGGCGGCGCTCCCGGCAAAGCTGAAGACCCTTGGTCTATCCGCTTTTTCCGGCTGCGGCATCACTTCCATCGCCTTTCCGGACGGCATTTCGGACATCCCTGCCGGTGTGACCATGAACTGCACTTCGCTGGAGCGCGTGACGATCCCGGACGGCGTGACCGCGATTGGTGATGCGGCCTTTTCCGGCTGTGTCCACCTGCGGGAAGTGACGATCCCGGAGCGCGTGACGACGATCGGTGCGTGCGCTTTCTTCGATTGCAACAGCCTGACCTGTGTGCGCATCCCGGCCGCAGTGGCCGAAATCGGCGAGGGTGCCTTTGCCGGCTGCGCGCGCCTGCGCACGGTCGAAGTCGCGGACGGAAACGCAGCTTTTTCCGTTGTGGGCGGTGTGCTCATGAGCGCGGATCATACCCGCCTGCTGGCCTATCCGAACGGCCGCGCCGGTGTGGACTATGTCGTGCCCGCGTCCGTGACGGCGATGGACGCGCACGCGTTCCAGGGCTGCCGCCTGGCGAGCATCACGCTGCCGGACGGTCTGAAGGTGATTCCGGAGGAGGCGTTTGCGGACAGTGCACATCTCGTGCGCGTATGGATTCCGCTGTCTGTCAAGGAGATCGATACGGATGTATTTCAAAAATGTCCGGAACTGAAGTACGTGCTCTATGAAGGAACGGAGGATGACTGGGTTTATATTTTCAAGCCGGGCATTACCGGGCTGGATTCGGATTACCTTTATGTTGAGGCACCGCGGCCGGACGACAGCGCTGCAGACGTGTTCTGTGACGTGGATCCGACAAGCTGGTCGTATGACGGCATCGAGTTCTGCTATATGTCCGGGCTCATGTCCGGCGTCGGCGGCGCGTACTTCTCCCCGACGACGACGACCACGCGCGCGCAGGTCGTGCAGATCCTCTATAATTTCGTCGGCGAGCCGGAGGTCACCGGCGAAACGCCGTTCACCGACCTGACGCAGGACTGGTACAAGAACGCCGTGCTCTGGGCATACCAGAACGGCGTCGTGGCCGGCACGTCAGCCACGACCTTTGAGCCGGAAAAGCCCGTGACGCGCGAGCAGATCGCAGTCATGTTCATGGAGTTTGCCGCCAAGGTCCTCGGCATGCACAACATCGGCGAGGCAGCGGATCTCTCGGCGTTCCCGGACGGAGACCAGGTCTCTTCCTGGGCGCGCGAGGCGATGGCCGATGCCGTCGCGCTTGGCCTCATCTCCGGCGTAAAGACGAAAGACGATACATTCCTGCGCCCGCAGGGCGGCGCGACGCGCGAACAGGTCGCGACCATTCTTATGGAGTTCTATACGAGCATTGACAACGCTCTGATAGATGTCACAACGGCATAAATATAACAAAAGCAAAGGAGAAATTGCATGAGAAAGAAACTTCTGAGCATCCTGCTTGTGCTGAGCCTGATGCTCGCGCTTGTGCCGGCGGCCTTCGCGGCCGACGCTGTGAGCGCCGAGCTGGAAAGCGACGGCACAACGCTCACCTTCTCCGGCAGCGGCACCGCCACGGCCGACTGCTGGAACGGCGACTGGACCGCCGTCACGCACATTGCCCTCGGGTTTGAGATCCGCGGCGTCGCCGAGGATGTGCTGGCCCGCTGCGTCAACCTCGTGTCCTTTGAGACCATCAAGGGCAGCTGGTATCTCCAGACCTATAACGGCGGTCTTATCTCCGAGGACAGCAAACAGATGCTGGCCGCGCCGAACAAGTGCACGGCTTATGAAATTCCCGACTTGGTGCAGACCGTCAAGACAGGCGCGTTCCGCTACTGTCAGGGGCTGACGGCGGTCACGTTCCCGGCGAGCCTCACCACCATTGAGGCGCAGGCCTTCACCAGCTGCCTGAGCCTGACGGCGGCCGCGCTGCCGGACGGCCTGAAGACGATCGGCGAGCATGCCTTCGCCGGCTGCGCCGCGCTGACGAGCGTGCTCATCCCGAAGAGCGTCACGAGCATCGGCGCGGGCGCCTTCACCGGCTGCACCGCGCTCACGGCCATCGACTACAGCGGCACCGAGGCCGAGTGGACCCAGCTGACCAAGGGCGAGAACGCGCTGCCGGAGGGCGTGACCGTGAACTTCAACGCGCCCATCCACCACTACGGTTCCTGGACGGGCACATACCCGAGCTGCACGACCGAGGGTCAGCGCACCCGCACCTGCACCGACGACGGCTGCGGTCACACGGAGGAAATGACACTCCCCGCCCGCGGTCACTACTGGGGCGTCGGCCGTGTGACGACGCCGCCGACGGAGACCACGGCCGGTGTGCGCACCTATACCTGCCAGATCTACGGCTGCAATGCCACGCGCACCGAGGAGATCCCCAAGCTCGCCCCGCAGGTGCCCGTGAGCGAGCGCTTTGACGACGTTGATCCCAACGGCTGGGCGTGTGAGGACATTCAGTACTGCGTGGATCACGATCTCATGAACGGCATCGGCAATCGGGAATTTGCGCCCAAGATGGTGATGACCCGCGCGCAGATGGTGCAGGTGCTGTATAACATCGTGGGTGAGCCCGCGGTGACCGGCGAGACGACGTTTACCGACCTCACGGCGAATTGGTATCAGAGCGCGGTGCTCTGGGCGTACCAGACCGGTGTAGCGTCCGGCATGAGCGAGACGACCTTCGCGCCGGACGACCCTGTCACGCGCGAGCAGGTCACGGTGTTTCTGGCCGAGTTTGCGGATCGGGTGCTCGACAAATACACCCCCTATATGTGGGATGCGCTCTTCCCGTTCCAGGATCGTGAGAGCATCTCCTACTACGCGCGCACGGCCATGAACTGGGCGTGCAATCTGGGGCTGATCAAAGGCATTCCGGGCCCGGGCGGCCTGCGCCTTGAGCCGCAGAGCTACGCCACGCGCGAGCAGATGGCAGTCATTCTGGCGCAGTTCTGCCGCGAGCTGAATGTCTGGAACGAGCCCATGCCGGAGCTTTGAATCATCCGAAAAAGAAAGGAATTACGCACATGAAAAAGAAACTTCTGAGCATCCTGCTCGTCCTGAGCCTGATGCTCGCGCTCGTGCCGGCGGCCTTCGCGGCGGACACGGGCACACTCGAAGGCGGCCTCACGTGGGAGCTGGACAGCACCGGTCTGCTGACCATCTCCGGCGAGGGCGCTATCCCCGATAACAACGCTGGCCTGTGCCGCTGGGCGGACATGAACGTCACGGCGATCGAGATCAGCGACGGTGTCACGGCTGTCGGCGCGCACGCGTTTGAGGGCTGCGATCAGGCCGGGTACGTCTATCTGCCGAGCACGGTCGGGACGCTCGGCGACGGCGCTCTGTCCGGCATGGACACCCTGCAGGCCATCTACGTGGATGAGACGAACCCCGCCTTTGCCGAGCGCGACGGTGCGCTCTACACCAAGGACGGCAAGACGCTCGTGCAGGTGCCCGCCGTCGTGACCGAGTTCGTCGTGCCCGACGGTGTGACGGCGATCGGCAGCTATGCATTTTCCGGCTGTGCGCATCTGCGCTGCGTCTATTTCCCGGCCGGCGGCCTGACGGCGATCGGCTACAACGCCTTTTCCGGCTGCACGCAGCTTAAGGATGTCATCCTGCCCGACGGCCTGACGCGCATCGAGATGAACGTGTTCAACCGCTGCTCGGCGCTGACTGAGGTCACCATTCCCGCCAGTGTCACGGAGGTTCGCGGCTTCTCGTTCATGGGCTGCACCGCGCTCACCGACGTGTATTACACCGGCACGCAGGCACAGTGGGATGCCGTGCGCATCGACACCTCCTACGGCGATCCTTTCAAGAATGCGGCCGTGCATGTGGACGCCGAGCAGCATGTCTTCGGCGCATGGCAGACGGTCGAGCAGCCCGGCTGTGAGCAGCCCGGCACCATCAGCCGCACCTGCACCAACGGCTGCGGCCTGAAGCAGACGGCGGCCGTTCCCGCGCTCGGCCACGACTGGGACGAGGGCGTCGTCACCACGAAGCCGGACGGCGTGCTCTGCGGTATTCTGCACGTGACGTGCAAGCGCTGCGGTGCGGAGAGCGACGAGCTCCTCATGCCCGAGATCTGGGCCTATGAGCAGTTCGGCGATGTCGACCCCACTCTGTGGTCGT
>ERZ857757.1935-NODE-1935-length-14732-cov-2.609661_pt1 | contig 14732 bp, 13 predicted proteins | sample MGYA00519764_ERZ857757 | MGnify/ENA primary metagenome ERZ857757 (study PRJEB31778, sample SAMEA3449359) | human gut metagenome | biome: human gut; feature: human-associated habitat; material: faeces | place: United Kingdom | collected 2010/2012 ... | reverse complement strand
CGGTAGAAACCCTGAAAGCCACCGAAGAACTGGCTAAGCTGGGGTTTATTGTACTTCCTTACTGTCAGGCCGACCCGGTATTGTGTAAACGTCTGGAAGATGCCGGAGCCGCAACGGTGATGCCTTTAGGAGCACCTATCGGTACGAATCAGGGGTTACAAACCCGTGAATTTTTACGTATCATCATCGAACAAAGCAATATTCCGGTAGTCGTAGATGCCGGTATCGGTGCTCCCAGCCATGCTGCAGAAGCGATGGAATTAGGAGCAGATGCAGTACTTGTAAACACAGCAATAGCCGTCGCAGGCAATCCGGTGGAAATGGCCAAAGCTTTTAAGGTAGCCGTCGAAGCCGGACGGATGGCTTATGAGGCCGGACTAGCCGGAAAAAGTATCGCTGCCGAAGCAAGCAGTCCTCTGACCGCTTTCTTGAAATAAACAGACAATCCGATTTAATTTTAATAATATGTTTTCGGAAGAACTTGAAAAATATTCCTGGGAAGAAACGACCCGGGAAATCTACTCTAAAACAGCCGCCGATGTAGAACTGGCTTTAAGTAAAAGCCAGTTGGCCATCGACGATTTTATGGCCCTGATTTCTCCGGCTGCAGAGAAATACCTGGAACCGATGGCCGCATTAAGCCAAAAATATACCTTACAAAGATTCGGGAAAACCATATCGATGTATATCCCCTTGTATATCACTAATTCGTGTACAAATTTCTGTGTCTATTGCGGATTCAATCACAACAATCCCCTCAAACGAGTCATCCTCAATGAGGAAGAGATTCTCAATGAATTGCATGCTATCAAAAAACTGGGAAATTTTGAAAATTTATTGATCGTTACAGGGGAGAATCCGAAGGAGGCCGGTGTCGACTATCTGGAACGCGCATTGCAGTTGGCCCATCCTCTTTTTGCTAACCTTTCTATTGAAGTAATGCCTCTGAAAGCAGAAGATTATAAACGTCTTACGCATTCAGGATTAAATGGAGTGGTTTGTTTTCAGGAGACCTATAACCGGGCACGCTATAACGTTTATCATCCGAAAGGCATGAAATCCAAATTCGACTGGCGGGTCAACGGTTTCGACCGTATGGGGCAAGCCCATGTTCACAAAATCGGTTTGGGAGTTTTAATCGGTCTGGAGGAATGGCGTACGGATGTAACTATGATGGCCCGCCACCTGCGTTACCTGCAAAAACATTACTGGCAAACCAAATACAGCGTCAATTTTCCACGGATGCGTCCTTCGGAAGGCCATTTCCAGCCTAATGTTATCCTGGAGGACCGTGCCTTGGCCCAATTGATCTTCGCTTTCCGTATATTCGACCATGATGTCGATATCTCGATTTCTACCCGGGAAGGGGCCGAGTTCCGCAATAATATGCTCCCTTTGGGTATTACTTCCCTGAGTGCCGGATCGAAAACCGAACCCGGAGGGTATTTCACTTATCCTCAGGCTCTGGAACAATTCCACATCAGTGACGAACGCACTCCTGAGGAAGTTGCCGACAGTATACGTCAAAAAGGATACGAACCGGTATGGAAAGACTGGGACGGATGGATGTAATTCAACCGGAATTACATCCCCAATACCAGATAAATAATCGACTATGGGAGAAAAAGAACGCTATGCCAGGCATTTGATTTTGGAAGAAATCGGAGAGCCTGGACAAGAAAAATTGAAACGGGCGAAAGTATTGGTTGTAGGAGCCGGCGGATTAGGTTCCCCCGTCTTACTCTATTTGACTGCTGCCGGAATCGGCCGGATCGGTATACTCGACAATGATATAGTCTCGGAGAGTAATCTTCAACGTCAGATTCTCTACGATACCCAATGTTTAGGAGCCCTGAAGGTCGAAGTCGCTGCCCGGAAGCTTCAGGCTTTAAATCCCTATACAACTATTGTACCCTACGCTCAGCGGCTGACTTCGGAAAACACTTTTATCATCGCTGAATACGATCTGGTAATAGACGCAACCGATAATCTGCCTTCCCGTTACCTGATCGACGAAGCCTGCGTCCGATACGGTAAACCGTTCGTTTATGGAAGTATTTGTGAGTTTAAAGGTCAGGTTTCCGTTTTTAATTACCAGGGAGGTCCTACTTACCGTGACCTTTACGAATACCATGATGCTATCGCTGAGTTTCAGCAACCACAAGGCGTCATCGGCGCATTACCGGGAGTCGTCGGTTCGATCCAGGCTAATGAAGCCATCAAGCTTATCCTGGGAAGCCAGGATACTCTTTCCGGCAAATTACTGCTGATCGATCTGTTGAAAGGCAGTTTCCAAACCATGAACTTTATAAACTAAAAAAGGGACTTGTTTCCAAGCCCCTTTTCTCCCCTTTTCTCAAGTATTATTTCATATATAACTTCAGTTCGACAGGTTGTTCGCCCAGTTTTACCTCCACTTCCTTCATCTTTCCGGCTTCATTTGCATATTTCACCGTATAGGTTTGATTTTTCTCTAACATAAAGGTGAGCACATCATTCATATCCTGAGTCGGTCCGGCAGTACGCCCGCCTCCCATTTGCAATTTACCGCAAAAAATATCCAGATTGGCAGCCACCCGGTCCTCCGAGTTCTGTACACAGGCATTATCTGTAAACATCATAATTCTCAACGGAACATGGTTACCATCCGCAGAGATCGTTTCCAGATGCGATTTATATAGATCGGTATAGAAATCAGTTACATTCGCAGCAGGTACATAACGAATATTCTCATCCCATACCAAAGGGAAATAGGTTCCGGTCGGTTTAAACGAAGAAGCATAAATAGCTTTCTGCTGATCGTTTTTTACCGCTTTCCCGGCATCGGCAAAAAACCAGGCATTGTTCAGTTGACCGGGAAAATAAAATTCCGTAAAATACCAGTTTCCGTCTGCCCAAACCTCGGTCCAGTTATGATTGCCCCGTTCGTCGTGCCAATTGGGAGTACCGGCCACCCGTGAAGGAATTCCGACAGCCCGGAAAGCATCCGTCAGCAAGATCGATAATCCGGTACAGGAAGCCATATGCTGCCGCATGGATTCGAACGGACTCTGATCCGGTTTTTCACGTTTGGTATTATAATCGACCAATACTTCATCCCGGACATTCCGGTTGACCGAATCGATGGCTTCAAAAATCGTCTTACAATGCTGTACATACTTCCCGAAACGTTCGTAAAATTCCTTTCTCCACCCTTCACGGGTTTCATTCAGGCTGACATAAGGCAGTACATCATTCAGAAAAACAGTATCGGGAATCTCTCTGGCCCAAACGTATTTTTCACGAGCCTGATAAGCATAGGCTGTATTCTCCAATAAAAAATCCGCTGTCAATTCCTTTAAATCTCTTTCCGGCATATAAGCAATCAGGAAAGCCATCCCTTCCTTTTGGTTATCAGGAGCATTTTTCAATGCCGCTGTCAATTCGGTTGCATTATCCCCGGCTTTTACCAATGCCTGATCCAACAAGGCATGATATTTCTCAGGAATACCTGCATATTTATTCTCCGTACAAGCTAACAGACAGAGCATAAACAACCCTAGTACACACTTCATATTTTGTAACATCGAAATTTATTTATGATCACTAAAATATTTCATAAACTGTGCTCTCTCATAGCGGGCAGCATTACCTGCATCGGCATAGGATAATCTTCCCCGGAATTCATCTATCGACTCAAAGCCTTTTTTATCCATCCAGCTATTCAAAAAATGATTCATCGTACGGATCGTACCGATTCCCTGTTCATACATAGCCGAACATACCTGCACAGTAGTCGCCCCCGCCAGTAAAAGCTTCACAACAGCTTCTCCATTATGAACACCTGTTGAAGAAGAAAGTTGCAAAAGTTTATCTTTCCCCGACAGAATTCCGGTCCAGCGCAAAGTTGTCCTCAAATCGGCCGGCATACTGAACACAGAAGCCGCTCCGACAGCTATCCGTTCGATATCGATATCCGGTTCGTAAAAGCGATTGAAAATAGTAACGGCATCCGCACCATAAGCTTTCAGCTTACTCACAAAAGCCGGCAAATTCGTAAAATAATGGCTGATCTTGACAATTACCGGAATTTTAACCACCTTTTTCACATGTTTAACGATATCGAAATACATGTTTTCAACCTCCACACTCTCAGCAAACTCATCCATCGGCAGGATAAAGGCATTCAACTCAAGCGCATCGGCACCGGCTTTTTCCAGTTCACTGGCAAAACTAATCCATTCCCCGTCCCGTAAGCAATTGATACTGGCGATAACAGGGATATTCACTTTATTTTTTACTGCTTTCACCAAATCGATATGTTGCTGGACAGTATTAGCCCGAATATAGTTCTGGATATAATCGGCACTTTCAGGATAACTATTATCGGTCAATGCTTTAGATGCATCCATATTTATTTGTTCTTCAAATATAGATTTCAACACTATAGCTCCGGCCCCGCTTAAAGCAATTTCTTCAATCTTACTGACCTCGGAAGTCAAACCACAGCTCCCGGCAATAATCGGACTCTTCAATTCCAATCCGATAAATTTTGTCTTCAAATTTACCATAATCTCTATCGTTTATTATTTATTGTTATAATCTCTGGCTCCAAAAACCGCACTTCCTACCCTCACCATCGTACTTCCTTCTTCAACAGCGATCGGATAATCCCCGGACATCCCCATGGACAATTCCTTAAAACTTTCTTCCTCCTGGAAATACGTCGCTTTCAACAACCCGAATATCCGGTGAAGTTCCCGGAATTCCTTTCGGATCTGTTCACGGTCTTCGGTATAGGTTGCGATCCCCATGACCCCGACAATCCGGATATGCTCCAACACTTTAAACTCATCACTTTCAAGCAGCCTGCACGCCTCCTCCCAATCCAGACCGGATTTAGTCTCTTCTTCAGCAATATGAAATTCCAGCAGACAATCGATCATACGTTCGTTTTTCAACGCTTCACGATCGATTTTTTGCAATAATTTCAGGCTATCCACGGAATGAATCAATTTCACAAAAGAAGCAATGTATTTTACATTCTTCTCTTGTAGCTGTCCGATCATATGCCATTCAATATCCTTGGGCAGTTGCCGGTATTTAGCAGCCATTTCCTGTGGCCGGTTTTCACCGAAAGCACGCTGTCCCCCTGCATAAGCTTCTTCAATATACTCCACCGGTTTCGTCTTCGATACGGCAATCAGCCTGACCCCTTCCGGTAACGTTTTCACAATCTCTTCTATATTTTCCTTGATATTTAACATCATAGCGATAACTATAAAAAGTAGCGACAAAAATATCAAATAAGACCCAAAATTAACAAACAACCTAGCACAAATATAGGATAAAATTATCTATATTTCTTTCCACTCTCGAAATTAATACGAGGAAAACCGGAGAACGATGTATTTTACAACAAGATTTTTTTTTGTTCTTATGCAACGTTTTGTTTCTCCCATGCATCTTATTGACGAAAAAAGAAATCACGTGAATGGATGAAGTGTTACTGATTCAGGAATGCCTTAAAGGAAAGCGGAAAGCTCAGGGAGAACTGTACCGACGATGCGCCGCTAAAATGATGGGCGTATGTATGCGCTATTCCCGCAACCGGGATATGGCACACGATCTGTTACAGGAAGGTTTTATAAAGGTATTTACGAATCTGAACGAATATAGCGGAAATGGGAGTTTCGAGGGGTGGATGCGGAAAATTTTTATTAATTGTGCCCTGGAAAAAATCCGTAGATCCAAAGTTTTCCCTCTGACCTTCCCCACTGAGGAGACAGAACAGGAAACTTCTTTTCCCAATGCTTTAGAAGAAATATCGGCCCAGGAAATGCTGGATTTAATTCATCGTTTACCTCCGGGATATCAAACGATTTTCAACCTGTTTGCGATCGAAGGATTCTCACACAAGGAAATCGGAGCTATGCTCCGAATCACAGAAGGTACTTCCCGATCACAATATGCCAGGGCACGTTATACTTTACAACAAATGATAAAAAATTTATATTGACTATGGATAGAAGAGACCGATTTGAAGAATTGTTCCGGGAACGGTTGCATAATTGGGAATGTGAACCGGATTCAGAACAATGGAAAACCCTCGCTGGTTTTCTTCCTCTACGACCTACCCGGTTTTCCACCAGATCCATACGCCGGACGGCAGCTATCGTAACCCTCCTTTTACTCGTGGGAGGCGGACTCTTATACGATCGTCTTATCCCGGAAACTACGACAGAAATAGTCCGAAACAGAATACAACCTTTTATTGTGGATCATATACAAATACCACAGCTTACCGGAACAGTTACGACGGATCAAATAGCCGATTCACTCCTCCCTGTTCTCACTCGAAAACCTATCTACACAACTGGAAAAACGATTTCAACGGATAAATATAAAAGTCAAGAAACTAAAATATTACCTATAGTCATTGCAAGTAAAGCTCTGGAAACAGATTTTTCACCGGTACTGATCGTCCGCAACACGAAAACCGAACCGGTAAAAGTCCGAAAGGCCTCACGGAAATGGCATTTGGGCATGGGAGGAGGTAATTTTAATATAGCCGGTATTTCCAGCAACTCCGCCGGCTATCCCGATTATGCCTGTAACGATCATCTTCAGGGGAATACCCCCAAACCTCCTCTGACGAAGGCCGGAACATCCCCTATTTCGACACGCACCCTGTTATCCGATCTGAAACCGGATAAAGTGAAGCATAGCTCTCCCATCTCTTTCGGAATAAGTATATCCCGCACGTTGTCGGACCGTTGGAGTTTCAATACCGGACTTACCTATAGCTATTTACGCAACCAGTGGCGATATGAAAGTTCGGATTACGATGTATTGCGTCAAAGATTGCACATGCTGGGAATCCCGGCATCTTTCAGTTATCGCCTGACCCATTGGGAACGTTTCTACTGTTATTGGTCTGCCGGTATTGTCTGTGAAGTTAATCTTTCAGGCAAAATCTATTCGGCCTATAAAAGTCAGCGTCGACGAATACCGGGTACGCTTTGGTCAGCGAACACACGAATAGGTATTGCCTACCCCATTATTCGCCATGTATCGGTCTATGCAGAAGGAGGATTTTTATGGAATCTGACCCCGGCCAGTGAAATACAAACGATTCGCTCGGAACAGTTTTTCAACCTCACGGGGCAAATCGGATTCCGTTTGAACTTTTAAATACAACTCATTATATGAAAGACCTTCGATTTCTCACCGTCAACCTGTCCGGAAAGGCCGACCTCAAGAAAATCAAGGCATTTAAACAGTTTAATCATAAAAAAACAAACCATGAAAACATTACATTATCGCTGGAATCGTAGCCTGAACTGGATATTGACTACTTTATTAGGATTTTTAGGTTTCTCCTCCTGTGAGGATAACGGGGACGATCCCGGTAACATCATATGCATGTACGGTACGCCGACAGCTTCCTATACCATCAAAGGAAAAGTCACCGATCAGGCAGGTCAGGCGCTATCCGATATTCAGATTATCGTGTCCGATATGGAATTCAGTTACGAACCCCGTCCTGATTTTATCCCCGATACCCCCTATGGAAGCCACCCGGTCAACGATACGTTATACTCCGGAAAAGAAGGAGAATTCGAAACCCGGCAAGCAGCGTTCCCGATCGATACGGTGAAGTATAATTTAAAAATCAACCCCGACGAAAATAATCCGTACTACCAGGCCGATTCTCTGAAAGTAACCTTCCTTCGTAAAGATTTACAGGGAGGTGAAGGCTGGAATAGGGGAAATACAACACAAGAAGTAAAAATCATACTGACTCCTCAAAAAGAAGAAGATCATGAATAATTCCATCAGCCTCCGGAAACGCCTGGGCCTGGAACTCTTCCGACAAAAAGAACAGCTGATCCGGCAAAAACACGAATTACATACTCTTTTTTGGGAATGTACCCTTCGCTGTAATCTCGCTTGCCGGCATTGTGGCAGTGATTGCAAAGCGATTTCCGGGCAACCCGATATGCCAAAAGAAGACTTCTTAAAGGCTTTGGACAACATCACTCCACAGGTCGATCCCCACCGGGTTTTTATCATTTTCACGGGTGGAGAACCTCTGATGCGCAAAGATCTGGAAGAGTGTGGCCGGGCATGTTATCGCCGGGAATACCCCTGGGGATTGGTAACCAACGGTTTGTTATTATCCCGTCAGAGGCTGGACAGACTTTTACAAGCAGGCCTGCACAGCATTACCGTAAGTCTGGACGGACCGGAAGATGCCCACAACTGGTTACGCCGACATCCGGAAAGCTTTCGCCGGGCCAGTCAGGCTATCGGAATGCTGAGCCGGGAAAAAGAAATCGTATGGGATGTCGTCAGTTGTATCAATCAACAAAACATCGATACTCTCCCCGTTTTCAAAGAATATTTGATCGAACTAGGAGTCGGACAATGGCGTATCTTTACCATCTTTCCCGCAGGCAGAGCAGCACAAGTGCCTGAATTACAACTATCTTCTTCCCAATTCAAAAAAGTATTGGATTTTATCCGTCAAACCCGGCAAGAAGGTCGTATTCACGTCAATTTCGCTTGTGAAGGTTTTTTAGGTCCTTATGAAGCTGAAGTCCGTGACCAATTTTATCGTTGCCATGCCGGAATTTCTGTCGGATCTATCCGCATTAACGGAGCGATATCGGGTTGTCCCAGTATCCGGGCCAACTACGACCAAGGGAATATTTACCAGGATGATTTTATGGAAGTGTGGAACAACCGCTTCGAAAAATTCCGGAACCGGGAATGGGCCCGTCAGGGCGAATGTGCCGATTGCAACCTGTTCCGTTATTGCGAAGGAAATGGCATGCACCTACACGATGAATCCGGTAAGCTGATGACTTGCCATTATCACCGGCTATAGCTCACGGGCTATGGTAGGATTACCATAGCCCGTGAGCTATTTGGTTATATCTGCAAATCTTACTATTTTTGTCCAAATGACAGGACATGAAAATCATTCATACAGCAGACTGGCATATCGGGCAGACCTTTTTCGGCTATGACCGTTTTCAGGAACATCAGTATTTTTTAGATTGGCTGACAGATCAAATTACCACACAACAAATCGATGTGCTTCTTATTTCAGGAGATATATTCGATGTAGCTAATCCTTCTGCTCAGGCACAACGTCAATTTTATCGGTTCCTACGCCGGGTAACAGAACAAAATCCGGGCTTACAAATCATCCTGATTGCAGGAAATCATGATTCTGCCAGTCGGCTCGAAACCCCGATTCCTTTACTCGAAGAAATGAACATACAAATTCGGGGTACAGTACGTAAAAGAGCAGACGGCACAATCGATACGGAGGAATTAATCATCGAACTGAAAGACAGATCGGGGAAACGGCAAGGTTGGTGTCTGGCGGTACCCTATCTCCGACAGGGAGACTATCCGGCAGTCGAGAGTGAAGGAGATCCTTATCAGGCAGGGGTTAAGGCCATGTACGACAAGCTGGTTGCCTGCGTCGAAGAACGCAGGCAAAAACAAGAAGCCATCATTGCTATGGGACACCTGCAAGCCGCAGGAAGTCAGATTTCCGAAGGTGATCAAAGTGAACGCCTGATCATCGGCGGACTCGAAGGGATTCCTTCCAGTGTCTTCCCTTCCCAAATCACTTACGGAGCTTTGGGCCATATCCACCGGGAACAGCAGATTGCCAACCGCAACGAGATACGCTATGCCGGCAGTCCGTTACCCATGTCTTTTGCAGAAGAAAATTACCGCCACGGAGTGATCTTACTGGAGATCGACAAAGGAATACTTCTAAATCAGACTAAAATTATTTTTAATCCTTTAGTCACTTTACTTCGTATCCCTAAACATCCGGCCCCCTTGGACGAAGTGTTGAATCGCCTCTCTCAGCTCCCGGAAGAGAGAGACGATCATCCGGCCCCTTTCCTCGAAGTCAGGGTACTACTCACCGAACCGGAACCTGCTTTGCGCAATAAAGTGGAGGAAGCCCTACGCACCAAACAGGTGCGTTTAACCCGGGTACTCCCCTTTTATCCGGATACAGTACAACTTACAAAAAACGAGAATACGCTCACCACCGAAGAATTACTGGATCCCTGGAAGCTGTTGAACCGAGTATACGAAAGGCGATATCAAAATCCTCTGCCCGAAGAATTGGCTCATTTATTCCGGGAAGTCATTGAAGAATCACAGCTGAAAATGGGAGAAAAACAATGAAAATATTACGTATACAAGGAAAAAATCTGGCATCTATTGCCGGAGAATTCGATATCGATTTTACGGCAGCTCCTCTGCGATCTGCCGGGATCTTCGCAATATGCGGTCCCACCGGTGCCGGAAAATCGACTATTCTGGATGCTATCTGTCTGGCCTTATTCAACAATATGCCCCGCACCACCGGTATTGAAGGTACTAAAATGCCGGATGTCGGACAAGAATTCATTCAACAGGGAGATCGTCGTCAAATACTCCGCAGAGGTACTGCCGAAGCGATGGCTGCTGTAGAATTTATTGCTGTAGACGGAAAAAGTTATCGCTCGGTATGGCGGGTATGGCGAGCCATAAAATAAGCGGGAAACTTCAACCTGCAGAACTCCGGGTATACCCCCTTGGAGATCCGTCTCCTATCACTACAGGAATCAGTGAATCGGAGAATAAATTGATTCAACTCATCGGTCTGAATTATAATCAATTCACCCGTACCGTTTTATTGGCACAAAATGAATTTGCCCGATTCCTCAAAGCCCGGAAAGAAGAAAAGGCCGAAGTACTCGAAAAACTGACCGGTACTGAAATCTATTCTGTTATCTCGAATACGGTCTATTCCAAAACGACAGCTATCCGCAATGAATGGAAAGAACTCTCCGCCCGTATGGGGAATATTCGCCTGCTTACCCAGGAAGAAATCGAGACATTACAGCAACAATCGGCCAAACTCCTGAAACACGAAAAGGCTCTTCAACAAAAAAATGAAGAAATCCAACGTAAAATACGTTGGATAGAGCAATTAGAACAAATCAATCAATCTAAATCGGAAGCCCAGGCCACCCTTTCGGATGCCCAAAAAGTACAAGCCGAAGCACAAGCCCAGTCAGTCTGGTTACAGCAGATGGAAAGCATCGAAAGCAGCCGTCTTTTTTGGATTGAAAAAAATGAATGTACCACTCATTTAGTAAGCCAAACTGAATTATTACGACAAACAGAACAGGCGCTCTCCGATCTGAACGAAAAAGCCACGCAAACCCTTCAATCGGTGGAACGGCAAAAATCATTGGTAAACCAATATACAACCCAGTACAATAAGCTTAAACCGGAACTTTTAGAAGCCCGTCGTTTAGATATCGGAATTGTCAATGCCCGGCAGGTAGAACAAGAGAGCCGGAAAACTTTAACCGACCTGCAAGATAAAATCAAAGTGCATCAAAAAATTCAGGATAGCAGATACTCCCGTATTCTGCAACAGAGAGAATTAGACGATAAATTAAAAGAATGGTTCAGGAAAAACAGGCAACATGAACAAATGTGCCTGAACATAAAGCTGATCGAAAGTTTTCTGGATACAGCTTATACCCAAAGGTTGCAGGTTATAGAAAATCAATCTTTATATACCTCTACTCTACAACAACTAACAGTAAGCCGGCAACAGCTGGAACTTCAACGCCGTGAGATCGAAACATCCATACAACGTCACAATGACCTCCTGCAGTTGCGCCAGCAACAACAAATATCGGTCAACCGGTTTCCCATAAGCGAACTTCGCAATCGTAAAGAACAACTCCGCCTACAACGCGAAAGATTGCTTCAGGAAATTACCTTGACGGAAAAACTAGATAAGACCCGGCAAGAACTGAGAAAAAGGCAAGATAAACTGCAACAACAACAACAAAATTTACAAGCACTCAAAGTTCGCCTGACCGAATACAAAAAAGAAATCGAAATTGCAGAAATAAAATACACGACCATACGCCACACTTTGGAACAAGCCCGACTATCGGTTTCAGAAAATGTCGTTCGACTCCGGGCCCAACTGGAAGAAAATACCCCTTGCCCGGTATGTGGCAGCCAATCCCACCCTTATGCGGCACATCATCCCCTGGCCGACGGCTTGCTCGAAACACTCGAAAAAGAAGTCAGACAGCATGAAGCAGCATATAATCGGTTAAAAACCGAAAATGCGCGTCTTGAAGCCGAACACCGGTACCTCGGAGAAGTATTACCCGTATTACAAAATGAAAAATATGAATCGCAAGAAGAATGCGAAGAGATTCTCCAGCAAATTAAGGAGCTTTATTCGGATAGGTCTGTTTCTAACGGACAAAATCGGATAAACCTAAGAGAACAGCTGAATATCAGCCAAAAAGAATTGGAAAGTATTCGTCTGAAAGAAAACGAATGGGAGCAACGGCAACATCAGTTAGAAACGCTCCAAAAAGAACTGGATAAAATACAAAACCAAAACAATGCCCTGCAAAAAACATTTCAGCAGACCCAGGAAAAGGTAGTCGGTCAAGCCACTGAACTATCTAAATTGCAAGAGATCATTGAAGGCCTGAAAGTCCAGCAAAATATTTCACTGGAAAAGGTCGCTCCTTTTATGCATGCACCTACCTGGCGACAACGCTGGGAAGATAACTACCCGGATCTCAAACAGGAACTGACCACAGCTGCTCAAAAATGGCAAACTAAAACGCTGCAATCGGCAGAAAATGAAAAACTATTGCTTCAATCGGTAGCTGAATACGAGGAGAATCAGAAAAACCTGGAATCCTTCCGCCAAAGCGAAACAGAAGCCGCAGAGGCTTTGAAAAAACGCTCTGAAGAGACTTTGTCTTTCATCCGGAAACGGGCCCGGCTTCTGCAAGGTCAAACGGTCGATGAAACCGAACGTTATTGGCAAGAGTTAACAGAAAGGGCGACTCAGGAACTGGAAACAGCCATCCGGCAGAAAGAACAGCTTTCAGGCCAATCGGAACAACTAAAAGGAAAAATCACCCAACTCCGTACCACCTGTGACCAATATCAAAAGCGCCTGGAAAAAGCCACCCGGCAATTAGGCGAATGGCTGGAAAAATACAATCGGACAGCCCCTGCTCAGCTAACCGAAGCCACTCTCATTTCACTATTGCAAGTGGCACCTGAAAAAATCCGGGAAGAACGGGAAAGACAAAATCACCTCCGGGATAAGGTAACGACTGCTTTGGCCACTCTACGGGAACGTGAAAAACAATTGGCCGATCATTTACAATCGCCCGGCCGCCCCGATCCACAATCGGAATCACTTTCCTCTTTACAGCGTCAATACACCGCATTACAAGAGGAATCCGAGCGTATCCTCCAACAAAAAACCGAAGTATTGGCAACTCTGCACACCCAGGAAGAAAACCAAAAACAAGCGGCCAGCTTAAAGGATACCCTCGATGCGAAAACGAAATTATTAAACCAATGGAGCAAACTAGACGATCTAATCGGTTCACAGAGTGGCTATAAGTTTAAAGAGATCGCCCAAGGATATACGCTGGATATCCTGTTATCATACGCCAATATACAACTTCGGGAATTAACCTCCCGCTATCAGTTGCAGCGTATACCCGATGAGTTGGCCCTACAAGTCATCGATCACGATCTCTGCGATGAAGCCCGGTCGGTATTCTCTTTATCGGGAGGCGAATCCTTCCTCATCTCTCTGGCTTTAGCCTTGGGCTTATCTTCCTTTTCTTCACGGAATCATTTCGAAGAAAATCTCTTTATCGACGAAGGTTTCGGCACTTTAGACAGCGAAACCCTGCAAATTGTCATGGAAGCCCTGGAACGTCTCCGCTCACAAGGCCGGCAGGTGGGAATCATATCCCACGTACAGGAATTGACCGAACGTATTCCTGCCAAAATTTGTCTGGTAAAGACCGGCAACGGAAAGAGTAAAGTCGTTGTAGAATAAAGAAACCCCTATGCCGGATATACAATATTCGGCATTATTTTTTATCTTCGCGGGAGATAAGAAAAAATGGTCAGATATTTTATTGAATTAGCTTATAACGGCAGCCGATACCACGGCTGGCAAATCCAGCCGGGAGCATCGTCCGTGCAGGAAGAAATCAACCGGGCCCTCAGTACTTTGCTACGCCAGGACATATACGTCGTCGGCGCCGGTAGAACGGATACGGGTGTACACGCTTCATTTTTCGTCGCTCATTTCGATATCGAATGTGAACTTCCGGAGCCGCAACAGGTGGTCTATAAACTGAACGGATTACTGGATAAAGATATTGCAATCTACAAAATATACCGGGTACCTATGGATAAACATGCCCGTTTTTCGGCTATTTCCCGTACCTATAAATATTATATCGATAAAACAAAAGATCCGTTTACCTATCCATTTGCCTGGAAAGCTTATCCCCTGCCGGATATTCAGGCAATGAACGAAGCCTGCCGGGTGTTATTCGATTATACGGACTTTACCAGTTTTTCGAAACTTCATACCGACGTCAAAACCAATAATTGTATTATATATGAAGCTCAGTGGGAAGAGACCGATAAACAGCTGATTTTTACGGTAAAAGCCAACCGTTTTTTGCGGAATATGGTAAGAGCGATTGTCGGTACGTTGATTGACGTGGGAAGAGGTAAACTGACCCCAGAAGATGTTCGCAAAATTATAGAATCTAAAAACCGCTGTAATGCAGGTACTTCTGTTCCTGCACAGGCTCTATTTCTTTGTCATATTGAATATCCGGAATAAAAAGACA
>ERZ857757.1934-NODE-1934-length-14737-cov-8.211347_pt1 | contig 14737 bp, 10 predicted proteins | sample MGYA00519764_ERZ857757 | MGnify/ENA primary metagenome ERZ857757 (study PRJEB31778, sample SAMEA3449359) | human gut metagenome | biome: human gut; feature: human-associated habitat; material: faeces | place: United Kingdom | collected 2010/2012 ... | reverse complement strand
AGCAGGCTTATCGAAGAAGGCAAAATCACCCACTGGGGCCTTTCCGAAGTAACGGAAGACACCATCCGCCGCGCGCATAAAATCTGCCCGGTAACAGCCATTCAAAACCGTTACTCCATGATGTTCCGCAATTATGAAGCGCTTTTTGGCGTGCTGGAGGAATTAAACATCGGCCTTGTGGCTTTCAGCCCGCTGGCTAACGGCTTTTTAACCGCCAGATACACGGCCGAAAGCAAATTTGACCCCAAAGAAGATTACCGCAGCGCCATGCCGCAGTTTAAAAAAGAGGCCTTTGCGCAGAACGGAAACCTGCTGGCACTGCTTGAAGAAACCGCCAAAGCAAAAAATGCCGCGCCGGGGCAAATTTCACTGGCGTGGATGCTTAATAAAAAGCCTTACATTGTACCAATTCCCGGCACACGCAAATTAAACCGCCTTGCCGAAAACCTCGGCGCCGCAGATATTGTGCTTAGCGCCGGAGAAGTTGCCGCCATTGACGAAGCACTGGACAACATGACAATGAGCAATGTGTTTGGCGGCACCCGCGTTATAAAACGTTAAAACAGGAGGAAGAACCATGGAATATGCAACTTTAAGCAACGGAATTAAAATGCCCATGCTGGGCTACGGCGTTTACCAGATACCGGAAGCGGATACCGAACGCTGCGTGCTGGATGCCATCAGCTGCAGCTACCGCTCCATTGATACCGCGCAGGCCTACCACAACGAAGAAGGCGTCGGCAATGCGATTGAAAAATCCGGCGTACCGCGCGAAGAACTTTTTATTACCACCAAAATCTGGATTGCCAATGCCGGTTATGAAAAAGCAAAGGCCTCCATTGCCGAATCGCTGCGCAAACTGAAAACAAGCTACATTGACCTGCTTTTAATTCACCAGCCGTTCAGCGATTATTACGGCACCTGGCGCGCCATGGAAGAAGCCTATAAAAACGGGCAGCTGCGCGCTATCGGCGTTGCCAACTTTTACCCCGACAGGCTGATTGACCTCTGCCAGTTTGCCGAAATTGCGCCGATGGTAAACCAGGTTGAAACCCATGTGTTCCAGCAGCAGCAAACCGCCCACGCCATTATGCAAAAATACGGCGTAACGCACCAGTCGTGGGGTCCGTTTGCCGAAGGGCGCAACGGCTTCTTTAACAACAGCGTGTTAAACTGCATCGGTGCCAAATACAATAAATCGGCCGCACAGGTGGCGCTGCGCTTTTTAGTACAGTCCGGCGTGGTTGCCATTCCTAAATCCGTACACAAGGAACGCATGCAGCAAAATTTTGATATTTTTGATTTTACGCTGACCGATGACGATATGGCAAAAATCCGTGCGCTCGATACCGGCTGGAGCCTGTTCTTCTCCCATTACGACCCTGCCACGGTTGAGTTTTTAACCAACATGGGCAAGCATGCTTAAACAGTAAAGTTTAATCTGCCATAACTTAAACCACCATAAAACAGCATAAAAAAACAGCGCCGGAACACACCGCCCGGCACTGCTTCTTTGCAGCCCTTCCGCACCGAAGGGCTGTTTTTTTTATAAGGTTTTAACGCCTTTTACTTCGTAGCCTGCGTCAACAACGGCTTTAACAAGCACTTCGTCGCTAACATCAGCGGCAAGCGTAACGGCGGCGTTTTTGTTCTCCAGCGAAACTTCCACGGCTTCCACGCCTTCAATGCCGCTTAAGGCTTTGTTTACATGTGCTACGCAGTGCTGGCACATCATGCCTTCAATATCAAGTACTTTTTTCATGGTATCAACCCTTTCTTTTTTGTTGGTGTTTAATATATCTACTGCCTCAACCCTGCATTCGTGCGCAGCAGCACCGGGCATATCCGCGCCGGTATCTGCCGCATACACCGGTTTAAAAAACCTTAAGCGCAGGGCATTGGTTACAACAAAAACGGAACTGAAGCTCATGGCCAGCGCGCCCAGCATGGGGCTGAGCTTAATGCCGAGCCACGGATAGAACACGCCCGCCGCCACCGGAATACAGATGGCATTGTAAAACAGCGCCCAGAACAGATTCTGCTTAATGTTGCGTATTACCGCGTGCCCAAGCTGAACCGCACCGGCAACATCCAGCAGGTCATTTTTCATCAGCACCAAATCTGCCGATTCAATGGCTATATCCGTACCGGCGCCAATGGCAATGCCCACATCGGCACGCGCCAGTGCAGGTGCATCGTTAATGCCGTCGCCAACCATGGCAACTTTTTTGCCCTGCTGCTGCAAACGGCGTATTTCCGTTTCCTTATCCTGCGGCAAAACCTCTGCCACCACGCGGTCAGCGCCTACTTCTTTCTGTATCGCCTGCGCTGTGCGCGCGTTGTCGCCGGTAAGCATTACTACCTTCAGCCCCATGCGCTTCATTTCTTCTATGGCCGCACGGCTTGTAGGCTTTACCCTGTCTGCAAGGGCAATAATGCCGAGGAGTATGCCGTCACGGGCAAAAAACAGCGGTGTTTTGCCTTCGGCCGCCAGTTTTTCTTCCAGCATTTTTACGTTATCATCATAAAGCCCGGCTTCTTCCAGCATTCTGCGGTTGCCGCCAAAACAGCCTTTGCCTTCCATTACGCCTTTAATGCCGCGCCCGGCCTGCTGCGTAAAACCTGTTATCGGCGCAAGCTGCACGTTTTTTTGTTCCGCATATTTTACAATCGCCTGCGCCAGCGGGTGTTCGGAATATTTTTCCAGCGACGCCGCCGTTTTAACAAGCAGCGCTTCACCGGCGCTTTTGCTGTATAAAACGTCCGTCACTCCGGGCTCGCCCTGCGTTATGGTGCCGGTTTTATCAAGCACTATGGTGTTAACTTCGTGCACCGTTTCCAACGCTTCGGCAGATTTAATCAAAACGCCGCTGGCCGCACCGCGCCCGGTGCCCACCATGATTGCCGTAGGCGTTGCCAGCCCCAGCGCGCACGGGCACGATATTACAAGCACTGCAATAGCGTTGGAGAGTGCAAACTCAAAGCTTTCGCCCAGCAAAAGCCATACTGCCGCCGTTACAAGCGCAATGCCGATAACGGCAGGCACAAACACGCCGCTTACCTTGTCCGCCATTTTGGCAATGGGCGGTTTGGAACTTGTAGCGTCATCAACAAGCCGCACAATCTGCGCCAGCGTGGTATTTTCGCCAACCCTGTCGGCACGCATTTTAAAAAAGCCCGATTTTACAACCGTTGCCCCGGTAACCTTGCTCCCGGGTTCCTTTTCCACAGGAATGCTCTCGCCGGTAATTGCCGATTCGTCAACCGCTGCATGCCCTTCCGTTAAAACGCCATCCACCGGCACGCTCATGCCGCTGCGCACCACAATAATATCGCCTTTTTCAACTTCTTCAACGGGTATTTCAAGCTCTGCGCCGTCACGCTCAACAACGGCTGTTTTCGGCACCAAATCCATCAGTTTTGTAATAGCGTCGCTCGTTCTGCCTTTGGCACGCGCTTCCAGAAACTTGCCGAAGGTAATCAGCGTTAAAATCATACCGGCGGATTCAAAATACAAGTCCATCGAGAACCTGTGTACCAGTGCCAAATCGCCGTGCCCAAAGCCATAAGCAATTTTATAAAGCGCGTACACGCCGTAAACAAGCGAAGCCGACGCACCAATGGCAATAAGGGAATCCATATTCGGCGAAGCCGCAAAAAGAGTTTTAAAACCGACGCGGAAAAACTTAAAATTAATAAACACTACCGGAATAACCAGCAATAAAAGCGTCAGCGAAAAAATCATGGCGTTTTCCACGCCGAGGAAAATCTCCGGCAGCGGCCAACCCATCATATGCCCCATGGAGATATACGAAAGCGGCACGGCAAACACCAGTGAAAGTTTCAGGCGTTTTTTCACCGCCTCATACTCCTGCCGCGCAATATCGTTTGCCGAAGCCTGCATTGCTTTGGCAGCTTTGCCATGCTGCGCAGCTTCTTTCAGCTCTGCGCCGTATCCGGCTTCTGTAACGGCGCCGATTATTTTCTGCGTATCGAGTGCCGTTTCATCATATTCAACCACCATGCTGTTTTTTAATAAATTAACGGCTATTTTATCCACGCCCGGCAGTCTGCCCACAGCTTTTTCCACACGGGCGCTGCAGGCGGCACAGGTCATGCCGGTAACGTTAAACTGTTCTTTTTTCATAGCACTGCTCCTTATATAACACTTCATTGACGCTCTTTTTTATTCCTGTTATTATTATATTAATACAATATCTTTTAATCAAGAATGCACTATTTGGTGATATAGTACCCAAAAAGATACTTAGGAGCATAATTATGGAAAAGAATATCAACGTAAACTGTCCCGTTGCCGCCACACTGCACCTTATCGGCGGCAAATACAAAGCGCTTCTGCTTTGGCACTTATCGGGGCGCGTGCTGCGCTTTAACCAGCTGCGCCAGCTTGTGCCGGAAGCAACACCAAAAATGCTTACGCAGCAGCTGCGCGAACTGGAACAGGACGGGCTTATTAACCGCAAGGTTTACCCCGTTGTGCCGCCCAAAGTGGAATATTCCCTTACAGAGCTGGGCGAAAGCCTCTTCCCAATTCTTAAAGCCATGTACGAATGGGGCAGCGGTTTAATGCAGAGCCAGGGCAAATGCCCTTCGTGCAGTATGACGGCCCGGCCCCTGCCACTGCAAGGATTAAAAATTCAAAACGCAAATTAAAAGCAGACATTCTGTCCGTTTAAACGGATAGTTTGCCTGCTTAATGTTTATATGCTATAATAATTTTCCGAGATAGCCGAGTCGGTTCCTTCCGCAAAGGGAGGTGATGGCATGACTGTTTACGAAGCATTATCTTTGATGATTGCTTTCGGAGCACTCGTTGCTGTTATCTGCTTATCTAAAAAGTAACAATACTTTAAGATAAAAAGAAACCGCATACTGGCGGTACGCGGCTTCCTTCTGAACTATAAATTCTAACAGGGTGAGCCGACGTTCCACCAATCGGCTATCTCTCTTTTTATATTATAGCAAACTGAAAAACATTGTCAAATTACTTTTTGCCATAACGCATACGGTATTCTGACGGCGCAAGCTGCATTACCTGCTTAAACGCCGCCGCGAATTTGCTTTGGCTGCCGTAACCTGCTGCCGCTGCAATTTCTGCCACACTGCTGCTGCCTGCAACCAAAAGCGCCGCCGCTTTCCTCATGCGGTATTCCTTCATATACTGTGCCATCGGTTTGCCGTACACCATTTTAAATACTTTTTTCAAAACAGAAGCATTAATGGAATGTTCGCGGGCAAGCTGTTCAATGGTATAATGCTCCTGCCAGCTGCCGGTTATTTTAGCGTGAATCATTTTTATAATTTCCATATAACGTTCCTCGCAGCTTTCGGCCGTTTTAAGATGCGGAACACCGTACACAGCCAAAAATAAAAGTATTTCCTGCGCTTTCAGTTTAAAATACGCCTGCCGGTATTCACTTTTTACACGCGGCAAAAGCGCAAACATATCTGCAATTTCCGCAGCACCCGGCCAAACCGTAACTTCGCCGCCGCGGCAAAATTTTTCTGCCCAGGCAGGTAAATTCCCCTCCGAAAGGTTTAACGTTTCAGCAAAAGGCTGCGCAGCCATATTTAAATCCACAAACAGTGCAATACCGTTGTAATGCCCCAAAGGCAAGGTTATGCCCGATACGGTGCAGCAGTCCATCATATGGAACGATACATCACCCTGGCCAAGATAAATGCTTCTGCCGCCCTGCATTATCCAGCCCATACGCCCGTTCAGGCAGTAATTAACCTGCATAACGCCGCTGACGGCAGGATGATAAAAATTCATGGTGCTGCCGTTTAATTCGGTCACTGCCAGCTTAAGCCCCGGCAGCACATTGTAAAGCAGCATCTGCCCGCTGCCGTTTTCATTTTCAAACAGGTATTTTTCAGCGCTGCTGCTTTTGCCGCCAAACTTCCAAAACGGCAGTTTTTCCATAATACCGTTATCTTTTATATAATTCATCACCAACACCGCCTTTTAGTCCCAAACGGATTTTTTCTTGCTCCAAAAGGAACAATCTGCCTGTAAAAGCCTTGCGGCTGACAGGCGTTTATTTATAATAAATACATGAGCAGTTGCTCAAATATAAAATTATAAGCAGCATAAATTAAGGAGTGTATATCTATGAAAAAATCTGTTAAACTCATTGACCTTGACTGCGCCAACTGCGCCGCCAAAATTGAAGATGCCGTTAAAAAGCTGCCCGGCGTGAACAGCGCTTCCGTCAGCTTTATGGCCCAAAAGATGGTTCTGGATGTCGACGATGATAAGTTCGATGCCGTGCTGAAGGATGTTGTTAAGACCGCCAAGCGTGTTGAGCCGGACTTTGAGATCGAGCTGTAAGCTCCTTGCATCAGCATTTTCGGACGGTTTCCAACCGCCTGAAAGTTTCGGAATCCATTCCAAGCGGCGGACATGTGCCGACACTTGGAATACCTTGCAAGCAAAAAAGCAGGTCCGAGTGCCGTCCAGGCATGAGAACATGCTTCTTTGCGGCAGGGTGGTTCCAAAGGAGGGGTGCAGGAGCGTGGCGCAGCCACACTGCGGCGAACCCCACCTTTGTAGCGTGGAGCTTTTGTGACACGCTCAGGGCGGTTTCCAACCGCCCTTATTTTTGCCCCTTTTTTCCTGACGAACACCCAAAAGAGAGGTCTTATCTTATGACAAAGAAGCAGAAAAAGACGCTGAAACGTATCATTATTTCAGCGGTGCTGTATCTAGCCATTATTCTGGCTTCCAAACTGGTGGCTATACCCTGGTATCTGGAGCTGGTGCTCTTCCTGGTGCCGTACTTCATCATTGGCCACGATGTGCTGCGCAAAGCTGTGCTGGGCATTGTTCACGGCGAAGTTTTTGACGAAAACTTTTTGATGGCCGTTGCCACTGTGGGAGCGCTCTGCCTGGGTGAGTTCAGTGAGAGCGTTGCCGTTATGCTGTTCTACCAGATTGGCGAACTGTTCCAGAGTTACGCCGTCGGCAAAAGCCGCAAGAGCATCAGCGATTTGATGGATATCCGCCCCGACAGCGCCAACCTGGAAACTGCCGACGGCACGGTAAGTACCGTTGATCCCGACGATGTGCCCATCGGCTCTGTGCTGGTCGTGCGCCCCGGTGAGAAAGTTCCCATTGACGGCGAGGTCATTTCTGGCGAAAGCACGCTGAACACCGCCGCCCTTACCGGCGAAAGCAAGCCTCGCTTTGTGCATCCCGGCAGCGAGATCATCAGCGGCTGCGTGAACGGCGACGGCCTGCTGAAGCTGCGCACCACCAAGCTGTACGGTGAATCCACCGTTGCCAAGATCTTGGACATGGTGGAAAATTCCAGCCTGAAAAAGGCCCGCGCTGAAAACTTTATTACCAAGTTTGCCCATTATTACACCCCCGCCGTCTGCATCGGCGCTTTGGTACTTGCCATTTTACCACCGCTGGTGCTGGGCGGCGGCTGGCTGACCTGGATCAGCCGTGCGCTCACCTTCCTGGTTATCAGCTGTCCCTGCGCGCTGGTCATCAGCATTCCTCTGAGCTTCTTCGGCGGCATCGGCGGCGCTTCCCGCTGCGGCATCCTCATTAAGGGCGGTAACTATCTGGAAGCACTTGCCAACACCTCCATTGCTGTGTTTGATAAAACCGGCACCCTGACCAAGGGCGTTTTTGCCGTCAGCCAGGTCAGCCCGGCCAACGGCTGCACCGACAAAGAGTTGCTGGAACAGGCTGCTTTGGCCGAAAGCTTTTCCAGCCATCCCATCAGCAAGAGTCTGCGCGAAGCCTGCGGCGAGCTGGATGCCCGCCGTGCGACCGATGCTCAGGAAATTGCTGGCCACGGTGTCCGCACTATGGTGGACGGCCATGTGGTGCTGGCAGGCAACGCCCGCATGATGGACGACAGCAAGATTACCTACACCAAAAATACCGGCACCGGTACTGTGGTTTATGTGGCGCGTGACGGCCAGTTCCTTGGCTCTGTTCTGATCGCGGACGAAGTGAAGGAACACTCCAAGCAGGCCATTGCCGCCCTGAAAGCCCAGGGCGTGCGTACCATCATGCTGACCGGCGACAGTGAAGCCGTTGCCAGCGAGATCAGCGGCCAGCTGGGGCTGGATGAATACCATGCCCAGCTGCTGCCCGCCGATAAAGTCAACCGCGTGGAAGAGCTGCTGGCCACCAAGGGCAAGAACGATATCCTGACCTTTGCCGGTGATGGCATCAACGACGCCCCCGTGTTGATGCGCGCCGATGTCGGCATCGCGATGGGCGCCATGGGAAGTGACGCTGCTATTGAGGCCGCTGACGTTGTTCTGATGGATGACGACCCGGCCAAGATCAGCCTGGCTATGAAGATTTCCCGCAAGTGCATGCACATTGTGTACCAGAACATTGTATTCGCCCTTGCCGTCAAAGCCATCTTCCTGCTGTTGGGTGCCTTTGGCATTGCCAATATGTGGTGGGCCGTCTTTGCCGACGTTGGCGTTATGATTCTTGCCGTGCTGAACGCCATGCGTATGCTGATTGTTGAAAAGAACTAAGCGAGCGTTTTTTCCGGATCTTATCAAATAACATTAAGGCAATACCGCATAATTCTAAGTGCCGATACGGCGAGCGAGGTGCGGCAGATGCCAAGCCAAAAGCGCAGATAATACTGGATGCTGCAAAGGTGAGCGCCGCCAGTGGCGGAAACAGCGAACCGAAGCAGGGGCAGCGGTCGCAGAGTGCGAGGGGCTTTTGCCCCCGAAGCACGATGCGGGTACCGCAACCCGACATTATCGAGCATTTTGGCAACGCAGATGCCGTGCCGCAGCTGCCGGAGCGGTGCTTAAGCCGCAAGGCGGGAATTGTGCGGTGTTGCCATTACTTTATTCTATTTTGCTTTCCACGCGTCAATGTTCCATCCTCCAGAATGCGCAGGAGTACGGGGGCAGATCGCTGCCGCCGCCAAAGTCATGCGGCTGGCCGGTAATCAGATCCACCGCGGTGCCGCAGCCGGCGTTGAAATCCGCGTGGTAGGTCTCCCCTGCCGCGTTGATGGCCACCAGCACGCGCTCGCCATCCACACGGCGTTCAAAAATCAGCTGGCGGGGCTGCACCATCACATTGTGGTAGCTGCCCCAGCGCAGGGCGGGGCTTTCGGCGCGGGCTTTGGCCAAGGCAGAGATCCATTCGGTCAGTTCGTTTTCCTGCGGCTTTTCAATGGCGGGGCGCAGGGTGGCATCACCGTTTTTCTTATCGCCCTCCAGGCCCCACTCGCTGCCATAATAGACTGCCGGAACGCCGGGCATACCAAACAGCAGGCCGTAAGCCGGGCGCAGCATGGCTTTATCCGTCAGGACGGTGGCAATACGGCTGACATCATGGTTGTCCAAAAAGCTTAACAGGTGGCGGCCGGTGTACAGGCACCACTGCTCTGCGCCAAACTGGCGGTTCAGGCTATAGGCGATCTCGTGCATATTGGCGGAGTTAAAGCTGGAATACAGGCCCTTGTAGCATTCATAGTTGGTCACAGCATGGCAGGCACGGTCGTTCATCCAGCGGTTATAATCGCCGTGCAGTGTCTCGCCCATCAGGGCAAATTCCGGCTTGATGCTGTTAGCCAAGCCGCGCAGCTCTGCCAGGAAATCCAGATCCAGGCAATAGGCAACGTCCAAACGCAGGCCGTCGATATCATAGTCCCGTACCCAGCCGCGTACAGCGTCAAACAGGTGTTCCTTCACCGCCGGGTTGCGCAGGTTCAGTTTCACCAGCTCATAGCAGCCTTCCCATGCTTCGTACCAGAAGCCGTCATTATAACCGGTGTTGCCGTCAAAGCTGATATGGAACCAGTCTTTATAGGCGCTGTCCCACTTTTTCTCCTGCACATCGCGGAACGCCCAGAATCCGCGGCCCACATGGTTGAACACGCCGTCCAGCATCACGCGGATGCCGGCTTCATGCAGGGCTTTGCAGACAGCCTGGAAATCCTCTTTGGTCCCAAGGCGCGGATCAACGCGATTATAATCGCGGGTGTCATAGCCGTGGGCATCGCTGTCAAACAAAGGATTAAACAGCACACAGGTTGCGCCCAATTTTTTTATATGTTCCACCCAGTCCAGCACGCGCAGAATACGGTGTTCCCCGGTCTGGTCGCTGCCATCGTTTTGCAGCGGAGCACCGCACAGGCCCAGGGGATAGATCTGGTAGATTGTTGCATCATCAAACCACATAACTTTTACTCCTCCATTTTGTTTTTTCTTTTGGCAATGCCACGCAATTCCACGTGCCAATACAACGCGTGAGGTGCATCGGCTGCCAAGCAAAAAGTACAGATCATACTTTATGTATTATCGAGCATTTTGTAACGCAGACGGCATGCCACAACCGCCAGGCAGGAATTGTGCGGTGTTGCCTTTTATTCATCTTTTCGCTTTCGCATCAGAACTTCTTTTTCAGCCTTGGGGCAATGCGCTGGCGGTACAGCGGGGTAATGGCCGTTAAGGCACGGTCACACAGCCAGAACGAAAGGTTGCCCAGCGCCAGCAACGCCAGCAGCATGGGGGTACCTTCGGCGGCAAACTCCTGCACCAGTTCCGGCGGGGCCAGCACCACGATCAGCAGCGCATACATGACCACCACCGCCGCATTGAAGCAGCCAAACTTGGCCATCCACCGCAGCACACCGCGGCGGATGTTGTTCAGCCGCACCCGCAGCACAGGGTAATACCCCAGCACCAGAACATAAAACAGCACCAGCTCTTTATCCGGCACCAGGAACAGCGAAAGCAACGACACAACCGCATACAACAACAGTGCATACTTTTTGCCGTAATCTTCCAGCACAGGAATGAGCAGAAAGCTGGCCAGCATGGGCGCGGCGTAAGTGCCGATCTGCAATACGTTGCCCACAAGCAGCACCACCACCGAGAGCGCACTAAGCACACCGCAGAGCGCAATTTTTTGAGATTCTGTTTTTCGCAAAGGTCAAAACCTCCTGTGTTGCATTTGCCGCACAAGAAGTATTATACACTACGCGCATAAAATGTGCAACATGACGAAGGCATTTATTTTAATGTCCTTCCCTGCCCGTTCGCCATAGTTGGCCGCACAGCGCTCTATTCTGCCATTTGCTGCACGGTAAAAAAGCGGTATCCCTTGGCCGCAAACCATTCAAGGATATCCGGCAATGCCTTGACTGTCTCGTGGGTGGCATTGGTATCGTGCATCAAAACAACACAAATCGGCTGGTCTTTGGCATCGTTCTGGACATTGCGCAGGATCTGGGCGGCGTTGGGGTGGCTGGCGGTGGCGTCCTCGGCGCACACGTTCCAGTCGATCCAGGCATAGCCTTTCTGCTCAGCCTGGGCTTTGAGCTGCTGCATGATCTGCCGTCCGCCGTATCGGTGGCTGACCGTGTTGGTGCTGCCGCCGGGGAACCGCAGCCAGTGGATAGCATCCACATCGATATAGTTCGCCAGCGTGGCGCGCAGAGCTTTAATATCCAGCCAGAAGTTTTCGGTGCTGCTGTAAATGCGGGAATAGGAATGGGACGCGCTGTGCAGGGCAATCTGGTGGCCCGCAGCCTCAATATCCGTTAGATACGACAGATAATCCTGGTTCGCGTCCTGTGCAGTGACAAAAAAGGTAGCTTTGGCATCACATTTTTCCAGCGCAGCCAGCACCTGCGGGGTATATTTGGAGGGGCCATCGTCAAAGGTCAGGCAGCAGATCTTCATGGCAGCGCCCTCCTCCCCCGGCAGCTGGGTGCCGCCCATAGCAAGGGTGGGCACAGAGAACGAAGCATCGGGAATGGTGGTTTCGCAGGCAGAATCGGCCGGGAACCACAACGGCCAAAGCAGCCCGATCAGCGCCCCCACCACAGCCGAAATGAGCAGCCCTGTCACAAACAGGCGCTGCTGCCTGTCATTGTTGGTTTCCCTGCGCATACACAAACGCCCCCTGCCGCACTGTTTTGTTCCAAACATATGCAGCAGGGGGCGCAGATAGATATAATTTTGTAAGGCTCAGAACAGGTTGCGGGCGCGCAGGCGGCGGTCCAGATGGCCTTTGTTGCGCAGCCAGGTGCTGGGGGCAAACAATACCAGCATGGGGAAGATCTCCAAACGGCCCACCAGCATATCAAAGCTGAGCACCAGCTTGATCAGCGGCGAAAAATCCGCAAAGCTGACCATAGGGCCGACCAATTCCAGACCGGGGCCGATGTTGTTCAGGCAGGATGCCACCGCGGTAAAAGTAGTAACCAGGTCAAACTGGTTGATGGCCACCACCATGGTGGACAGTACAAAAATGATTAGGTAGAGGTTCATGTAGGTGCGCACGCCAAACACCGTTTTATCGTCCAGGGGCTTGCCCTCAAACCGGACGGTAGTGACAGCATGGGGGTGCAGCACCCGCATTAAATCCTGCTTGGCAGTTTTGCACATAATAATGATACGGCTGATTTTGATGCCGCCGCCGGTGGAACCCGCACAGGCGCCAAAGAACATGAGCAGCACCAGCACCGCCTTGGAGAAGGTGGGCCACATGTTAAAATCTGTTGTGGCATAACCCGTGGTGGTAATGATGGAAGCCACCTGGAAGAAAGAATAGCGCAGGGACTGCCACACATTGCCATACAAGTGGAAGATATTGCCCGCAACGGCCAGGGTGGAAGCTGCAATCACGCCAAGGTAGACCCGCATTTCCTCGCAGGCAAACGCTTCCTTAAAATGGCGGATGAGCAGGAAGAAATACACATTAAAGTTGATGCCGAACAGCACCATAAAGACCGCGGTGATCATTTCCACCGCCGGGCTGCCGTAAGCGCCAATGCTGGCCGCACGGTTGCTGAAACCGCCGGTGCCTGCCGCGCCAAAGGCGGTGATCAGGGCATCGTACCAGGGCAGACCGACCAGGCGCAGCAAAATTGTCTGCACCACGGTAAGCACCAGGTACATGGCATACAGGATCTTGGCAGTATCGCGGATCTTGCTGGAGATTTTGCCCACCGAAGGCCCCGGCGATTCGGCGCGCATCAGGTGCATGGCGCGGCCATCGCTGACCGGCAGAACCGCCATGGTAAACACCAGTACGCCCATGCCGCCCACCCAGTGGGTAAAGCTGCGCCAGAACAGCATACTGTAACTCATGGCTTCCACATCGCGCAGGATGCTAGAGCCGGTGGTGGTAAAGCCGGATACCGTTTCAAAAAAGGCATCCACAAAAAACGGGATATCGCCGCTGATGATAAACGGCAGCGCGCCGAACACGGACATCAGCACCCAGGCCAGTGCCACGATCACAAGACCCTCGCGCGCATAGATCACCGTGTTGGCGGGGCTGCGCAGCCCCAGAACAAGGCCCAGCACGGCCAGCCCCACCGCCGTTACCACAAAGGCAAACAGGCAGCTCCACTCGCCATAAATAACAGCTACAATAGACGGAGGCAGCAGCAGGGCGGCTTCAACCATAAAAATACGGCCCAGCACATACCCAAGCATGCGGTAGTTCATTCCGTTACCCCCTTGCCATAATATCGCGCAGATCGGTCAGATCGGTGTTGGTGGTAACAATGATCACATCGTCCCCTGCGCAGAAAGAATCGTTGCCGGACGGGATAATCGTCTTGCCGTTTTCGCGGATAATGCCCGCCACAAGGATATTTTTGCGCAGGTTCAGGTCCCGCAGCGGCACACCGGCAAACGGCACATCGGCGGTAACGCCGAATTCCAGCGCTTCCACCTTGCCGCCTACCAGACGGTGCAGGGTGCGCACATTGGTAGCCTGGCTGTTCTGCATGGCGCGCACATACTGTACGATCAGCTCGGTGGTGACAGCGCCGGTGGAAACCAAGCTGTCCACCAGGCCGCGCTCTGTCACCACATCGGCAAAGGATTTGCGGTTGATTTTAGCCACCACCTTGCAGTGGTTCAACTGAGAAGCATACATTGCCAGAATAATGTTGGTTTCGTCCAGACCGGTCAGCGCCACAAAGGCATCCATATCGGCAATGCCTTCCTCCGCCAGCAGCTCGCTGTCGGTGCCATCGCCCTGAATGATGAGCGCACGGGGGATTTTTTCGCTCATATCCTGGCAGCGGGCGGGATTGTTGTCAATTACGGTAACGTGCATGTTCATCTCGCTCAGTTCTTTGACGAGATAATACGCCATGCGGGAAGCGCCCACCACCATGACATTGTTGGCGCGCTCCTTGAAAATACCCAGGCGGCGGAAGAACTGTTCCAGTTCCTGCGGGGTGGCCATCAGGTAGATTGTATCCCCTTCTTCCAGGGTAAAACTACCGGTGGGGATGGTGATCTGTTTGCCGCGTGCCACGGCGCAGATCAGCATTTTGACCCGCATGTTGCTGTACAGGTCGCTCAGCTGCAGGCCGGTCAGGGGGTTGCCATCGGTCAGGCGGTATTCCACCAGTTCAAAGCGCTGCTTGCTGAACTGTTCCAGCTTGAGCGCATTGGGGAAGCGCAGCACGCGGGCGATCTCGCGCGCCGTGGCCTTTTCGGGGTTAATGACCATCGAAAGGCCCAGTTCCTGGCGCATAAAGCGCAGCTGCTTTTCATATTCCGGGTTGCGGATGCGCGCAATGGTATGGCGGGTGTTCAGCTTTTTGGCAACCAGGCAGGCCAGGATGTTGATCTCATCGCTGTCCGTTGCGGCAATCAGCAAATCGGCGCCGCCTTCAAACGCTTCGGCCTGCACTTCATAGCAGCCGCCGTTGCCGGTCACGCCGCGCACATCGCAGAT
>ERZ857757.1925-NODE-1925-length-14776-cov-13.261735_pt1 | contig 14776 bp, 18 predicted proteins | sample MGYA00519764_ERZ857757 | MGnify/ENA primary metagenome ERZ857757 (study PRJEB31778, sample SAMEA3449359) | human gut metagenome | biome: human gut; feature: human-associated habitat; material: faeces | place: United Kingdom | collected 2010/2012 ... | reverse complement strand
CTGCGGCGGCGAAGGCCGTAAGCTGATCTTCGACGATGTGGTGGTCCGCGTCAACGTGGGCGGTGCTACCACCATGCACATCGACACCGATGAGGCGCAGGCGGCGGGCAACCCCACCAGCGGCGAGATCTTCCGGTAAGCGAAAACTGCATAAAAAAGTTCCTGGCCACTTCACATGGTCAGGAACTTTTTTATACGCTTTATTCGGCGCTCTCCGCCTCGCCGGCATCCTCCGGCGGCCGCTGCGCCGCCTCGTACTCCGCCAGCGCCTGGGCCAGCACTTTCTTGTCGTGACGGCTGTGTACCTGCGTCAGGTCGAACTTCTCCCACAGGTCGGGCCGCCGCGCCATGGTGCGCTTGTAGCTCTCCCGCGTGCGCCAGTCCGCCACGTTGCCGTGGTGACCGCTGAGCAGCACCTCCGGCACCTTGCGGCCGTGCCACTCCTCGGGACGGGAGTACTGGGGATACTCCAGCAGGCCGTTCCAGTGGCTCTCGTCGGTGTAGCAGCTCTCCTCCGGCAGCACGCCCGGCACCATACGGCACAGGCAGTCCGCCAGCGCCATGGCGGGTATCTCGCCGCCGGTTACCACGAAGTCGCCCATGGAGATCTCCTCATCCACGCACTCGTCCAGAAACCGCTGGTCCACACCCTCGTAGTGGCCGCACACCAAAATGAGATGGTCGTACCGCTCCTTCAGCTCGCGGGCTACCTGCTGGGTCAGCACCCGCCCGCAGGGAGACATATAGATGGTGTGTACCCGGCCGCCGGCCTCGTCGCAGATATGCTGCCAGCAGCGGTACAGCGGATCTGCCTGCATCACCGCGCCTCGCCCGCCGCCGTAGGGGTAATCGTCCACCTGCATCTGCCTGTTGGTGGTGAACTCCCGTATCTGGTGGGTGCGGATGGTGACAAAGCCCCGCTCCTGCGCCCGTCCGATGATGGAGGCATTCATCATGGCGTCCACCGCGTCGGGGAACAGGGTCATAATGTCAATCCTCATCGGTGGCCAGTCCTTTCATCATGTGGACACGGATGACCTCTCCATCGGCGTCCACGGCGGCGATAAACACATCCCTGACGGCGGGGATCAGGTACTCGCGGCCACCGCCCCGCACCTCGTAGACCTTGTGGGCCGGATAGTGCAGCACCCGGCTCACCTTGCCCACCGTTTCACCGGTAGCGTTGTCCAGCACGGTGCAGCCCACCAGCTCCTCGTCAAAATACTCTCCCTCCGGCAGCTCTGCATCGGCGCGGCGGATGGCTATCTCCTTCCCCTTCAGCGCCAGCGCATCATCCATGGTCTCCACACCGGGCAGCGTCAGCAGCACGGTGGTTTTGTGGACGCGGGCCGCCTTGACCGTTACCGGCTTGCCGCCGATATACAATGTCTTGAATGATGCGATGAACTCTGGATCAAACCTGTGAGGGTTCACCTTTACCTCGCCGCGGATACCGTGGGCATTGACCGCCGTACCAACCACAATATATTCAGGCCGCATAGCGCGCCCTCCTTTGCTTCTGTCTTAAAGTCCGCGGATAAAATCCGCCAATGTAAACGCCGCCTGAAAGCGCAGCATATAGTACAGCGCCGCCGCTCCCAGCGAAAAGATCAATCCCAGCAGCGCCCGCGTCCTGCCCCGGCGCTTGAACCGCACCGCCGCTATGATAACGCACACCGCGTCCGAGACGAACGGCAGCCACAGCAGGATCGTCATCGGCAAGAAAGCCAGCCAGGGTTTGTAGTTGGCCGCGGAAATAGCACCCACCAGCAGCACCGCCAGGTCATATTGAAAGAACGGAACGATCAGATTGATAATGCCGTGAACCAGCGACCGCGTATCCTCCCGCATGACTGCCTCCTTTCTGCCGCAGGGCGTTTTTTCTTAATCCGGGTAATTTTAGCACAAAAAAGCAATAAACGCAACGGTATTTTTGACCATTTCTGTCATTTTAGTCCCTATTTCCCTGCTTTTCTCACTGTATTTTTCCTTTTCCTTCAATGTGCCCACCATATATTGTGTCCGATTTGCGGCAGCACCCCACTATATATTGTATATTTTCTCTGTTTTGCACAAAAAAGGAGGGCACATTTTGTCAGCCTTTCCCCCTATATTTTGATTTTTCCCTCTTGCATTGACACAAGATATAGTATATGATTATAAACACACGCACTGCTTCTGCCCCCTGCGGGCCGAGTGAGATAGAGAATACAAGGAGGACACCCCCATGAAAATCATCAAGAGAAACGGCGCGGAGGTCGGTTTCGACATCACGAAGATCATCATCGCCATCACCAAGGCCAATGAAGCCGTGGAGGAAGTGGACCGCATGACGCCGGTGCAGATCCAGCGCATTGCTGAATCCGTAGAGCTGCAGTGCCAGAAGATGAACCGCGCTCCCACCGTGGAGGAGATCCAGGACATGGTGGAGCACTACATCATGGCCCACGGCGCGTTTGAGGTAGCTAAGCACTATATTACCTACCGCTACACCCGCTCCCTGGTGCGCAAGTCCAACACCACCGATGACAAGATCCTTTCCCTCATCGAATGCAACAACGAAGAGGCCAAGCAGGAGAACTCCAACAAGAACCCGGTGGTGAATTCCACCCAGCGGGACTATATGGCCGGTGAGGTCAGCCGCGACCTCAGTGAGCGCATTCTGCTGCCCCAGGATATTGTGGAGGCCCACCGTGAGGGCATCATCCACTTCCACGACAGCGACTATTACGCCCAACATATGCACAACTGCGATTTGGTGAACCTGGAGGATATGCTCCAGAACGGCACTGTCATTACCGGCACACTCATCGAAAAGCCCCACAGCTTCGCCACCGCCTGCAACATCGCCACCCAGATCGTGGCCCAGGTAGCCAGCAACCAGTACGGCGGCCAGTCCATCTCCCTGACCCACCTTGCCCCCTTCGTGCAGGTGAGCCGCGAGAAGATCCGTGCCAGCGTCCGCAGCGAGTTCGACGCCGTAGGCGTGTCCGTCACCGAGGACAACATCAACGCCATCGCTGAAAAGCGCCTGCGGGAGGAGATCCGCCGCGGCGTGCAGACCATCCAGTATCAGGTGGTGACGCTGCTGACCACCAACGGACAGGCTCCCTTCGTCACGGTGTTCATGTATTTGGGTGAGACCAAGAACCAGCAGGAAAAGGACGACCTGGCCCTCATCATTGAGGAAACGCTGCTCCAGCGCTATCAGGGCGTAAAGAACGAAAAGGGCGTATGGGTGACGCCCGCCTTCCCCAAGCTGATCTATGTGCTGGAGGAGGACAACATCACAGAGGACAGCAAATACTGGTATCTGACGAAGCTGGCGGCCAAGTGTACCGCCAAGCGCATGGTTCCCGACTACATCAGCGAGAAGAAGATGCTGGAGCTGAAGGTGGACAAGAACGGCGAAGGCCACTGCTATCCCTGCATGGGCTGCCGCAGCTTCCTGACCCCCTATGTGGACGAAAACGGCCAGCCCAAGTATTACGGCCGGTTCAACCAGGGCGTTGTCACCGTGAACCTGCCGGACATCGCCCTCAGCTCCGGCGGCAATATTGAAAAGTTCTGGCGTATCTTCGATGACCGCATGGAGCTGTGCCACCGGGCGCTCCTGTGCCGCCATGAACGGCTGAAGGGCACACTGTCCGATGCCGCCCCCATTCTGTGGCAGTACGGCGCGTGCGCCCGCCTGAAGAAGGGCGAGCCCATCGACAAGCTGCTGTACGGCGGCTACTCCACCATCTCCCTGGGCTATGCGGGATTGTACGAGTGCGTGAAGTACATGACCGGCAAATCCCACACCGACCCGGCCGCCACCCCCTTCGCGCTGGAGATCATGAACGCGCTGAACGCCGCCTGCAAGAAGTGGAAGGCCCAGCATAACGTCGACTTCTCCCTGTACGGCACGCCGCTGGAGTCCACCACGTATAAATTTGCCAAGTGCCTGCAGAAGCGCTTCGGCGTCATTGAGGGCATCACCGATAAGGGCTACATCACCAACAGCTATCACGTCCACGTCACCGAGCCCATCGACGCTTTCAAGAAGCTGGAGTTCGAGGCGCAGTTCCAGCACCTCTCCCCCGGCGGCGCCATCAGCTACGTGGAAGTGCCGGATATGCAGAACAATCTGGACGCGGTGCTGGAGGTCATGAAGTTCATCTACGACCATATCATCTACGCCGAGCTGAACACCAAGAGCGACTACTGCCAGGTCTGTGGCTGGGACGGCGAGATCGAGATCGTCGAGGAGGACGGCAAGCTGATCTGGAAATGTCCTCAGTGCGGCAACACCGACCAGGATAAAATGAACGTGGCGCGGCGCACCTGCGGTTATATCGGCACACAGTTCTGGAATCAGGGCCGTACCCAGGAGATCAAGGACCGAGTGCTGCACCTGTAAGCCATCATCACAGCGTACAATGGGGCGGGCCACAGCCCGCCCCGCCCTTTTCAGATCCGCCTCATTTTTAATGTTAATTTAAGGATTTTCCCTTATACTACCCACCATCAGGAGGTCTTTCCATGTACTACGGAGAGCTGAAAAAATACGACATCGCCAATGGGGCGGGTGTCCGCGTCACACTGTTTGTATCCGGCTGCACCAACCACTGCCCCGACTGCTTCCAACCCCAAACCTGGGACTTCCATTACGGAGCGCCCTTTACGGCGGATACGAAGGCAGAGATCTTCGCCGAGCTGGACAAGCCCTTTGTCCGCGGCCTGACGGTGCTGGGCGGTGAGCCCTTCGAGCCGAAGAACCAGCGCGACCTCCTACCGCTCCTGCGCGAGGTGCGGGATAAATACCCCAACAAGGATATTTGGTGCTTCACCGGTTTCCGGCTGGAGGACGAGCTGCTGAAGGATGGCAGCTATCCCCGCTGCGAAGTGACGGACGACCTGTTGGCCTGCATCGACATTCTGGTAGATGGCCGCTTTGAAAAGGCGTTGAAAGACATCTCCCTCCAATTCCGGGGCAGCCGAAACCAGCGGGTCATCGACATGGCCCGTACCCGCGAAACAGGTCAGGTCGCCATTTGGGAGAAACTGCGAAAGTGAGGTATGCCCTTATGAAAAAACTGGCCGCGCTGCTTTTGTTGCTGGGCGCTTTGCTGGCCCTGGCGGCCTGCGGCTACCCCGTAAAGCCCGAAAACAGCGGCGCACCTGATGCCGCCGTCACCACCGTTAAACCCGACAGCGGCTATACGCTGGGCGGCGCGGACGTGGTGCAGCTGAACGGTTTCCGCTCCATCGACATCGAATGGATCTCCGGCAGTGTCAGTGTGGAGCTGTACGACGGCGAAGGCATCGAAATTAAGGAAACCTTGGCCGCTGACGGCGCCGTCAGCGTGCCTATGGAGTGGCGCGTAAACGAGGACGACAGCACGCTGGACATCCGTTCCCAGCCCCAGCTGCTGAGCGTATCGGAGAAAAAGCATCTGATGCTAAAGCTGCCCCGGAGCATGGTGCTTCACGCGTTAGATATTGATACGGTCAGTGCCGCCGTGTCCGTCGATCTGACAGATGAGGACACCCTGACGCTGGATGAGCTGGACGTGACCTCCATCAGCGGCGCCGTCAGCGTCAATGCCGCCAACGCCGCCAGTATCTCCCTCTCCACCACCAGCGGGGCGATCTCCGGCAGTGTCCGCACCCAGGAGCTGGAAGCGGACAGCGTCAGCGGCAATGTGGATCTGACGCTGGACATCCTGCCCACGGAACTGAACATTGAGACCTCCAGCGGTCCGGTCACGCTGGCCATCCCCACCGGCAAGACCACTTCGGTGCTGTCTGTGGAGCTCCGCACCACCAGCGGCCAGTTCAGCAGCGATGTTCCCGTGACACACACGAAGGACGCACCCTGGGAGTTTCAGACTGTCAGCGGAGATGTGACCATCACCACGGTAAAATAACGGCATCAGGACGAAAAAACTGACCGCCCGGTGGGCGGTCAGTTTTTTCGTCCTGATGTTTTCAGCGGTAGATCTCACCCACGGTGGGGTTGCCGGCAGCCTGAGACTCATCAGTGTCGATGTGCATGGTGGTAGCACCGTCCTTGTTGACGCGGACCACCACATCGTCGAAGATCAGCTTACGGCCTTCGCCGCCGCAGGCCACCTTGATGATGTCGCCGTTCTTGACACCCAGCTCATTGGCCTCGTTCTCCAGAATGTGCAGATGGCGCTTTGCCACGATAACACCCTCGGACAGCTCCACCTCGCCCTTCGGCCCGATGAGCTTGCACGCGCCGCTGCCCTTCACGTCGCCGCTCTCGCGGACAGGAGCGTCGATGCCCAGCGTGCGGGCGTCGGTGGCGGAGACCTCCACCTGGTCAGCCTTGCGGACCGGACCGAGGATGGACACGTTGGCCATTTCCTTCTTCGGGCCAACAATGGTCAGCCGCTCATTGCTGGCGTACTGGCCGGGATAGGACAGAGGCTTGCGGATGGTCAGCTGATAGCCCTCGCCGAACAGCTTCTCCACCGTCTCCTGGGTCAGGTGGATATGACGCGCAGACGTCTCGATCATAAAGCTCATAGTTATTATCTCCTTTGTTCCAAAGAATTTTGGTCACTTCTGAAATTTATCCCGCAGCGGGAACATCTCGTCCTCGGTGATACGGGTCAGCTCTTCCAGCTTACCTATGACAAAATAGCCCTTATTTACCGCCTCGATGCTCCCGGTGACGCGGACGAACTCGCCCCGCTTCAGCCCGGCGGCCTCCGCCGCCAGCTCCGCGCTGCTCTTGAGGAGGATGGACAGTCCGAAGCCTGTGTCGCCCTGTCCGTCGCTTGTAATGCGCCACCAGGGGAAGCACACCGACACCTTGCGGTCGGCATAGCGGCTCTGTCCGCCTTTGACGTATTCGGTCTTGACCTGCTCAAAGGTGCGCGGCACCAGTTCCCCATCGGGCATATGGAAATACATCGTGCCGTACAGGCGGCCGCGGCGCTTGGTCAGGCTGTTAAAGCGGCTGATCATCAGAAAAGCCATGACGAGCAGGATCACCAAGCCATACATTCCCTGCCCCTTTATCAGACACCAAATGAACACCGCCACCCCTGAAATGAGGATGATGCGGTTGATGAGGTCCTGCCCGGACCACAGATCCTTCAATCTATTCATGGGCGTACTCCTTATATCTCGTTCAACGGCACATATCTTACCACACGCCGTGGATTTATGCAAGGGAAAACCGCCCTCCTGATGCAATTTCCCCTTGTATTCGGCGGAATATTTGATATAATTGTGTCAGATAGCGCAGCGCGCGCTATTCATTTACCTAATAGGAGGCGTTTTTCATGTCTGTCAAGCTGGAGCTGTACCGCGTATTCAAAGAGGTGGCTGAGGTGGGCAATATCACCGCCGCAGCCCAGGCACTGTATATCTCCCAGTCCGCCGTGAGCCAGTCCATCAAGCAGCTGGAGCACGACCTGCAGACCCGTCTGTTTGCCCGCAATTCCCGGGGCGTTACCCTGACGGCGGAGGGCCAGATGCTGTACGAGTACGTCCGCAGCGCAATGGGCCTGCTGGAGACGGGCGAGGAAAAGCTGTCCCAGACCCGGGAGCTGCAAATGGGCAAGCTCATCATCGGCGCCAGCGACACCGTCACCAGCCAGTTTCTGCTGCCCTACCTGGACAGCTTCCATAAGCAGCACCCCGCCATCCACATCCAGATCGTGTCTGGCCGCAGCCACAAGGTCCTGGGCCTGCTGCGCTCCGGCAAGGTGGACATCGCCTTTGCCAGCACACCGTCAGATACCTCTTCGCTGGACATCTATCCCTGCTTTAACACCCACTCCATCTTCGTAGCCGGCGCAGAATACCCCTGCGACTTTGACCACATCTACTCCCTGGATGAGATCGCCGCGTTTCCCCTGATCCTGCTGGAGCGCAAGGCGTCCAGCCGCCTGTACCTGGAGCGGTATTTCCTGCAGAACGGCCTGCGCCTGAACCCCGAGATCGAGCTGGGTGCCCGCAGCCTGCTGGTGGATCTGGCGGCCATCGGCTTCGGCGTGGCCGGTGTAACGGAGGAATTTGTGCACCGCGATCTGGAGAGCGGACGGCTGAAAAAGCTCAATACCAGCTTTGAGATCCCGGCCCGCAGCGTAGATATGTGCCTGCTGAATGACGTTCCTCAGTCCGCCGCTGCGGAGCGCTTCACCGCCTTTGTGAAGGACAGCTTATCGAAGGAATGAGCGCGGCGTATGCCCTTGGCGTCTGGGAACGTTTTCCCCGGTAAAACCCACAAAAAACCGGTATGTTCCCCCGAATAGTTCTTCCATTTTCCATGTCGTTTTTCCGCGTGAAATCAGGTAAGATAAGTTCAATATATTTTTGAGAGGAAGTGGTGACAATGCAGCAGCTGAAGGACCGCATCATCAAGGAGGGCCGTGTTCTGCCCGGCAGCATCATCAAGGTGGACGGATTTTTGAACCACCGGGTCGATACGGCTCTGATGAGTGATATGGCGGATGAATTTGCAAAGTATTTCGACGTAAAGAATATCACGATGGTGCTGACCGCCGAGGCCAGCGGTATCGCTTTGGCGACGATCTGTGCTCAGAGATATGGCGTTCCCATGGTCTTTGCAAAGAAGGCCAAGAGCGACAATATCGAGGGCGGTCTGTACCAGAGCGACATTTTTTCTTACACGTACAAAAAGAAAGTCACTCTGCTGGTGAGCCAGGACTGGATCACCAAGGATGACCGCGTGCTGATCATCGACGACTTCATGGCCAAGGGCTATGCCATGCGCGGCCTTATCGACATCGTCAACAAGGCCGGCGCAACGCTGGCCGGCATCGGCGTAGCCGTGGAAAAGGGCTTCCAGGACGGCGGCGACAGCCTGCGCCGGGAGGGTTACCCCATCAAGTCCCTGGCCATCATCGACAGTGCCGAGGGCGGTGTGATCCGTTTCCGGGAGGATAGCTGACATGAAGAAGGTTCTGGTACTGGACTTTGGCGGCCAGTATAATTTGCTGGTAGCCCGCCGTGTCCGTGAATGCGGCGTCTACTGTGAGATCAAGTCCTTCCGCCTGTCCATGGACGAGATCCGCGCCTTCGGGCCGGATGCCCTGATCCTCACCGGTGGTCCTGCCACGGTGTTCGAGCCCAACGCCCCCATGGTGGACAAGGCCCTGTTTGAGCTGGGTATCCCCGTGCTGGGCATCTGCTATGGTCAGCAGCTGATGATGCAGCTGCTGGGCGGCCAGTGCCGCAAGGCGGAGACCCGTGAGTACGGCAAGATCCAGCTGGCCCACACCCCCTCTCCCCTGTTCGATAACATCCCCGAGACGTCCATCTGCTGGATGAGCCACGGCGTGGAGGTGGAGCGCATCGCCCCCGGCTTCTCCGTCGTCGCCACCACCGCCGGCTGCGGCTTCGCCGCCGTGGCGGATGACACCCGCAAGCTCTATGGTGTCCAGTTCCATCCGGAAGTGTTGCATACGGAGTACGGCACGCAGGTGCTGCAGAACTTCCTGTACCGCATCTGCGGCTTTGGTCCTGAGTGGACCATGGCCTCCTATCTGGAGGAGGCTGTGGCCGAGTGCCGCCGCAAGATCGGCGACGGCCGCGTTCTGTTGGCTCTGTCCGGCGGCGTAGACAGCTCTGTGGCCGCCGCCCTGCTCCAGCGCGCCGTAGGTGATCAGCTGACCTGCATCTTTGTGGATCATGGCCTGCTGCGCAAGGACGAGGGCGACCAAGTGGAACAGGTCATGAAACACCAGTTCCATGTGGACGTGCGCCGCGTCAACGCCGGACCGCGTTTTCTCAGCAGGCTGGCAGGCGTCACCGAGCCGGAACATAAACGCAAGATCATCGGCGAGGAGTTCATCCGCGTGTTCGAGGAGGAAGCCAAGAAGATCGGCGCGGTGGATTTCCTGGCCCAGGGTACGATCTACCCCGACGTGGTGGAGTCCGGTCTGGGCGGCGAGAGTGTGGTCATCAAGAGCCATCACAACGTAGGCGGTCTGCCCGACTGCGTGGACTTCAAGGACATCGTCGAACCCCTGCGCCGCCTGTTCAAGGATGAGGTCCGCAAGCTGGGCACAGAGCTTGGCCTGCCGGACGAGCTTGTGTGGCGTCAGCCCTTCCCCGGCCCGGGACTGGCTATCCGCGTCATCGGTGAGGTGACGGAGGACAAGCTGGCCATCCTGCGGGATGCCGACGCCATCTTCCGTGAGGAGATGAAACTGGCCGGCCTAGACCGCACCACCAGCCAGTTCTTTGCCGTGCTCACCGACCTGCGGAGCGTGGGCGTTATGGGCGATGAGCGCACCTACGATTATACGCTGGCCCTTCGCGCTGTGCAGAGCCAGGATTTCATGACCGCCACTTGGTCTCGTCTGCCCTATGAGCTGCTGGACAAGGTGTCCGGCCGCATCGTGGGTGAGGTCAAGCACATCAACCGCATCTGCTACGACATCACCTCCAAACCCCCCGCCACCGTGGAGTGGGAATGAGAAAAAAGTGAATATGAGGGGCTGAAAAGCCTTGAAAACACTCACTTTTTGAAAATCTCATTTCCTGTTTGATAGCAAAATGATAGCAGATACCAAAGCCATTTTGTTTGTTCTTGTTTTGGCGAGCGAATGGTTTGCAGGTTTGCTGTCGCATCCAATCCTATATTGAGAGCGAAAAAGGCTCTGCTGACTTTCTGTAAAAGAAGGTCGGCAGAGCCTTTTGTTATTCTTCGCTATGTTCCTTGAGATCAGCAAGGAGCAGATCACTCAGTTCCTGCGACGGCGTAATCTTGTGCCACTGACCAGAGGTGTCAAGTTCAGGGTAGCGGTAGCGCCAGCGGTCATATTCTTCTTTGGTAATCTCCCCCGCTTTCAGCTTGGCGGCAACTGCACCCCATGCGGTAAGCATTCTGTGAAGTTCCGCTGCGTCGCGTCCTTTGCGGATATGAACGCGCAGATGCACCTCATCCTCACACTCGCAGACTTCAAGCCCGTACCGGTCTTCCAGCGTGAACAGCGTGTGCATCAGCCCTGTATAGGAGTCAATGTCCGGTACATCCAGCGCCTTGGGCGAAACGTCAAGCACCTGTGCCAGCGCAGCGGTCACGTCCGCCTTGGGCGTTCTGGAACCATTCTCGTACTGCGCAAGGCGGACATCTGCGGATTTCTCCGGAAAACCCAGCGCCATGCCAAGGTATTTCTGTGTCATGCCCCGCATCGTGCGGAAAAAGTGGATGCGTTCACCAATCGCCATAATAGCCATCTCCTGTGTCGGTTGTCTTTGATAATGAGTATAGCAGATATGTTTAATTTGTCAAGAAGAATATAAACAAATTTATTTAATATTTTCCTGCAAACCGGCTTGACTTAAACCAATATGTATAGTACAATGGCTGTAAGCTAAGCATATTAGCTTAATTCATAGAAATTTTACAATTAGGATAGTCAACAAATGCAGAAAAAATGTCCGTTGTAAGGTGAGAGGGGGGTGAAATCCAAAAGAGCCAAACTGAATGACCGTCCAAGGGATACTTTCTCCGGGGAAGCACGCGATGAGACGAGCGTGCCAAGGAGAAAAGAAAACGGCACAGCGCCGAAAAGGGTTGCCTGTCAGAGTCCTGCGGATAGAACGGCAGAAGAAATCAACCACAAATCAGGAAAGGAAGGTATTTTGCCTATGGCAGGAGAAATTTTTATGAGAGTAAATGAAGTTGCGGAAGAGCTTGGCGTATCGGTTCCGTATGCGTATAAGCTCATTCGTGAGTTGAACAAAGAGCTGCGAAAGACCGGCTGCATCACCATTGCAGGCAGGATTGACCGCAAGTTCTTCCATGAGAAGTTCTACGGAACGAGAGAACCGAAGGAAAGAAGGGAATCGAATGGCAGCGTTTAAGGACAAGAAGAACGGCTCATGGTATGTGCAGTTTCGCTATACCGACTGGCGCGGTGAGCGCCAGCAGAAATTGAAGCGCGGCTTTGCCACGAAAAAAGAGGCGCAGGCATGGGAACGCGAGTTTCTGATGCAGAAGCAGGCTGACATCAATATGAGCTTCGAAAGCTTTGTGGCACTCTATGAAAAGGACGTCAAGCCCAAGCTGAAGCTCAACACATGGCTCAGCAAGGAGCATATTATCCGCACAAAGATTCTGCCGTATTTCAAAAAGCGCAAGCTCTCGGAAATCACCGCCCGTGATGTGATCGACTGGCAGAACGAGATACGGCAGCACACCAAGTCAAGCGGCGAAAGCTATTCCCCGGACTATCTCAAGAACGTCCATACCCAACTGAGCTGTATTTTCAACCACGCCATCAAGTATTACGGCTTACAGATCAATCCCGCTGCAAAGGCCGGAAATATGGGCAGCGAGCAGCCGAAGGAAATGCTGTTCTGGACGAAAGAAGAATACCTAAAATTCATCGACGCCATGATGGACAAGCCTATGCTGTACTACGCTTTTGAAATCCTGTACTGGTGTGGCATCCGCGAGGGCGAGCTGCTGGCACTGACGCCTGCGGACTTTGATTTCGAGAAGAAAACGCTCCGCATCAATAAATCCTATCAGCGCTTACAGGGCAAGGACGTTATCACCACGCCGAAAACGAAGAAAAGCAACCGCGTGATCCAGATGCCTGACTTTCTCTGTGATGAGATACAGGACTACTTCAAGCAACTTTATGGACTGGAACCGGACAGCCGTATTTTTCCGCTGTCCAAATATGCCTTGAAGCGCGGCATGGAGTTCGGGTGCAAGGCGTCTGGTGTCAAGATCATCAGAATCCACGATTTGAGACACAGCCATGTTTCTTTACTTATCAACATGGGCTATTCTGCCGTTGCCATCGGCAATCGCGTGGGGCACGAAAGCGTGGAGATCACCTATCGGTACGCGCACCTTTTCCCAACCGTACAGAAGGAAATGGCAGATAAATTGAACGTCGAAAGGGGTAATTAAAATTGTCACTGAAAAACCGGGATAACCACAACCGCTGGCGCAACAAGACTGTTGCCTTCCGGGTATCGCCGGAGGAGGACCGGCAAATTGAAACCTTTGTCAAGCTTTCCGGGCTGACGAAGCAGGACTACATCACCCGCCGCCTGATTTGCAAGGACGTGGTGGTACAAGGCAATCCGAGAGTTTACAAGGCACTGCGTGACCAGCTTGCCGCCGTGCTGGATGAGCTGCGGCGTATTGAAGCGGGCGGCAGCGTAAATGATGAGCTGCTGGATGTGATTGAAATGATCGCCGCCATCATGGACGGCATGAAGGAGGAAAATGCCTATGGAGAATGAAAATAGCAAAAAGAAAACGACCGCCCCGGACACATCTGTTGGCGCAGATGATGGGCAGCCGCTTCACAATTCAACTGAGAACAGTATATCCGCTTTTGAGGAAGAAATCAACGGTGATTTTCAAAACAGCACGGAAAGTCTGGATGAAATCTACCGCAGGATACAGCGTCTAACCGACCCGCATTACCTGCACACGATCTCCATGACCGAGCTGTACCAGACCGCGTATCAGAGCAGGCCGCCCATTATCGACGGCTTGCTCTGATACGCGGGCGCGTACATTCTCGCAGGCGCGCCGAAGATCGGCAAATCATTTCTGGTGGCGCAGATCGCCTATCATGTCAGCTCGGGCAAAGCTCTGTGGGGCTACGAAGTCCAGCCCGGCACGGTGCTGTACCTCGCTCTGGAAGATGATTTTCAGCGCATCCAGAGCCGTATGTTCATGATGTACGGCGTCAACGACACCGACCGGCTGCACTTTGCAACTGCGGCGGGCAAGATCGGAAACGGACTGGACGAACAGCTTGAGAATTTTGTGCGCGAGCATCACGATACCAAACTCATTATCATCGACACCATGCAGAAAATCCGGGAGGTCGGCGGCGAGGCGTACAGCTACGCCAGCGATTACGAGATCATCGGTCGGCTCAAGCAGTTTGCCGACAAGCACTGTATCTGCGTCCTGACCGTCCATCACACCCGCAAGCAGCCTGCCGGTGACAGCTTCGAGATGATCTCCGGAACAACGGGATTGCTCGGCTGCGCAGACGGGTCGCTTCTCATGCAGAAGAAAAAGCGCACGGCGCTGGAGACAACTATCGACGTGGTGGGGCGCGACCAGCAGGATCAAATCCTCTATCTGAAAAAGGACGCCGACACGCAGATCTGGAATCTTGAAAAGGTGGAAAACGAGCTGCACAAAGAGCCGCCCGATCATGTTCTGGATGCTGTCGCTGGACTACTATCCGCAGAACATCCAATCTGGACAGGGTCGCCCTCTGCGCTTGCCGATGCCGTCCATGTCGGCATGGCGGCAAATGCGCTGAGCAAGTATCTGAATGTGAAGTCTGGAAGACTTCTGGATGAATACCACGTCCGCTATGAGAACAAGGTTCGGCACGAAGGGCGACGTATCACGCTGACCTATGATGCTGAAAGCAAATAAGCCGCGCGACGGCTGCGACGGTTGCGACGGTAAATCTGATACCGTCAAACCAACCGTCGCAATCGTTGCGACCGTCGCGGAGGAAGCCCGGCAGCACGACCTTTCGCGTCCCCCGTCTCCATCGAAAAAATCCGCAGAGTTTGAGATGGATGTGGGCAGAAGATTATGCGTAGCGAACACCTGCAAATAAGCTGCTGACCACGCCGGTTTTTTGCGGTTTGTATCCACACCGCAAACCGTAAAACCGGCAGAGGCTTCCGCAGAAGCCGCATACCCCCTCGGAGAGCCCACGATACTTCGCAGCCGCAGGATGAAAGTATCATAGTGGGTTATTACACTTCCGCAGAAGTGCCT
>ERZ857757.1923-NODE-1923-length-14798-cov-4.616767_pt1 | contig 14798 bp, 10 predicted proteins | sample MGYA00519764_ERZ857757 | MGnify/ENA primary metagenome ERZ857757 (study PRJEB31778, sample SAMEA3449359) | human gut metagenome | biome: human gut; feature: human-associated habitat; material: faeces | place: United Kingdom | collected 2010/2012 ... | reverse complement strand
GCTCCGTCGGCGGGCTGCTGTATATCGCGGTGTTTTCCACCACCATCGGCATGAGCCTGCAAAACATCGGCCAGAGCATGGCGCCCGCCTCGCATGCGGTGATTCTGCTGTCGCTGGAATCGGTGTTCGGCGTGCTGTTTTCCTGCCTGCTGCTGGGGGAAAAGGTTACGCCGCAAATGGGCGTGGGCTTTGCGGTGATCTTCGCGGCGCTGCTTTTCAGCGAGCTTGCGCCGAAGAAGGACGCATGATAAAAAGCGGAAAAGCAAAAGAACGGGGTCGTCAAGCGAAACTGGACGGTCCTGTTTTTATATGCCGGAAGAATGAGCGGCAAAAACGTTCAAATTCGGCGCTCATTCGCTGAGCAGCCAATCAATGAGGTTTTCGGATTTGATGCCGTCATAAGAGGCATCGAACCCCGGTTCAAGGGACAACACGTTTTTTTCGTAGTTATCGCGGATACTCTGCAGCGGGGCAAGCTCCCGTTTCCGCACGTCCTCGCTCATCATGGACTCCGTTACCTGGATATACTTTTTCTCGTCGGCAGTCGTTGCGATGAAATCCACCTCCGCATTGCCAATCTTGCCAATCGCTACATCATAGCCCCGGCGAAGCAGTTCAAAGTAAACAACATTCTCGATGGCGTGACCGCTGTCCCGATTACGAAAGCCCAGCAGATAATTGCGAAGACCGATGTCAACGATATAGTATTTTCCGAGTGTACGGAGGTAGGCTTTGCCTTTGATGTCAAATCGCTTGATCTCATAGAAAAAGTAGCTCTCCAGAAGCGCGTTCACATATGCCAGCACCGTATGGGCGCTGGGCGCACCTTTGCGCTTGCCGTCATCCAGGAGTCCTTCGTTTACCAGCGTATTGCCGATGGAGGCAATGGAAACACTGGAGCCGATATTGTCGGCGAGGAACAGGATGATTTTCCGCAGCAGCGTAGGGTCGGTGATTTGCTTTTGCCCCCTGCGCTTATCTCGCTCCAGAATGTCACGAATCACGACTGTGGAATAGATGCCATCGAGGAGCGACAGCGTCTTTTCCTGTTCCAGCCCAACATCAGCAATGCCGGGCATTCCTCCGAAACGCATATAAGCGTCAAAAACCTCGCGCAGCTCGTAGCGTTCACCGTTCTTATCAAATACCTGCTTGCGGAGCCCACCGAGGGCGCTTTGCGTTTCCCGAACCTCGAAGTCGTGGAAAGCAAGGAACTCTCGGAAAGAAAGCGGCAGCATTTTGATTTCCACGCACCGTCCGGATAGATAGGTAGAATACTCCGAAGAAAGAAGGTAAGCGTTTGACCCGGTGACATAGATATCGCAGTCAAAATCTACACGGAAGGCGTTGACCGCATCCTCCCATGCTTCGATCCGCTGAAGCTCATCGAAGAAAAGATACATCCGCTTTCCGGGGACACTGCGCTCTTTCACATACCGATAGATATCGTCGGCGCTCATCCCTCGGAAATCAAAGGATTCAAAATTCATCTCGATGATCTGCTCCGGCAGAACACCGGTATCTTTCAAGTGCTGTACCATCAGTTTCAGCAGACTGGACTTGCCGCAGCGGCGAATGCCAGTTATCACCTTGACCGGCTCGGTATCCTGGAAGCCAATCAGCTTCTTCAGATAAATATCGCGCTTTTTTAGTTCGTGGGAATCTATCATGCCAAACACCTCCTGTGGCATTAGTATAGCACCACCTAAACAAATAATCAAGTTTTTGCACTCAAATGCAAAAACTTATAGCATTCGACAATTTATGCAGTATTGCCGCGTCCGAAATGCCATGTCTCATTTCTCCTTGGTATCTTGTAATGCGGCAGAAAGGAATATCCTTTCCTATGAGAAAACGATTCTTTTTGAACTGCCTGCTGATCCTCACCCTCGTTATAGTTATGTCAACTAACGCATTCGCTATTTCGGAGAGTGATGTAGAATCCGCAGTCAGTGCTTCCGGGAAGGAAGCTGTTTCTGGCAATGTACTGGTGTGGTTTCTGTGCGCCATTGCCTTTTTGAAAGTGTCGCAGAAGATCGACAGTTTCCTGTCCAGTCTCGGTCTGAACGTTGGGCATACCGGCGGCTCCATGCTCTCTGAGGCGATGATCGCCATGCGCGCCATCAACACCGCGACCAGCGCGGTCGGCAGCGCATTGGGAAGCCGCAGCCGTCACGGTTCTGCTCCTGCATCCGGGAAATCCGGCAGTGGAAGCGCGGCTGCGGCAGGCTTTTTCAGCGGCGGACTTGCCGGTATGGCAAGCCGTAAAATCGCAAGCGATGCGGTACGCACGGCGACGACAGAGAAAAACATCGTCCAGCCGCAGCAGGCGGAGTCGACCGTCAGCCGGACACACGCGAGCAGCGATACCCATTCCGGTTCGCAGACGGCTTCTGAGCAGCAGCGGCAGAACACCAGCCAACTTGACCAGAATCAGCAGACGGTTTCTTCCCGCGCCGTAAACTCGGAACAGCGTGAAAAGTCCCAACAAGCGCTCCACGAATCCCAGCATTCTATGGATGCCAGCCATCTCCATCAGGATACACAGACTGCGCAGGAGCAGCAGTTCCACGCGGCGCTGCATACGGAGGATCAGCAGGCATCGCATCTGGCGTTCCAGTCGGAACAGGGCGAATTTGTCGGCTCTGTGGTGCAGTCGGATGAATTTGATGCAAGCAGCGAAGAAGCCAGAACGGAACAGTCGCAGGTCATGCAGTCTGCCTTGCAACAGGAGCAGATCGGTGTTACCCAGCGCGAGGTGCAGTCCGAGGAAAGCCACCATGCACAGCATGATACGATGGATGGTTTCCACACGGAACAGTCTGGAATCACGCAGCATACCCAGCAGGATACGCAGACCGTCACCTTCGGGCAGGTGGAATCGCAATCCCAACAGCATACTGCGCAGTCTGACAAGCAGTTCTTCTCTGTCCGCAATGGCCTTTCCAAAACAACCATTGCGGAGCGGACGGTTCAAGCACAGGAGCGCCCCGGCAGATTCCTGCACAGCAGAACACCATCTGCTGCGCCCGCTTCTGCCCCGGCAAATGAAGCGCCTGCCGCCTGGCCTGCGCCGATCCCGTCCGCACCGACGCAGTTCCGCAGCTTCGGTGGAACGCTTTTCGCAAAATCGCTCTATCAGGGCGGCGCATTTGCCAACGACGTGATCGGCACAGTCGCCAAGGGTGATTATCGCACAACCGGCTCCATCACCGGCGAGACCGCGACGCGCTCTCTGATGTCCTACATGGGCTTCACAGCGCTCGGCGAACACGCGCCCAACATCCCGCGCTATCAGGACGTGGAGATCGGCGGCGGCCGCATCACAGGACGCGAGTTCACGCCAGAGCATCCGCGCGGCATTGATTTCTGTATGTACCATGCCGACCAGTACGCCCAACCGAAGGGCGATTACAGCAAGGTCTACTCCGCGGACGACGCCGCATGGTATAAGCAGTACGCAGCGGACACTGTAGAACGAAAGCCCTATCAAACGGAGGACGGCAAGATTGCCTATCACGAAAAGATCGTGCAGAAGCTGCCGAATCCACCGCAAAGAAAAGATCGGATGTGAGAACCTATGAGTCAGGAACAGCGGGACAGCTATGTGATCCCGCCAAACTTTATTGAGGGCGGTTCGTTCTTCGGCGGCTTATTCAAGGCGCGAAATGTGGTCGAGGCGGTCATTCTTGCCGCCGGCACCGGGCTTCCGATCCTGACGCTCTCGCTGACGCTAACCGTCCGGATCATCCTGCTCTGCCTGACCTCGCTGCCGCTGGCGCTTCTGGCGCTCATCGGGATCGCGGGGATGCCGCTTTCCTCCTATATCATTCTGTTTTTTCGTTTCCTCCGCAACCGCAGAACCCTGAGCAAAAGCGGCGGCAAAAGCAGCCGAAAGCAGTCCATTCTCCCGACATGGGATAAAAAGTCCGGCCCCAGCACGGCTGTGCAGCCCGCCGCCTATAAAAAGGACGGCAGCCGCATCCGCTTTGCAAAGGACACGCGCCGCCTGATGCTGGACACTGCCTATCGGCAGAAGAAGCAGGCGGAACGCCCCGGCAATCCGCTTGCAGCGTATGTGCCGATTCAGAAAATCGAAAACGGCATTGTCTACACGACCGACCACCGATTTATCAAGATCCTGGAGATCGTGCCGATTAACTTCTTACTCCGTAGCGCAAGAGAGCAGCGGAACATCGTGTATTCGTTTATCAGCTATCTCAAAATCGCGCCCGTGAAGCTGCAGATCAAGGTCATTACGAAACGCGCGGATATGAACCGGCATATCGAAACCGTGCGCCGGGAGATGGCGCAGGAGACGAACGAAAGCTGCCGGATGCAGCAGGAGGACTATCTGAAGCTGCTCAAAAAGCTCGGCTCCAGAGAAGCCATTGCGCGAAGATTTTTTCTCATCATGGAGTATGAACCGCTCCCCGGCGCGAAGAAAGACCGCGAGGAAGCGGATGCCATTTCGTCGCTGCAAACAGCAGCACGGACGACGGCAAATTATCTCCGGCAATGCGGCAACAGCGTTGTCCAGCATGAGAATGAGGTCGAAGCTGCCGCCGAAATGCTCTATACATTTCTCTGCCGCAGAGAAAGCACGGATGTTCCGTTTTTGCAGCGCATCTCTCGTATTACATCCAACTACATAAAGGCAGGCTGTTCCATCGACGAAATTCCCGTCGGTGATTTTTTTGCGCCCTCGCAGCTGGATTTTACGCATGGCAGCTATCTCTACATTGACGGAACGTACTATGCGTATCTGCTGGTGCCGTCGGACGGGTATAAATCCGAGGTTCCTGCGGGGTGGCTGAGTCTGCTGGTCAACGCCGGAGACGGCATTGACCTCGACGTATTTCTGACACGCCAGCCAAAGGATCGCATGATCCGCAAGCTCGGCCAGCAGCTTCGCATCAACCGCAGCAAGATCAAGGAGACCAGCGACACCAACACGGACTTTGACGACCTCGACAGTGCCATCCGCAGCGGCTATTTTCTGAAAGACGGTCTGAGCAACCATGAGGATTTCTACTATCTGAATCTGCTCATCACCGTGACGGCGGATAACCCGGACGATCTGGACTGGAAGTGTGCGGAGATGAAAAAGCTGCTCATTTCGCAGGATATGAACGTGCAGAGCTGCAATTTCTGTCAGGAACAGGCGCTCCGCTCGTCTTTTCCGCTCGTGAAGCTGGATAAATCGCTCTTTGAACGCAGCAAGCGGAATGTGCTGACGCTGGGCGCGGCAAGCTGCTATCCGTTCACGGCGTATGAGCTGTGTGACGACAACGGTATCCTGCTCGGCGTCAACAAACACAACAATTCTCTTATCATCGTGGACATCTTTGATTCGCGCATCTACAAAAACGCCAACATCGCCATTCTCGGCACGAGCGGCAGCGGCAAGACCTTTACCATGCAGCTCATGGCGCTGCGGATGCGGCGCAAGGGCATTCAAGTGTTCATCGTCGCGCCGCTCAAAGGGCACGAATTTCACCGCGCCTGCTCCAACATCGGCGGCGCGTTCATTCAGATCTCGCCCGCATCCCCCAACTGCATCAACGTCATGGAAATCCGGCAGACAGACCGCTCGGTCGATGAGCAGCTCGACGGCAGCACCGTGGAGCACTCCATGCTGGCCGCCAAGATCCAGCGGCTGCACATCTTTTTCAGCCTGTTGATCCCCGACATGAACCATGAGGAACGGCAGCTTCTCGACGAAGCTATGATCCGTACCTATGCCAAAAAAGGCATTACGCACGACAATGACACGCTCCGCGATCCCAAGCACCCGGAGCGGTACCGCGAAATGCCGATCCTGGGCGATCTGTATGCGGTACTCAAGGAATCTTCCTCTACGCTGCGGCTGGCAAACATTCTGAACCGGCTCGTCAGCGGCTCTGCCAAGACATTCAACCAGCAGACGAATGTTTCACTCGACAATAAATATATCGTTCTGGATATTTCGGAACTGACCGGCGATCTTCTGACCGTCGGCATGTTTATGGCGCTGGACTTTGTCTGGGATAAGGCAAAGGAGAACCGCACCGAGGAAAAGGCCATCTTCATTGACGAGTGCTGGCAGCTCATCGGCGCCAGCAGCAACCGTCTGGCAGCGGAGTTTGTGCTGGAGATTTTCAAGATCATCCGCGGCTACGGCGGCTCGGCCGTCTGTGCAACGCAGGATCTCAATGACTTCTTCGCGTTGGAGGACGGCAAATACGGCAAGGGCATCATCAACAACTCCAAGACCAAGGTGATCTTGAATCTGGAGGATGAGGAAGCCCAGCGCGTCGGCTCCATTCTGCATCTTTCTGAAGCAGAGCTGATGGAGATCACGCACTTTGAGCGCGGCAGCGCCCTTATCAGCACGAACAACAATAATGTTGCCGTCGAGATCAAGTGCAGTGAGCTGGAAAAGGAACTCATCACCACCGACCGCAGGGAGCTTCAGGAACTGCTGAAGCGGAACGGCAAAATAGAGCGTGTCTGATTGGAGGATTGGAAGATACTGTGATACTCTGCTTTGCGGTGCGGTCTGCCCTCTTTCTTTTGGTTTTGGGTATAAGAAAAGCACCTCCGCAGAGATGCTTTCTTAATACTGTTTGAAATTGTTTAGATTAGGTTGCTCGGAATAAAACAGTTATCCGCGTCAATCGGGATCGGCTCCTGGCACATACAGATGATGCCGCCGTTGCCACGGATCAAAGAAGCCTTGTCAATTACGCTGTACTTTTTGATCTCCCGTCGGTCGGGCGCTGCACTCTTTTTGATTTCCAACGGATGAATGACATTGTTTTCCTCAACGAACACATCAATTTCCTTTGCATTGGAATCCCGGAAGTAAGTGAGGTTCACCTTGGACTTTGCGTAGGCGTAGTTCTTGACCAGCTCCATCACAACATAGTTCTCGTAGTAATGGCCGCTTGCAGCGCCGCTGCGCAGTGTATCTGGTGTCAGCCACATAGACAGATATGCACAAAGCCCGGTATCACAGAAGTACAGCTTTGGCGTTTTGCTGAGACGCTTGAGCTCATTGTTGGAATAGGAAGCAAGCAGATAGATGATGCGCAGTCCTACAAGCACGTTCAGCCATTCCTTTGCCGTGCTTGGGGCAATGTCGGCAGATTCCGCCAATGTGGAATAATTGACCTGCTCCGACACGAGCGAGGCGCATCCAACAAGGAACTTGCGAAAACGCACAGCATCGGTGATGCCGCCGGCTTCGGTTGCATCACGCATCAGGTAGGTATCGATGTAGGAGTTGAAATACTCCTGTCTGAGTTCATCATCCACGCCCTGCACCTGCGGCATACCGCCCTCCCAAATGTGCTGGAATACCTGAATTACATCGTTCTTCGGAACTTTCTGCTGCCTTGCCTGCAGCGTGGCAAGCGAAAAATCCAGATCCGTATCGAATACAAACCCTGCTTTTTCTCTTGCGGATAAGCTGTATAGCTCCAGAATGCCAATTCTTCCGGCAAGGGTTTCCTGCACTTTTTTCATCATATTGTACTGCTGAGAACCAGTCAGCCAGATAAGGCCCTTTTCATCACTCTCGTCGCAAATGATCTTGATTTGCTCAAACAGCTCCGGTGCTTTCTGCACCTCATCAATAAGGACCGGCGGCTTATAGGTCTGAAAGAACAGCACGGGGTCAGACTGTGCGAGCTCTCTTGCCATTGTATTGTCCATCGTGACATAGGTTCTGCTGCTTTCTGCAAGGTGCTTTAACATCGTCGTTTTACCGACCTGCCTCGCACCTGTAACAAGGATGACCTTGAAAAAATCATTGAGCTTTAAGAACTTGCGCTCAAGCTCTCGTGTGATATATGCCATAACGCGCCTCCGTGTTTTTAGGATAATCTATGGTATATCATATTTTATCATAATTTTCTCGTTTCATCAAGAGAATATACGCATGATGGCTTTTAACTTTTCTGTAAATGCTCAAAAATCCAAACGGTTCATTCATATGCAAAGTCCTCTACGCAAATCCGTAAAGACTTCGGACGCGGCGCTGGAACAGTCCGCCTTTGCAGCACGCAGTCCATCTTGCATCATGGCGTTAAATTCAGCATCCGTCATTTCAACGCGGACAAGTGTCTCTGAAATATCGTGTTGCTTCTCAATCCCATCTACCAAATTTCCTACATTGGGCTCTGCGTGGGTCGTGAAAGTTACCGTTCTCGTATCCAAACGAATCGCCTCCCATTTGTCTCCAGCATATATGAATACGCCTAAAATTGCAATCAATTTTGCAGCTTTGAAAGCAACATCTTTTCTCTAAAATCATCTTTGCGTACACAATACGTCTTTTATACATACAGCAGCCATCTTCAGATCTGACGGCTACAGTTTGTACGTATTCTGTGCGGCAGTTATACGCACAAAAATTAGAGGTGACGACTATGAAAACCCGCGCACAGATCTACTCGCATGAGGCCAGCGGCATCCTGCGGGATATTTCCACCTATGGCGTTCTGACACAGAAACAGATTTTGGGTCTGTATCCGCAGAAGGATGAGCAGATCAAAAATCTACTGTCCTATCTCTGCAAGCAAAAGCGGCTGTTCCTCGTGGACGGCTTCTATTCCCTGACGCCGGAGCTGCCGAAAGACCGCGACCGTGGTTTGGAAGCAGCGGTCACAGTACTGGCAGACTTTATGGAGCAGGTCGAGTATCACGCCGCAGGAGAATATCCTGTGAAGATCATCTTTCTTGCCGGCGGCGAGGTCTATGAAATCCTCTACGCCGAACCCGGCAAAGAAGCCATTTTGAATCTGCTGCTTGCACGTCCGGAACAAGAACCGCCCGCGCGGCTGGTCATTCTGGAGGATGCCGCGCAGGTCGATCTGCTCGCCATCCCAAATGTGCGCGCATACTGTCTGCTGGATGGTGATGGAAGTGTTCAATATCTTCAAGAACTCATGTAAAAGGACGGATGCAAAGTCTGCATCCGTCCAGAAAATAAACTATATAAATTACATTTCAGTCGTTGCAATATACTGTTGCCACCAGCCTTCTGTGAGAAGCGAGCAGCGCAGATTTCATTTGCTGATCTGTGATCTCGCCCCTTGCCCAACAAGCAGAGAGCGTTTTGGCATAGTCAGAAACCGGAACGCCTTCAATCGCATTGATCGCGTCGGCTGCCTTGACCGCAGCAATTCGGCGGTTTTGTATTTGATCCATAACAACCGCTCCTTTCACACATCGTATTTTCTCAGTTCAGTATAGCCTAGATTCTAAATAAAATCAATTTTCTTTTTTTGAAGCTCTATTTCACACTATGGAGGTTATCTATGAACCGTGCGCTTTTATCCAAGCGAATATCCTCGCTGCTGGCAGAGGTCTCGCGGCTGAGCAATGCGCTTTGCGCCATGAACACGATGGACTTGCAGCGTTACCCGGAAAACTATGAGCTGCTTTCCACTGATGCGGCGCTCCGCGCAGAGCAGATCGCCTGCCGGATGCGGCATCTGGTCTATGGCTTTACCACCGTGCAAAAGCATGAATACCTGACCTCCGCCGCCAACGTCCTCGGCATCACGATCACTGCGCAGCCGGGGCTGGTGGAAATTACGCTGCCGGGTCTGCTTCCTAAGAAAAAGCAACGCAGCGCCGAATATCTGACCGACCCGCTGAGTCAGGCGCTCGGACAGTTTGTCAAAGATCATCCTCTTTCCCATTTTGAGTCGTGCATCATCTGCTTCTGCCATATCTATGCGGTATCTGGCGGACGCGGCCGCATCCGGGACTATGACAATCTGGAAATGAAGCAGATTCTGGACGTTGTCTGCGCCTATCTTATGATGGATGACAATGGGCTTTTGTGCAACGTCTATAACACCACGGAGTTAGGCGAGGAAGATGTCACAAAGCTCTTTGTAATGGATCAAGATATGTTTCCGGGCTGGCTGGAAGAGCATCAAAATGCGCTGGAAACCATGTCGGATTTTTAAGCGTTTTTCACCATCCTTTTTCAGATACCGCTGCGCATGGTGTTTTCCCTTGAAACATCAGGCGTTTTCGCTTGACCGACAGCGCAAAAATTACCGAAGTTAAGAGCCGATACGGTAAAAGAGGTCACTTTTATGAATCCGACGCAACTTCCCACTGATGGCACGCTTCCGCTTCTTGTGCTGCAGATCATTGCCGTCTCCGGCGAGTTCCCGGCTGCTTTTTCCGGCCACTTTCCGGGCGGCTGCAGCTATATCGAAAGCGTGATCGGCAAGCTCAAAAAGGACGGGCTGCTCCGTTCGTATACCAAGAACGGTTTGCGTGGACTCAGGCTGACCGCAAGCGCCAAACGGCTGCTGCTTCAAAAATATCCGGTTGATCTCGCGCCCTATCTTACAGGCACGTCCGAAACAAACTCTTTGAAGTCAGAACCAGAGCCGGCTGCGGCTGCCCCGGATGGCAGAGACGCTTTTGATCCTGCACAACGCGCAAATCCCGTCGCTGCCGTGGGAAAAGCCATCTATGCAAGACTGGCTCTCAAATCCCACTCTATTTCCGGTCTACTATTCCTCCCGCGAGTTCAAAGCTCTCGGCAGTCTTTGCACCAAAATCTGCAATTCCCGCATGACGGGCGTGCTGTTCACAAAACAAGCCATCTTTCCAATCTACAACATGGCTTCGACCTTTCCAAGATGGGCGTACAATGCCGAGATCCGGCTCAAGGCTGTCTTACAGACAGAATTTCGCCGTAATACACAGTTCGCGATCGGCGGCATTGTGTTCGGCAGCTCACCTATGCAGATACCTGCGATCCTGAATGGCATGGCGCAGAACCATTTCCTTTTGGATGGCAGCTATCCGCATTTCTATTTTCTGACGCTCGACCACTTTGGTGAGATCGGTGCAATCAAATTATGTCAACCAGATATACAGGAGCAGTTGAATGAAATCCTCTCGGAAAACCTCCTGCCGCCGTCTCCCGCAATGCCAATCGAACATGACGCTCTGGAGCAGGACGGGTCGCCCGTCCTGTTTTCGTATCTCTGCGATCTGCCAAGGCTGCACCGGTTCCGCTGTGCGCTGACGCTGCGGAACCAGACTGGCAGCATTCTCTGCTTTGACTATCAGGCAGAGGCGCTGCGGGAGGTGTTCGGTGCGCAGGTCAATATCACAAGCATCGACTTTGCCGCTTATGAAAGGGTGTTGCTCCATCAATAAGAAACAGAAGATCACGCTGACCTGTTTTCTGCCTGTCGCACTAGCCGCGCTTTTCTATGCGGGCGGCTATCTTGCGCAGTTCATCTACAACTATCAGGCATGGACAGCCGAAGGCGGCACGCCGTACAGCGGCACCTCGCCGCCGATGCCGGACGCTGCGTTCGGCGTCTGCCTGCGGTTCGTGTTCCGTTTTCCATACGGTCTGTACGGCATGGGCATTTTTCTGGCGGCAATCGTACTTCTTGTCGTGGCGATCATGCACATGGGCGCCGGCGGCGACGGGCAGTACGACAAGACCAGAAACCTGACATATTCCCACAAGGGAACCTACGGAACCGCCGGTTTTCTCAATCCAAAAGAAGCCGGGCAGGTGCTCGACTTTGTACCGGACCTGCGCAAGCACCACGGCACGATTCTCGGCGAAGTGAATGGCCGTGTGGTCTGTATCCCGGAGAAGACGCGCTTCAATGGCAATCTCGCGATCTACGGCGCAAGCGGCTCGAAAAAGACGCGCGCGTTCTGCGTCAACATGATTCTTCAATGCGCGGCGCGGAAAAGCTCGCTGGTTATCTGTGATCCGAAGTCGGAATTGTACGAAAAAACCAGCGCGTATCTGCGCGATCAGGGCTATACCGTGCGCGTGTTCAACTTGGTCACGCCTGCGTCGTCAGATTCGTGGAACTGCCTGTCCGAGATCGACGGACAGGAGCTGATGGCGCAGCTTTTCTGCGACGTTATCATCCGCAACACAGGCAGCGACCGGGGCGACCACTTCTGGGACAGCGCCGAAATGAATCTTCTCAAAGCACTTGTGCTGTTTGTCGAGCGCAGCTATCCACCGGAGCGTCGGAACATTGGCGAGGCGTATCAGCTGCTTGTAAGCTGCTCGGAAAAGGAGCTGAACGAACTGTTTGACGCGCTCCCACTGGGGCATCCGGCCAGAGCGCCGTACAGTATCTTCCGGCAATCGTCGGAGAGCGTGCGCGGCGGCGTCATTATCGGTCTCGGCTCCCGGCTGCAGGTGTTCCAGAATGCGGACATCCGCGCCATCACCAGCCATGATGAGATCGATCTGGAGCTTCCGGGCAAGCAGCCGTGTGCTTATTACTGCATCACGAGCGATCAGGACAGTACCTTTGATTTCCTGTCCTCGCTGTTTTTATCATTCATCTTTATCAAGTTGGTTCGATACGCCGATCAGAACTGTCCGGGCGGCTGTCTGCCGGTTCCCGTCCATGTGCTTGGAGAGGAGCTTTGCGCCTGCGGCGTTATCCCCGATCTCAGCCGAAAGATCTCCGTGATCCGTTCCCGGAACATCAGTATGTCCTGCGTGTTCCAGAATCTCGCCGGTCTGCAGAACCGCTATCCCAACAACCAATGGCAGGAAATTCTCGGAAACTGCGACGTGCAGCTGTTTCTCGGCTGTACAGACGCGCTGACGGCAGAGTTCATTTCCTCACGCTCCGGCGAGGCAAGCGTTGCTGTGACCAGTCAGGCCAAGCAGCTCGGTACATGGCGCATTTCCAACTACACCCCGGAATACCGCGAAACGAGCGGTGTCGGCCGCAGGCGGCTGCTCACGATGGATGAAGTTTTGCGGCTGGACGTGGATAAGGCGCTCGCCATTATCCGTGGGCGCAATATTCTGGAGGTCGATAAATTTGACTACTCCAAGCACTATGAAGCAAAGAAGCTGCGCCCGGACAAAGCGGCGTCGCACATCCCGCGCTGGAGAAGCGAAGCGTCGCCAACACCTGCCACCCCCGTTCCGCGCACTGCCCCAGTGCCCCAAAAGGATACTCCTGCAAAAAAGCAGAAGATCATAACCACCAGCAAGGAATCCATTTTATCCAAACCAAAAAAGGAGGAATGACCCATGCCCAGAAAAAAGGAATTGTCTGTTCCGGACAGCGGCGAACAGGACGACCTGCTTTCCGCTGAAACGCAGGAGTTTCCCGACGCACCGCTCACCGAACCGGTGGTGGAACCCATCCCCACAGAAAGTCCGCCCGATGAAGGCGCACCGGAGGATGATACGCCGTCAGAGGAATACACGGAATTTCTTCAGGCGCTGAACGAAGCTCCCGCGCAGGAAGATCCGCAGCCTGCTCCGTCTGACGAAGCGGAACCGATGCCCTCCGAGGAAGAACCGGCGCTGACCATCCCCTCAGAGGAACTGCCACCTGAACCTCCGCGCGCCGATTCTCCGCCGATGCCGCACAATGGCGCGGTTCTGACGATCACCGCCAGAACGCGCATTAAGAGCGAAGCTGAAGCCGCCGACGAACTCTGGCATGAGATCCGCAACGCCTACCGGACGCGGCGGATCTTGACCGGCACGCTGGACGGTATTGAGCAGACCGCAGGCGGAAAGACGCTGGCGACAGTCAGTTTTCGTGGCTTCCGCATCGCCATCCCGATCCGCGAGATGCTTGTGCTGGAGGACCGGATGCCGTCCGGCAGAGCGTATGCCGACTACATGAACCGGCTGAACCGTATCCTCGGCACGATGCTCGGCGCGGAGATTGATTTCATCGTCAAGGGCATTGACTCAACCACGCACAGCGCCGTTGCCAGCCGCCGGGAAGCCATGCTCCGAAAACGACAGACGTTCTATCTCGGCAAAGACGTTTCCGGAAACCCCTACATCTATCCCGGCCGTCTGGTCGAGGCACGCGTGATTGCCGTCGCGGAGAAGGTGCTGCGCGTCGAAGCCTTTGGCATTGAATGTGCCATCTTTGCGCGTGACCTCTCCTGGCAGTGGGTGTCCGACGTCCGTGACCTTTACAGCGTTGGCGACCGGGTTCTGGTCCGTGTGCAGGAGATCAGCGGCGAGGATGCCGAGCATCTTTCCATTCGCGCCGACATCCGCAGCACGTTCTCTGAAACCAGCGTGGACAATTTGAAGAAGTGTCAGGTACAGAGCAAGTACGCCGGCAAGGTCACAGATCTTCGCGGCGGCGTGGTGTATATCCGCCTGAACAACGGCGTCAACGCCATCGCGCACACCTGCTACGATTCCAGGATGCCCGGCAAGAAGGACGACGTCAGCTTTGCGGTCACGCGGCTGGATGAAGAACACGGCATTGCCGTCGGCATTATCACGCGGATCATCAAGCGGAACCTGTAACTTGGCAGCGTTCTGCCTATGACTGATTTCATATTCCCTACAGCGTCCATGCTGGAACCGCTGCTGCGCCGTCTGAGGGTGCCTCCCTGACGGTACTAAACTATAAAAGGAGTTTTCTCTATGAAAGCCAAAGAAGAATACGTTGACGCTCCTCGTGAAACGCGCTCGAAGGACATCACCGTCTACGCGATTATTTTCCTCGTCCTGTTGGTCGGCGCAGGCATTTTCCTCGCGGTCAGACTGCTGCATAAACCCGCAGATGCGGCGCTTGCAAGCAGCAAATCCGGGATCATTTATGATTCGTCCGCCGTTGAAGGCGGCTGGGACAATCTCAGTCCGGAAGAAATTGCGGAGAAGCTGAATGAGAAAGTAGCCGAGGGCATGATCAACATTTCCATGAACACCGCGCCGTACTTCGAGGACGGCAAGGCTGAGGGCAATGTCATGATCGTAAACGAGTCGATCAACAACTATCCCCAGCAGGTCG
>ERZ857757.1917-NODE-1917-length-14834-cov-7.805061_pt1 | contig 14834 bp, 10 predicted proteins | sample MGYA00519764_ERZ857757 | MGnify/ENA primary metagenome ERZ857757 (study PRJEB31778, sample SAMEA3449359) | human gut metagenome | biome: human gut; feature: human-associated habitat; material: faeces | place: United Kingdom | collected 2010/2012 ... | reverse complement strand
CCCTCTGGTGTACTTTTTGGTTACTTTTTCGTACAAGCGAAAAAGTAACATTAAAAAACGTCCCTTATATTGCTTTTCGAGAATCGAAAAGCAACCCCAAAGTGCCCCTTTTGGTGACTTTTCGGAAAAAGTCAAACTCCTCTAAGAGCCTCTTTCCGGGTCTTTCCGAAAAGCAAAAGACATCCGATGGTGAGACATCGGACGTCAAATTCAAATTCTTTTACTCCGCTTTTCTTTTAAGAAAAGCGGGCAAGGTTCAAGGGCACGCAGCCCTAAAAACTCAAATGTGCAGGAAATTGCGGAATGCGTCAATGTAGGATTGGGCAGTCTGCTTGTCATTGCTTTCTGCAAAAATGCGTAAGAGCGGCTCTGTTCCGGAGAAACGGCAGATAACGAAATCTCCATTTTCAAAGTAAACCTTGCAGCCGTCCTCATAGTTGACCCGAACGACTTTTGCGGAAAACTCCGGTAATTTCTTGTCAACCATAAGGATGTGATTGATCTCCGGCTTGGCCTCCGGCGCAAAACGAAGATTATCCTCAGCCATAACAAATTTTCCGTATGCGGCTTCTAATTCACCCATAATCTGCGCCGGTGTCTTGCCGATAACACTGACCATCTCAGCAAATAAAGACGCCGCATAAATGGAATCTTTGCCGTGAATGTGACCGCGCACAGTCAGGCCGCCCGACGACTCACCGCCGAGAACCGCGTCAACTTCGTCAATCTTGGAAGAGATGTATTTGAACCCTACCGGCACTTCATAGCATTTTTCGCCGAAACTTTCAGCAATTCTGTCAAGCATGTGCGTAGTGGCAAGATTGCGGACAACCGGTCCTTTCCAGCCCTTGTGCTTGACAAGATAGTAGTACAGCATGCACAGAATCTCGTTGGCGTTGATGTAACGTCCGCTCGGGTCGATAACACCCAAACGGTCGCCATCGCCGTCCATAGCAATACCGAGATCGTAACCGCCGGTAACAACAGCGTTGTGCAGATGAGCCAGTCCTTTTTCACTGGGCGCAGGCATCTGACCGCCGAAATAGGCGTCCTTGTTGATGTTGATAGTGTCAATCGTGCAGCGTGCTGTATGGAAAATAACCAAAAGCGGATAGGTTCCCGACCCGTGCATGGAGTCAAATACCACGCGTAATCCACGGTCGCGGAGCGCTTTCATGTCGAGTAACCCGATGATGTCATCCAAAAAGCGGTTGAACGGGTTGACAATGTATTCGATGTTTCCGCAAGCGACTTGTTCGTCAAAGTTTGCTTCGGGAATGTCGGTAATTTCCGAAATCAGTTTTTCCAAAAGCTCGGTCGTTTCAAGGGGAGCGTCGCGTCCTTCGTCTACAATGAGCTTGATACCATTGTATTGGGAGGGGTTGTGGGAGGCGGTAATTTCAATTCCGTAGTGCAGATCCATGCTCTTGACCGTGTGCATAACGAGCGGCGTCGGAGAAGAACGGCCGATAAATAAAACTTTTACGCCGTCTGCCGCAAACAGTTCCGCTACCCATTTAGCGGCTTGCTCCGAGAGAAAACGGCGGTCATAACCGATTACGACCGGCTTGTCCTTTTTGTTTTCTACTTCCATTAGCTTTAAAACACCGGCCGCTACCAAGCGAATGTTGGAACGGATGAAATCATCGCCGATGACGGCACGCCAGCCGCCGGTGCCGAAGTGAATGTTTGTGTTGTTCATAGGAAACCTCTTTCTGTTATAACGGGTGATAGAGCTTTATTAAATATCGCACTCGGCTGTATAAACAACCGAAACGTCGTCGTGCAGCTGTAAAATGGAGGCAGGAACTTCCGGCGTAACAGGACCTTTGAGGGCTTTTTGGACAATATCGTATTTCTCGGGACCTGCAATAAGTAAAATTTTCTTAGCGCTTAAAATGGATTTGAAGCCCATGGTGAGCGCATGCGTGGGCATACCGCCGTTCGGGAAGAAACGGGAATTGGCTCTCATGGTGGACTCCGTAAGGGCTACGCGCCGCGTTTTTAACTCAAAATGATCGGATGGCTCGTTAAAACCGATGTGACCGTTAAAGCCGATGCCCAAAAGCTGCAAATCAATGCCGCCGAGCGCACGGATAAGTTTGTCGTAATTGTCGCATTCGGTCTGCCAGTCGGTAGCAAGCCCATTCGGCACATAGGTGCGGTATTTATCGATGTTGATATGGTCAAAAAAGTTGTGATTCATAAAATAGCGGTAGCTCTGTTCGTGTTCCGGTGCAAGACCGCAGTATTCGTCTAAATTGACGGAGCTGACATCCTTGAAATCCAAGTCGCCCTTTTTGTACCATTCGATAAGCTGGCTGTAAACGCCAAGCGGGGAAGAACCGGTTGCAAGCCCTAAAATCGAATCCGGCTTTTGGATGACTTGGGCGGAAATGATATTGGCGGCACGGCGGCTCATTTTTTCATAAGTTGGTTCACGGTAAATGTACATGATAAAAGCTCCTTTGCGTTTTCAATTTCGGGCCTATGCGTTTTTGACGGCAGATACCCCAAATTGCCTTGAACGGCGCTTGATAAAATCTTCTACAACTACAATTATATAGGAGTTTTACCGGTTTTGCTTGCAATATCAGACTGACATTTTATAATTTTGGTCTTTTTTGACTTGCAATATCTCCGCTTTTGGAGTATAATATACCGGAACGGTAAAGAAACGGTAAACAGGCTGAAATGAGCGCACATCGAAAGAAGATGAGAACATGGAATATGTCATGTCAAAATTAGAGGATGCCATAACGGTGGACGGAATCTATACCGTGCATTATTTTGAATACGCAAAGGATTTTGCATACTCGGGGGAAGTACATAACTTTTGGGAACTTGTGTATGCAGATAAAAAAAGTCTGTATGTGACTGCCGGAGCCAGTGAGATCCGACTTGCGGTCGGGCAGATGTATTTGCACCGTCCAAACGAATTTCACAACATCCGTTGCGACGGCGCGCATGCGGCCAATTCCGTGATCATCTCGTTTTCCAGCGCCAGCGACGCGCTGATGTCGATTGCCGGCATGATCATTGACTGTACGGCGGAAGAAAAAAAGCTGCTTGGCGGCATGATCAAGGAGGCCGGGGAAGTATTTTCCACGCCGCTGGGCATTCCGTATATCCGCATTATGCAAAAATCGGAGCAGGGGTTATTTGGCGGCGAACAGTTGATCAAACTATACTTGGAACAGCTTTTGATCTTGCTTGTACGCGGAAACGGTCGGGAAAACCGGCCGAAGATCGGTTTGGACGACAAGGTTCTGGCGAAGATATGTGATTATTTGGAGGCAAATATCCATCGTCCGCTTTGTTTTTCAGATATTGTGAAGCATTTTAATTTATCGGCGTCGGTTGTCAAACGGATTTTCCGTGAGCAAATGGGGTGCGGCGTTATGGAATGTTTCAATCGAATCCGGGTGGATGCGGCCAAAGAGATGATACGGGAGGAAGATCAGAATTTTACGGAAATAGCGGCGACGCTGTGCTTCGGGTCATCGCAGTATTTCACGACGGTGTTTAAGCGGGTTTCCGGCATGACGCCGACGGAATACCGTGCCTCGGTGAGGAGCTATTCTTTTCCCGAAAAGTAACAAAAGGGCAGGCTTTTCTTTTTCGGAAAAGCCTGGAAAGAGTGCTTTTTGTTTCGCGAAAAGTATATAAGGGATGTCTTTGCATTACTTTTCGTCTCTGCAAAAAGCAAGCTAAAGAGGACGGTTTTGATGTTGCTTTTTGCGGCGTGCCCCAAGCCCCCCAAAAAATCCCCAAGGATGTTTTTACGTTACTTTTTGCGGCGTGCAAAAAGTAACCAAAAACACGCCGAGGGGCGGCGAAGCGCCGCTGCAAAATAGCCCTCTGGACTCCCGAGGATGCGGTTCAAAATTCCGAGCGGTGGATTCTTGATTAAGCCGCAAGCCACGTGGCTATCAAGAAATCTTTATAGGAAATCGCCGCTTTGTGCCATACAGCTCGGAGTATTTTGAACCGGCGCGAGACGCGTGTTTTACTGCGCAAGGATTTGAGAGTGTTTTTGAAAAGGCTGGTTCTGATTTGGGGGGACAGCAGGTTATGTGTTTCAGGGAATGAGTGGTTTTGGTAGGAAGTTGGTTTTTGAGCAACAGATTATAGCTATACGGGAAAGAGATAGTTTGGTAGAAATCTGTTTTGTAGTGGACAGAGAGTTATCTCTAAAAAACAAAAAGTTTTGTGAGAGTGCAAAAATCTGATTTTCTACATATATACAAGCCACAGATTTATCCAACCTTTTTACCAGCCTACATCAATTTTTCATTCACACCGCAACAAAGATAACGTGCACTCTCCCATTTAATCAACTGCTTGCGGCGTCAAGCCTGCACTGCAACTTCAATTTTCCGCGAACCCCAATTCTGCGTCTGCACTATGGTTTCCCTTTCGCACCGATTCAAAACATGGCCGTGCGTATTTGCGGCACTTATAAAATTTCGCCAAAAATCTTAACGCGCTGAGCCTTTCAAATTTTATCTATAATCTCACCGCACGGGTTTTGAACCGCTCCCCGGGAATCCAGAGGGTCGCAACCCTCTGGTATACTTTTTGGTTACTTTTTCGTACAAGCGAAAAAGTAACATTAAAACCTTCCTTAGGGAAATTTTCTGAAAAAGGAAATTTTCCCTAAGAGCCTCTTTCCGGGCTTTTTGCGAACCGAAAAGCGCCCCCCAAAAAAGCAGCCTATGCAGCAAAAAACCGCGGCTTTTCTTTTAAGAAAAGCCGCGGTTTCCCTTATAAAGGCACTACATCTCCATCACATACAGATTGTCAATATAGTAGCTTACACCCTCTTCACCAAGCGGGTTGGAATAGATCGTAAATTGGTCATTGGCTCTGTCGGTACTGTTTGCGTCAATCGTATACTCAAATGAAACATGTTTCCAACCGTCAGAAACCTTGATTCTGGCAAGCATGCTTCCATTTTGGGCTCCGTTTATGTGGTCGATTGCTCCCTTTGAATCAAGATAGCGTATGTTGGCATAGACATCTGTCGAAACGCTTGGGTCAGCACCGGTCACATCGCTCCCCTTGCCGGCCAGCTTGACGTCAAATTCCACCTGATAGGTCTTGCCCGGCTCAAAGACACAGTTCTTGCGTAAATAAGCCCAGTTCCTTCCGGCCTTTGTTTTAACAAGATAGACATGGTTGGAGGCATTGCCCGGATCTGTTGTAACCGAAATTTCGGCATTGTCCGAAATAAAGCTATGATCAGACGTTTCGGCGTTTGCCGCAATGAGCGTTTTATCAGGGTTGCGGACAAAGCGGATATAATCCACTTCAATGGTTCCGGTCGTGTCAAACGGGTCAAACCGGAGTTGCTTCAATACACCGCTCCACTTAGCAGAGTTTGTCATATCAAGCGTCAATGTCCGGTATTCATCCTTACTCGTCTTGGCAATCGGCACGGTAACATGCTTTGCTTCATTCCAGCCTCCGTCACTGTCGGTAATGAAATAGAACCCAAGATTCCGGTTGCCGGTACCGGTAATGTTCCAACGGCAGCGAATTTCAATCTGCGTGAATATCGAACAATCGATATCTAAATCCGACGGCGAATAGATCATCGGGTCGCCGTTTGATGAGGTGAGTATAAGCGATCCATCCCCAAAGCCGATAGTCATGTTTCCGCCGTTCCATCCGGCCGATGAACCGATCACATTGAAATTCCAAGTATAGTCGGTGTATTCGTTTTCCATCTGCCCAAACAAGTCGCGCTCCGGCGTAGTGATGTAATAGTTTCCGTCGCGTTTTTCGCAGGTAAAACCGAATATTCTTGCCAAGGATTCAATCGGGAGCATGGGAAGGTTATCTATCTGATAGACCTTTCCGTCCAAGGTCATGGGTGTTCCGTCCACTTCCGCGCTGTCGCTGCCGACCTTAAAGGTCACGCATTTCTTATCGCGGTAAAGATTCAAGACCCCCGTATCATAATTCCAATCGTAGTAGGTGTACAGGAGATAGTGCAGCATATTTTTTCCCGGTTCAAACGGGACATACCATACGCCGTCGGATTTTTCTGGCAGAATATGCAACGGCACTTCATAACTGTTGACATAGATTTCCGGACGCGCCTCATACGGTTTCGGAACGACCGAAATGGATTTCACAGTAAAGGTAACGTTTGTCTTTTGCAACGGGTCAAGACGCAACGCGATAACATCGCCGTTCCAGCCGTTCTGTGTGCTGACCTTGAATTCATAGGTCGTTTCATCGGTAGTGGTCGAAACGACGCGCATGGAGTTAGCTTCACTCAAATCCGGCGCTCCGGTCGTGCGGTAAAACAACTGCATGCTCTCTCCCACCGGAATGCCGCTTGCCACGACACGGATTGAATCAATCTGATCGCAGGTATAGCCGGAATAAACCTTTTCCTTGATATAGAAGATAGCGTCCGGATTCAAAGAATCCGTGCGGAACGTTGTGCCGTTGGAGGAAGTTGAAAGGACATCTTTCATATTGCCTAATTCGATGTAGTTCTTATAGGCGTTAGGAGACGTGAAAGACCAGATCTGTTCCGAATCATCGTAAGCTTTGTCACTCGGAGTCACGTAATTTCCATACGCGCGCAACAACCGTCTGTCCTGCGGATACAGGTGGTTGATACGGGCTTTCTGTTCGGCTGTCGGCCGGACATCGGTATGTTCGCCGCCGTTTGTATAGACCGAACGCAGGACATCCAGATAGCCGAATCCGTTGAGACCGTCGCTCGGCATGATGTAAGTTCCCTCACCGTATTCGTTCCAGGTGGATAACCACAGGAGATTGTGCGACCAGTCTCTCTCGTCGGAATACTGCGGCAGATAGGTATCGCGTACCCATTCGTGCGATTTTCTGTAATCTTCGACGGTCATAAGCGGATCACGTTCGGCTGTCCAGCCGACATCGTTAAAGCCGACGCTGACGGTCGGAATCGCATAAACGTCCTTATTTCTATGAACTGTCGAGATATTATTGATATTCGTGCTGTATTGGTATCCTTCGCTACCCCAGTTATATGCCTGCCAGCCGTCAAAACCGTATGCGGCAAGGCTGTTTGTTCCCGTATGCGAAGCCGTGATGATCATGCCGTCAAAGCCATACTTCTTTACCTCTTCGCGCATGTAGTCGAGCAATTCCTTTATCTGGAAATTGGAGTCATTGATCAAGGAATCCACACCGAAAATACTGAACACAAGCTTGTTGTTAATGGTCATATAGCGCGGATCGGTGAAGTAGTTTTCGATCCAGTACGGAACATAATAGTCGCGGAACGCGGCGAAGTCTTTCGGATGTGAAGCATTGGCAGCTTCCCAAAGCAAGCAAAATTTGACCTTATCGCCGTATTTGGAATGCATATACGCTTTGTCCAACTGATCGGAAAGACCGGTCGTTTTCATCGGCCCGGTGGAAACATTCGCATACCAGCAGAATGCCTGGAAGTCAATGCCGTGCTCTGCCATAAATTTGTTTTCCCAATCAGCCGTTTCCGGCAAGCCCTCGTCATAGTAACCGAGTACCGGTCGGATATCGTCAAACGGCGATACGCAAGCCCAACCCCAATGTTCGCCGTTGACCCACAGCGGGCAAACGTTAAGGCCGATGGTATAGTTATCCGCACCGTCCGGGATGACCGGTTCGGGAACATCGTAATCAATGAGATTGTAGAGTTCGATATCATCGACTTTCACGGTTTTTTCACCGGTATTGGAAAGAACCATTTCGTCGAATCCGTCCGCCGGCGTCAAGAAATTTGCCTGACCGACGACCTTGCCGTTGACCTTGCAGACAGCGGTCTGTGTAGCCGGATCAGCCTCAATACGGAGCTTGTGCCATAATTTGTCGCTGAGCTGTTTGACAAAAGTGCCGTTGATATACAGTTTGGAGTTTTCCACGGTAAGCTTTGCCGTCTCCTTGCCGTTCGACAGCAAGGCGTAGCTGACGCCGCTTGAACCAGCCGGCAAATACGAATTGAAATTAAAGGTGATCTTGCCGCTCGTGAAATCAAACGTTTTGGAAAGCGTCGAATTCTGCAAAAGATCAAAGGCATCGCCATTGACCTTGGTGTTTCCGGTCGCTTTCATGTCAAACGGAATCTCGGTGGTAAGATTTAAGTTTTCGTTGACAAAATAGTTGGAAAACATATAAGACGAGCCGATGCTGATCAGATTTCGCGTTTCATCCGAAGTAGAAACGGCGAAATACTTGACCGCATCTCCCAAAAGCGGATATGTACCGTATTCAACATTTCCGATTGCCGTCGTGGAAAGACCTTTATTCAGATCAATTAAGATACGGAAGGTAAAGAGTTCCGCAAGTTTTCGGCTCGGCGTATAGATCGGTGTCAGCGTTCCGTCTTGATTCTGAATGCAGAACGCTCCGTCCGAGCAAACCAAACGGTATGTCGGCGTGTCATCGGTATCGCAAAGCTCAATGACACTTCCGTCAAAGTCAATCGCAAACGAAAGTTGGATCCGAATCTCAATAACGCCGTCGGTCATGCGGTTGAAATGACGGATGGCGCGTGATTTTTCATCGGTCATAACGTCCACGATCGCGCCATTGGCGTTTAAAGCAGTACGCGGATTTCCGGCACGGTTATCCATTTCCCAGCCGGATTGGATGCCTTCTTTGTAGGAATCCATAGAACCGGTTATAGCAAGCCGGAACGCCTGTTTCGGCTCAACAGCGACCGTGTTTTCATTTCTGACACGGCGCTCAGAAAAAGCGACGCGCGAAACCAAGTCGTTCAATTCCGCAACCGTCACATTCCGGTTCGGCTCAAATGTGCCATTATTATCGACGCCGTCAATGACACCAGCACGTGCAAGAGACAGTGTCTGTCTGTAACCGTCTGACCAAGCGGTCATATCCGCAACAGTGCGGATATTGTTGTTAATCACCGGATATTCAGATTCCGGAAGCGCGGCATAGAGTAGTTTTGCGGCGTCAACGCGCGTAGCATTCCTGCTACAGTCCGGGTCAGACGCGAGGATTCCTGCCGTCTGCGCATAGGCTAAAACAGCCGAATAGTCGCCGTTTTCTCCGGAAATCGTGCTTGCATCCGCGTCGCCGGTATAAGCGGCATGCATGCGGCAGACCGTGGTAAGAAGCTCTCCGACGGTAACTTCGTCGAAAAAGCTTTGCGGTGCAGCGGCCAGACAGCCGAGCGACAGCAAAAGCGCCATTATTAAGATAAGAGCGCCTTTGACAAGGGTTCGCGTGTTTTTCATATTTGTGTACTCCCTCTCATTTCCTTGAATTGTATGCTTTGGGCGCAGTTGTCCCAAAAGCATACAATTCTCCATGAAAATTTTAACACAAAAACAGCATTTTGTCAATGTCTGTACATGAAAATCAGGAAATGCCACAAAATGAAACACACTTTTTTGTACAACATTATAAGCAGAAACATTTGAACACCCCTATATGGCTTGACAAGAAAAAAAAAGCGTGTATAATAATAATAACTCTAAATTTGCTTGTCCGCGAGGTATCCTTATGACAAACTACGATTTTTCCCCGGTAAAGGAACTCATGCAAGACTTCACCGAACGCCGCGAAATCCCCGGCGTCGATATCACCGTTTCTGTCGGTTATACTCCGGTATACCGCTATATGACCGGTTTTGCCGACCGTGAGGCTTGCCGCCGGATCGATGAAAACACTCGTTTTTTCTTATTCTCCGCCTCCAAGCCAATTACCTGTGCTTCGGTTTTGCGGCTTGTCGAACGCGGGCTTATTGATTTAAAAGCGCCGCTTGCCGCGTATATGCCGGAGTTCGCACACCCCATCATTGAGGACGGAAAAAGCAAACCGCATGAAGCAAACAATCCGATTACGGTACGCGATCTGTTTTGCATGACAAACGGATACAGCTATGAATACTTATTTTGCGACAGCAATATCGGCATAAGGCAGGGACTTCCCTGTCCAACGGTTGCGACGGTCAGGCAGCTTGCCGAACTGCCGATCCGCTTTGAACCGCACACAAATTTTGCCTACGGATTGGGGCATGACATGCTTGCCGCTCTTGCCGAGGTTGTAACCGGCAAGAAGTTCCGCGATTATCTAAAAGAAGAGGTTTTCGAGCCTCTCGGCATGGAAAACTCCCACATGCATGTCACATCCGAGGATTTCGGCAAACTTGCAAAGCTTTACGAAATGAACGGAAAAGGCAAGACACAGCCGGCCGCTAATCCGAACAACCCTTTCATACTGGGTGAAGAATATGACAGCGGCGGCGCCGGCATCATCTCCTGCCCGGCCGATTACATCAAGTTCGCCACGGCCATGACAAACCTTGGAACATCTGCCGACGGATATGCGTTATTGAAACCGGAAACCGTAGAGCTTATGAGAAAGCCGCATTTAAAGGCCGATGAGCAAGAAGGCTTTAAAGCATGCAATCTGCCGGGATACAGTTATGGGCTCGGCGTGCGCACCCATATAAAGCCTGCCGAAAGCGGCAGACTCTCGCCGGTCGGCGAATTTGGCTGGGACGGCGCGGCAGGAGCATTTGTTTCGTTCGATCCTCAAAACAAGATCTCCATTGTCTATATGCAATCGGTCTACAATACGCCGCATGCTGTGAATCACAAGGATCTTATCAACACGGTTTACAGATGCCTTGGCTTTTAACACGTGGATTACGTCCGCCGACCGGAAAAAATTAAACCGGCAGGAGCCTTTTGGCTCCTGCCGGTTTTTTCTTCCTCAGTGCGTCAGGATGACCTTGCCGATATTCTTGTTGGAATACAGAACGCTTTGTGCTTTTTCCGCTTTCTCAAACGGGAACGTTGCGTAGATCTCCGGCTTTACCGCACCGCTTTCAAAATACGGATACAGCTTTTCGCGCACCTCAGACAAAATCTGCGCCTTGAATTCCGGCGTCCGGCTGCGAAGCGTACTGCCTTTTAAGCAAAAACCGCCGGATAACAGCGCGCCTAGGTCGATTGTCGCACGTTTGCCGCCCAGCGTTGCTATCATGATCCAGCGGCCGCGGCGCGCCATTTTGGTAAAGCATTCGCCAAGCTGTTCACCGCCCACACAGTCGAGAACAACATTGACCGGATATTCTGCAAAGGCGTTTTGAATGTCCGTCTTTTTGGTATTGACAATCACGTCAGCACCAAATTTGCGAATCAGTTCAACCTTTTCATCGCTCCGAACCGTAGCGATCACCTTGGCACCCATCGCTTTCGCAATCTGTGTAGCGGCAATGCCTACACCGCTTGCTCCGGCAAACACCAGCATAGTTTCGCCTTTTTGGAGCGCCGCTTCATGAAACAGATTTAAGTACGCCGTGCAGTATACTTCGGGAATGCAAGCGCCTTGCGCAAAATCGAAATTTGACGGAAGCGGCAAGGCCATATCGTATTTGACTGCCGCATAATCGGCATATCCGCCGCCTCCCATCAGGGCACAGACACGGTCGCCGATCCTAAACGCGCTCTTTTCGGCGGCAAGCGCTCCGATCTTTTCAACTGTACCCGAAATTTCCAGCCCCATCCATTCCGGACAGCCTGCCGGAGACGGATAGGTTCCCTCGCGCTGCAGCAGATCGGCACGGTTTACGCCGCTTGCCATGACCTTGACTAAAATTTCATCGTCTTTTAAAAGGGGGTCAGGAACTTCACGCAAAGATAACGATTTGTCGTCGTTGATCAAAACAGCTTTCATAGATGTATTTCTCCTTTATAATCTACCTTGTCGCCGCACGCGGCAAGTAAAATCCGATGAAGTCTTGCCTCATATTCAAGCGTGTAGGGATTTTTGCGTCCCTCCGTGACAAAGCGGTAAAAATCTTCAAACATGGCGTTGTAGCGATCGTAGGTGTCGCTTGAGGAACGCACGCCGTCGTACCCCCAGCCCTCAACGCCTTTCTCGCACACGCGCATATCGGTCTTTTGTCCGCCCTCAACATAGCGTTCAAACGGCAAAAGCGTCACGGTTCTCTTTTCACCGCACACCACAAGCTGTCTTCTCATAAAACCGCCGGGCTCGCAAGCCGCCGTTTTGGCAAACGACACACCGTTCTTGTAGCGGAACACGGCAAAGCCGATATCATTTGCCGTTACGCCGTCAAAGCCGCTGGATGTATTAAGCGGAATGATCTCCTCCGGTATTCCCTGCAAACGAAAAATCAGATCCACTAAATGACAGCCGAGAAAATTCATCATGCCGCCGCCGAAATGTCCCAGCCAAGCACGCTTTTCCGCTCCGTGCTCACAGTCCATGTGCGCTTCGACACTGTATATACGCCCCAGTTCGCCGTTTTCAACCATTTGTAATAATTCCAGGTATTTCGGATTGTAGCGGTACATGTATCCGACCTGAAACACCTTGCCGGTCTTTTTCATGACGCGGAGCATATCTTCATACTCACCCGAAATCATGCCGCCCGGCTTATCCATACGCACATGGAGATTTCTTTCAGCCGCCATACGCGCATATTTGGTTAAATCCCAGTCGCCGGTTTCGATCAAAACTGCCTCTAAATCCGGCGTATTCCAGATTTCTTCCAGCGTAAGCTGTTTAGTCTTTGCGTAAAAATCAAAGCGGTTTTTCATGAAATCGACGCTGTTTTCTTCTCCCTCTACGGCACACCAGCCGACAATATCAAAAATGTCCTGGCGTTTGTAAAGCGTGCGGAAACTGTCGGCCGCGTGGTCATGCCCGATACCGATCTGCGCAATCTTGATTTTTCTCATGAATTTCTCTCCTTTCGGATCAAAGTTTCGACCAATCAAACTGAACGACGGTCGGAAAATCCTTATCGTGAATCAACCGGTCATATACGGCAACAGCCTCCAACGGCGAATGCGTTTCTCGAATCTTTCCTTCGAGATCGATTCTTCCCTCACCGACCAATTTCATAAGAGCTTTGATATCGTCGCGCACGGTAAACCAACCGGGGTGCGATTCGTGTTCCGGACGCGCCATGGTGTGTGCTCCGATCAGCGTAATGCCCGGTTTATGTACCTTTTGATAATAGTCGACCGTGAAATCCGGATTCCGCGTGCAGCCAAGCAGTGCCACTCTGCCGAACGGTGCCATACAGTCAAGCGCTTCGTTAAGACCTGCGCCCACACCGGTCACTTCGATGGCCGTATTGACACCGCCACCGGTCAGTTCTTTTACTTTTTCGGCAAAACCGGGTTCGGTTGGGTCAAATGCATAGTCGGCTCCCCCGGCCAGCGCCTCTTCGCGACGCTTGGGATTCGGGTCGGCGGCAATGACCGGAACAGCGCCGGCCGCATGAGCTAATGTCACGGCAAACTGACCGAGAATACCAAGTCCCATCACCAACATGCTTTCGCCGATTTCAAGGCGTGTTTTGCGAAGGGCGGCAAGCGGAAACGCCGCAATGTGCATAAGCGCCGCTGAGCGAAGCGACACCCGCTCATCGGTGATTTTGACGACGCGTTCTTCAATCGGCGTATTGTATTCGGCATGAAACGTCCAATACATAGCGACTCTGTCGCCCGGCAAAACGCTTTTGATGTTCTTGCCGACTTTTTCAACAATGCCTGACGTACTGTAACCGAGTTTTACCGGATACCACGGCATACCGCCGCCCGGGCCGACATTGGTGCTTCCCGTAAGGTTGGCACGTTCGGTTCCGCAGCTGATTGTGCTGAACGCAGTTTTGACTAAAACCTCATTATCGTTCGGCTGAATGACTGGCGTATCGATGAGTTCTGTTTGGTTGACTGCTGCAAAAATGATTTGTTTCATTTTATGTTCTCCCCTTCCAAAATTTTGTTTTTTGGATATTTTTATCATAACATATTGACAAACAACAAGCAAGACACTATAATATAAAAAAAGGACATTTTTCTACAAAGGGAGTGCGTCGCATGCAGAGAACAGACGAACTTTTCGGAACATTTTTCTCTTTAAGCCACTACGCCGTGCATCATTTTCACATTCCCGGCAACAGCCTTTGCGACAAACGGAGCGGCAGAGCTACCGCGTCGCTCTATTATCTCGTCGAGGGACACACCGTTTTCACAACGCCATCCGGCGCACTTCCGGTATCAGCCGGCGAATTGTTGTACATTCCGCGCCGTCAGCGTTACACAGCTATCTGGACGGGAGAACCGGACATTGTTTTTTACGGCATTGATTTCGGGTTTGAATTAAAGAGTGAATTCGGCGCCATTCCCGGAAATACCGGTTTGTACGACAGTTATGTGCTGCAAAAGCCGCCGGCGGATATGCCGTTTCCGGATATCTTTGAGCGGCTTTACACGTTATACAGCGATCCGGAAAAGACAGGGCTTGCGGCTGTCATGGCGTTTTACGATTTTTTTGAAAAGCTCTTGCCGTCGCTCGACAAGACCACAGAGCGCATTTGTGACAATGCCGCCGAAAAAGCCGCCGTTTACATTGAAGAGCATTGCACGGAAGATTTTTATGCAGAGGAGCTTGCGGAAATGTGCGGTCTTTCGCCGTCCGGGTTTTACACGGCATTCAAGAAATATACCGGCCTGACGCCGGTCGAATACAAGAACAATGCGCGCGTTCGTCTGGCGCAGAAGATGATTGTTCAGAACAAGAGCGCCGAAGAGATCGCCGAGACGCTCAATTTCAGTTCGCCTGCCTATTTTCGCAAGGTATTCCGGAATGTGACCGGGATGCTGCCGGGTGTCTACAAGAAGAATGCCTCAGGATATCGAAAAAAATGAGTTGTTTCAGTGGTTCTGCAAGGATATACCTTGCAGAACCACTTTTACTGTAAAGGCAATTTTTCTGTTACTTTTTCGTTTGTACGAAAAAGTAACAGAAAAAGGCGTTTTTTGGTTCTTTTTGCTTCT
>ERZ857757.1915-NODE-1915-length-14859-cov-6.135842_pt1 | contig 14859 bp, 15 predicted proteins | sample MGYA00519764_ERZ857757 | MGnify/ENA primary metagenome ERZ857757 (study PRJEB31778, sample SAMEA3449359) | human gut metagenome | biome: human gut; feature: human-associated habitat; material: faeces | place: United Kingdom | collected 2010/2012 ... | reverse complement strand
ATTATCAAATCGATAAGCTGACCGTCATGGAGCTGGAAATGCTCGGCATCAAGGTCGAACCCAAAGCTCTGCTTCAATATTCCGCGTACAGTACGCAGGAGGAAGATCAGGGCTTTGGCTTTTATTTATGACAAGACTATATGTCTGAATTGCTAATTCTGAAAAAAACAGCTGGACTTGCGGCAAGTGTTGTGGTATTGTGTGTGCTACCACCGAGGGAGCATCACAAGGAATTGCGCTTAGGTTCAGCCGATTCTGTGAAGAAAGGAGCGTTTATGGGCGGAAAGAGAAAAGAACCGGTCATCGAAAGCGTGTGCTTTATGTACACCGGAAACGACAAACAATTCAATTCGTTTCTGAAATCCGTGATCCGCGATTACCTTGCGGATGACACACCTGCCGTGGAAATTCTGACGGCTAAAGAAGAAATCAAAAAGAACGCCGAAGAAAAGTCGGCGTAAGAAAGGAGAATTTTTATGAGAGCGTGGCTCTATTACCGCCTGTCCCGTGACGAGGACAAGGAACTGAATTCGCTGACCAATCAGAAAAATATTCTGGTGGAATACGCGGAGAACAACGGTTACACCGTCGTCGGAGAATCCTTTGACGACAATGTCAGCGGCATGCACTTCAACCGTGAGAGCATTGAAAAAATTTATGATGAAGTGGAGAAAAAGACGATCGATGCCGTCATCGTCAAAGATCTTTCCCGCCTCGGCAGACACAAAACGCAGACGGCACTTTTCATTGACTACCTGCGGGAACACGATGTGCGGGTGCTGTCGGTGACGGAAAACATTGATACAAGCAACGAGGATGACGAGCTGATGGTCGGCTTCAAGGGAATCTTCAACGATATGTACTGCCGGGACATCTCCAAGAAAATCCGTGCGGGATACAAGCAGAAGCAGAAAAAAGGCATCGTGCTGATCCCGCCGATGGGGTATTTCAAAGACAAGAACACCGGTGAGGTGGTCATCGTTGAGGAACAAGCCGCAATCATCCGCAGGATATTTGATCTGTACCTCTCCGGTTACGGCATCAAGGCAATCGCCAAAATACTCAACGCTGAGGGCATCAAGTCGCAGGGCTATTACCAGCAGAAGCTCCTCGGAAAGAAGCTCGGATATAACAAGCCTGAAATCGCACACCGCTTCCTGTGGGAGAACACGGGAATTAAGCGTGTTCTGCAAAATGAATTTTACTGCGGAACTCTCGTCTGCCACCGATCCTACACCAGCAAGATCAATCATATCCGCAAGGAACTGCCGGAGGAAGAACACTACCGGCATGAAAACTTTGTGCCTGCTATCGTATCAAGAGAGATATGGGAGCAGGCACAATTTTTACTCCGCGACAATGTGGAACGCAATGTCCGCGCCGGACAGAACGCGCCGCACCACCGCTATACGGGGCTGATCAAGTGCGGAGACTGCGGCTCCTCCTTTGTCTGCCGAAAGCGTGTTTGGAGGGACAATGTGCGCTACGAGTACACCTGCAACGGCTACCACCGTTACGGCAAAGAGAACTGTACCGCACACAGGATTGACGAGTCAACGCTTGACAAGCTGATTTACGATGAACTGATCGCCATCAAGGAGGAAGCCGAAACCAACTACCGGACGATTGAAACCGATGTAAAAAGCTGGCTTGCAAAGAAAAACACCTCCGAGAAGCGGATTAAAAACCTGACCGACAGGCTTGCACAGCGGAAAAGCGATCAGGAACAGATACTTCTGGAGCGTATCCGTGACCGTGAACACGCTGACATTTATACGGGTATGCTTGAAAAATGCGAGGCAGATATCAGGAGTCTGACAGCGGAAATCGAAGCCATCCGTGATTATGATACGACAATCCGAAAGCGAAAAGCCGAAATGAAAAGCAGTATTGATATTCTCGACGGCATTATAAAGGACGGTGCAGTCAGCGACAACAACCTGCGGTTACTCGTTGACAATATCGTGATTCACGAGAGCGACGGGAAGCTGTCGATCAACATCGATCTCAAAGCCGCCTTCAGCAGTCACCTTGACATTTACGATGAGGACGGCGCACTTACCGCGAAAGCCTTCGCCGCAAACTGAAAATAGGCAGACGCGCCGCCATAGGTGGTGCGTCCTCTGAAAGCCGTGTGACAACGGAAAAGAAAAAGCAAAAAGCCTTGAAAACTCAGTGTTTTCAAGGCTTTTTGTGGTGCGGGTAAAAGGACTTGAACCTTCACCGAGGAACCCCGACTAGAACCTGAATCTAGCGCGTCTGCCAATTCCGCCATACCCGCATATAAATGCTACCGCAAGTACCGCCGAGACACCTGAGGATGCCCACACAGGAAGCGCACTCGCAACTGCCTGACCATTATACCATAAATTTCTGATTTGTCAAGGGGTATTTCTGTTTTTTTTAGTATTTTCAAAGAAAAATCTGAAGCATTTTTTGGAAGAGAGGGAAGGGAAAAAAGGTTTACGGATTTATCGAGAATAATGCTTCATCTTTCGGAAGATTCTCTTTGAAAATGCTTTAAAAAAGGGATGAACAGAAAAAGAATAGCGGAACAGGAGAAGGATTTTTTATTTTCCTGCTGTAAGAGTGATCGTTTATATTACCGCAGGAAAAATGATTTTTTCCTCTTGGGTTTGCAGAAAAAGCCGGGAAGGGAAGGACACTGAGAAGGGAAGAAAACTGAGAAGGGAAGAAATGTCCCCTTGAAAAAAGTTTGGGACTTTTCTTCAAGGGGGCGCCAAAATACAGATATTTACAAGTACAGTTTAAACAGGTTTTCGGGAACCCGGTTTATTCGGTCAGGCATTTTTCGAAAATGCCCGCATTTTTAAGAGCCGTTTCCATCATCTCGCCGATCCGATCCGGTGTGGGCGCAACCAAAGCTCCGCATTGCTCCAAAGCCTCAATTTTGGAAGATGCAGTGCCTTTTCCGCCGGAAATGATGGCACCTGCATGGCCCATACGCCTGCCTTTGGGAGCGCTTTGTCCGGAAATAAAGCAGGCAAGAGGCTTGTGGAAGTGTTGCTTCACCCATTCTGCGGCCTCCTCTTCGCCGGTTCCGCCGATCTCGCCGATGAGAACCACTCCGTAGGTCTCGGGGTCGTTTTCAAACAGCTCCAGGAGCTCAATGAAGCCGGTTCCCCGAATGGGATCGCCGCCGATACCCACGGCGGTGGATTGACCCAGATGCCGGTCAGAAAGCTGTTTTACTGCTTCATAGGTCAGGGTACCCGAACGGGAGATGACGCCGATGTGCCCTTTTTTGCAGATATAGCCGGGCAGGATGCCCACCTTGCACTCTTCCGGGGTAATCAGGCCGGGGCAATTGGGTCCGATGAGGCGTGTTTTTTTGTTGTTTTGGGACATATAGTTTTTGATGCGCATCATATCCAACACCGGAATGCCTTCGGTGATGCAGACCACCAGCTCCAGTTCGGCGTCCACTGCCTCCAGAATCGAATCGCCGGCAAGCATGGGGGGGACATAAATGACAGAAGCGTTGGCTCCCGTTTCCCGGACGGCCTCTTTCACCGTGTCAAACACCGGCACGCCCAATACGGTCTGTCCGCCCTTGCCGGGAGTCACGCCGCCAACCAGCTTTGTGCCGTATTTCTGCATCTGCTCTCCGTGGAATTTTCCCTGTGAACCGGTGATGCCCTGAATGAGAAGTCTGGTGTCCTTATTTACAAGAATGCTCATGATTGCTTTTCCTCCTCATTTCTTGATTGCCGAAACGCTCTTGCGGGCCGCATCGGCCATGTCTTTGGCGGAAATCAGTGCCAGACCCGATTCTTCAAGAATTTTTTTGCCCAGCTCCACATTGGTACCCTCCAGCCGGACGACTACCGGAACTTGGATATCTATCGCCTTGGCCGCCGCCACAATGCCCGAGGCAATGATGTCACATTTCATAATGCCCCCGAAAATATTGACCATAATGGCCTTTACATGAGGGTCGGACAGAAGGATCTCAAAAGCGGTGGTGACCCGCTCCTCGGTGGCGGAGCCTCCCACATCCAGGAAATTGGCCGGACTGCCGCCGAACTTTTTGATGATGTCCATGGTGGCCATTGCCAGACCTGCGCCGTTGACCATGCACCCGATGTTTCCGTCCAAGGCCACATAGTTCAGGTCGGATTTGGAAGCCCGCACTTCCTTCGGGTCCTCTTCCTGCTCGTCCCGCAAAAGAGCCACCTCCGGATGACGGGCCAGAGCGTTGTCGTCAAAGGTGATTTTGGCATCCAGGGCCGAAAGGGAACCGTCTCCCGTCAGGATCAAGGGATTGATCTCGATCAGAGAACAGTCCTTTTCCACATAGAGCTTATACATTTTTTGCAGAATGGCGGCAAACTCCTTGCGGTTTTCCGCCGGAATTCCGATCCGCTTGGCCACTTCCAGCGCTTCATAGGATTTCAATCCCGTCAGTATGGACACCTGTTCCTTTACAATCGCCTCCGGGTTTTTCTCAGAGGTTTCCTCGATTTCGGTTCCGCCTTCGCCCGAAGCGATGATGACCAGGGTCGCATTGGAGGCATCGGCAGTCAGACTGAGATAGTATTCCTTCCGAATGTCCACCGCTTTGGTAACATAGACCTTGTGCACCACCTTTCCTTCCGGTCCGGTCTGCTTGGAAACCAAGGTCATGCCCAGCATGTTTTGGGCAATCGAAAAGGCCTCTTCGGGGCTTTTGGCCAGCTTGACTCCGCCGGCTTTTCCTCTGCCGCCGCAGTGCACCTGCGCTTTCACAACCGACTGACCGCCCAGTTTTTCGGTGGCTTCCTTTGCCTCTTCCGGGGTCAAAGCCAGCAGACCCTCCGGCACGGGCACGCCATAGGCCGCAAGAAGCTCTTTTGCTTGATATTCGTGAATCTTCATCGGTTTCTCCTGTTTCTTTAAGGAATTAAAGGTTTTTGGCCAAACGCTCGCCGGCCAAAAGCGCCTTTTGGTTCAGCTCTTCGGTGCCCTTGGGAATGTGCAGTAAAACGGCCTCTTTGATGTGCTCTTCATCCACTATGCCCAGCAGGGCATTGATGACTCCCACGGCCACAATATTGGCCGTCATGGCCTTTCCAACCTCTTCCTTGGCGGTGCGCAGAATGGGCAGAGCGCAGACCTTGTTTTGTGAAAGACTCTCGGGCACGGTGAGACTGTCGTCAATCAGGACAAGATCATCCTTGGGAAGATTGACAGCATATTGCTCCAGAGCCTTTTGGGTCAGAGCCATCAGGAAGGTGGGATGGACGATCTTGGTAAAACCGATTTCGTTATCCGAAATGATGCATTCAGCCTTGCAGGAGCCGCCTCTGGCCTCCGGTCCGTAGGACTGGCTCTGGGCGGTATATTTTCCGGCGATCACGGCCGCCTCTGCCAGAATCACGCTGGCGAGAATCACGCCCTGTCCGCCGCTGCCGGTCAGGCGCAAGCACTGGTTGTTCATGCTTTTTTACCTCCTGCCTTGGCTTTTGCCCGTTCAATGAGTTTAGCATATTCTTCGGTCAATTCGGGGAAGGAATTCTCGGTGACGATGCCGATGACCCGTTTGTCCTGCAGTTCTTCGGCGCTCTTGTTTTTGGCCGCTTCCGAGGTGATGAAATTTTCCTTTTGAAATTTCATCATTTCCACAGCTCCGCCCTTCTTGTTTTTCCGGCCGTAGTAGGTGGGGCAGATCGTGAGACAGTCTATGATCGAAAAGCCCTTGTGGGCAATTCCTTGCTCAATGAGCTTGGTGGTCTGCTGTACATGGTAGGCGTCGCCCCGGGCGGCAAAGGAAGCGCCGGCTCCCGCCGCAAGGGCCGCAATGTCAAAGGGACGGTCGATGTTTCCGTAGGGAGCGGTGGTGCCAAAGTCCATTCTGGGGGTGGTGGGGGAATACTGTCCGCCCGTCATGCCGTAAATGCTGTTGTTGAAGACCACCACCGTCAGTCCGATATTTCTTCTTGCCGCATGGATCAGGTGGTTGCCGCCGATGGCAGAGGCGTCTCCGTCGCCGGTAATGACAATGACCTCCAATTCGGGCTTTGCCATTTTGATGCCGGTGGCAAAGGCAATGGCTCTTCCGTGGGTGGTGTGTATGGTGTTGAAATCCATATATCCGGCGGCTCTTGAGGAACAGCCGATACCCGAAACAATGACCACTTTTTTCTTATCCAGGCCGAGATTTTCAATGGCCTGTGCCACATCCCGCATGAGAATTCCGTTTCCGCAGCCGGGGCACCAGATATGAGGGAGCTTGCTTTCCCGCATGTATTTATCAATCAGTGCGCTTGCCATATTCAGTCCTCCAGATTCTTCAGAATTTCATCCGGCAGGATGACGGTACCGTTGACCTTTCCAAGGAAGGAAACAGGACATCTGCCGGCAATTACACGCTCTGCTTCCTTCAGCATCTGTCCGTCGTTGTGCTCCACCACCAGGACCCTCTTAGCGGCTTGGGCGGCTTGGAGTAACTGCTCATCGGGGAAGGGCCAGACGGTGATCGGACGGAACATACCCACTTTTTTGCCTTCTTTTCTTGCAGAATCGACCGCATCCTTCACCGCTCTTGCGGTTCCTCCGAAGCAGACCACCAGGGTCTCGGCGTCTTCGGTGCGGTAGTTTTCCACCGTGACGATATCTTTTAAGTTCTTCTCCACTTTGTCTAAAAGACGACGAACCAGCTTTTCGGCAATCTCGTTGGAATTGGTGGGGAAGCCCTCTTCATCGTGTATCAAGCCTGTGATGTTATAGAATTCACCCTCACCGAAGGCCTTCATGCCCGGAACAAAGGCGCCATCCGGAATATGATAGGGGTGTTGCAGGCAGATCTCGTCTTCGTAGACCGGACGGTCGATCACTTCGACCTGCTCGGGGAGTTCAATGCCTTCCCGCAGGTGGCCGATGATCTCATCCATCAGAAGGATGACCGGCGTGCGGTATTTCTCCGAAAGATTGAAGGCGCGTACCGTCAGCTCGTAGCATTCCTTCACCGAGGAGGGGGACAGGGCGATCATGGGATGATCCCCGTGGGTGCCCCAGCGAGCCTGCATATAGTCTCCCTGGGAAGGAGAGGTGGGCAGTCCGGTGGAGGGACCGCTGCGCTGTACATCCACAATTACGCAGGGAATTTCGGCAAGGCACGCATAGCCGATATTCTCCTGCTTCAGCGAGAAGCCGGGACCGGATGTGGCGGTCATCGATTTGACTCCGGCGGCGGAAGCGCCGATCACGGCCGCCATGCTGGAAATCTCGTCCTCCATTTGAATGAAATGTCCGTCGTAAAGGGGCAGCTTCAGCGCCGCCTGCTCGGCAATTTCCGTGGAAGGGGTAATCGGATATCCTGCAAAAAGACGCATTCCGGCGGCAAGGGCGCCCTCAACTACCGCTTCGTTTCCCTGAAGCAACATACGCTTTCCCATTTATGTATCCTCCTTTCCGTTTTTCTGAAGATAGATTGCATAGTCGGGACAGCGCAGTTCGCACTGACCGCAGAGAATGCAGCTTCCGTCCTCCTTGAGCCGTGCCTTTTCATTCACAATTTCCAAAGCACTTTTCGGGCAAAAGGCGGCGCAGATCCCGCAGCCCTTGCACCAAAGAGGGTTGATGACCAGATGTTTTGACTCGTTCATTTCCGGTTCCTTCCTATTTTAAAAACTTAGGATAATTCGTTTCTGGCCGTTTCCGACCGTTTCTGAAAAGCTCCTTCCGTGAAAAGAAGGCGACGAAGGTCCTATAGGAACCCTTATTTTCGCCGCCTCCAACTCACAGATGTTCTCTTCATAAAAATTCTTTATGCACATTATAAACAAAAGAGAATGGCTTGTCAAGAGTTTTCTCTGATTTTTTATAACAAAAAGGGCAAAAGAAAAAACACTTTACAAAGCCGCTCTTTTGTGGTATAGTGTACCTGTGAAAGATTGGACGAAATTGAAAAAAAGCAAGTGTTCTACAAAGGAGTAACTATGTATTTTTCCAATGTGCTGTCTCTGTTTTGCGGCATAGCGTTTTTCCTTTTCGGAATGTCCCTGATGGGCACAGGATTGAAACGGGTTGCCGGCCCGAAAATGGAGACCTACCTTTGGCATTTGTCCTCCACGCCCGTAAAGGGCTTTGCGTTGGGAACTTTTGTGGCGGCGGTGATTCAGTCGTCCGGTGCGACCAGTGTGATGGCCGTCAGCTTTGTCAATGCCGGAATGATGAAATTCACCCAGGCGATCGGTATTGTGCTCGGTTCCAATCTGGGTACGACCATGACCGGTTGGCTACTGTTGCTTTCCGAGACCGGTGAAAGCGGGGCGGGGGGAATCCTGTCCCAGATCATCGGTTCGGCGTCTTTGGTGGCGTATTTGGCCATCGCCGGTGTGATTGCCTATATGTTCAGCAAAAAGAGCACCACCAAGAATGTGGGGTTGATTTGTTTGGGCTTGGGCTTGCTGTTGCTTTCCATGTCCCTGATTTCGGAATCTGTGGGACCCCTGAAGGAGAGCGAGGCTTTCGGGAAAATACTCATATTGTTCAAAAACCCGATCCTGGGTATTCTTGCGGGATGCTTTGTAGCGGCAATACTCCAGTCCTCTTCGGCTTCGGTCGGTATTCTGCAGGCCCTTGCGGGTAGCGGACTTCTGCCGTTGTCGGCCTGTATGCCTCTGATCCTCGGCATCAATGTGGGTGCCAGCTCCCCGGTGCTGTTCGCCATGTTTGGCGGTACTCGGAACGGCAAACGAACGGCATGGAGCTATCTGATTTCCAACATTTTGTGTATTCCCATAATTTACATCCTGTATATTCCCCTGAGAATGATCTTCGGTCTGGAATTCATGGACGAGGGCGGAACGGTGCTGACGATCGCCCTTCTGAATACCGCTATGCGTGTGCTGGCAGCCCCCTTTCTTCTGCTCGGATACAAGCTGATTGAAAAGATCTGCTATCTGCTGGTGCCGGAGAAGGGTGATGAAAAGGAGGATATGGATGAGATCGACTGTCTGAACGACAGCTTGCTGAACTATACCCCGGTTGCTCTGGAAAAGGCGAATACGGCGGCACTGAAGATGCTTGAGATCTCCAAGAAGAATCTTTTTCGTGCCATCAATCTGTTGCGGGACTACGATAAGGAAAAGTTCCAGAAGGTTCAGACAAAGGAAGCATTGGTCGACAAATACGAGGACAAACTGAACAATTTCGTTGTAAAAATGAGTAAGAAGGAGCTGACTTCGGTTCAGCAGGGCAAGGTTTCGGAGCTGCTCAATGCAGTGGGAGACTTTGAGCGGCTCAGCGACCATGCGGTGAATCTGTCAGAGGTGGCGCAGGAGATCAATGAAAAGAAGGTGGTGTTCTCTGAGGAAGCCCGGAAAGAGATCGATCAGCTTATTGAGGCTGTTACCGAGATTCTGTTGCTTTCGGAAAGCAGCTTTAACGGCAGCGACCCCCAGGCGGTATACCGGATAGAGCCGCTGGAAGAGGTGATCGATATGATGTGCAAATACTTGAAAGCCAGACATATCGAACGCTTACAGCGGAATGAGTGTACGATTCTTGCAGGATTTATTTTCAGCGATCTGCTGGGGAATCTGGAGCGGGTGGCCGACCATTGCTCCAATATCGCATTCTGCGTACAGCACGGAAGCAACATCAATGCTGAGGAACATCAATATGCCGAAGCGGTGGTCAACAGCGCCACCTTTAAGCGGTACTGTGAGGAGTATCAGCAGAAGTACATGACCTTCTAAGTCCCGATAGCGAAAGTGAAAAATGAAGAATGAAGAATGGGTCCGGGAACGGACTGAAAAGGAGCGGTTGTTGCATTTTTTCCTGCAACAACCGCTTTTTGGGTATATGACAGAAGCAAGAAGCCCGGAGCGGCTCCGGATCGCATCCCGTTGCCAAATTCAGGTGCGGACGATATACCCCGGTTTTCTCGGCAACGGCGGGCGAATACCGTCCTCTGCGGCGTAGCCCAGAATGCAGTTTCCCACGCCCACCATCCGTTCAGGCAGACCCCATTGCTTCAGCAATTCCTTTCCTTCAGGACCTTCAAAAACCTCTTTGGCTCTGAAAATGTAGCAGGAATTTACCCCAACCGCCTGTGCGGCATTCAAGAGGTTGCCCATTACCAAAGCCCCATCGTAAAGATAGGTAGGAATCTGGGGATCGGCAAGAACGATGAGCAGGGTGGGCGCACCGTAAAAGGGATCGCCCGTGCTTCCCATCACGGCGGCGTTCAGGCGGGAAATCTTTTCTAACAGCTCGGGTTTTTGCACGACCACGATCACCGGACTCTGTCGGCCCATGCCGGTTGGAGCATAGGTGCCGGCTTCCAGAATGGCACTTAATTTTTCTTCCTCAATTTGCTGTGCAAGATATTTGCGGCAGCTGCGGCGGTTTTTCAGATCTACCAGAGTTTCTTTCATGGCAAAAGCGGTTCCTTTCTTTGTTTTCTCTTATTATATCACGGATTTTTTTCCTGCGCAATAAAAAATCCTGCTTTTTTCAAAATACCTATTGACAGGATAGGAATTATATGCTATAATCCTATCAAGAAAGTAGGAAATTAAAAAATTAAGGAATCAGGAGGAAGGGTTATGTCCAGAATTTATACTTCCGCCGATCAGTTGATCGGCAAAACTCCGCTTTTGGAGTTGACTCACATAGAAAAGGAACTGGGGCTGAAGGCAAGGATTCTTGCGAAGCTGGAATACTTCAATCCGGCAGGATCGGTGAAGGATCGAATTGCCAAGGCAATGATTGATGATGCCGAAAAGACGGGCCGGCTGAAGAAGGGTTCTACCATCATCGAACCCACTTCCGGCAACACCGGAATCGGTCTGGCGTCTGTCGCCGTTGCAAGAGGGTATCGGATCATTATTGTAATGCCGGACACCATGTCTGTGGAGCGTCGGCAGCTGATGAAGGCATACGGAGCGGAGCTGGTGCTGACGGAAGGTGCCAAGGGCATGAAGGGAGCCATTGCCAAGGCTGAAGAGCTGGCAAAGGAGATTCCCGACAGCTTTGTGCCCGGTCAGTTCGTCAACAAAGCCAATCCTCAGGCGCATTTTGAAACGACCGGTCCCGAAATTTATGAGGATACCGATGGAAAAGTGGACTACTTTGTGGCAGGAGTGGGCACCGGCGGCACCGTCACCGGGGTGGGCAAATATCTGAAATCCAGAAATCCCGCCGTGAAGGTGGTGGCCGTAGAGCCCAAGTCCTCGGCAGTGCTGTCTACCGGTGTGGCCGGATCTCACAAGATCCAGGGAATCGGTGCCGGATTTGTTCCCGAGGTGCTGGATACAACGGTATACGACGAGATCATTCCGGTGGAAAATGAAGAGGCTTTTGCCACCGGCAAGGAAGTTGGCAGAAAGGAAGGGGTGCTGGTGGGCATTTCCTCCGGAGCTGCGGTTTTTGCTGCCATTCAGGTGGCAAAGCGGCCTGAAAACGAAGGAAAAACCATTGTGGTGCTGTTGCCGGATACGGGCGACCGGTATCTGTCTACGCCCCTGTTTGTCGACTGAGTGTTGAAAGTGAAAACTGTCGATGGGAGCTGGCGCAAACTGCTTTGCGCCAACTCCTGTAATCTTGGATAGAGAAAGGAAAATTGAGTGTGAGCACTTTTGTTTATGCGGACAATGCGGCTACCACAAAAATGAGCCCTGTTTCCCTTGAGGCCATGCTTCCCTATATGGAGTCCTGCTTCGGAAATCCTTCCAGCCTCCATTCGGCAGGGCAGAAAGCCAAAGAGGCGCTGACCGAGGCACGGGGGGAGATGGCCGCTCTTTTGGGGTGCAGTCCCAAGGAAATATATTTCACCTCCGGCGGCAGTGAAGCGGATAATCAGGCGATTCTTTCGGCGGCTGCACTTGGCGCCAGAAAAGGAAAAAAGCACATTCTTTCCACAGCCTTTGAGCATCATGCGGTATTGCATACCCTTGAAAAGCTGAAAAGGGAAGGGTTTCAGGTGGAATTGCTGGATGTGCATTCCCATGGGAACATTTCTGCAGAGGAAGTGAGAAGGGCCATCCGGGAGGATACCTGTCTTGTTACGGTGATGTATGCCAACAACGAGATCGGGTCTGTGCTTCCTATTGCGGAGATCGGAGAGGTATGCCGGGAAAAGGGTGTGATTTTTCACACCGATGCCGTACAGGCGGCAGGGCACCTGCCTATTGATGTGGGAAAGGAACACATTGATATGCTTTCCCTTTCGGCCCACAAATTTCACGGACCGAAAGGTGTTGGAGCGCTGTATGTCCGCAGTGGCATTCCCCTGGTTCCGCTGATTGAAGGGGGCGCACAGGAACGGGGAAAGAGAGCCGGCACCGAGAATGTTCCGGCCATTATGGGCATGGCCGCCGCATTGAAGGATGCTGTAGAGCATTTGGAGGAAAATGCCGCAAAAGTTTCGGCGTTGCGGGACAGACTGATTGAGGGGCTGTCGAAAATTCCCCATTCGTCGCTGAACGGAGATTCATTAAACCGGTTGCCCGGAAATGTGAGCTTCTGCTTTGAAGGAATCGAGGGGGAGAGCCTTCTGCTGCTGTTGGATCAGAAGGGCATTTGTGCCTCCTCCGGCTCTGCCTGTACCTCCGGCTCCCTGGATCCGAGCCATGTGCTGTTGGCCATCGGCAGACCTCATGAAATTGCCCATGGCTCTTTAAGGCTGTCGCTCTGTGAAACCAACACCGAAGAGGAAGTGGACTATATGCTTGAGGAAATTCCCAAGGTAGTAGAGTATTTGAGAAATATGTCTCCCCTGTGGAAGGACAAGGCGGAAGGAAAAAAGAAGTTTGTTTTGTAAGGAAAGGAGAACAGACGATGGCGTTGTACAGTGAAAAGGTCATGGACCATTTTACCCATCCCCGGAATGTGGGTGTGATCGAGAACGCTGACGGCGTGGGCGAAGTGGGCAATGCCAAATGCGGCGATATCATGCGGATCTATCTGAAGATTCAGGATGGCATCGTTGAGGATGTAAAATTTGAAACCTTCGGGTGCGGCTCGGCGATTGCTTCCAGCTCCATGGCCACCGAAATGATCAAGGGCAAACCTTTAAGCGAGGCTTTGCTTCTGACCAACAAGGCGGTGGCGGAGGCCTTGGACGGTCTGCCGGCACACAAGATGCACTGTTCGGTTTTGGCGGAGGAAGCCATCAAAGCGGCGGTGAAGGATTATTACGATAAAAACGGTATAGAATACGACAGCAAGCAGTTTGCTTCCCTGGACGGTTGCGCTCATTGTCATGAATAAAAAGGTTCTCGTTGCCATGAGCGGCGGCGTGGATTCGACGGTTGCGGCGTTTCTTTTGAAAGAAAGAGGATACAAATGTCTGGGTGCGACCATGCATTTGTATTCCAATGAGGACGCCGGAGTGTGCCGAAGCAAAACCTGCTGTTCCCTGAATGATACAGAGGATGCAAGAGATGCGGCGTGCCGGCTGAAAATTCCCTTTTATGTTTTCAATTTTCAGGAGTGCTTCCGGAAGGAAGTCATCGGGCGGTTTACGGACAGTTATTTCTCGGGACGCACGCCCAATCCCTGCTTGGATTGCAACAGGTATGTAAAGTTTGACCGTTTTTTTGAACGGGCAAGGATTCTGGGGTGCGATCACATTGCCACCGGACACTATGCCCGGATTGAAGAAAACGGGGAAGGCTATGTGCTGAAAAAGGCACTGGATCCGCAAAAGGACCAGAGCTATGTGCTGTATACTCTGACGCAGGAGCAGCTTGCTCACACGATTTTTCCTTTGGGCAATCTGAAAAAGGAGCAAACAAGGGCACTGGCCGCGGAGCAGGGCTTTCTGAATGCCCGGAAGCCGGACAGCCAGGATATTTGTTTCGTCCCGGACGGTGACTATGCAAGGATCGTGGAACTGCACTCCGGGAAAAGTGCCCCTCCCGGAGACTTCATTTCCCTGTCGGGAAAGGTTCTGGGGCGGCACAAGGGAATCATTCACTACACGGTGGGACAGCACAAGGGACTGGGCCTTTCTACCTCAAAAAAGCTGTATGTGGGAAGAATTCTCAAGGAAAGCAACCGTGTGGTGCTCTGTGAGGAAGAAGAGCTTTACAGAAAAGAGGCTCTTGTGCGGGAAATGCACTGGATATCAGGAAAAGCCCCGGAAAAGCCGATATTCTGCAAAGTAAAGATCCGCTATCGGCAGGAAGAGCGGCCGGCCACGGTTTTTGCGCAGGAGAACGGTTTCTGCCGGATTCTGTTCGACGAACCCCAGCGGGCGATTACTCCCGGCCAGGCGGCGGTGCTTTATTCGGACGATGTGGTTTTAGGCGGAGGGGAGCTGTGGGAAGCTCCCGAATTTGAAGAAAGGACCGAAAGGATATGATTTCAACCAGAGGAAGATATGCCATCCGGGTGATGGTGGATTTGGCAGAACACGGCGGAAGGGAAACTTATACACCCATGAAGCAGGTTGCGGCTCGGCTGGGGCTGTCCTTGAAGTATCTGGAACAGATTTTGCCCTTGCTGACCAAAGCAAAATATGTGGAGGGCATACAGGGAAAGGGCGGAGGATACCGGCTTTGCAGGGAGCCTCAGAGCTACCGGATCGGAGATATTCTGAGAGTGACCGAGGAGGGGCTGGCACCGGTGGCGTGTCTTGAATGCGGAGCCTCCCCCTGTGAGCAGGCGTCTGGATGCAGAACTCTGCCGATGTGGCGCAAATACTATAAATTGACCTTGGACTATTTCGACAGCATCCGTCTTTCCGATTTGATGGAGCCAAAAGAGGATGTGGGCACCTATGTGATCTGAGCTTTCCGGAGAAGAAAAGACCGGAAATACCACCAAACAATAAATATCCCCCCCGTTTTTGAACTGCCCCAAATTGTACGGACAGCACAAAAACACCCCATAGGTAGAAAATAT
>ERZ857757.1912-NODE-1912-length-14882-cov-19.687799_pt1 | contig 14882 bp, 17 predicted proteins | sample MGYA00519764_ERZ857757 | MGnify/ENA primary metagenome ERZ857757 (study PRJEB31778, sample SAMEA3449359) | human gut metagenome | biome: human gut; feature: human-associated habitat; material: faeces | place: United Kingdom | collected 2010/2012 ... | reverse complement strand
AGATTGTTAAGCTCCATCTGCACCAGACCCTCGAAAGCCACGGCATCCACATCGCCGAATGTACGGAGCTTCTCTGCCAGTGCGTTGAACTGGTACAAATCGTACCCATCAAGATGTGGGGCGAGAAATTCATATCGGCTCATGTCCTCCACCTGCCAATAGGGTTCCTGCCCCTCTGACAGACGCAGTCTGTCCATGGCATCCACCATTTCCCATGGCGTGGCGGGCAGCTCCAGCTCCGCGTAATTGCTGTTGTCGGGATTGCCCATGTATATGGAAATAATCTTTTTATCCAAGCTCCATCCCCCCACGGCGCTGTACGATGTCCTCACAGTTGTCCGGGTCTGCACCGGGTACATCCCAGCCGCACATGCTGCCGATCTTCATAGCCTCCTCCTGTGCAGGCGTCACGCCCCTCTCCCTGTTCTGCTCATCCGCGATACGGCGGTTCTCGTGGGCGTCACCGGTAGACCAATCGCTGGGGTAGTACCCGCTTTCGCCGCGTTTGATGCAGATGAGCTGTCCTGTGCCCGGCAGCAGCGAGAAGCACATCTCCGGCAGCTTTTCGAAGTGGGCGCGGAAGCGCTCCTGCTCCGTCTGGATGCTCCAGTCCTCATCCTGCCACAGATGCACATACAGCTCGCTGCCACGTCCAACGGCAATCTCATGCTGCTCGAAACCCTCGCCCCAGCCGTCCGACGCCTGTCCTTCAATATACTCCTTCAGCGTGGTCAGCTCTGCCGCCGACAACTCGCCGCTGATCTGACATTCCGCGATACCCCACAGCTTGCCGTTTCGCCGCTCCACGTTGAAGGTGACGGAGCGCACCTTGTCGTTCACACTGTCCGGCGTATCGTACCAGTGCATGATGCCGCGGGCGGTCTCCTCCGGCATCCGATACTTCACCAGTGCGCTGCGGATATGGTCCTCATACGCGGTCAGGTCGTGTCCGGTCAGCAGCTCCGCCTCTCCCTGCATATTGCCATACACATCCGGCTCATAAAGCTCGGCGGTAAGCGGCATATACAGCTTCGTCATGCTGAGCTCGGGCGGTAAAACGGTAAAGCTGTCCACGCCGGGGATGAGCGCCAGCGTCCGTCCGTTGTCCCATTTCATATGGAACTGCCCGGCGTCGTCGATATAGTCCAGTTTCCCCGTCGTGCCAGCCTCCACCGGTGCATACGGATCCTGCATGGAGTCCAGCCGGATGCGTGTACCCACAGGGTACTGCTTCCGCAGGAACGCCAGCAGCTCCCGATTTACGTTCATACTAAATTCCTCCCATCGTCTGTGTGTAGTCTTCCATCTCACAGGGGTTTTCCTCACCAAGAAAGTCAAACAGGATGTCATCTGCTGCCTTGCGGACAGCGGGATCGTCTGTCAGGACTTCATAGCGAAACCCTGTGGTATCACGGTAGGGAAGCTCCTCCCTGATGCAGTCCAGAAAAGCGTCTGCATCGTCATAGAGGATGTCATCGTCTCCCACGAAGGTCACCTTGCCGAAAATGCTTATAGTTATCTCACCTCCGTTCTCTCGCAGTACACCACAAACCGCTGCCGCCCACCCGAAACGTAGGGATGGCAGGTCAGCAGCGTCAGCAGGTCGCGGCCTTGCTGTATCTTGATCTTGTCCACCTCGTGGGGCTGGATGATTTGAATGTCGGCCACGGTATAGGTCAGTGTTTCCCACAGGTTTGTCAGCGTAACGGTATCGCCCACCGCCAAGCGGTCGATATGCCGAAAGTAATCTGCGCCGCGCCAGCCCCTATGACCGGCGATAACACAGTTGGTGTTGTTGCCGCCAATGGGTACGGAGGTGTTGCCCAGCACCGCAGCCCCTGCGGCGAGGTGCGCCTCGGACGCACCCAAATAAACCGGCATGGTCAGGTCCATGGCAGGTATCTCTAAGACGCCTAAGATCTCATCCTCGACACCGTAGGCGGCAAGGTCAACGGCAGTCTCCTCGCAGGCTTCCAAGCTGGTCAAATCACGCTGTTTCTCCGCATAAAGCCGGCGGTTGTAGTCCTGTAAGGCTGCCAGCAGCTCGGGATAGCTTTGCTTTGGTTTTCGTTCTTCCAGAAAACTCTGCGCGGCTTCATCCGTGTCGGCTTGCAGCCTGTACCCGGTGAACACCGGCCACAGCAGAACACATAAGCCAGCCACAGCCAGCAACGCCGCCAGTACAAAAGGTGTCTTACGCATGGCGTTTCCTCCTTACCAAAAAGTAAGCACCACCGATTACCGCCACCGCGCCAAGGCCGATGCCTAAGCCAGTGAGGTAGTGCCGCGTCCACGAGGATGCCGCAGGTTTTTCTGCGGCGGCAGGCACTTCCTGCTCCGACACATAAGGCACCCGATGCCCTCGCACCAGCAATCGGTGGGTGTTGACACCAAACGGGGTACACGTCACCAGCGTGACTAAATCCTTGCCGTCTTCGATTTGGAGCAGGCTCGTGTCCGTGGGCAGCACCGTGTGGATGGTGTCCACCTTATAGGCCAGCGTATCGCCCAGTACATGGATGTAAAACGTGTCGCCCACTGCAAGCTGGTCGATGTCCGAAAACAGCTTGGACGAGGCCATTCCGCTATGAGCCGACAGCACCGCATGAGTGCTTTCTCCGCCCACCGGCAGGGATGTCCCTACCACATGGCCCACGGCACTCTCCAGCGTGTCCGCGTCCGTGCCGTGCTGCACCGGCAGATACACGCTGATTTTGGGGATGTCTACATAGCACATGACACCACCCACTGTGAGTTGCTGGGCATAGGCCAAGGGAGGGGCGGATACCCCTCCCTCGGTAATGGTCGCCGCGACGGACAGCATAGCATTGTACCGCTCTGCGGCTTCCCGCTGGGCAGTCAACTCGAAGTCATCGGTGTCCGCGATAACTGCGGTGTAGGTGGTTTCTATGTCCGAATGATACCTTTCGCTCAGAAGTTCTCCCACCAGCGGGTAAAGCAGCAGTCCCAGCGCCGCAACGCCACAAGCTGCCGCCAACAGCCAGCGCTTCACTGGTTACGCTTGCGGGACTTCACCACGATGAAAGCCGCCGCACCCAGCAGTGCCACGCCGCCGATAGTGAACATCCACGTGCCATAGCCGCCGGTCTTGGGCAGATTGAAGCCGGGGTTGTTGACCACGGTCAGCGGCACAACGGCGTTGCCCTCGCTCATGGTGACATCCTTACCGTTGACGGTAGCGGAGGCGGGCAGCAGCTTGGCACCGCACTTCTCGCACTGGCCGCTCTCAGCGGTCTTGATAACGATCTTGACCGCGTCCTTCAGCAGCACATAGCCCTTGTCGGTAGCAATTTCGGTCAGGCTGTAAGCATCGTCCTCCAGCCCTTTGACCACGATGTGGCCGCTGCTGTTGGGGATAAAGGTCGTGGCATCAGACTTTTTGCTGGTGATACCCTTGGCGTAGTAGATGCCACCCTTCTGCTCGGCAACCACGAATACATCGTCGGTGTCGTTGTGCAGCTTAAACTTCACATTTCGCAGATTGCCGCCATTGTCAGAAAACTGCTTGAGTACGTCGATACCGTAGGTATACACATGGCAGCAGTCCTTGAGGGTATCAAAGTAGGTGTTATTCGTTCTGCGCCACGTCAGCACGACCTCATTGGGGTTGTCGGTATCTCCCATCTTGGCATCGGCGGTCAGGGTGGCGGCGTAGGTGAGGCGCATGGTGCAGTCAGAGTACCCACGCTTCACGCTGTCGATGTACACGGTGGCCGCCTCGTTGATCTCGCTCAGACCTGTATCGGTCATGCGGATGGCCATAGTGTTGGCCGCGTCATCGTAAGCCACGGCGAATTTGCCGGAGCTTTCATCCCAAGTGGTGATCTTATCGGTGCAGCCAGCATCGCGGAAAAACTCGATAACCACATCGTTCTTGTTGTGGCGGATGCCCTTGGACATGGTATCAACATAAGTGTACTCGCTGAGACCGGATGCCTTGGAGGTGATGGTGGGCAGGGTGCTGATGATCTGATAGTCCACAACATCACCCACGGATGCGGTAGCAGTATGCTCGTAACCGCCCTTGATGTCGGTCAGACTGCCGGTATTCTTGCCGGTGGAATTCTTTGCTTCGCGCACAGTCTTATCCAGTGTAGGGTTACCGGTCTGGTTCTTGGGGTAGACGGTAACATCGTAGTTCCATGCCGTGCCGTCGATGGTGGTCATGGGCAAGGACACGAAGAAGGGATTGCAGGTGGAGGTCACGTTTTCAGGGACGCGAGTCTCCACAACGAGATACAAGCCCTGCTCCATATTAGAAGCAGAAGTGTGGCCGGTGGCATCCGTCTCAGTCATAGCCACGCCGCCGTTCTTGACAGCGGCCTCCAGCTCATTCTTCACGGTGGTGGCATTGGCAGCCAACGCAGCGGCCAGCTTGTTGTTCAGCATATCGCTGGTGAAGTAGTTGATACCGCCCTCAGTCTTGTGAGCATCGGCGGCGGTCAGGCCAATGGCGGACAGTACGGCGTTGGAGCGGTCACGGCTGTCGAAGCCATACAGTACGCCCACCTGACGCTGGCCGTCCACCACTTCGTTGTTCATGGTAACATCAGCAACGCGGATATAAGTGAATTCCACACCCTGAATGGCGTATTTGCTCAACTTATCCACGACGGCGTTGTCATGCAGACCGGTGCTGACGTAGGATTCCGCATCCCATACACCGTCCGCGCTGGCCTTGGTGATATCGTACTTATAAATGGAGAGCGACGCCTTCTTGCTGGCGTCAATGGTAGTCTCGGCAAATGCCGTAGTCATCAGGCCGACGGCCATAAGCGCCGCCATCAGCAGCGCCAATACGCGATGGATCTTTTTCATTTGGTTTTCTCCTTCATAAAATCAGATTTTTTGCAAAAATAAACACCCGCCATGAGAGCGAGTGCTGCAAACAGAAAATAGGTTGTAAATCCCATACCGCCCGTGAAGGGCAACACGAAGCCTGCATTGTTACAGGCAGTGATGGTAATGTCTCGGTTATTGCTGTCCAACGTTCCTGTGAACAGCGGCTCAGTCAGCAGCGTATACCCTGCGGGAGCTTTGGTTTCGGTAATACGATACTGCGCGCCAACCTTGAGGTCGCTCCACTTGGCAATGCCGGTCTTGTCGGTGGTAATCCGACTGACCTCCGTCCATGTCTTGCCGTCTGTGGAAGTCTCCAGCAGCAGCTCCGCACCAGCGAGAGGTGCGCCCGTCGCATCCACCTTGTGGACGCTGATACTCCCTTTTTCTTCCACAATTTTGACCTTAAAATGTATATACGCCCACACGGGGTCGGGCAGTAAGGTCAGCGCCGCACACGCCTGGTAGCCGCTGCCGTTGCTGGGCTCCAGCAGCACGGACTCTGTGCCCTCCACATCCAGCGAGTAGCCGTAGTCGCTGCTGATATAGCCGTTCAGCTGCGCCGCTGCGTCCTTTGTGGCCGTCACGGTCAGCGTGTTCCAGCTCTGATTGACCGTCACGCCGCTGATATTAGTGCTGAAGTAGTACTGCGGCAGCACGCCGTTTGTGTCGGTGGCCGTGCCGGTGTATTTGCTGCCGTCCCACGTCAGCGTAATAGCGTTGGCGTCCGAAAGCTGGTTACGGTACTTCACCGCAAAGCTGGGGATCTTGCCGTGGTTCATAATGCGGTCAATAATGATGTTGTACGCCACCGCCACGTCGTCGCCCGCATAGTGGAACAGGTTGGCGCAGGTGGTGTCGTACAGCGTGTAGGGGTACACCGGGCTGCGGTAGCCGCACACGAACTCCCACACCACCGCCTGCGTCGCCAACTGCGCGCAGTCCGGGTGCATATTGAAGCCATAATTGCCGCCGTAGCCGTAGGCCATGGCCAGCGTCACGGCATACCGCTGATTCCACGTCAGGTCGCTCCACGATGTGGAGGAATACTGCAAATCGCCGCTGGCGGAGCGCACCTCCGGCTCCATGCAGTAAGCCGGGACAGTCTCCCCGGTGTCGTTCCGGGTGAAATACTTGAGCTTGTTGCTGGTGTACGGCCCCCACTGGGACACAGGCGTCTTGTCCTCGTGATAGCGGTACTCGTTGCCGCTGCTGACGATGCCCGTGACCGTGGCGGCGTGGGCGGTCGCAATGGACAGTCCTATGACAGCCACCAGCAGACACACCAGCGTCAGCAGCTTGGGAATGGTTTTCTTCATGCTCGTCCTTTCTCCCAACGCAAAAGACCGGCAGCTCACGCTGTCGGTCTTTCGGTCGGGTATTCAGTTGGTTTATCCGTACAGCACCACCACGATGTATTCGTCCGATGCCGCGTCGTAGCGGACGGTGCAGTTGAATCGCGCATACGCGCTGACCGTCTCTGCGCCGTCCATGGCGGCGAGGCAGGCGAAGGTGGCGTCCACGTTGCCCTTTACGGCGGCGGTCAGTGCCGCCTGCCCGCCGTTCTCCGCCAGCCATGCCACGCTGTCCGCCGTGCCGGGGAAAAAGCTGGAGTTGGCCGCGGTCATGCTGGTGTCGATGGTCACGCCGTATTGCGCCCGCGCATACTCGTTGCCCGCTTGAATGGCCTCCGCGATGGAGTAGATGTTCCCGCTGGCGGCAGGCTTCGGCGTGGGCGCAGGTTCGGGCGTAGGCGCAGGTTGTTCCCCCGGTTTCTCTGCCGGCTTCTGTGTAGGTGCCGGTGTGGGTGCGGGAGCAGGTTTATCCTCCGGTGCAGGCGTGGGTATTGCCACCTGTTCAGGGGTAGTGGGCGGTGCCGTTTCAGCGGTTGTAGGCTGCTTTTCTGCGGCGTTATCCGCATTCTCTGACGTCTCCGCCCGCTCGACAGGCTGTGGTGCGTCCACACTGTCCTCGGTTTTGCTGTTTTCCTCCACCGTCTGCGATGGCAGTAACGCGGTCACCACTTCTGCCGTATCATCGGCTTCCTGCGCCGAGGTCAGTTCTGTCTTTGCGGAAATCGGTGTCTGTGTCTTGCCCGATGCTTGCGCTGCACAGCCCGCCATGATCGCCATGCAAAGGATCAGAGCCACGCAGAAAATTGTTCGTTTCATTGTAACATCATCCCTTCGTTTTAAGATACCCCCATTATGTGGTCATAAATATCTGCTGTCAAATTTTTGCTCATCTCTCTACGCTCTGCTCCTGTTTCTTTTCCTGCTGCGGCGGCATAAGGCCGCGCTGGATGGCGGCACGCTGCGCGGAGAAGGTCTGCTGAAAATCAGCAATAACACCCATCCTGTCACGTGCTTCCAGTCCATCAAACATTTCCACAAGCCCTACGGGCTTAGGTCTGTCGCAGGGAACGCCATAGCTGCGGCAAAGCATATAGCTGACGCTATCCGCACCCAACGCGCAGGACTCACGGCTGTAATAGGGGAAGTTCCCATGATCATGAATACCCGCATGGACGATCTCGCGGCTCAAGGCGCGAAACGCTGCGCTGTCCGAAATATACCCGCTGACAATGATCTGCTGTTGGCTGGGGTCATACAGTGCGTCCTGCCCACGGGCGTCACCGGTCACAACGGGGACGGGCGACACCGTCAGAAGCTGGTACAGTGCCTTGCTCATGGCGTCGCTGTTGTCCGTAAGCTGATTTTTCACCATTTGACCGCGGCCTGCGGTCTGGGAGATGTCAAACACACGCCCCACCTTGTAGCCGCGATACTGCCGTCCGTCCCTGACGTAGGTATCGCCCACGCGGATCTTCATACCCACCTCCTCCCGCATGACGTTGCGGTTCAGGCTGTTCCACCCCTTAACACTATTGAACACCGTCACCTCCGGGTTCTGCTCCATCGCCAGCAGCACATTGGACGCGCTGAAACGCGGGTTGTCCGCCTGTACATCCAAATAGTGCAGGAATGCGCCGGTACTCTCCGTCACACGCAGTGCGGCGGCGTCATTCATCTCGTTAAGGCTATCGCGCTCATCTGCCTTCCGCTGCTTCCACTCCTCGGTCTGCTGCTCCTTCTGCCGAATCAATTCACTCAAATTTGCCATAATAATCTCCTATCTCTGTTCATGCTCCGGCGCGGCAATGGTTCTTGCCTGCCGCGCCATCTGTTCGGATACCTTCTTCAGCTCCAGCATTTTCGCCCGCACGGATGGCCTATCCATCTCGGTAGACGTTCTGGCACCATTCCCGCGCTCTCTGAAGCTGCTCTCTGACCGAGCGCGGGGATTCGCTTTTTTTGCGGTGTCATCCTCCCGTACCGGCGCAGGATAGCCCATCCGCTCAAAAATGCGGTTGATCTGTCGGGCATCCTTGGCTTTCGCCATAATCTCCACCGTGCCGGTCTTTTCCACGCGGTTGACGATGGGATAGAACAAAACACCGTACCGCTTGCTCTCCATTTGGAAGCCCCGCAGATCCTCCTGCTTGACGGAGAATATGGCCAACTCCTCGCCGTCCTGGATCAGCCGCTTTAGTCCCGTCTTGCCGGACAGCTTAGGGTTGTCCTTGGCTACTGCCACCAGCAGTGCCGCCAGGTTCTTTGCACCCAACCCCGCCAGCTTAACAGCACTCTCCGTGATCTGGATACTCTCCCGCACCACCATATCGGCGGTTTCACCGTTGGTACTCACGCTTTTGCGCCTCCTTTCTCACTTCTTCCCACCGTTCTGCATCGGCTTGCTGCACCTGCCGGGATACCAAAGGCACATCCTCCAGTATCCTGCGGCACAGGGCAAGCTCTTTTCTCTTTTCCCGCAGGGCGGCGGTCTGGCGGTCGATCTCTGCACTGCACTGTGTTTTGTACGCCTCATCTTCTGCATTTCTCCTTTCCCGATATAGTGGTTTTCTCTGCTGCTCACCGTCGTATATCTCCCGCTGGAGGACGGTGATCCGCTGCTCCAAATCCTCCGCCGTGGTCAGGCCGTTCGCCCACAGATACCGAAACTGCCGGTCATAGCGTTCCAGTCGGACGACCTCCTGCCGCATGGAAAAAGGGACACGTCGGAAGTGCTTCTTCCGGTGTGTCCCTCGCAGCAGGTACAGGTATCTGAGATAGAGTGCCTGAAACCCTTTTATCTTCCTTTGTGTCCCTATGGGACGCCTGCCTTTGATGCGATACCGTCTGCCCGCCGTATGCATAAAGGTGTGTGTCGCCAGTGTGCCGCCTTCGCGCTGGGCGGTCAGCCGTCTGCGGATGTCCTGTTCTGTGTAGCCCTCACCCAAGCTATCCAGCCGGATCGCCCGCTTACCGCCCGGCGGCAGCACGGTCACATATTTGCGGTCGGGTCGGTTCTGTACCACATATCCCTCCCGCCGCAGGAGCATCAGAAATGTCTCGTAGGTGTACGCCTCTCCGATGATGCTGTCAATATCGCCGCGAATGATACTGCGGATGGTGGGCTTGCCGGTGTTCTCCGCTTTCCATTCGGCGTAGTGTTTCCCCTTGCCCTGCGGCGCGATAGTGGACAGGTCATTCTCCCTGCACAGGGCATCTGACACGCCCCGCACATCAAAATAATAGCTGCCGGGGCTACTGTGGTATTTTTTGCCGTCCACGAAGGACACAGAGTTCACCACCACATGATTGTGGAGGTGAACTTTATCCAAGTGGGTGCCGACGACCACCTCGTAGCGCTCGCCAAACAGGCGCTGGGCAAATTCCACGCCGATACGGTGTGCCTGCTCCGGCGTCACCTCGCCGGGCGCAAAGGATTGGATGAAGTGATACCCCTCTACGCCGCCCAGCTTGCCAAACCGCTGCTTCGTGGCCTGCATCTCTGCAAAGGCGGTCTCACAACTTTCGCAATTGATGGCGGACGTAAAGAACAGCTGTTCCGTTTTCTCTGGATTTGCGGCATAAGTAATACCCGTATCCAGTGTAGTCTTTTCTCCGTTGACAGCATAGTTTACCCGCTTATCCAGCCGGTCACGGATGGCGATGATCTTCGTGATGGCCATATCAGAGTTCTTTCACCGCCTTCCAAAGCATTCCCTGCATCATCTTGATCTGCGCTATCTCATCCATGCGGACAAAGCCACTGGCATTGGCCACCTTGGCGATCTGGTTGATGTTTACGGCCACGCCGGACATCTGGCGCAGCAGCTCCGTCAGCTCACCGGGTGGACGGGGACGTAGTTCCGCGCCCACAATAAGCCTGCGGATCACCGGCTCCATTTTCAGGCCGGTATCCATGGAGAGCTGCTTCAAATGTGCGTACTCTGTGCTGTCCAGCCGCAGAGAGACGCGCTTTGCAATTTCTCTCATGTGTTCTGCTCCTTCCGTTTTTTAATGGGGGTTTTAGGGGGCTTTGCCCCTTAACAAGCGCGTTTTGCTGTCAAAATGCTATGCTTGCCAGGACAGCGGCGCTCTGCGCCGCGTCCTGCAATACCTGCCGAAGAAAGAAATCAGCGGGCTTCGCCGCGCTGCGCGTCACGCTGATACCGCAGCAGATCATTGTAGTCTTTTCCCCGCACCGGAGGTCTGTCAATGACCTCGTATCCTCTCAGCAGTTCCTTCAACACCGCCGCTGCTTTCCGTCCCGGCTCATCATTGTCCAGACACAGCACAATGCGGGTAATATGGGGTGCGGCCTTCAAATACCGCGAAAACGCCGGTGGCAGCTGCCGATCCTCCTTCCCGACACCTCCCAGCGACAGTGTGTTTGCCTTGCGCCAGTCCCTCCCCCGCTGCTTCAGCAGCGTCAGGTAGGAAAGGGCATCAATGGCGCTCTCAAAGATACACAGCGTGGCACTGCCGCCCGGTGTCGCCGGCACAGCAAAAGAGTAACGCTTATCACTGCCGGCCACCTCGCCCACAAAACGCTTGTCTTGCAACGTCCCCCGCTGCATGGCGTAGGCCGGTCTGTCACCGGCAAAGCCTACGAACACACAGTTGTGATGCTGTGCCGATTCATAGAGCAGGCCGTGCTTGATGCAGTGGTTGATGATCTCCGGGTCGATACCGCGCCCGCACAGGTATGAAAAAACACGCCGGTTGTCGGCGTGTCTGGGCGGCAGGGAAAATGATTTTGTTGGGTGTGCTTTTCGGCGCGGCGGTTCTGCCAAAGGTACGCCGCCAGCGCTCAGGATGCGCTGCACAGCATCCGGCAGCGACAGCTTCCGCACAGTGGTCAGATAGTCCAGCGCACTGCTGCCGCCAACACCCCGTGACCACCAGTACCATTCCCCGTTGGAGATTTTCAGGCTGTCATGGCTTTTGGTTGCATAAGCATTGCCGCCCACGCTGACCAGTTCATCCGGTTCACAGCACCGCAGATAGGTCAGCAGATCCATCTCACGGGCGCGGGCTAACTGCTCTGGCGGGATAAACGGCATAGGACATCACCTCCTTCCGGGCAAGCAAAAAGCGCAGGCATAATGCCTGCGCTTTTTGCTTCATCTTGCAGTTATTCAGTTGTTACGCATTGGCGCGCTGAAGATAAAACTCACTCTCTGCAACGCGGATCACAAAATCATACTCCAGCCTGTTCGCCTTAGACATATTGATATTGTAACGCTTGCTGACCTGCCGCAGATAAGCAAAATACGCTTTATCCTCCTGTGTAAGCGGCGCGACCCACCCTGTCTGGGCGGCGTGATCTTCTATGCGCCGGAGATATTCAAACTCTTTCTGATCCATTGTCACGCACCTCCATAGTAAAAGTTGACAAAATATCCTCTGCAGCATCTTCCCATATCACCAAACGGTACGGATCGTATGACGCAACCTGCCGTGCGCCAAATTTCTCCATATAGTAACTCAGGAGCTCACTGGTTTTTGCCTTGAATATCAAAACCCCGTCAAATCCTGCATCCAGCGAAATCTGTATGGCGTAAGCAAACAGCGCCTTTGCAATCCCGACGTACTTTTTCGATCCACCTTCTGAATGGAGAAGATTAGCGTTGCTATGGCGGGCGTTTTCAAGGTAGAGGATTTCAACCGCTAAGCCATCCTCGTCCAGCTCATATGACATCAGTCCCAGTAGTTCGTCATTGTCCGTACGGTGTAAAGCGACCTTGTTGGGTAATTGTTTCGCATAAGGCGTCGTCCATACGGTTTGCCAATCCCTTGTTGCGATCAAATCTTGCTCTGTCGCAGTCTTTACAACCGTTGGGATTTTCGCGTTGGACACATACTCTAAAACAAATAGATTTAACATCTCCATTCCCCATTTCATAAGTAGTTTATCACATTTGAGGTCAAAAAACAAGTAGCCTCTGCATTCTCAATGTGCACAAGTCCATACCTTACCTGTACATGGTTTTCCTTGTATCATGCGCTTTTTTAGGAGATTCCACTTTTCCAAATAGGGAACTTTCTGCATTAGTGAGCACCCGTTTTGTTCCCTATTTTTATTTCGTGAAAAAGGGAACTTCCGTGCAGAAGTTTCCTTTCCCGGCTGCGCGCCCCGCAAGCATACGCAGCACGATCACCATGCGCACCATACCAAAGTCTACGGTTGCTGTCAAACTATTTCACCTTGCCAGCCCTGCCCGCATGCGGTGCGCGTAGTTCTCCACGCTGTACCGTCGCATATAGGCGTTCTCACTGGGCGCGGCACTGTTCAGGTCAATGCCCTCCAGCCGGTAATCATCTGGCCGCAGCACTTCCTCCACTGGGATCACGCGAACACGCGCCCTGCTTTTCCACTCGCCGCCGAACACGCCGCCCACGCTGTGAAACCCCCGATCACCGCACACCCACAGCAGCCGCTTGCCTGCCGGTATACTGCCCAAAGGCTGTTTGAGAACGACTACGGAACGCGGCTCTGCGCCAGCCACCCGATAGTAGCCGGCCTGCTCCGCCTTCTCGTATGTGCGTATCAGCTTCTCGAATTTCCACTGCGGCTCAATATAAAGAAGACTCTCCTGGTATCCCATATCGACCTACCTTTCTAACTCTGTCGTTTTTCTTGTCGGAGACTGCTGGCTATTATCCGGTGCTTCCGTTTCGGCTACGACCTCCGGCTTACGCTTGTCCATATTCAGCAGGGCGTTCAGTTCCTCCAGCCGTGCCAGCTTTGTTTGCAGCTCCTCCTCGCGCGGAAATGGCTTCAACACCTCCACCTTCGCCGTTTCCAGCTGGTTATGCAGATCACTCAGCTTTTCCCGGCAGGCTTGCTCTTTGAGGGGCAGCGATTCCAGCAGATTATCCATGCGCTGGATATTGCCGAACACATCGGTACCCAGCGTCACCACATGGCGCAGCTGCCCAATCATGGTCAGCCTGTACTCCTGCGAAAAGCTGTCAAAGGACAGCTCCAGCGTCAGGCCACGATAAAAGCCGATCTGCATCGGCTCCGGCGTCAGCATATTTTGGCAGAGTGCCAGCAGCTCCGTGCCCGCCGCCTTTTTCTCGGCATAGACCTTACCCGCCAGCATCACGGGAGAAAAACCATCCGCATTGGGTGCGGTATGCTCCCTGACCGTGATAATATCCGCGCCATATCCGATAAGCCTTTCCTGTGTTTCCGCGATGGACTTGGGAAAAGTCTTGCTGATGGCGTCCTCCAGCGCATACCGCTGGCTGAGATGGTTGCCTTTCAGCAATTTCAGTTTGGATACCTCAATGTCCAGATCCATCTTTTCCTTGATGAGCGGATTGCCGCTGGCCAGCGCCTTGATCTCCGCATAGGAGAGCGCCTGCTCATCCACATCCTCGGCGGATCGCACCGGTGACTTGCTGGTCATGATCTGCGCGATAAATTTCTGCTTTCGCTCCACCAGCTGGTAAAGGTAGGCATCGAATGTACCCTCGGTGACGTAGCTGTAAATGTCCACCTCAGCATTTTCGTTGCCCTGCCGGATGATGCGCCCCTCCCGCTGTTGGAGATCTGCGGGACGCCACGGGCAGTCCAAATGGTGCAATGCCACCAGTTTCTGCTGGCAGTTGGTTCCTGCTCCCATGCGCTGTGTGCTGCCCAGCAGCACCCGCACCTGACCGGCGCGCACCTTGGCGAACAGGTCTTTTTTCTGCGCCTCCGTCTTGGCGTCGTGGATATAGGCGATCTCGTTTTCCGGCACGCCCATCGCCAGCAGCTTACTGCGGATGTCATCATAAACGCTGAAAACGCCCTCGCCCTTGGGTGTGGACAGGTCACAGAAAATCATTTGCGTGGAGTGCTTTTCCGCCGTGCGCCGCCAGATGTCAAACACCGTCTCCGCGCACTTGACCGCTTTGCTCTCCGGGTCGGCGGGCAGCATAGGGTTGATGAGCCGCTGGTCTAATGCCAGCTTCCGGCCATCGTTGGTGATCAGCAGCATATTGTCCACGCTGCTGTCCACCTGCTTGTTGCGTACCTGCTCGGCCCGCTCCGCCAGCGACGCTACCATTTGCTTCTGATACTCGGACGGTTTCAGGGCAATATTGTGGTAGTGTGCCTCCGGCACAGGCAGGTTCAGCATATCCGCCGTTTGGATGTCCGCCACATTTTTGAATACAGAGATCAACTCCGACAGGTTGTTGAACTTGGAAAAGCAGGTCTTGGCCCGGTAGCCCGTCCCCTCGGGGTCGAGTTTGTCAAGATACTTTTTGTGGATTTTCTAAATTAAATGATTTGTCCGTAAAGAAGCCACCCAAAACCTCGTGTTTGCATATATCCTGAAACACCGTATTCAAGGGCTTTTTGGCACTTTCGGACTGCTTTACATTTACGATGAATGTTGTTTTTCCTATGCGTTGCGAATAAGAATATTTCTGTTCTTTCATATAGTCCGTTCCTCTCTTTCATAAGATTTGATTGTGGGGCATTCATATTAGAACGCCCATCAACCGCAGATTTTCAATATATCAAGAAGTCATTAAGTCGTGAGTATAATGGAAAAGGTTATCTTTCCATACCACGCTTGTTTCTTCGTGCCTTGATACGCTCTTGTCTTTCTTTTTCCCTTGCTTCTTTTTCGGCTCGTTCCTGTGCTTCCTTAAAAGAAAAAAGTTGCTTCACTT
>ERZ857757.1899-NODE-1899-length-14997-cov-2.675211_pt1 | contig 14997 bp, 9 predicted proteins | sample MGYA00519764_ERZ857757 | MGnify/ENA primary metagenome ERZ857757 (study PRJEB31778, sample SAMEA3449359) | human gut metagenome | biome: human gut; feature: human-associated habitat; material: faeces | place: United Kingdom | collected 2010/2012 ... | reverse complement strand
AAAAATAATTTTTTTATTAATATTAACCACCCTTTTTATCCTTCTCTCTGTCTTATTTACGGAAAACTGAAAAAACGTTCGTTTATTTTAGTTGAAAATTTATAATATTCATAATGTTCATAAAGTTAACAAACTATATGGACATCTGATAAATTGCCAAGGAATAATTGACAATTGACAATGTATCTCCAAATCTGCAATCTCTTTTTTATTTAATTGATAATCAGTGATTATATTCTTTGTTTCCTTCCTCATTTTTCTTTCCTCATTTTTTCCTGATGGAAGCGAAGCTTCCAAATAATTATCATTTGTCCATTACCATCGGTCCATTATTCTTTTCGCGGATTCCTGCAAAAAGAATCGAACAATTATCGGGTGAATGCCAAAATCCAGGGAAAAACCCTGGAAGAAGCGCTCGACATTTTATTCAGTGACAAACCACTGAAATACGAGATCACAGGAGAGCACGTCATCATCTCTAAAACAACTGAAAAACAACAACAGCAACCTCAAAGAATGACAGAAATTACCGGAGTAGTGGTCGATGAAAACGGAGGTGCACTTCCCGGTGTGACTGTCATGATCAAAGGAACCTCCCTGGGAACCGCCACCGACATCGATGGAAATTTTAAATTAAATATTCCTGAAACCAACACCCCGAACACGCTTATCTGTTCTTTTGTCGGTATGAAAGATAAGGAAATCCAATTGGTCAAAGGGCAGACCAATTATAAGATCACCATGGAGGAACAGGCACAAACTCTGGAAGATGTAGTGGTTACCGGTTACTTCCAACGCAAAAAAATCAGTCAAACCGGTTCCGAAGTCGTTGTAGACGGCGAAGAACTCCGTAAAGTCGGTTCTCTGAACCTGTTACAGGCCATTTCCGCTTTCGACCCGGGGGTTCGTACTCTGGAAAACAATGAATTCGGTAGCGACCCCAACCACATGCCGGAAATCACCATCCGGGGTGAAGCCGGATTCGACCTTCGCTCAGAAGCCGACGATTCCCGGACAAATCCTAATGCTCCGCTATATATTATGGATGGGATCGAAGTTTCGGCAACCGATGTCTACGATATGGACATGAACCGGGTGGCTTCTTTTTCCATATTGAAAGATGCCTCAGCCACCTCCCTATACGGTTCAAGAGGAGCCAACGGAGTAATTGTAATTACCACAGTCCGGCCACAACCGGGAGAACTTCGGGTGACTTTGAATGCAAACTTCAATATTTCTGTTCCCGACCTCACTTCCTACAACCTGATGAATGCCCGGGAGAAACTGGAATTCGAACGCTTAGCCGGAGAATATACCAGTTCCAGAAATGATTACGATGAACAATCGAAATTCGATATCGCCTACAATGAAATTCTGGCCGAAGTCGAACGCGGAGTCGATACCTACTGGTTATCGCGTCCGTTAAGGACCTCTGTCAACCAACGTTACAGCGCCTACCTGGAAGGCGGAGACGAACATTTCCGTTATGGTATCAATCTGAAATACGATAACGACAAAGGAGTCATGATCGGTTCGGACCGTGAGAAATACGGTATCAACATCTATTTCAGCTACGACATTGCTTCGAAATTGAATGTCCGCAACGACCTGAGTGTCGATGATGTGAAAGGCTCCGACTCACCCTACGGCTCATTCTCCCAATATGCGCAAATGAACCCTTACGAAAGAATTCAGGACGAAAACGGCGATCTGATCCGTTATTATGAAAGAAATAACAACAGAATTTCCAATCCTCTCATCAATGTCGGTCTGCCCAATTATTCTTTCGACAAATACACCCAAGTAACAGACAATCTGCAATTCCAATACTGGCCGATTCAAAATCTGTTCATTAAAGGAAACATTGCCCTAACGAAACAAATCGACCGGTCAGAATCTTTTTTATCAGCTTCTTCGACCACTTTTGAATCGGTCACAGATGCCAATGAGAAAGGATCTTTTACAGTCAGCAACGGCAATAGTTTGGATGTTACCGGAGGAATATCCGTTAGTTACAACGACAATTTTTTTGAAAAATTATCCATGAGTTTAGGAGTAGGAACCGAGTTTACAACGTCAAATTCCACTTCCGACGGCTATACGGCCACCGGTTTCCTGAACGACAAACTGACACATCCTTCTTTCGCCCAGCAATTCAAGAAAAGTTCCAGCCCTTCCGGTGCCTTTGACAAACAAAGACTGATCGGATTTTTCGGTAATGCAAACCTGAACTGGGATAACCGTTATATTTTAGATTTCTCTTATCGTACGGACGGATCGAGCGTCTACGGCCGCGATTCCCGTTTCGCCCCTTTCTGGTCGGTCGGAGCAGCCTGGAATGTCAATCAGGAAGATTTCTGGACAGGAGTAGGTAATCTGAAAATCAGAGCTTCAGTCGGAAGTACGGGTTCTACCAATTTCTCTGCCGATCAGGCATTGACCCGCTTCATCTATTCCGGAGATTACGAATACAACGGTACTTATGGAGCAGTGATCTCTGCTTACGGTAATCCGGCCCTGAAATGGCAACAAGTCATGAAATACAATGTCGGATTCGATATGACTGTCTGGAGAAACATTATCACCGTAAATTTCGATGCCTACCTGCACCGTACACAGAACCTGTTACTGAATGTAGATGTCGCACCTTCCACCGGTTTTACCTCTTATGTAGAAAATGTCGGTTCATTGGATAATAAAGGTATCGAAGCCCGTATGCGCTTCAACCTGATCAATAATATCGAAAAGGAAGTAAACTGGAATGTAACTCTCAGCATGGCCCATGAGCGTGATAAAATCCGTAAGATATCGAATGCCATGAAAGCCATGAACGAAGAAGCCCTGAAACTGGAAAACAATACAGACTCTACTTCGGTATTCAAAATGTATGAAGTAGGACGTTCACAAAACGCCCTGATGGTGGTTCGTTCTTATGGTATCGATCCCGCTACCGGTAACGAAATCTATATTAAACGCGACGGTAGTCTGACTTTCGAATACGATCCGAATGACAAAGTGGAAGTAGGTAACACAACACCAAAATTGCAAGGTTACATGAACAGCAATCTCACTTGGAAAGGCTTAAATCTATATATGCAGTTCTCCTACGAATTAGGAGCCAAAATGTACAATTCCACACTGGCACAAAAAGTGGAAGGAGCCGATCCCAAATACAACGCCGACCGGCGGGGATTGTACGACCGCTGGAAACAACCGGGAGACATTGCAATGTTCCGCCGTATCGACGACCAGAGTACCCTGTATCAATCCTCCCGGCTCGTACAAAAAAATAATTTTCTCAAATTATCCAGTCTGTCCCTATCCTACGATCTGCCCCGCAGAATCTTAGAAAAAAGTTTTATAGAACGGTGTAAATTCACTTTTTCAATGACGGACGTATTCTATTTGTCGACCATCAAACAAGAACGGGGGACTTCTTATCCGTTTGCCAGGACCTTCTCTTTGGGAGCTAATATAACATTTTAAAAATGGGAAATATGAAAACAAAAATATCACTTATTATAGCGCTGTTTTTCACATTATCCGCCTGTAACAACTGGTTGGATATAGAGCTGGACAACAAAGTGGAAGACAGCAAACTTTTCAGTACTCCGGAAGGCTTTGAAGAAGCCCTTGCCGGGATTTACAGCAGTCTGTCCAAACAGAATATGTTCGGACAAACCTACACCATGGAATATATTGATGTTTTGGCCCAGTATTATTCCTATTCCTCTATAAAGTCAACTTACGAGTACTGGAAAGACTATAATTATCAGAACAGTGGGTCTAAAAGTACGATTGCCGGAATTTGGAATAATCTGTATTCCAACATATCACAAGCAAACTGTATATTAGAATGGGCGGATAAAAATGCATCGGTATTAAGCGAAAGTCAACGAAATCAGATTCGCGGAGAAGCATTGGGTTTACGGGCTTTCCTGCATTTCGAAGTATACCGGATGTTTTCCCCCGATGTCAAACGAGCCCCCAAATCCGACGGTATTCCTTACAATAAAGAATTCGGAGTTTCTCTGCCGCCGATGTACTCGGTCGAAGAAACGATACAATTGATTATCAACGATCTGAAAGAAGCCGAACAATGTCTGCAGAACGATCCGATAGAAGATGTCGTACCTTATGAAATCCGGACGACTACCGATCAGGGAGAGGTAATCGACGCAGCAGCCAAAGATGCAGCGGACCAATATATCGCCCGCATCAACCTTTATTCCGTCAAAGCTCTGCTGGCCCGCGCCTATCAAGCCCGGGGAGAGAATGATCTAGCCATACAGAAAGCCCAGGAAGTGATCGATTGCGGCAAGTTCCGCCTCCTGGAATTTTCCAGTATCGATCAAAGCGAAGCATTGACCGACCTGACCTTTTCCGATGAACATATTTTTTCACTCCGGAATTCGGAAATCGATACCTATGCAGAAAAACTTTTTCAGGATATAGTTTCCAGTAACGGGGCAATTACACAAACTGCATTACCCTTTTCGAATGCTTCTACTTTATATCAGGGAAATAACGACGATGTACGTTATTCCAAATGGTTCAATCAGGGAAACTTTGTCAAATTCATTCCGGACAGTACCAATGTATATCCGCAAAAAATGCCGGTGATCAAATTATCGGAGATGTATCTGCTGATTACCGAATGCAGTTATAATACCGATCCGGACAAGGCATTGGAATATCTGAATACTTTACGGGACCACCGTATCCGGGGAAATGTCCACTGGACCTATCTGACCAAAGATTATATTTATGAAGAAATGCGGCGCGAATATGTAGGAGAAGGACAAATGTGGTATGTCTACAAACGCAATAATCTGACGATACCCGGAGGACTCACCGGAACGATCGAACCGACGGAAGATATGTTTATTTTCCCCTTACCGGATGCCGAAATAGAAGACGGACACCGTACCCAACGTTAACTCTCATTTCTAAAAACAATAAAAATGAAAAAAATATTCTATGCTTTTTTGTTCTGCTATCTTGGTTTTTTAATGTCAGGATGCGACCAGGATATCGATTTCCCTTACGAAGGCAAAGACCGGATACAATTTCAGCATTATACGGTTGACTATAATGATATACGCCATTACTCCGACTCTATCAAAGCTTCGTTCGGACTACTACCGGACAGCATCAAAACCGATACGATTAAAGTCGTTATGGAATACCTGGGAAAAGGTTCGGAACAGGAACGGACTTACCACGTATCTGTCCTGGCCGATTCCACGACAGCAATAGCGGGAACTCATTATCAGGTATTCAGTGAAGAACAGACATTCCGTCCGAACGAACTGACCGATACATTACGGATCGTTGTAAACAGAGAAAATCTCAATTCCAGCTACATTTCCCAGGAAACGGTCCGTTTATACCTGAAACTGGAACCGACAGAAGATTTCGACCTCGGTCTGGCAGGAGGTCTGACCAAAAGGATCCTGATCAACAATTATATGACCGAACCGGACTGGTGGGAAAAAAATTACATGGGAGCTTTAGGCTTTTTTCATCCTGAAAAATGGAAAATACTGATTTCTTTCAACGAAGCATTTGCAACCTATGGCGATTGTATTTATACATACAACAACCAGGGCCGGACATTTGTCAATCAGCTGTCTGCCTATTTAAGGAATTATGTCGTTATCGACGAACTGACCGGAATGCGGGTAACTATGAGCGGATTGGTAGAAATTGATTAACCCTAAAACCATCATGAATATGAGAAAAAACAATTTATTATATTTACTTATTGCCTTCTGTTTTTCAGCCTGTTACGACGACATGGGCAATTACAGTTACCGTGAAATCAACACACTTGAAGTAGAAGGCATCGAAAGTCTGTATTCCCGGGATGTCGACGACAGCCTGCATATCGTACCTGTACTCCAAGGCACCATGTACAGCGACACTTCACGTTTTACCTATGAATGGGAAATCGAACGCAGCATAAAAGCCAGAACTCCCGAATTCCATTATCTTATCGATTTGACACCGGGTGAGAAAAAATGCCGGTATATTGTAACGGACAAAGAAACCGGAATCAAGAGTTATGCTTCTTTCCGCCTGAATGTCAGCAGTTCAACAGCTGGCGACCTGATCGTCATCCTCAGTAAATACAAGGGCCATGCAGAAATGTCTTATCTTCGTCTGGATAAGGAAGCCAACTGGGTCGTTAATTTCTATGAAAGACGATTCGGAGAAATTCTGGGTAATGAACCTCAACAGCTGCTTCCCTGTTATATGGAGTCCAGTCAGGCCTATCCGATCGATTACATTCAAGGAAGATTGATGGTATTGTGTGACAATCAAATACAGTTATTCGACAAGAGTACTATGCAACGGGATACAGTCTGGCCTTACCTAAGCGGAGAGAACTACACTAATCTTGTGGCCTATCCGAAACCCGACGTAGAAGGCTACAAAAGCCAGTTCATGGTTGAAGGGATCAGTATGTGGCGTAGCAACCCTTATGGCAGCGGCTATCAGAAAGGGTGTAAATTCATCGAAATCTCAGGAGGAACTGTTTACAGTATGAGTGATGCAACTAATACTTCGAGTCCTTCTTATAACTATAAAGTAAAAAGTCCCTACGGAGACGACGGTTACCTTTGCCCGTTCGCCTATTGGGACGATATGAGCGAAACTCCTAACGATCACCTGACTCAAATGGGATACTCCCTGGGCGATCTGATTGTCTTCGACAGGGTATACGGAAAATTCGGTTTCTATGAAAATAATTCATACATGAGAGTAATACCTGAAGAAGACTGTCAAGCCTTCCCCGGATATGAAATGATTTGGGGAAGTGCGACTAACCGGCCCAACAATACCAGTATTGCAGTCATCTCCGACGGGACTTCCTGCCGTTTATTGCTACTCGAGGACGGTACAAATGCCACCACTTCCAATGCAACCAAAAAACTGGTAGGTAATATAGGAGGTGGAGTCATTACTCCCTCTTCGAAGTTTTATATGGCTTCCAAAACCGATAACCTCTTTTTCTCCAGTGGCAATGCCCTATACCGTTATAATATCCTGGATATAGAAGGCAAAACGGTTCCTTCAGCAAGCGGAAAACTCATCGATCTCACCCAATTGGGGTATGATGCTTCTGCCACCATCAAGGATATATTCGTATCACGTACAGAAAGGACCTTATTGATGGCTGTTTCCCGTTATGGAAGCGATACCGAAGGGACAGGAGAAGAATTAAAAGGTGATCTTCTTTATTTCGACCTGAATATTTCCAACGGAACGATAAGCTATCGGGAAGACAAATCGGTCAAAGGCATTTCAGGTAACCCTGTAAACGTAAGAATCAAATACCAAACCTGGTGGCGTAATGGCCTGGCCGACGACGGAGTAACAATCAGAGATAATATTTAAAATCAAAGTTTATGAAAAAATATCGGAATTTATTACTATTGATCCCTTTCCTGGTTTTGTTTTCCTGTATGGAAGACGAAAGTGAATACAGTAGTCAGGAAAAAGAAAATGTCCAGGTAGATCAGGTCACTGTCGACACGACCGATACGGACGAAGAATTACCTGAAGGCCAGCTGGTTCCCGGTTTACACCTGGTTAAACTGAAAGTATTGCAAGGACAGGATTCTGTGGAACGGCAATTCAAATACTACATGCCGGTATCTACCGATGCCAGCAAGCCTATCTCCCTGCTGTTTGAGTTTCACGGGAGTTATGAATTCGAAGCCGGCGAAGAAGTTCCCAATCCCATTTCCGGCATATCGGAAACCCATGTCCTGAATCAAAAGGCTATCAAAGAAAATTACATTATCTGTTATCCGGCAGGCTGGCCGGAATTTCAACAGGACAGCAGCGGTGCCGTCAACTGGGCGGGAGAAAACTACACCCGAAGTCTTCCTTTCATCGATGCAATGTTGAAATATTTTACTCAAGACAATGAACCGCAGGTCGATCCGAACCGAATTTACTCTACAGGACAGTCCAGTGGTGCAATCTTATCTTTTTCCCTGGCTCTTCACCGCCCTGAACAATTTGCAGCAATCACTCCACGGGCCGGCCAAAGTGCTTCCACAGATCCCTTTCCGTCCCGCGCAGTTCCGGTCCGGGTATTCGCCGGTGAGAAAGACCAAACTGTTGTACACAGTGCAGTGATCACCAACATGACCAAATGGGCAGAAGAAATCGGAGGTTATTTTGCAGCCGACATGCAAATGGATTCAACAGTATTCGAAGATTATGCCGATGTCACCATCCGTTATTGGCATGGTGGGAAAGCCGATTATGAGATCTATTCCCTTGCAGGTATCGACCACAATATTTCTGTCTCGTCATGTGCAGATGCGATGTTCGAATTTCAGAAAAACCATACCCTGGATAATGCTGCCACCCCACTTTTTATAACTACCAGTATAAAAGAAATCAATGCCCAGTGCGGAGAAACGATCTCTTTCAAAATAAGTTACACCGAAGGTGCTACCCTCGGAATGACGAATACCCCCAAAGGTTGGGATGTCCAATTGCAAGGAAATGAAGTGATCCTGAAAGCACCTGCGGACTATTTCGGTAACATCGACCGTAAGGGAAACATCACCTTTACGGTGACCCAGGGCACCCAGGCTCCTGTAAGTTGCGAAGTAAGCTATAACCTGAATTCTCCCAAAACCTATTTTGAGGTAGGAGATATTTATTACAATGAAAATTTCGACCCCATCGGTGTCGTGGTATGGGTAAATCAATCCAACATCCGGGAAGCCAAGATCATTTCTCCCCAGAAACCGGGACAATATGGATCGATTTTGTATTGCGGAAACGGCGAAGGGCTCGGACTCGATTTCCAAACTCCGGACCGGAAAAATGGTTATCAGAATACCCAAGACATGCTGGTACGCAACAATACATTTGCAGAGCCGTATACAGCTGATAACGCAGCTTTTGTCTGGGCATCGGAATATAGTGTAGCAGGAGAAAAGGGCTGGTATTTACCGGCAATCGAAGAATTGGCTGCCGCCAATTCCAACCTGACCCTAATCAACGAAGCTCTGACATCGATAGGAGGACAGGCATTGGACGGAAACGTATATTCTTCTACCACTCAGGTAGAAAATGGCGCTCAAAAGAAAACCTTTTATTATTACAACTTCAAAACCGGAGCCGAAGAAACCAAGCTTCCCTATGATAACAATTCGGAATATTTAGGTTATATTGTTGTCCGGGCGATGAAGACAGTAACTAAAAATTAACCATAATGAAAAAATTAGTATTCAGTCTATTACTTTTAGCGATTCTGCTTCCTGCCACTGCGCAGGAAAGCGGAATCCGCTTTTTCCACGGCAGCTGGGACGAAGCGGTAGCCCTGGCCAAAAAGGAAAAGAAAAAGATCTTTATTGACTTCTTTACCGAATGGTGCGGACCCTGTCTCAACATGGCCCTGACGGTTTTCCCGTTGCCACAGGTAGGTGAAATGTACAATAAAAATTTCGTGTGTCTGAAAATCGATGCAGAAAAAGGTGAAGGACGGGAATTGGCGAAAAAATACGGCATACATTCCTATCCGAGTTATATTTTCGTAAACCCTAAAACGCAAAAGCTTATTCACCGGAGCGGAGGAAATAAGCCGGCTGCCGATTTTATCGCCGACGCGGAAGGTGCACTCGACCCAAAACTCAGTTCTGTGTACTTAACGGAGAAATACAAGAGCGGGAAGTATGACAGTGATTTTCTGATCGACTATATCCACAGGCAGAAGGTTTCCGGTAATCGGAACGTACAAAAGGATTTTGATAAATTGATCGAAATGGGAGGAAAACTCACCGATCCGAAAATCTGGGAATTATATGTCGAATGTATCGGGGGATACAATAATCCGTATGTAAAAGAAGTGGCCGATCATTATGATGAATTCGTCCGTTTGTTCGGTAAAGAAGCCGTCGATGCCAAACTCACCGAAGCGACTGCATACGCTCCAACAGAATTTACCGAGTCGTTATGCAATTTCGATGGTAAATATTATAATCTGAAGATGGCAGAACTGACAACTTTATTCCAGCAAAACAAATACGATGAAGCCTGGGACTTAGTCGACCGGTTAGCACAGGATAAAAATATCGATCAGGCCAAATTCGTCAAGGCGTTGTCTTTCTATACCCGCGTTAATCCGGATTATAACGATAATGAACTGACTTTCGAACAATTGGCCAAGAAGATAAAATATACCAAATATGTCGCTTATAACATGTACGAACGTGATGAAGCGATGCCGCATTATTATTATGCGACCGCTTTGGAATATCTGATTAAAAGAGCCCAGGAGGAAGGTAAACAAATTCCGGCTTATATCTACGAAACTCCCCAATATGGGAAAGAGAAATACGATATGCGCCATCCGTTGCTCAAACAGAAACCGAAAAGGTAAATTTTTCTGGCTTTGCCAGAAAAAGATCAGTGTTGTAATCTTCGGTTACTGATCAACGCTTCGCTGATTAATACATCTGCTGATTGGTGGAACTTCATTCCTGATAAAATTCCCTATCAGACTCCAAGGTTGCCGACCAAGAATCTCCAAAGAGATACTGATCAGAAACGAAGTGATACTAATCTATTCAAACGGTAGGTATAATTTTTTTCTATTCCGATTCCGGGTTTTATCCCGTCGGACCGTTCCAGGCGAATCGGTCCGCTAAGGTTTCCGTTGATTTCATCGGTTCTTCTCTTGCTCGGAAAAACAAAAGATTTTGTTTTTCTCTCACCTATTCGAAGAACTCTCTGACCGGCGGAACTCCTCACTATGCAAAAAACTTTACGTTACGTTTCTGTCAGACACCACCGGTCGGACGTTCAGAAAAAGCAAGACGACACTCGCCAGAGCTCCAATGGTCACCAATTCCGGTCACCGAAGACGAATTAGTAACGAAATGAACCCTAGGCTCCGATCAGCCATACCTGCAACTGCAAAAAAGTACCCCAAAATTCAGGGGCTTTATAAACCATTCCCTCTTTTCAGCTTTTAAAATCCGGATAACGATAAAAAACGAAATGATCTCTAAAAGTTTTTATCCGACCTTTAGAGATCATTTCAATTATATCATACAGCCTTTACGTATAGAATATTAAAGATAACTTTATCCGCCCTAGAGACGACTACGTGTTTCCATTAAAAAGCTAAACATCGCCGCCAACATTTCTTTAGAAGTATCTACTTGCATACCTTCATATTCATCAAGGGTATCTCCTGCATGAGTAGCATTGCTATAGGACATCAAAAAATCAACATAATCTGAACCCTGAATTCCTATCCCATAATTATTCTCAAAAATATAAACACACTCTTCAATCCAAGCCTTGTATCTATTTTCGATTCCGGCATCATCGAATACCGGACAACCGCCGACATCGGTGGTATTTCCAGCGAGGATACAATTGGAAAGATAGAGATAAGTCTCCGCTTCAAATTCAAGATTCATCGCATAACTCATATTATATTCCCGATAATACTGGTATTGATAGATATGAAATAAGGATTTTATAAAATCCTCTGCCTCGATATAAGCATTACGTGTGCTTATACTGATTGTATTCGTGAGAAATATATTTTTACAACCTCCATTATAAGAAAGGGTCAAATTGATTTTTTCTCTTAACGTCTGAGCCAGGTAATCGACCATCACATCACCTCCTAACATACTGTTAATGACAAACTCCAGTTGTTCCCACATACCGACTGAAATACTGCGATCGATTTTAAATATCCGAATTGCCTGAGGGGCTACTCTTTTAATATCTGCCACACACTCTCCCGTACAATTTGCCGATCCGCAATACTCACAAGGAGTCGACGGAGTGGTTCCCCCACCCCCATGATCTCCGCCTTCACCGGGATCAGGGTCAGGATCAGGGTCAGGAGAGGTATGATTACGATTACAATTCACTTCACCACAAACCGGACAGGTATGGGTTTTATGACAAGTTACGAAAAAAGTCAGATGATTAGGTAATACCGAATTCCCCCACATTGTAATCTCTCCTTTCAAATTCGTAAAAAGAACATCCAGGTTAACCAAATTGACAAATTCTTCTACATCGGACATCGACATGCCTGACACATCGCGTTGAAATCCCGAGGACAACTCATAAATCTTCCGATATAGTTTCCATTCTCCACTTGTAGCTGGATAAGTCGCCATAAGCATGTATTCCAAATTCGAAATAGCCTGACTCATATAAGTATTCGCACTAGAACAATCACAATCTTTCGATATATGATTTTTCTCACGAGCCCACTGATAGGCTTCAGCAATCTTACTGACCACCAAACTTTTTACAGCCTGGCAACTGGCAATAACATCGATCTGAGATTTTGTTTCTACAACCTCGTCTTTTAGCAGGAAAGCCGATCGTTCAGCTGCCGTTTTACCTAATTCCGATATCAGATAAGGAGTTACATTGCAATCATACTTTTCGCATAAATAAATGAAATCGTCGGGTTTCATCAAAAGTAAATCCGTTCTAACGACCGGCTCTGACCGATTCGACTTTTCGATAATCCTTTTCTGATTGTCGATCGAAACGGCATTCAAAAAAAACGTCTCTTTTTGCAAAGCCATCAAAATACTAGAATCGATCCGGTAATCGGTAACCGATGGAAGAACTCGTCCGGATTCATTACTTTCTGCTTCAAAATTTTCCTGGGGTTCTTTAGAACATGAAAAAAACAATAGAAGCAATACAAATACACTGAATAAAAAACTTTGCTTCATAAATTTAAGTTTTTAGGTTAATCGATACGAATTTAAACATAATTATCAATAATAAAAATATTTATCGATATTCATTAAGAAAAAGATACAAACAAATATACAGTTTTAGATAAAGTTTATGTTATCCGAAAAGATTAAATAAATATATTCCCAAAACAGAAATCCCCTAATGGCCCGCTTTCGGATCAGTATATTGAATAAAAAACAGAGAAAACGGTCTATATCTAAAAACTACCGTATAAAAAGAAAAATAAGATACCCGCCTTTAGAACAGGAAACGGGCTATTAATGAAAGAAAGGCCCACTCTACCGTAAACAGACCTACAACTGATCTATCAGTACATTCTTTGAACACGCTGATCAGCTTTAATAAATAGCTTAAAATCCGGAACCGAAAGTCCCGCCAATCAGCCCTATACCCATGTATATCCCTACATGGGACACTAATCCCAACAAGTCGAAAATTCGACTTGTCGGAATCCCTTTTTATTGTTGTTTCAAATACCCTTTTTCCTGTGCTTTCTGCATCAGTTCCTGCATCGTCTGCATCCCGATCTGTTGGGCGATAGGTAATATTTCGGCTGTCGCTTTGGGATTCATTTCAGACAATTTCTTTCCTACCGGAGTTTCATAAAACTTGATGATCTCTTTCAGATCATCCAGCGTAAGGTATTTTTTATACACCGGGATCACCGCCTTGATCATCTTGTCATACATCCCATTCATAGAAGCATCCAGCTCTTTCCAAAATTCATCGGGAGCCTGAGGCAACTGCTGCTTTAACATAGCTGTCATCTGAGGGAAGATTTGTTTCATGGCATCCATGGTATGAGTCATTTCCAACATCTTGGCAACTTGCTTCTCATACTCCTGATTATCCTGTGCCTGTACACCGAGTGCCACACACCACAATACGGCTAAACTTACCAGAATCTTTTTCATATTATTAAAATTAAATCTATCGGTTCCGACAGAATAAGCCCATCCGATCCGGAAAATTTATGGACTTTTCCGACCGGTCTAAGGTAAGGAAATTTTTATCGTCTGCAAACTAAAATGAAAATTGCAGCCGGGCCTGAATCAGGTCGAAATCATCACCTCCCTTGGGCGAACTATTTCCGACCATCATATGGGTATAATTGATTTTTGCTGCTACATATTTATTGATAAAATAATTCATTCCCAAAGAAATATCCGTCAGTCTCCCTCCCCGGATACCGGCATCATTCAGGTCGATCATATTATAGCGGCATAACACTTCAAGGCTTTTGGGAGCAGGATTGACGATCATACCGGTAGCAGCATTATAATTATGCTTTGCTCCCAGAATCATGTATCCGATCTGACCGTACCATCCTTTGCCATTGTAATTACCGGCCTGAAAACGATTCAGGTGTGCCAGAAAATATTGCCCCTGGAAATACCATTTATTGTAGAGTAAAATCATTTCGAGGTCGAGCTTCCATTGATTAATCACCTGATCCACTTTTGCCTCTACATACGAATTATCGTCTTTCGTCAACAAATCGGTCGGTATACCGGCATTGAAAGTGATCGTTTCCTGTCCGCTACTGAACCGGGGTGCGACAGAAAGATGGACAAGCTTCTTATCTTTCAACAGAGGCCGGCCGATCAGTTTCGCCGCCAGGGAATAGCCCTGATCCAGCGACTTGGACTTCTGTACATCTCCGTCGCTGTATATACCTCCCATAAAATTAAACCATTGGTGATTATAGCTGTAGCCTACCCCCAATTTCCGGGAATTTCCCAACGCTTTATCCGAAGCAGCATTGGTCATAAAACGAAAATTCGTCGTTCCTACCCGGGAATTTCCGAAAGGCTCATATTGATAACCGACCCGGACAGCCTGTTCACCGAATTTGTAAGTCAGGAAAATATCCTTCATACTGATCTTACTGTCTCCATACCCCAGTTCTATTTTAGCTTCCCAGTGCTCCAGAAAACGAATCTGGGTCCCTAAACGGATATCGTTCACCTGAAAACTACTACCTAAATCGGTGGTATCGTTAAAAAAATACCCTCCGTCAAAAAATACACGGCCAATCAACCGCCATTCGAAACCATTCGCCCCCCCTTTTACAAACTCCTGAGCAGAAAGTGAAATAAAAAACGAGGAAAGAAAAATACAGGAAAAAAGCAGAAAAAACCGAAGACCTAAATGTGTGAGCAATCTTTTCATAATCGATGTTATTAAGGGTGTAAAATTATAAAATGAAATATT
>ERZ857757.1891-NODE-1891-length-15037-cov-4.866573_pt1 | contig 15037 bp, 22 predicted proteins | sample MGYA00519764_ERZ857757 | MGnify/ENA primary metagenome ERZ857757 (study PRJEB31778, sample SAMEA3449359) | human gut metagenome | biome: human gut; feature: human-associated habitat; material: faeces | place: United Kingdom | collected 2010/2012 ... | reverse complement strand
ATGTATGTGAATGGTTTGCACCAGTACTCATTCAACATGAAGGGAGTACTGCGGGTAACGATACCAATGACGACCCAGTGGAAGGACTTTTCTTCCGTGGTGCTTTCAGTGCAATCTTTCAAGTCATTTTATGCAGAGTACCTGTTTAATCAGAGTGCCATTATTCTGAATCCTCATCAACGTATGCGTTTCGAATGGTTCCTTATGTGTAGCAAAGGCGGATGTAGTCACTCTGGTAACGAAGCGATGCGATGCTCACTTCTAGACTCCTACTCCAGCCGTTTCACGTGTTGTGTCTGATCAGCCTCCCAAACGAGATGATAATTTAGAACAAAAGTATCAGGACATTTTGCACCTGCTCCGACAGAGTGAGAAAGGTGATCATGCTTCGGAATCTGAGACTCTCCCTCAGAACACTGTGTCTCCTGCTTCTTCATCTGGCTCCGTTTCACCGCCTGCGTCGGACGGGTCAGACCATGTTCCTCCTGATTCAGACGTGATGTCCTCTGGAGAGAGCAAGCGTGGTGTGGAAGCGAGTGAGTCTGTGGAGTCTGTGCAGCCGATTGATTCTGTGCAGCCCATCAGTCCCATTGAACCCATACAACCTATGAATCCCATGAATCCCATGAATCCCATGAATCCCATGAATCCCATGAATCCCATACAACCCATCAACCCCATGCAACCTATCAACCCCATACAACCTCTCAATCCCATACAACCTATCAATCCCATACAACCCATCAACCCCACACGCACCTTCCTCGACACCATTCCCCGCGAAACGCCCGCCACCCCCCATCCCCCCACCTTCGACGACTCCCTCTTCTCCATCCAAACCCCGCCCTCCCGCGGTGAAACGCCCGCCCCCTCCCCCCCCCCCGCCCCTCTCGACCGCACCGACTGTCTCTGTGAAATGCCCGACGACCTCGCCTGTCTCCTCTGCCGCCAACAATCCCCCATCCCCGCGGTCACCGTTCCCGACGACTCCCTCCATCCCCGCGGAATCCCCTTCCGACCCCACCGACACGCCGTCTCCCCGCTCTCCCGCGGGGATTCCCTCCTCTCCGGCGCCGAGAAGCGTTTCCGCGGGAGACGCTTCGAACTCTGTCTCGCCATTCCCTTCGCCGAAACGCCCGAGCGGGAAGTGCAGGCGGCGCAGAACGCGTCGCTGGCGGCGCTGGAGCTGTTTGTCCCGCGGGTATTGCCGGTTCTGTTTGGTCGTGCGGTGCGATCGGCATGTGACGCGCAACGACATACAGACTACTTGTGTGTGGAAGGGAGAGAGAACCCGTACGGTCGTCCCTATCTGCGGCCGCTGCTGGACACGCTGAGCGAGCTGGGCGACCACGACATTGTCTGTGAATATCTGGGCGTGGCCAGCTCCACGCTGCTGCTGGGACCCAACCTTCCCTCTCTCCTCGCCCTCGCCCGCACCGCCGCCGCCAGCGGACTCCTCGCACCCAACCACGTGCTCAGTGGCCGTGTGAGCTACGCAGATACCCTCACACCGCTCTTCGGCTCGCTGCGGGACTACAAGCGCTTCCTCTTCGACCAGTGGCTGCGTCAGCCTCTCTTCTCCCCCCGTCGCATCGTAACGCCCCCCTCTCCCTCCCAGGAATACTTCTTCTTCCCCCCTCTCGCTCTCGCCACCGCCAATCTCTCCGCCCTCGCCGCCGAAACGCCGCTCGCCGACGAGTTCCTCCTACACTCCCTCCATCGCCAGGCCCATCTCCTCGACTGCTCCTATGCACGTACCCTTGAAACTCCCTCCTCTCCAGTCCCCGCCATCCACCAACTCGACTCCCGCGGTTACGACCCCGCGGGAAACCGAAACCGCGCCGGATGGTTTGCCGCCAACTGGAACCGCCAACTCCTCCAGCGTATCGCCCCGCGGTTCCTCGCCGATCTCGCCGACCGCCGCGCCGCCGTCTCTCTCCTCGACGCTGATTTTTCCCTCCGTACCGCCTTTTTTCCCTCCTCTCCAGACCTCGCCGCCGACGGGCGTTACGACCTGCGTCACACCGCCGGCTTCGATGACGCACTCTCCGCGCGGGAAACCGCGGTTCTGGACGCACTCACGCGGGGAAGGAGTTGTTTGGTGCTTGCCGAAGCGCCGTCTGGCGGCACGGCGACCAGAAGTTGCGCCTTTGGGCTCTTTCTCCACCAGCACGCGACGCGACTCCCGCGGGGAAACCAGACCTGCATCGAGAAGGGCGTGGACCTGCTGTGGGAACCGCGGGGAAGTGTCAGCTAGACAATGGCGGGAATCAGAGCGGCGCTTCGACTTCGTCCCGCGGGAATTCATCGATCGCGCCGTCGGCGAGGACGGGCGTTTCAACGGGTCATTTGCGGTGAAGCACCAGCAGGTGGTGATCCTGCGCACCGATCTCTTCCTCCCCGCGGTGCGACGCATATCCCGAATTCCCGCCGTTTTCCGCCTTCACCCACCTGCTCGCCTGCGTCACCCAGCCCACCGTCTTCGTCGTCTGCGGCGTCGACCTCCTCAAGAACCAGGCCGACGTCCGTGCGCTCCTCGCCACTCCCGGAGTGCAGTTCGCGTACGCTCCCGCCATGCATGGCATGCAGATGGCGATCCACCCCACTCCAGTCCTTTGACGGAATCCTCGTCTTCGTCGCCGGAGCTAACGCGCCCGTCGATCTGAGCTACCTCTCCTCGCTCTCTCCCGTACAGACCGTCACCCGCCCGTACCGAGAGTTTCCTGAGTGCTCCTGTTTGTTTTATAACCATTCATTCCATGATCTGGATTCTCACCTTTGTACTCTGTCTCGTCCGTACTCTCCATCCCTATCACCCACAGACCCGATCGCTCTCCTATGAGCCATTCGAATTACGGCTCCACGGAAGTCTGGAAAAGGGATACTTCACTACAGTCATTGACGTCGGAAGAAATAAACAGACCCACGGACCTCTGATGACCTTCAATCTCCTCGTGGTACCCGATCCATGATCGCGTCACACCCCAGGATTTGGAGACGTCCGCCACGCTCATTCCCTCCATCCACTGCGAGAACTGCAAAGTACGCAACTCGAATTCTTCTTCTCCGAAGGATGGACCCGGCTACGATCCGGAACTCTCCGACACTGAGACGCTCATCGGCTGCTCGGCGGATTACTGCGACAAGAGTACCATCACATCTCCTTCCTCACGACGAGACATGAAGAAGTACTGTCCCATGAACCACTCCCCCAACGGCCAGTGCTGCTCCCGCTACGAGAAGGACTACTGTGGCTGGGACTCGCGCATCAACACCTTCGCCTCCACGTACTACGCCGAGGGCAGCATCGTCCGCGACGAGTTCCCCTTCAAGGCCAACGGCTTCACCGGCTACTTCGTGAATGTGTTGTAGGCGTGCCGTGGCGTCTCCAGCGCAGCAATTCCACCTTCGACGACCTTCCCGATACGGCGGTGGGCGTTTTGGGCCTCGGAGAGAAGGCATGCAATCCGACCTGCATCGACCCCATCTACAGCAGTCTGCATTCGGAAGTGACGTGGGCGGACAATCTATTCACGCTATGTTTCGGCCGCACCGAGGGCATTCTCACGATCGGCACCTACGACCGTCGATTCCAGAACGGAACACTGTTCTGGACGCGTCAGCGACCCAACGAACTCGGTTACACCTACGACGTGCAGGACATGCGCATCGGCAATCGCACCTTCCTCGACCTGCACGTAGCCCTCATTCTCCCCTCTCCCGCAGAAACACCCCGTTCCCGCGGAGATCAAGACGAACGACCGTTTCATCCGTCTTCCGCAGACGATGTGGCGGGAGTTCGTGGCGACGCTGAAACGCGATTATTCGGACCTTCCCGGCGTCGCCAACGGAACCGTCTTCGTGGGCGTTTCGGTGACGCAGATCGAGCGTTTCCCGCCCTTCTCGGTGCGGTTATCGGGGGTATTATTGCATATCCCTCCGCAGGCGTATTTCCTGCCGACGGAGGCCAGCGAGGAGGAGTTTCAGCTGGGGATCCGCGGGTGGGAGGAGGCGACGGTGGGGCTGGGACTCGTCTTCTCGCGGGGATTGCTGGTTGTGTTCAAGCAGGAGATGACCGGCTTCGCGCCCGCCAGCAAGAGTCATTGTCGCGGCGATGACGATTGGCAGGCGATCGCCGAGGTCGAGTGGGCGCCGGAGGTGAAGGAGCGGGGAAAGGTGTCGTTGATGACCATTATTGTTATCGTGCTGAGTATCATTGTGGTCATCTGCATCGGAGTCATGATCGCCATGAAGTCGGAGTGGGAGTGGGTGGTCACGCGTAGGAGAAAGGAGAACGAGATGAAGAAGCTAGAGAATTATTAAAACTTTTAGGAATGCCTTTTAAAAATTAATTAGTCAAAGGAAAGGAGTAAAACTATGGCTAAAAAGTCAATGAAAATAAAACAAGCTAGACCACAAAAATATAAAACAAGAGAATACAACAGATGTAAATTATGTGGTAGACCACATGCTTATATAAGAAAATATGGAATATGCCGTGTATGTTTTAGAGAATTAGCTCATAAGGGAGAAATTCCAGGAGTTAAAAAAGCTAGCTGGTAATAAAATCGATAAAAACATAGATAGAAAAAAAGAAAAGGAGGTAAGTAATTAATGAACATTACAGATCCAATAGCAGATATGTTAACAAGAATTAGAAATGCAAATAGTTCAAAACATAAAACAGTTGATATTCCAGCTTCTAATATGAAATTAGGAATTGCTGAAATATTATTTAAAGAAGGATATATAAAATCTTTTGAAGAAATAAAAGATGATGCACAAGGAATCATAAGAATTACTTTAAAATATGATGAAAAAGGAACAAGAGTAATTGATGGTTTAAAAAGAATTAGTAAACCAGGATTAAGAGTATATGCATCTAAAGAAGAATTACCAAAAGTATTAAATGGATTAGGAATTGCTATTATTTCTACTTCAAAAGGATTAAAAACAGATAAAGAAGCAAGAGAGTTAGGAATTGGCGGAGAAGTATTAGCATATGTTTGGTAATTAAAGTAGTTGTTAAAAAGCAAGTTACGGAAAATTATGCAACTAAATAAACAGCAAAGTTGCAATCATAAAAGAAGGAGGGAAAACTAACATGTCAAGAATAGGAAATAAACCTATTACAGTACCAGAAGGTGTTGAAGTTAAAATAGATGGAAAACATATTACTGTAAAAGGACCAAAAGGTACATTAGAAAGAGAAATACATAGAAATATTTCTTTAGAAATGGATGGAAATATAATTAAAGTTACAAGAAAAAATGATGAGGCAGAAAATAGAAGTTTACATGGTTTAACAAGAACTTTAATTAATAACATGATAACAGGTGTAACTCATGAATATAGTAAAGAATTACAAATTAATGGAGTTGGATACAGAGTTGCAAAACAAGGAAATAATTTAAATTTAACATTAGGATATTCACATCCAGTAATTTTTGAAGCACCTGCTGGAATTACTTTTGATGTTCCAAACCCTAATACAATTATAGTAAAAGGAATTGATAAAGAATTAGTAGGTCAAACAGCAGCAGTTATAAGAACAAAAAGACCACCAGAAGTATATAGAGGTAAAGGTATTAAATATGCTGATGAAGTTATTAGACGTAAAGAAGGTAAAACTGGTAAATAGATAAATAATTGATATTATTTAAATTTATAAACTATAATCTAAATTGAAATCAGAAACTTTATAAATTGAATTCTAAAAATTTAATTTATAGAAAGGAGTAAAAAATGGTTAAAAAGACAGATAGAAAAATGGAAAGAAGAAGAAGACACATTAGAGTTAGAAGAAAAGTATCTGGAACAGCTGAAAGACCAAGATTATGTGTATATAGAAGTAATGCAAATATATATGCACAAATCATTGATGATGTTGCAGGAAATACTTTAGTGCAAGCTTCAACATTAGATAAAGAAATAAAAATAAAACATGCCAATAAAGAAGCTGCTAAAGAATTAGGAACATTAATAGCAAAAAGAGCAGCAGATAAAAAGATAAAAACAGTAGTTTTTGATCGTGGTGGATATATTTATCATGGTGTTGTAAAAGAATTAGCAGAAGCTGCAAGAGAAGGCGGTTTAGAATTCTAATGACAACATAAGTTATTACTTGAAATATGGATTACATAAATAGATACAAATTAAAAGTAAGGAGGAAAAACTAAAACCTATGGAAGAAAAAAATGAATTAAAAGAAAAAGTTGTTGCTATCAATAGAGTTGCTAAAGTTGTTAAAGGTGGTAGAACTTTTAGATTTAGTGCAGTTGTAGTTGTTGGTGACGAAAATGGTCATGTTGGTGTTGGAAATGGTAAAGCAGCTGAAGTTCCAGATGCTATAAAAAAGGCAATACAAGAAGCTAAAAAGAATTTAGTAGAAGTTCCAATTGTTGAAACTACAGTACCACATGAATATGTTGGAACTTTTGGTAGTGCAAAAGTAATGTTAAAACCAGCAGTAATAGGTACTGGAGTTATCGCAGGAGGAAGCGTTAGACCAGTATTAGAATTAGCAGGATATAAAAACATCAGAACAAAGGTAATTGGAACAAACAATCCAAGAAACGTTGTTTATGCTACAATTGAAGGATTAAAATCAATGCAAACAATTGAATCAGTAGCTAAAAAAAGAGGTAAAAAAGTAGAAGAAATTTTATAATTTGAAAAGGGGACTTATAACCCGGTTATTAATTGAAGGAGGTGCAAGGCATAAATGAAACTAGACGAATTAAAACCAGCTGCAAAAAAAGTAAAAAGAAATAGAGTAGGTCGTGGTATGGCTTCTGGAAACGGAAAAACTTCAGGAAGAGGTCATAAAGGACAAAAAGCAAGAAGTGGTGGAGGAGTTAGAAGAGGATTCGAAGGTGGTCAAACACCATTATATAGAAGATTACCAAAAAGAGGATTCACTAATATTCATGCCAACACATATACAGAAGTAACATTTAAAATGTTAAATAAAGTAAAAAATACAGATGTTACAGCTGAAAGCTTATTAGAAGAAGGAATTATTGGAAAAATCAATGATGGAATTGTAATATTAGCAACAGGTAAATTAGAGAAAAAATTAAACATTAAAGCTAAAAGATTCACAGCAAAAGCAAAAGAACAAATTGAAGCTTTAGGTGGAAAGGCTGAGGTGATTTAATTGTTTAAAACAATAAAAAATGCATTAAAAACACCTGATGTTAGAAAAAGATTATTATATACATTATTGTTAATAGTGGTATTTAGATTAGGATGTTATATCACTGTTCCAGGAGTTAACAGTGTAGCACTAAATGAAGCTATGCAAAATACAACAGGAATAGCAGGACTAATTGATATGATTTCAGGAGGAGCGTTTTCTAGATTTTCTCTTTTTGCAATGTCAATCAGTCCATATATAACAGCTTCTATTGTCATTCAATTATTAGGAATGATTATTCCATCTTTAGAAAAATTAACTAAAGAAGGTGGAGAAGAAGGTAGAAAGAAAATAAATAGATATACAAAGATGTTAACAATAGTATTAGCTTTAGTTGAAGGAATTGGTATTTATTTATCATATAAATCAGCTGGAATATTTGTAGACAATAGCTTTTTAACAGGATTATTAGTTGTAACAGGATTAGTTGCAGGAACATCAATGTTAATGTGGTTAGGAGAACAAATAACAGCAAAAGGAATTGGAAATGGAATATCATTGTTAATTTTTATTGGTATTATATCTAGATTACCAAGTGGAATAACAACTTTATGGAATTTAATTATGACTGATTCTGGATTTAGTACAATCGGATTATTAACAGCAATAGCAATTGTTGTTGGAGCAATTCTATTAGTAGCAGGAGTTGTGTTTGTACAACAAGCTGAAAGAAGAGTTCCAGTACAATATTCTAAAAAAGTAGTAGGAAGAAAAATGGTTGGAGCACAAAGTACACATATTCCGCTAAAACTTGCTATGGCAGGTGTTATGCCAGTAATTTTTGCTTCATCTTTCATGACATTCCCAGCTATGATAATTCAAATTTTTGTACAAGATATAGCAAATCAAACAGGATTTTTAGCAGGACTATATAAATTTTCAATTGCTACATCAACATCAAATGTGGAAATTGGATATTCAATAGCTAATGCATTAGTTTATTTACTATTAATTATAGGATTTACATTTTTCTATACTTATGCTACATTTAATCCAGCAGAAGTATCAAATAATATTAAGAAAAATGGTGGATTCATTCCTGGAATAAGAGCAGGAAAACCAACAACAGAATATTTATCATCAATAATATCAAAACTTACATGGTTTGGTGGATTTTTCTTAGCATTAATAGCTATTTTACCAATGTTATTAAGATTTACAAATCTAAATATAGCATTTGGTGGTACATCAATATTAATTGTTGTAGGTGTTGCATTAGAAACTGTTCAACAATTAGAATCACAATTGGCAATGAGACATTATAAAGGATTTTTAGAATAATATAAAAACAAAAAGAGGAAAGGCAAGAAAGTAAATTTGCCTTTCCAAATTGCTTTTTATATATTTAGTAATTTTTATCATGTTTATTAAATAAAAGTAAATATGATAAAGATTATTGCAAAATTATAAAAATAATCTTAAAATAAATAAAGAGGAAGTGTTTTATATGATAATTATAATGTTAGGTGCACAAGGGACAGGAAAAGGAACTGTTGCAGGTTTAATAAGTGAAAAAACAAAATGGCCACAAATTTCAACAGGAGATATTTTTAGAAAGAATATAAGTGAAAAAACAGAGTTAGGGATAGAAGCAGATAAATATATATCACAGGGAAATTTAGTACCAGATGAAATAACAGTTCCTATGGTAGCAAATAGATTAAAACAAGAAGATGCTAAAGATGGAGCGATTTTAGATGGATTTCCGAGAACAATAGAACAAGCAGAAAAATTAGATGAAATTTTAAGTGGGTTAGGAAAAAAAGTTGATTTAGTAATCAATTTAGTAACACCAAAAGAAGAGATAATAGATAGAATGTTAACTAGAAGAGTTTGTACAAATCAAGAATGTAAAGCTACTTATAATACAAAATTACATCCACCAAAAGTAGAAGGAATATGTGATAAATGTGGATCACCTTTAAAACAAAGAGATGATGATTCTAATCCAGAAGCAATTAAAAGAAGATTAGAAATATATGAAGAAAAAACAGCTCCATTAGTTGAATATTATCAAGAAAAAGGCGTACTAAAGACAGAAACTGTAAGTATTTCAATTAATAGAATGGGAAAAGATGTAGCAGAAGAAGTTGTTGAATCATTTAAAAATAAGTAACAGAAAAGGGAGACGATAAAATTGGTAACAATCAAATCAAAAAAAGAAGTTGAATGTATGAAAGAAGCATGCAAGGTAGTTGCTATATTATATGATAAATTAGAAAAAGAAATAAAAGTAGGAATGTCAACATGGGAAGTTGACCAAATAGCTGAAAAAATAATAAGAAGTTTAGGTGCTATTCCAGCAGAAAAAGGATATGATGTTGGAATAAGAGGAATTCCACCATATCCAGCTTCTATATGTATTTCTATAAATGATGAAGTTATTCATGGTGTTCCATCAAAACATAAAATTATAAAAGATGGTGATATTGTAAGTGTTGATACAGTAGCATTAAAAAAAGGATTTAATGGAGATGCAGCAAGAACTTTTATGATAGGAAATGTATCAAAAGAAGCCAAAAGATTGGTAGATGTAACAAAGCAGGCATTTTTTGAAGGAATAAAATATGCTAAACCAGGATATAGAATTGGAGATGTTTGCCATGCAATAGGAGAATATGTACATTCACAAGGATATTCAGTTGTAAGAGAATTTCAAGGACATGGAATTGGTAGAGAAATGCATGAAGATCCAGGTATTCCTAACTATGGAAAAGCAGGAAAAGGAATTAGATTAGAACCAGGAATGACATTAGCAATAGAACCAATGGTAATTCAAGGAAAACCTAATATTTTAGAATTGGATGATGGATGGACAATTATAACAGAAGATGGAAGTTTAGCAGCTCATTATGAAAATACAATATTAATTACAGAAAAAGAGCCAGAAATATTGACAATACTTTAAGGATGATGTATAATATAATAGTTATTATGCACAATAGCCAAATTGTGTGGCAAAATATAGAAAACTCTTTAATAGGAGGGGAATGAATTGGCAAAAGAAGATGTTATAGAGGTAGAAGGAACAGTAGTGGAAGCACTACCAAATACTAATTTTAAAGTAGAACTTGAAAATGGACATCAAATATTAGCTCATATATCAGGTAAATTAAGAATGAACTATATAAAAATATTACCTGGAGATAAAGTAAAAGTAGAACTTTCACCTTATGATTTGACAAGAGGTAGAATTACATGGAGAGCTAAATAAAAAGATTTAACTAATAAAAAATTAACCCAAATATATTATTAAAAAGCAAGCCAAGGAGGTGCAAATAAATGAAAGTAAGACCATCAGTAAAACCAATGTGTGACAAATGCAAAGTAATAAAAAGAAAAGGTGTAATTAGAGTTATTTGTGAAAACCCTAAACACAAACAAAGACAAGGTTAATCCTTATATTCGTTAATAACACAAATGAGGTAGCGGCTGTGACTCCTTATTTTAGGAGGTACATATCGAATTTGTGTTTATATATATGTCTTAGAGAACTTAAAGAGGCTAGAGTAAACGCTAGTGCATTTCACCTTTGAGTATTTTTAGGACAAACAAAACAAAAAATTTGGAGGTGCAAAAAAATATGGCTCGTATAGCAGGAGTAGATTTACCTAAAGAAAAAAGAGTAGAAATAGGACTTACATATATTTATGGAATAGGAGTAGCAAGTTCTAGAAAAATTCTTGAAAAAGCTGGTATAAATCCAGATACTAGAATTAAAGATTTAACAGATGACCAAGTAAATGATATTAGAAAAGTTATTGATGAATCTTATACAGTTGAAGGAGACTTAAGAAGAGAAGTAGCATTAAACATAAAGAGACTTACAGAAATAGGATGCTACAGAGGATTAAGACATAGAAAAGGATTACCAGTAAGAGGTCAAAGAACAAAAACTAATGCTAGAACTAGAAAAGGTCCTAGAAAATTAGTTAGTAAAAGCAAAAAATAATAAAAATTAATCATAAATATTAATTGATTAATCTTAAATAAAGAGTATAAAATCTTTGTAGAGGAGGAAAAAGCAAAATGGCTAAAAATGTAACAACAAAAAAAGTAGCTAGAAGAAATAGAAAAAACATTGAAAAAGGTGCAGCACATATTCACTCTAGTTTTAACAATACAATAGTTACAATTACAGATACACAAGGAAATGCAATATCATGGGGAAGTGCTGGAGAATTAGGATATAAAGGTTCTAGAAAAAGCACACCATTTGCAGCAGGTCAAGTTGCAGAAACAGCTGCTAAAGCTGCTATGGAACATGGATTAAAATCTGTTGAAGTATTTGTTAAAGGACCAGGTTCAGGAAGAGAAGCAGCAATTAGAGCACTTCAAACAGCTGGTTTAGAAATAAGTGCTATCAAAGATGTAACACCAATACCACATAATGGTTGTAGACCACCAAAAAGAAGAAGAGTATAATTTGAAATGAATGATAAAGCAAAATTAAAAGGGAAATTATTAATTAGAAAATGAGTAGATTAAATAGACTAAATTAAGATATCCCTTGTCATTAGTAGAAAGGAGTATAAAGATGGCAAGATATAAAGATGAACAATGTCGTAGATGCCGTAGAGAAGGACAAAAATTGTTCTTAAAAGGTGAAAGATGTTATTCTGATAAATGTAGTATTTCAAGAAGAAATTATGCACCAGGACAACATGGACAAAAAAGAGCAAAACTTTCTGAATACGGAACTCAATTAAGAGAAAAACAAAAAACAAAAGCATATTATGGAGTTGGAGAAAAACAATTTAGAAAATACTTTGAAATGGCTTCTAATAAAAAAGGTGTAACAGGTGAAAACTTATTACAAATTTTAGAAAGCAGATTAGATAATGTAGTATATAGATTAGGATTTGGAACATCTAGAGCTCAAGCAAGACAATTTGTAAACCATGCACAATTTGAAGTAAATGGTAAAAGAGTAGATATTCCATCATACTTAGTAAAACCAGGAGATATTATCACTGTTAGAGAAAGTAAAAAAGATAACAGTACTATTAAAGTAAATGTGGAAGAATCTGCTAAAAGACCAATTCCAGCATGGCTTGAAAAAGATAGTGAAAAATTAAGTGGTAAAGTAATTAGATTAGCATCTAGAGAAGATGTTGATATTCCAATTGAAGAGCATTTAATAGTAGAGCTTTACTCAAAATAATAGTTAAAAATAATATGAAAGGTTTAGTCAAAACCTTACAATTTTACTTAAGGAACCTATATAGTTTAAAGAGTTTGAGATATATTCTCGAATATTAGGAGGTAAAAATGATTGAATTTGAAAAGCCAAATATTGAATGTCTAGAGGTTGATGATGAAAACAACTACGCAAAATTTGTATGTGAACCATTAGAAAGAGGATATGGAGTAACAATAGGAAATTCACTAAGAAGAATTTTGCTTTCATCACTTCCAGGTTGTAGTATTACAAGTGTAAAAATAGATGGAGTATTACATGAATTTTCAGGTATACCAAATGTTGTAGAAGATGTACCAGAAATAATTGTTAACTTGAAAAATGTAAGATTAAAATTTGAAGAAAATGAAGAAAAGATTTTAAGAATTGATTTCAAAGGAGAAGGCGAAGTTACAGCAGCTGACATAATAACAGATGGAACAGTTGAAATATTAAATCCAGAATTACATATAGCTACAGTTTCTGAAGGTGGAAATCTAAAAATAGAAATGACAGCTGATAGAGGTAGAGGATATAACTCATCTGAAAAAAATAAAAAACCAAACCAAGATATATCAGTTCTTCCAATTGATTCTATTTATACACCTGTAAAAAAAGTAAATTATCAAGTTGAAAACACAAGAGTTGGACAAATGGTTGATTATGATAAATTGATAATTGAAGTATGGACAGATGGAAGCTTAAAGGCACATGAAGCATTAAGTTTGGCAGCAAAAGTAATGACAGGACATTTAGAATTATTTATAGATTTATCAGAAGCTACAAAAAATACACAAGTTATGATAGAAAAAGAAGAATCTAAAAAAGAAAAAGTTTTAGAAATGTCAATTGAGGAATTGGAACTATCTGTAAGATCATTTAACTGTTTAAAAAGAGCAGGTATTGCTACAGTTGAAGATTTAACAAATAAATCAGAAACAGATATGATGAAAGTAAGAAATTTAGGTAAAAAATCATTTGATGAAGTAACAGCAAAATTACATTCATTAGGATTAGATTTTGCCAAGGAAGAAGAGTAAAAATAGTTAAAGGAAGGTGAAATAAATTGGCTACTAATAGAAAATTAGGAAGAACAACAGACATAAGAATGGCAATGTTAAAAACTTTAACAACAGATCTTATTATGCATGGAAAAGTTGAAACAACATTAGCTAGAGCTAAAGAAGTAAAATCAATAGCTGATAGCATAATAGCACTTGCTATTAAAGAAAAAGATAACTTTGAAATGGTAGATGTTAAAGTTGTAAAAGCTAAATTAGATTCAAAAGGTAATAAAGAAACTGAATTAGTAAAAAGCAAAAATGGTAAAGAATATCTAAAAGTAGTAAAAGAAGAAACTACAGAAAAAAGACAAAAAGACATGCCAACAAGATTAAATGCTAGAAGAAAAATGATGAGAAAATTAAATAAAGTTAAAGATAGTGAAGGTAATAATGTAGATTTACCATCAAAATTATTTAATGAAATAGCTCCAAAATATGCTGATAAAAACGTAGGAGGATATACACGTATTATTAAAGCAGGTCCTAGAAGAGGAGACGGAGCAGAAGTTGCAATATTACAACTTATATAATTAAAATGAATATAAATAAAGATAAATAGGGGATTTTTAACTAAATTCTCTATTTTTATTTAAATATGTTTTATAAAATCTAAATTAAGTTTCAGTATTTTTTGTATACAGATGAGGAGAAAATATGGAATATAAAATACAATACTCAAAAATAAAAAATATTTATATACAGATAAAAGAAGGCAAAGTAATAGTAAAGGCACCAAAAAGAGTAACAAGGGAAGAGATAGAAAAAATCTTAAAAAATAAAGAAAAATGGATAAATAAAAGTTTAGATAAAGATAGAAAAAAAGAACAAAAAGAAAATTTATATACAAAAGATGAATTTATTAAAATAGTTGAAAGTACTACAAAGGAACTAATAGAACTTACCAATTTAAAGCCAAATAATATCAGAATAAGAGATATAAGTTATGCATGGGGGTCATGTTCAACAAATAAAAATATAACAATAAGTTTAAAATTAATAAAATATAGTAAAGAAGCAATAAAATATGTTATTTTGCATGAACTTTGTCATCTAAAATATATGAATCACTCAAAAAATTTTTGGAATTTAGTTGAAAAATATATGCCTGATTATAAAGAAATAAAAAAGAGTTTAAATAATATGTAACGATAGAAAAAAATATTACATATAATAAACCATAGGAGGCTAAAAAAATGGAATTTATATTAAATACCATATTTTGGACACTAGCCCTTTATGGTTTATTTGAAATTATAAAAAATATAATATATATAAGTACATATACTAAATTTAAATCTGATGGAATATATTTAATAATAGCGGTAAAAAATCAAGAAGAGAAAATAGAAGGATTTTTAAGGTCAGTTATATTTAAAATATTATACGGAAAAGATGAATATTTAAAAAATATAATAGTTGCTGACTTGAAATCAACAGACAAGACAAAAGAAATTGTAAAAAAATTAGCGGAAGAATACCAAACAATAAAACCACTTTCTTGGAAAGAATGTAAAGATATAATGGATAATATTGATGACACATAGTTACAGTTCAGTAAGAAATGATTATGGTGTCCAAGCTTTGGCTCCCACTATA